>WNFL01084097.1_pt1 | contig 17504 bp, 20 predicted proteins | sample 5400361 | NCBI WGS metagenome assembly WNFL01 (sample SAMN13153351, study PRJNA577476) | soil metagenome | isolation source: 40 cm soil on Douglas fir-dominated hillslope | place: USA:California | collected 2013-09-17 | reverse complement strand
AAGCCTCGACAACACCAGTCCGACCCCTAGACCAAAAACGGGAACTGCCTCCCCCCAGTCGAGGGACAGCTTCGCCCCCAGCGTCAACACAACTTCCACCAACAGCAGCAATATTCACCCCGCGCTCGTTCCAGCTCGACCCGTCATAAAGCTCGTCAGTAAAACACGCAGCGACGACACCACCACCACCACCACCACCAGTCAATCCTCTCGTACAGACTCTCCAACAAAACCCCCAACCCGAACTTACCGCCGCGAAACCAGCAGCTCGGAAGGCACGAGGCTCGCAAAACCGAGACCACAATCGACGAGCAACCTTCCCAACCCCTTCCTTCCTCCTCTCCTCAGGCCGAGAAACTCGCGCGTAGATGTTCAGAGTGCCGAGAGTAGCCCTACCACCTTTAGTGCCTTCAATGCTGATGCCCGACAGGGTCCCCGCTACGCATCACAGAAACGCAGTGGTGAGCGACAGTTGTTCGGGATCCTAAGACGCTTAATGCTAACCAACACCTGCGCTAGATCTGGGCACGCCCGTTGACACCGCAGTCCAGGCACTCCCACCCGGTGCCAAGTCGCCTCATCGTCCTGCGGCTAGTATGTTACACTATACGAACATCTTTCGCGCTATCGAAACACTCTGACGATGCGCCGGTATCAGGTTCACCTACGTCACCCATGTCTTCATCGAGCCCATACTCCGATTCGGCCTCTCAACTCGGTGAGTTAACTTTCCGTATGGTTTCCAGATGTACCAGGTCGTGGAACGGTACCACGGTGGTGCCTTCAAGAACCCAATCGACAGCGGAGCGTCATCAATAAAGGTTATGAGGCAGGCGAAATTTTCGTTTGTGCCTCAAAAGGAGTGCTCCGTTTGGCTGACCACGGGTTGGTTATTATTCCCGCAGTCACGCATGCAGCCATCCTCAGTAGCACAAAGAGCGAACAAACCTCATCACAAGTGCATCCAACACTCGCAATTACATCGGGTGTTCGGCCAAATCCCACTTCACCCAGTAAGTCTAAACCGGAGCGTTTCCTGCTTCCCATTAACAAACCTGTGTTGTTGACATGTTCTGACTGACGCGCTTGTTATTGCCCGACAGCCGCCATTGATGATGAGACGGCCAAATCTCCACCAGCCGCTCCACCTGTCATGTCTTCGACTGGTAAGGCGTCATGTCGGAGCTATTGGTAATATCCTGACACCCTTCTTGCGTAGACCCTGAGCGTCGAACTCTCGAACCTGAACCTGCGAGGCCTATCAATAGGCCGCCCGCCGTAGCGCCGTTCGATATCGATCTCATTGAGCCTCCATTCGTACCGCTGAAAGCAAATGGGCCTCTTCCCGTGCTAAACAACCTTCCCTCACCTACCTCGTCTTCCTTTTCTAGTCCTCCCGCAAAGTCTGACTTATCCCGGAGAGTCTCAGTCACTCTCTACGATCCGCCTGTACCAAATTTTACGCCCGATCCTGATAGGACGCCTTCGTCGATACCTACCCCACCCTTATCTGCGCGTGGCGTGACAGCACAATGGCCTCAACGGGTGGAAAGCTTGCTGCCTACTCCTCTTACACCTACAGAACTAGCTACACCCAAATTGAGCCACGCTCTTCCAAACGCACTCAATGGAACCAGGGAACGGAGCTCCAATAAGCTCCAAAAGAGTACCCGACCCGTATCACCACCGCCCTCCTTCAAACGGGAAAGCACGCAGGTAGCTCCCAAGTCGGTGGACAAACGACTCTCATCCCAACAACTCGTCATGCCTACTCATACCCCTACCGTTCGCACCTCGCTTGATACCACTTCCACGCCGACCCAAACGAGCGTGCAGCCACCCATCAAGCCACTCCCCGCATCGAACAGCTTCTACGGCGCGATGCCGACCGAAATCGTCCCCAACGCGCAGCTCCATTCACCTGTCTCGCCTTCGCCTGGTCCGCCGCGGACGCAATCCCAGCCTCATTTCGTGACTGTGAAGCGTGTGCAACAACATAAGCGTGTGCAACAACATCCGCCTGCGCCTAAGACCGATCCTATCGCACTGCCACCTGTCACTCCAGCAGCTCCACCCGCTCACACCAGAACAACCCCACAGCGGAATATATCCGCGATCGATTCTCCCGCCGTACCCGCGGCCGCACGCGCGCACGTTCCTGGACCTGATACTGAACCTTCGAACGCAGTCGACATCGACCCCTCGCCTTCGCGACACAGTAGCGCGCACAGTATGACCAGCGCGTCGACAGCACCCTCGCAGGTACTCAAGACACCTTCAGATCTCGCGCAGGAGCAGGAGCAGGAGCAGGTCAAGTTGCCCCCTGAGTCCAAGTCGAGCACCACCGTGGCGAGGGCCTCAAACCGTGTAGACGAGCGGGCAGCGGACGTAGACATGCCACCTGTGGTTAAAAGAAAGACGAAGAGAAAGGATGGTAGCTCCCATGTTAGTAGGAACTCGCCCTCCAGCCATGGACATGGACATGGACATGAACATGAACATCGACATGGGAAGGAAAAGGAGACGGGCGAGGTGCTGCCCTCTCCGGCGAGTAAGAAAAACGATATCGTCCAGGTTTCGATGAAGAGGGGAGAGAACGATGTCGTCCAGGTTTTGCTGAAGAGAGGAGAGAAAAGCCGGAAAGGGGATGAAAGCGATGCTCCAGCCTCAACCGTGAATGCGCCCTCTCCAGTCATGCAACGACCAGCCACGCAACGATCTCCCTCACCACAACCTCCCTCGCAACAACACCCAACGCAACAATCCCCTGCGCTACCTCCTCCCAAATCCACTCCTATACCTTCCCCAGCACCTTCCAAAGGCCCGCCATCTGCGCTCCTACCGATGCACATGCCCTCGCGGCGCCGTCAAGCGTCATCGCCCATTTCAAAAAGCGAAGTCGAGGCGGCCCGTGCCGCTTGGCGTGGTGCTCTTCTACCCGCTCGAGAAGCACATCAGCGACCCCGCTCTGCTGGAGGAGCTGTTGGCGTACCTCTCTTTCCAGGAGTTTATGGCCCTCAACAGCGCGAGCAAGAGGATTCGCACGATGCTCGAGGACCGCAAGGAGCTGCGGGAAGCGGTGCTCGACCGGTATCTTGCCACTGTTGGCTACACGCGGTGGGAGTTTGAGATCAAGGAGCCGCTTGAGTTGTCGCTCAAGGTTTGTGTTCGTCCGTCATTTCGAGAAAGTTGTTTCTTACGCAAAAAAATAATTTCTTCATTTCACGCAGGATCTCAATTCCTACCTCCGAGGCGTGTCCATCCCGGTCCACCGATATGCTGAGATAGCCGAGACGGCGGAGGCGAACAAGTCTGGCGACGGGTCAAAGAGCCGGATTGTTCGACTGCTCGCGTCCTCCACGCGCGCGTACTGCCGCGTTGTCCTCCGCCTGCGTGCGCAAGCCGAGGCGGAAGCAGCGGGTGATTTTATCTCCAGCAAGTCGTCCCAGGCGTCTGCCGAAGGCTCGAGCTCGAACGCGAGCCAGCGGCCCGTTTCCCCGCTCATGCGCGCGCAGATGCCCCCGCGCTCGTGGAAGGCCATCTTCCAGAGCCCGTTGTATCGCCCCGGCCACGCACCGCTCCTGAGGGTCTTTGTCCCCAGCCCTGACGGACCGTGGTTGAGTGACGACACTGTGCTTGCGTGCGAAAAGGAACTCAAGCGCGCCGGGGTTATCTCTTTGCTGAAGGCCGGCGATGTGGTTTGGGACACAGCCGTCTCCGACGAGGCGTGTTATGGCAATGTCGCCCGGCTTATTTGGGATGGGAATTACCTCATCGTGAGTGGTTGACCGGATCGTTTTAGCCATCGTGGGTAACTTACTGATGGTATCCATTCTTGCAAGGATCTGGATTACTCCTTTTCGAACACCGGAGAGATGCCGCCTTATTTACACAGCTTCTCCTTCCCACCTTCGTACTTCCATAGGATCTTGCGGTCGGCCGGGAATCCAATTGTTCAATTAGACATCCGTCCATGGGGAAGAGAAATTGCAATGAATTTGCACCTGGTTCAGGACAGGGGTCATGCGGAAACGTACGCCTCAAATTATTTACTTCCATCCGTACGGGTTGTTAATTATACACTCCATAGTCCACAGGGTGGTCGTCACGTGGTGGTGCGTTGGACGCACCGATCGAAGTTCCACATCGTTCGATACACCCCCATTCCGGACACCAAACTTGTCGTCGATCCTGCCTGGGAGGGATCCATCGTGGCCGATTTGCAAGTCCGAGCTGGTCTCGAACACTTCAAGCCACAGGCCGGGGTACATCCTCAGCCTGGAGACGGCGGGCGAGTGTTCAGGCTGCTCCGTGAAAAGAGGTGAGTATACATAGGTTGAACTCGGGTATACCGCTAAACTTTCGCATCCAGTCGCCCCGGTGAAATTTGGATTCGTTGCGTCCGACAGAAAGAGAGGATTATTTAAGCGATGTCTTGCAACCTCAAGAACGAATGCTATATTATTTGGCAGCATACATACAAGATGTGCTGACCTTCAAGATGTATCGATACCATCATACCCATTGTCCATATTGGCTTGCTTTCCTCGCCCCACACTGAGGTGCCCATACCCTCACCTCGTCTCCTCTACCTTGGACTCTGAAAACTGCTCCCCTATGTTGTCTGTCTCTGTCTTGATTTGAAACAAATAAAACCCGCTTGGGTCGACCGTGTCTTTCTATGTTATACTGATCCTGTAATTATTGTTTGCTTCAAGTTGGTTTGGCTGTCACGGTCGTATGTTGATCGAAGATGGGAGGCGAATAGTACCGCTTACGATCCTCTGGCTGCCCTGAATGTCAAGCGCTTCTTGGTGGCAGCACTAGTGGCCAGGCGAATCCTTCACACGCTTCTCCGCCGATAAACAAGGCAAGTAAGCATGATCAGAATTCTCCAATTGCAAGGCTTTTACGTGTACGTCAAAGACGCTGGTCATCTAATCAGGCTAACTTCCGCCTGCAGCCAGCGCGCAAAGGAGTGGAACACGCTCCAAAATAGGGAAATGAGCTTTGAGCTGGAGTATGATGAGCTGGAATCCACGATTCGTGGCTCTGGACGTGATAATGTCGGCCCCTTCGTGATTCTTGGGCTCTTCGACGGACAGAGCATTCGATTTGTCAGGACTTACTCCGATGGGAGTCAGAGAGAACAATGGACCTTTATTGGGCAGAGGTGTAATGCCCCGAACTTGATGGTCTTCAAAGGCGGGTGGGGAACAAACGGGAAGCAATACGGCCCTTTTGTGCTTGCCGGATCCTTCTTTTCCCTCGCAGGGCAATGGTGGGGGAACTATTATTACTACTACGATCCCACTATCATCGACACCCCGATGGACATTCGACTTGAGATGGACGCGGAGAAGGTTCACGGCTCTGGGCGCGACCAATGGGGCGCCTTTACAATCAAGGGGACATTACAAGGTCAGCAGTTTAACGCGAGGAAAGTCTACGACAATCGAACCAGTTGGCAATGGTGGGGGATTGTGGCGGCTCGCGGGGCCAAAATATCAGGCTCGTGGGGCGAAATCAGGCATGAGGGGGGCACCTTTCAAATCACGAAGCAGCAGACTGGTAGCGGAGCCACCCCAACGCTTTCTGCAGAAGCAGCTCTGGCCTTGTTGCGTACGGAAGAGGAGCTTCGCGGAGGCGTGGTGGAGCGGGTGGGAACCCAGGTCGCCGAAGAGCTAGGGTCGAATCTTTTACAAATACTGATGACTGGTTTTACATCCTTTGTGTGAGCTGATCTACAACTTTCTGTGAAGAATTGGCCTGTCCTTTCAATTTGGTATGCTCGAGATGTTGGGTGGACGGTTAGTTTAATCGTTGTGGAGGGAAAGCAAGATAGGATGACCATCAACTAGACCCTGGAGGATTAGGTTATTCAGAGACGTAGTCAATCGAAGAGTGGAGAAGTCCGATTCGCTATCAGAACACATCAGGTCTAGCCCTGCATGTTTAAGGGGCCCGAAAGCCTCTAACAATCACGACCATAGAGCCAAAGTCGAGTACGACGAAGCGTCTAAATGCAGCCATAGTCGGGACCACCCTGATCCCCCACAATAAATTTCTTGTCAAGGAAGTGTCCGTTCGTTTGACATGGCGTTCACTCGATACACAGCTGGATTCCGTAATGCGGAGAGAGAAAACCCTCGAACAGCATCGCATTGTACCAGTTCTGATTGCCGGGGCCCTCGTCAGAGCTTCACGCAGATCCTCAATGATTGTTGCATTGGCCTGCCAGGGTCGACTCGTGGTTCGGTGCATTTCAATGAAGCGTGCCAATACAGGGTGAAGGACGGGGCCAAAGGGATTATCAGAGGTTTGGGGAGCCGATGGAGAGCAAGCTTGCATGGATCGTGCGTGCAGTGGGTGTCCGGCTTCGCCGCGGAAGACAGAGGCTTACTGTATCCAAGGTGATCGACAGCGACAAAGACGTTTTGGCACAGTATCGATGGAGGGTTGTGAACCGCAGGTGAATGAGTGACAACTGGTCAAACACAGTCTTAGGAAGGCTACCACAGACCCTTGAGTCTATGGCGTCACCCACACAAGGGTACGGGGTGTTTTCAGGAAGACCTTCCTTACATCTTGATCGGGAAAACTTGCTCAAATCCTGGGATATTGTTGCACTGCCTGGGTGTGTTCTTGTTTGCCGGGTTCACCGAAGTTGATCTTGATATGGTGCAACTGCCCTACACGCTGCTCACGGTCAGAGTCTCGTCTTGAGAAAGGTCCCATTAGAGTTGCAAAAATGTTTCCTATGGAATTGGGGAATGTTTGAAGTGCGAACGGTTTCGAGTTGAGCTATCGCCTGCCCTACTATCCAGCGGAGCAATAAATATCGCAGCACCGCAAGGCGGCATATGGAAAAAGGTCATTAGTACCAATGCGCTCCATAGAATAGGTTGGACAACGTGGCCTGGTGACAAAGTTTTCCAAGGCCGTGGCTCCATCGGGGAAAGGGCTTCGGGATAATGCAGAGTTGTACGCTGGACCACCATCTTTCGTTGGCATCATGGTAATAAAATTGAGGGTTGAAGGTCCTTCCTGACTTAGAATTAAATTCAGTAGAGACGCTAGCAGCGGGTTTACCTCTACGCGATCCTCTGGTCATGCAGATCTGACCTAGCTGAGCCTTCTCTGTTCAGTGAGGGTAAATGTCACGCTGAATTAGACTTGAAGGGTTATACACAGTATTTTGAACCTCGTTCTATGCTCCATCCCAAGAAACAAGATATGAAAGGGTGATTCAAAGTCCGATCCAGCTGCTCCGGCCTCCCGGATTATGCAGGGCGGTTTGCCCAATTTTGATCACAGTGCTTTTGTTCTGAGCACGTAAACTAATGCCCCCGTCCGCACCCAGAGTGAACCCATAGTCCCTTTCGTTCTGCTGTTCTTCTGTTTGGATGGGGTTGGCGGACAAATGGGGACTCGGGATGCTGGCCATGGCGGGGGAGAGGAAGTTCGAGCCTTTGGCACTGGGGGAATTCCCACTAGCTGAATTGTCCATGCTCATGTGGGAGCCAGCGTTGGGTGTCGGAGACGGGCTCGCGGGAGGGGGCAAATTAACAACGGGCAGGAAGGACTCTGCATACCATTCGTACCACACTTTCGTCTTGTCTGCAACCCTCCATACGGATACTTGCAGCTCAGAGTTGCTAGGGAGGTAGAGTGGATCCTAAACAGTGTGCTTGAGTCCGACATTCAAAAGGGTAGATGGGAGCTACCTTGAATGGGAAGAATAACGGGAACCAACTGAGCATGTGGGGAGAAATATGGTCTTTCGTCTCCGGATGAATGCTCAAACCAATATCACCGTAAAGGACGGCCTCGAAATATCCGGCCAAGCCATGTAGTACACCAGCATGAGGTATATGGAACGTTAATTTGGCAGATCGCACATTATGAGCATTGGTGATCGGAATACCTGTTGACCTCGTTAATTCAGGCAACAATCGGAAGTGGTGTGCTCATACCTTGAGCATTGAGAACGGCGCCTGGTCGTGGATGAAAGAATGACCAGCACTCTTGTACCTTAGGCCCACAAGCTCCACGAAGTCCTCCGCCATCTCCACTCAACATGTTTACGGCTTGGAACATCACGACATATGGGGTCTCTGCGCCCTTGTCGTCCTTCGGATTGAATTCTTTATGCAGTCTAGATGACGATATAGGGGCCAGATGCGCCGTGTACGATGACGGTATAGATATTCCTTCCGCTGGGAGAGCATTTATCAGCGGAAACGAACGAACGAAGATAGAGGAGGCGTACGTCTCAGGAACCGCATAGCACCATCCAAGCACTCAGGGCTCAGCTCGTTGTCACCAAACGAGCCAAGCAGTTCGCTGACTAGAATATCCGCCTTCTCTGGTATCTCGATGACCCGCATATCTCCGTGAAGGATCTGGACCTTGTCTCCCCATTCAGCCTCCTTTCGAGCTTGTAGCCTGCGGAGGGGTTCACCAATTGAAACCAAGAACGACAGGGCCTCGACTAACGTCACAAAGGCAGAAGGGTTTTTCTCGATCGCATAGACAATACCTTTTCGATTGGATCTCTCAAACGCCACTAAGCACCGACTGACGAGACCACCTCTCCCAGCACCAGCCAAAGCAATGACCCTTTTGAAGGGGTCAGCCGTAAGCGATGGACATTGCAGTGAGCTAGAACTCACGTTCGGCTATTTTGAGGTCTATGGCTGAGAGCTTGGAAGACAGCCTAGAGAGGAAATGAGCATCAGGAAGGAAGGACAGGCGCCAGAACACGGACCTCCTCGTATCGTTCGTACTTGACAGGGTCCCTCTCAAATACCTCATAAGTGACACCTTGTAGGTTATCCATTAATGGCTAGTACCACGAGTGGTTAGTACTGCCGCTTTCGCTTCGAAGATACCCTACGCGCACCTGCAAGGGGGCTTGCAAGTAGTCCCAATATCCTTGAGCGAAACTTTCCACTGTACCCGGTTTCTCCGCAGCCAAAACAACTGGACTGGTTTTTTCCAGGTGCCTGATATAGTCGCCATATGCGAGGTAGTCGCCTTTAGCGTGGATTCCGTTTTTCGTGCCGGAAAGCAAGATTGTTGGGGAATGCTTGATAAAGTCTCGCAAAAAGGATTGCATGGCCTTCGGAAGGACAGGGTACCCTTTACCATTGGAAATGAACGCAGTCGACGGAAGCAATAAATGGTCCGCAGGTTCTGCATGCCACCGTCCAAGGACCTTGAGGGACGGGAGAGGAAGCGAGAGGTCCAGTGCTGGAGAGGAGTTAGTGATCCGAACCTCTACTGCAATGGAGGGTAATGCATACTCAAGGATAATCGAGGACTGTGTCCACAGATGGTTCGAATGACATCCCACATCTCCCAAGTTGAGCTTAGGTCTCCTTCTGGTGCTCGTAATAGAGGTGATACTGGCGTATCCTCGTGGTAAGAAGTAACCGAAGAAGATCGGGGGTCGTACACGGGAATTCGAAGGGAGATTTGGAGCCCAGGGTAAGTAATCGAAAGACACGCGTTGACTGCTCGAGCATAATCTGCTACGCGATCCCGATTGCGAGGAGGCGGCAGGATAACGGTCAGAAGGTTCAAATAGGAGGCATATGCAAGTTCTTGCCGAAGGGCCTGTAAGCACTCTTCAACCAATATTCTGTAATATGGCATGGAAAGCATAACTACTATTTCTGCGTCGTACCGCACGCCATCATCTGGTGAGTCCAGCTCTAACCATTCGGACACCATTCCGATCGTTTTATGGGCCTCGTCTACATAGAAAAGGGTCTAGTCAGCTCATCTAAATTCATGTAGAGTCGATTGCACGCACCAAGTCGCGTGATATTGAGTTCAGATTTGATGAAAGGTCCGCAGAGCTCACGCCAGTACTCAGCACGTCTTTGGACTTCCGGAGGCAGATTTGTTCGGTGTTCATCGGTCAAGCACATCTCCCTCCATCGCTTTCTCCATGTTTCATTAGTGAGAGGCACGGCGATCGCGTCATAGGAATCTCGCGTAGCCTCCTGTGTGAGTTGGAGAACGGCGGTTGTATCCTCGAAGACAAGTTCCCGATATTCGTCTAGCTGGGCCTGTGTTATGAGCTCCGCGATTGGGACATGCGCCATGCTGAGTCCCCTGCAATGATGTGGTAGACATCCAAGTTGGGTGGGAGTGTGTGGAACATATCAACGACAACTAAAAGCACGCACAAGCAGATGTGAGTATACTCAAGATCTCGCATTTCTTATTCAGACTTTACTTCTCTTATTTGTGCGACAGGCGACCTCCAAAGTTCTGAGCAAGGCGCAAAGTCAGGTTGCCTTCGGGAGCATACCTTTCGTGGATATGTGATAGAAATACAGAGGCGTGGTGCAAAAAAGATGCCAGTGAGCCTGATCAACTTGATTTCTGCAGTGAAGGCATGGACAGAATGAAGGATGCACGTCTATGGGTCTTTCCTAATACCTAACTCCCCATCCTTGAATTGCTTCGACCACTGTCCTGATGTGAGAATGGGCCTGAACGAAGGAGTCGAACCACGAACCATCATAGAAGGGATCCAGTGTGTGGGTTCGTTATGTCTCCGCTACATACAGAAATTATGAACGCCAAAGGGAGCGCTAGTAGGGGACAAATGCGTACTTCTAGTTTAGCACTGGCCCTCCAGGTCAGTGCAGCGGCGAAAAGAATTATTCCGGTAGCAACAGCAGTATTCGCCTTCCAATTCTTGGGTTGTCCCCACCAGCCACCTGAAGAGCAGAGAAAGGTCCAAGGGGATACTTTAGCAAGGCAGCCACCGCGTATTCGACATTGTGTGACGAAAACGAACCTGCTGGACTCCAGACTTCTTTCGGAAAAGGATACTGCCCTCCACCTCCCTTGAGATGTTTTGTCAACTGAGCCGTTTGTCGTGGTGTAGCATTGCAAGTCATACCATTGTGGTGGTCGAAAGAATCAAAAAAAACGGAGCTTTATCAACCACTTGCGCCCTACCGTGTAATGCAAAATTGTCCACCTCACAGCTTACGCCTTGCATGCGTTAGTACAACTCCAAGGAGTCGACCGTCCGTTCAACTGACCTCTCATTGGAAAACTTGCTTCAATTTCGGACACATTTTCATATATCCCAAGAGTCGCGCAATCTTCTTATGGACTACAGCCTGCGAGGAAATTATTGCGCCTAAGCTATATATTCATTCAATTGCTATAAGAACCAGTTGTCATCTCAGAACCTCCTGCAGCATTCCCAGGCCAAATGCCAGACCGGCGCTATGGCGTTCCTTCTGTAGCGGGAATGTTTTGTCCTTTCAATAAAATCGGGCCTTTGTGGTACCTTCCAGTGCCTTGCTTCATGCGACTTGTACCACTAAATCAGCTTTCGTGAAACTCCGCTCCTCCATTTTGACGCCTCGATATCACCTCAATGAGCATCAAAATCCGTCGTTTAACTCTACTAGAACATGGCGGGAGCCTACTGCACCTCACCAGGGTCTAGATGGTGCTCCACCCTACAGCCCCGTCTCATGCAACGGCATAACGCAAGCGTTCAGGAGATGTCGGTGTGACAAGAGCCGCTCGAAGCATTCATTGCACACAATCTGTAAGAGTGTTTCAGTGAGAAGTTGTTTGTCGAAACGCGTCGCGGCCCAAACACGACTGATGCTCCTAGCCGCTATCCTCACCTTCTACTCAGCGTGGTGCATTCACGGTGCCTTCCTGGTTATCAAAATGTCGTGTCTTGCGGTCAAATAAGAAGACAGTGAAGAACCCAATTCACAGCGGACAACTTGACATTTTCCATTGACTGGTCAGCTGAGCAAGCGTTTTCGTGTTCCATCTGCAGCCACTAGGCCAAATCAACTCGCTTTGGTCAAATGCACTGTGTTGTTTGGCCCACTGTTGTCGGGAATTGATGGTGTGGTGTTCTATGGAGACTTCCCGGATGGGGAATCCGTAAGGAGGGATTAATTGGGAAGGTGGGTAGATCTGGTCTGAACTTCTCAACTGGAAGGCATGTCGAAGAGAGTTTGACATTTTCAAAAATTTCCACAAGCGCGTCAACCACTCATGTTTGCGTGCTAGATATCCCCATATTGTTAGGGTTTTGTTATTCAGTCAAAATCGATCATCTCCCCGCGAAGACTTGCAATTTCATCAAAATTTCTTGTGCGCCAACCCAGTTATTTGAAAGGTGCGGAATGCATTGAGGCCTTGCGAAGCTCGGATTTAGCTCTTCTATTCCGGGCCTCGCAGTTCCTGAGCAGACCCTTAACGCGAAGGGGGTTCCTCCCTACCGAAATGTTTGTGGTCTCAAGATAAAGCAAGGGCTTTCTCTAATTTGCGAGTCCTCTCTGACAAATCCCATATGGCAAATCATGGTAGAATTGATATGCGAAGATACGGAACACCATAAATAGACCGGCGAGGGAGGTAGGAGAGAGAGTTAGCGCAGTATTGGAGTGGAGTGGTGAAGGGGATACCTGGGCTGGGTTGGACATGGTACAGAGGATTGCGAGTGATGAACGATGAAGAGGACTTCAACACTGAGAGTTCGGCGCGGGGATGAACACAAGCACACACCCTGTAACCCCTGAGAAAGTCGCTCGATCCCATGGACTAAAACCGAAAGAGAAATAGTATCGAAGATAGATCTATTTTTATCTCGCAGAACCTGCCGTGCCGATCACCGGACGACTGCAACCATTTTTGGAAGGTTCTTCCCTTACCTTACTCATCACACACGGTGGTTTGTCACCCCTTGTCACCGAACCCCCGTATATTTTCTGCTGGTTGCGAAGAAAGTCCCGACTTCTACGCTCTCCTTGCATTCTGCTAATTCGAACATGGTCCGTCTCGGTTGGATCGGTCTTGGTGGGCTTCTCTCTGTGTCAATGTTCTCAAAGCCCACCCTGATAGTTACTTCAGGAAACATTGGCCGCGTAGGTGCCCTCCGCTTAACACACCACTCAAACAATTGCTGCCTCACATTCAAGCCGCGCGCCCAGTCGATCCGCATGTCGGCGTTCCAATAGAGCGACTGGGACTGACTAATTTGTTAGGGAGCAATAAAGAACCTCGTCGCAAAGTCTCCGGACGTCTCCGCGCAATCGTCCCTTTTAATCTTCAATCGCACCTCTCAACGAGCTGAGGAATTCGTGGCGTCACTCCCACCCAATTCAAGGAGCAAGATCAAAATCGTGAGAGGCATTGGAGAACTTGTCAAGCATGCAGACGTCATATTCAGTTGCGTCGCTGATGATACTGCCATCTTCGGGGCGTACGAGACAGCTCTCAGCGAGGGAGGCGATATAAAGGGAAAGCTTTTTGTTGATTGTAGTACGGTGCACCCCAGTACCGCCACCAAACTGGAGGATATGGTGACGGCGAAAGGCGGGAGCTTTGTTGCAAGTCCAGGTTGGTTCGCTTTGGCCTTCTATTTTCCTCTTGGCGCGTCTGACCTGCGCTTTTATTAGTATTCGGTGCTCCCGCTATGGCTGATGCAGGACAACTCGTGTTCGTACTTGCGGGCACCCCAGCGAATGTGGAGAAAGTCAAGCCCTATACAACCAGAGTGTACGTTGTCTGGTCACCACCACTTATTCTTCCGTTACTAGCTCCCACTCTAGGATGGGACGGGGCATAATCGATCTCAGTGGCGAGCCTGTGTCCAAGGCATTGCTCCTCAAGATGATAGGCAATAGCTACATTTTGAATATGGTAACGCTATACAGTAGCATGTCTTCCTATCTGCCTCTTGACTGACTGGACCCAAATCGCGTAGGTCGAGCAACTCGCAGAGAGCCATACATTCGCAGAGAAAACTGGCTTGGGAACTAACAACCTGCACAAGTTCATTGAGCAAGTATTCCCTGGTCCCTACACTGCCTACTCAAATCGCTTAATCACGGGCGATTACATGAGAGACGATCCTCTGTTCCACATCGACCTTGCTCTCAAGGATTGTCGTCATATGCTTCACCTCGCAGAAAACTCTGGCACTGTTGTAGGGAATCTCCAGGTCGTGAAGCAACACCTGGAAGCTGTAAAGGCCGAGCGCGGCGAGAAGGGTGATTTTGCAGCAGTGTATGGGGCCGTGCGGAAGGAGTCTGGCCTGCCTTTCGATAACAGAGATGAGAGCGCCTAAATCGATGGGAGGCTGGTGGAGTGGCGAATAGGATCACGAAAACACGAATAAAGACGCTGTTGCCCAGATATTCCAAATGGCCGGGGATTTGCCTTCTAGACAACTCCTCGAATGGGCTATTACACCGCTCGGAATTTCTACGAGGAGCCTACCATCGACGGAGAAGGGCATGTCGGTTACAGTTCCCTTGTGCTAACAGCGCCCACAGCTCACCTCGAGTTACTGAATTATATATATTCGGCTGTCGTCCCCCTAACAAGGCACGTTGGAATTCCAAACCGTGATACACATGATGGAACGTCAGAGGAGCCTGATTATACTGCGATGCTACGTGGCATACCCAGCAGCCGTGTTTCGACTTGAAGCGGGACGCGTTAACAATAGACAAAGGACATGCCGCTTGGAGGCGTGCAGTTGTTCCAATCACATCTGAGGAGGGGCCGCGTCGTAGGGGTCTTGAGATCGAGCTAGATGGATAGAAATACACAACGATCGTGGTATACCGAGAAGCTGCCCCACGATGGTCCTTCCAAATGTGGTTGACACGCCATGACACGCCATTCAACTCTGCCAGGTGGCCCGGCCAGATGGTCCAGATAGGAACCCATTAGGCTGCGCGGGAAGTCGCGTGTCTTTGTAAATGAGTGCTGGGCTGTGTATTAGGTAGGTCTTTGACTGGTCCAACACATGGCTAACAGCCGCCATGAACGCTCATGACGACGACCTTCGGACTAACATGTCCAAAGTTCGCCATTGGTCCAAGCCCCGTATTCAGTCAAGTCAGCGCTTGACCGCAGATTCCAGGTTCTTCTTAACTGAGGAACAACGGTTGCTCCTTGCCTCCGTCCCCGCCCCCCAAAGTGCCTAACTCACAATACCGCTCTCCGCTCGAGATGAATCACGATGCGTCAGCTGTTCAGCGCCATTCTCGCCATACATCACCGTTAGATCAAGAGGTGATGTCTGTCGACGAATACATTTCGTCGGACGACTGGTTGAGTGAAGTTAGATTCAGAGAACATGGGTTGGCCGGTCCTGGCAGTGAGTATACTAGCGAATGATTTCGTCCTTTCAGCTTTGTGATCCGGAACTAAGGGAGATCCAGTCCGTTCTCCTTACGACTACTCCCTCAATCTCGGGGGTCAAAGTCCCCAAAACTACCTCCAACGCGCGGATTCTTTACCGATGGAAGGACTGAGCGGCGCGTCCTTTCCATTTGGTATAGCGATATCGCCGGAAGACTTTGACATACCGCTTCCCTTATACGGCTCTGGGCACCAGGGACATCCATCTACAGGCCTCCCAGTGGCGTACAACTCATCACCTCCCTTGTATCCGCCTAATATGGAGCATCCACCCTCTGTTGATGAGAATGCCGAGTGGATGGCCGCACTGGAGACGATACCCATTCACGATCCCGCAGGCAATACCTCCACGGAACGACCTATCCGTCCCGAGGCCATCGCCAATGAACAATCTTTACCACCTGAAGAGCGTTTTAACGATCTAGTTGTTGTCGACGACTCGCTGTTTACAGGGCGAGTTGAGATTCCAGTATTGGCACCGGTCCTCATGTCACCGGTTCAAAATGACCCTGGCCTTGGTGATTTCATTGCTTCTCTGGGTGGTAGTCTAGATAATTTTTCCATGGAGACACCAGAGAGGTCCCAGAATTCTTTTCCACTGTTGGGTACGCTACTCCATTCGCGAGTCATTCTGTTTCCTAAAGCAGCTCTAGATATGTCTCCGCTCTCGACGCGCTCGGCGTTCGGGTCGAATCATTTGAGTTCTGGGTCACTCGTTACGGAACCCATACATACACCTCTCGATTTTCCCCAGGAGACGACTATGGCAGCAACACCCGCGTTTTCGAATACACCATCGAGCTGGGATCCCTTCGTGACAACTCGTGAAATCACTACAATCCACCCCTATCCTTGTCCTCCAATATCGTATATTAATACAATAAGCCCGATATATCCCCCGCCTAACCCCTCCATTCCACCCACGGACGGATTTCCACCACCTTTGTACATCTTACCAAGCAGTATTCCTCGACCCAGACACCACCAGCACCGACCGCGTCCGGTCGTATGTGAAAAGCACTTTAAACCCAGTCCAGCAGATGCCCCCTTCCACGCACTTATGAACCGCGCGCGGGCTGACCTAAATTTTTGCGAGCCTTCGGAGCTCAAAAGGGACTTTTGCAAACGCAACAAGGGTCCGTGTCCAAATCAAAAACGCCATCCATCACCGTGCTTCACCATTCGGGTTGGACGGTTAAGCAACCAATGTCGAACGGAGACCGTTGCAGTGCGCGAGATTCGAAACGTGCTTGGCTTATGTTGGACTTGTAAATCCTGGTGAGCTACCTTCTTTTACAGAGTCGAACTTTTTTTGACACATTGCAGCGACAAATGCCTACGAGATAATGACGGTCTTCAAAAACACAAATGCGAACCTACCGACCAGCACCCATTCACTACAAATTTAACGCAAGACGTAATTCCTACAATGCCACAATGACTGGAGTAGACCGACACTCGCTTCCTTCCAACATTTTCTTCTCATGTACTCACCCTCACCTTGCCATCTGACTCAGCTTCAGGTCCCAATATTGCAAAAGGTGATCACGAGGGAGCAGGTTCCCCGATCTGCTCCTTCGTGATCATCTTTTGCAATTACGGGCCGTGAGATTCAGGATGATGGGCTTTCCTCTGTACAGTGCAACGTGCTTACACTGCGATGGCAGCGGTCAATCTGAATGTTGATGGCTGCCGTCGCGGTGTAAGTACGTTGCACTGTGCTTGGGTTTCAGCCTTGAAGCGCATTTAGACACCTACTCTTCTTCATGAGCCGGTCAGTGTGTTTTCAATGCGTCTGATTCAAAGTTGAACACACTATTGCAGACACTCCCACAACTACTCCAATCAATAAAGCGACTCTCGTTTTCTCAACCCTTCATTTCCAACTCAAGACGTAAATTCTACAATACCGCAATCATTGGAGTAGACTGACGCTCGCTTCTTCCCACCAGTTTTCCCGCAAGAGTTAGGACGACTGGCATCCCTCAGCACCGTACAACGTGCTTACACCGCGGCGGCAGCGGTCAACGGTACACGTTACGCGCGACAGCATCAATTGTCAATCAAGCACTCCACGAAATCGACTTCGATCGATTGCACAAGGACATCTTCGATAGCCGCAAGACCGACAAGTCCGCTTAATAGATCCTCTCTGCCTCTATCCCATCCGACTCCCATCGCTCCATCTCTGACTCAGGCAACCTCCACACCTGCGTTCTCCAGCTCAAGCACGATCATCCGACCGCAGGACATCCCGAACAAGATCAGACGATCGACTTACTCCG
>WNFL01144801.1_pt2 | contig 17508 bp, 20 predicted proteins | sample 5400361 | NCBI WGS metagenome assembly WNFL01 (sample SAMN13153351, study PRJNA577476) | soil metagenome | isolation source: 40 cm soil on Douglas fir-dominated hillslope | place: USA:California | collected 2013-09-17 | reverse complement strand
GCTCGCGCGCATGGCGGAGGCCGACGCGATCTCGGCGCAGCGACGAGCGGAGGAGGGCGAACGGACCGCGATCGCGACGGCCGATGGTGCCGCTCGCGACGCGGCCTGGCTGGCGGCCCAGGTCGATCGCCTCGGCGCCGAGGTCGAGCGACTTCGCGTCGCCACCGCGCCCACGTCCGACCCCGCGCAACCCGCGCGCCCGGCCGCGCTCGCGGCGCCGTCGCGCCCTTCCGGCTGGGAGGCTCGCAGTGTCGCGCTGCGCGAGCGCCGGGACCGACTGACCAGCCTCGTCGGAGAGGCCGAGCGCCAGCGCCAGGCTGCCGACCGCGATCGGGCCGGTGCCGAGGCGGCCCTCGAGCTTGGCCGGGCCCGACTGGCGGCACTCGATGCGATGGCCCTCGACATCGTCGGACGCGAGACACGTCTCGAGCAGGATCGCCTCGCGCTCGACCGCGACCTGGCGAACGCGGAAGCCACCGCCCGCGAAGCCCGGGCCAGTCTCGAGGCGCTCGTCGCCCAGGACAGCGCCGATCGGCAGGAGCTGGCCGTGGCGGAGCGGGCGGCAGGCCAGGCTCGCGAGGCCCTCGCCGGCGCCCAGGCTCGCGATCAGGCCGCGGAGCGAGCCTCACTGGAGGCCAGGCTCGGGCTCGACGCGGTCCACGAGCAGGTGCTCGTCGAGCTATCGGGCCTCGGCAGGATCGGGGTCGCCCATCTCGAGGCCGCCGCGAATGGCACAGCGCCGATCGACGCGGTCGCCGCTGTCGCAGGCGACCCTGCCGCGACGGGCGCCGCCCTCGCCGAGGACGTCGACGAGGAGGCGCTCCTCACCGCCGCGCTTGCGCGGGCCGGCGACGCGTGGTCCCGCAGCGATCCTCCCGAAGCGCCGACTCCCGGACGGCTGGGTTCGCTTCGACGCCGCTTCCACGAGCTCGGTGCCGGGAACCCGTTCGCGGTCGACGAGTACGCCACGCTCAAGTCGCGACTCGACGAGCTCGAGGCGCAGCGGCTCGACCTCGACGGCGCGATCGAGCGGACCCGGACCCTCATCGTCGAGCTCGACACCCTCATCGCGACGCAGTTCCGGACGACGTTCGCGGCGCTCGAGACGAAGTTCGAGAACCGCTTCCGGCAGCTCTTCGGGGGTGGCTACGCCCGGCTCTCGCTCACGGATCCAGCGGACCTGTCGGCGACCGGTGTCGAGATCGTGGCCCGGCCGCCCGGCAAGAAGCCCCAGGCGCTCGCGATGTTGTCCGGTGGCGAGCGAGCCCTCACCGCTGTGGCCCTCCTCTTCGCGATGCTCGAGGTCCGGCCGGTCCCGTTCTGCGTCCTGGATGAGGTCGACGCCGCGCTCGACGAAGCGAACATCGGCCGGTTCACGGACGCGCTGCGGGAGCTCTCTCAGCAGACGCAATGCATCGTGATCACCCACAACCGTGGGACGATCGAGGTCGCCGACGCGCTCTACGGCGTGACCGTCGGTGAGGACTCGGTCAGCCGCGTGATCAGCCTCCGGCTGGAGGAGGCCACGAGCCTCGCCCGACGATCGGCCACGGAGGACATCCGCAGCGCCGAGGCCGACGCCCCCGAGACGCGCGCGGCGCCGGCTTGAGGGACGACACCGTCGGGCCGCCGACCGACCTCGAGCCGGCGCTCGAACGCAGTCGGGGCGGCTTCATGGCCCGGCTTCGAGGCATCCTGGGCGGCGCCGCGATCCCTGCTGAAGCCTGGGCCGAGGTCGAGGAAGCCCTGATCGAAGGCGACCTCGGGGCCGCCCTGGCTGCGCGCGTCGTCGAGCGGGCTCGCGATCGTCGAGACGCCCCGTCGGCCGAAGCCGCGGTCCGCTCCGAGCTCCTGGCGGTCCTCGAAACACCGCGGCAGGTTGACGAGACCGCGGTGACCCCGCCCCGCGTCATCCTGGTCGTTGGCGTGAACGGGACCGGCAAGACGACCACGATCGGCAAGCTCGCCGCGGCCGAGCACGCGGCCGGTCAGCGGGTGGTCCTGGCAGCGGCGGATACGTTCCGGGCTGCGGCCATCGAGCAGCTCCGGGCCTGGGCGGATCGCTCGGCTGCCGAGGTCGTCGCACACGCCCCGGGCGCGGATCCCGGCGCGGTCGTCTACGACGCCCTGGACGCCGCGATCGCGCGCGGTGCCGACGTCGTCATCGTGGACACGGCGGGACGACTCCACACGAAATCGAACCTCATGGACGAGCTGGCGAAGATCCGGCGGGTCATCGACCGGCGCATCCCGGGCGCGACGCCCGAGACCCTCTTCGTCCTCGATGCGACGACGGGCCAGAACGGGCTCGCCCAGGCCGTCGCGTTCCACGAGGCGATCGGCTTGACGGGGATCGTCCTGACGAAGCTCGACTCGACCGCCCGCGGCGGGATCGTCTTCGCGATCGCCTCGCGCCTCGGCCTGCCGGTCCGCTACGTCGGGGTGGGGGAGCGGGCGGGCGACCTGATCCCGTTCGATCCGGAGGCGTTCGTCGCCGGCTTGTTCGAGGCTCGACCCGCGGCGTGATGCGACGCTGGCGACACGGCCGCATCGGTCGGCTCGGCCTTGGCAGGGCTGCCACGCTGGGTCTGGCCATCGTGCTGGCCGCGTGCTCCGAGCCGGCGACATCGCCGAATCCGTCGACCGGAGCCCCGGAGGCTGGCCCGACGCCCATCGTCACGACGTTCGAGATCGGCCAGACCGCCTGGATCGACGGGTTCATCGTGACCGTACACACCGCGATCGCGAGCCTCGACGCGAAGGGCGGACCGGTGTCGGTCCTGATCCGGATCGAGAATCCCGGGACGGAGCCGGCGACGCTCGATGTGCCGATCCGGCTCACCGCCTCCGGCGACGCGTTCGAGCTTGCCCGGGGCATCCAGATCCCGGAGCTCGAGGCCGGTGCCGTGGCGGAGCTGACGATCGAGTTCGAGCTGGTCGGGCGCTCGAAGATCGATGACGGTGTCCTGCGCATCGGCCGCACCGAGGACCACCAGGTCCAGGTTCCCTTCGGCGCCGGCGCCGTGAAGCTGCTGACGCTCGAGCCGCTGGCGCTCCAGCTCTCGGGCGCGGCGACCGCCGGCGGGCTCCACGTCGTGCTCCATCAGGGGATCGTCCGTTGGGACCTGCCGGACTGGCACACGGAGCTCCCCAACGCCACCGAGGCGCTCACCCTGACCTACGACGCGACGTACACCGGCACGTTTGCGGGCGGCTTCGCGTTCACGGCGGACAGCGTTGGCCTCCGCCTCCCGGACGGGAGGGTGGTGGCGCCGCGAGCGGACGGCCACAGCCAGTCGATCCAGGCCATCGGCCCCAAGCAGACGGTCCCAGGTCTCGAATCCCGCTTCGAGATCCCGACCGGGCTGACCGGCAAGTTCGCCCTGGTCATCCGGGATGGGGCGACCCGGAAGGCCATCCCGTTCACGATCGGACCCTAGCCGGTACACTGCCCCGGCCGGTCCGCCAGAACCCGTGGACCCGTCCAGGAGTGCCGACTTCCCATTGTTCGACCAGCTCAGCGATCGCCTGCGCCGCTCGCTCGCCGCCCTGACGGGCCGCGGACGGATCTCCGAGGCCGACGTCGACGTGGCGATGCGCGAGATCCGGCTGGCCCTCCTCGAGGCCGACGTGAACTTCAAGGTCGTTCGTGACGTCATCGGCCGCATTCGCGAGCGAGCCATCGGCGCCGAGGTCCTCGAGAGCCTGACCGCCGGCCAGCAGATCGTGAAGATCGTCAACGACGAGCTGGTGGCCCTCCTCGGGGCAGGTGACTCGACGCTCCATCTGCAGGGCAACCCGGCGGTCATCGCCCTCGTCGGGCTCCAGGGCTCCGGCAAGACGACGACCGCCGCCAAGCTCGCTCGCCACATCGTCAAGCTCGGCCGGCGGCCGCTGCTCGTCGCGGCGGACCCGTATCGACCCGCGGCCGCCGATCAGCTCGAGACGCTCGGCAAGGCGCTCGACATCCCCGTCCATCGGGCGCCCGAAGGGACAGCGGTCGTCGACATCGCCCGAGGGGCGCTCGAGACGGCCAAGCGCCTGACTCGCGACACGGTGATCCTCGACACGGCGGGGCGCCTCACGATCGATGACACGCTCATGGCCGAGATCCGGGACGTGGACGCGGCCACGCATCCAGTCGAGACGCTCCTCGTCGTCGACGCGATGACCGGCCAGGACTCCGTGAGCGTCGCCCAGGCCTTCGCCGCCGCTGTCCCGGTGACCGGGCTCATCCTCACGAAGATCGATGGCGACGCACGCGGTGGCGCGGCCCTTTCGATCGCCGCCGTCAGCGGTCTGGGCGTGAAATTCCTCGGCACCGGCGAGAAGAGCGACGCGCTCGAGGTCTTCCATCCCGATCGCCTCGCGGGCCGGATTCTCGGGATGGGCGACGTGCTGACCCTCGTCGAGCGGGCCCAGGAGCACGTCGACGCCGACTCCGCCGCGAAGCTCGAGGCGAAGCTCCGGAAGAACGAGTTCACCCTCGATGACATGCTCGACCAGCTCCAGCAGGTCAAGAAGATGGGCCCGATCGGGCAGCTCGTCTCGATGATCCCGGGCATGGGCTCGATGGCCACCGAGGCCCAGGAAGCCGTCGATCGGGGCGACCTGAAGAAGACCGAGGCGATCATCCGGGCGATGACGCTCGCCGAGCGCCGGGAGCCGGCGATCCTCACGGGCTCGCGGCGGCGCCGGATCGCGGTCGGCTCCGGGACGTCCCTGACCGATGTGAACCGACTGGTGAAACAATTCAGCGAGATGCAGCGCGTCATGAAGCAGCTGTCGGGCATGCGCGGCAAGGGCCTGCCCGGGGCGCTGGCGGGGAGGCGTTAGATGACCGAGCCGAACAGCGAGATCGAGCCGACGGGGGTCGAACCTGTCCAGGCAATGGAGCCGCCGGCCGCGGACGGTCCGGCGCCAGCCACGGCCGCAGCCCCGACGAGCCTCAATGCGTCGCGCGGACGCTGGCTGGTCGCGCTCGGGGTGGCCGGCGTGGCCATCGCGGTTGCGATCGTCGCCGCGATCCTGCTTGGCGCTCGGCCGACCCCCGAGGCGCTGTCATACATCCCGGGCAACGCGGCCGTCGTCGCGGAGCTCCGGCTCGATCTGCCGGGTGATCAGCTGCAGAAGGTCGGCAACCTGCTCGCCCACTTCCCCGGCTTCCAGGATCAGTCGACGCTCACCACGAAGATCGATGAGACGCTCCGGCGCCTGGTGGGGTCGGCCACGAACGGCAAGGTCGACTACTCGACCCAGGTCGCTCCATGGCTCGCCGGCCCGCTGTTTGCCGGTGGCACGCCAGCGGGCACCGTGGCGATCCCGACACCGTCGGGAGCGGGTTCCGTGACTCCAGCGATGCGGGACATCGGCTCGTTCGTCGTCGTCGCGACGACCGACGGATCGGTGACGTGCGATGCCGTGTTCAAGGGGACGACTCCGACGACCGAGTCGTACCAGGGCGTCACCATCTCGACCGCTGCGGACGGGTCGTTCGCTTGCGCGATCGATCAGCGCTTCGGTGAGTACCGAACCGCCCGCGACGCGCTCGGCGGCGATCGCCTCGCGACGCTCTATGTCGCCAAGGCCGCGATGACAGCCTCTGTCTCGCCAACCGGGCTGCCCGTCCCATCAGGCCCCGTCGGGAACGGGCTCGGCGCCGCGCTGTCGCGGCTGCCCGCCTGGACGATGGCCGGCGTGAATGCCGAGGACGACGCCGTCGTCGCGGACATTGTCACGGCACCGATCCCGGACGCGACTGCGCCGGCCGGATCGTCGCTCCCCAGCCTCCCGCCGGCACACGCGAGCACGATCGCGCCACTGCTCCCGGCCGACACCGCCGCGCTCGTCGAGGTCCATGGGGCCGGCGTTGCGCTGCAAACGGCGCTTGCCCAGCTGCGGAACGATGCGAACCTCGGTCCGGCCCTCGGCCAGGTTGACAGCTCATTGGCGCTCCTCGGCGGCGCGGACCAGCTGGTCGGCTGGATCAACGACGTCGGGATCGTCATCGAGCCCGATGGCACCTCGATCGCCGGTGGCGTCATGCTCACTGCCGACGGGGAGTCGACGGCGAGCGCCAAGGCCGATCAGATTCGGGGCTTCCTCTCGCTCGCCGCCCTGGGTGGCGCGGCCGACATCACCGAGACGACGATCGCCGGGACGAAGGTCACGACCGTCGACCTCGGCGATCTCGGAAAGCTGCTGAACGCCTCGGGCACCGGGGTCACGCTGCCGACCGATGCCCACATCGTCATCTCGTTCGCGGCCAAGGGCTCAGCCCTGATCGTTGGCGGCGGCGAAGGCTTCGTTCGGCACATCCTCGAGACGACTGCCGGCTCGTCGCTGGCCGACGCAACGGGTTACAAGCACGCGCTGAAGCGGGCCTCGGCCGAGAACCTCGGCCAGGTTTACGTCGGCACGCCGTCGCTCCTCACGCTCGCCGAGACGCTGATCCCGAAGGCCGAGCAGGCCGCGTTCAAGGCCAACATCGAGCCGTATCTCGCGCCGTTCGAGGCGATCGTCGTGACCACGACGACCGACCACGGCAGCGTGCACGTGCGCTTCGTCGCCACCGTCAAGTAAGGTTCCCGTCCACCACAGGAGGATCTGTCCGCTCATGGCCGTTCGAATCCGACTCACTCGCGTTGGTGCGAAGAAGCAGCCGACCTACCGGGTCGTCGTTGCCGACTCGCGCAGCGCCCGCGACAGCCGCTCGCTCGAGACGATCGGGCACTACAACCCACGGACCGACCCGATCGAGCTGCAGATCGACGCCGACCGGGCCAAGGCCTGGCTCGCGAAGGGCGCCCTGCCGTCCGACACCGTCGCCCGGCTCCTCCGCAGCGCGGGCGTCCTGCCCGCAGCGAAGTAGGCCGGCGATGGCAGCAAAAGAGCTCGTCGAGTACGTCGCGCGCTCGCTTGTCGACGACCCCGAGGCGGTCAAGGTGACCGCCGTCGAGGACGAGGAGGGCACCGTCATCGAGCTGCATGTCGCCGAGGACGACATGGGGAAGGTGAGCGGCCGCAACGGCAGCGTCGCGAAGGCGCTCCGGACGCTCCTGAAGGTCACGGCCGCCCGCGAGGGCGGCTCGGTCACGCTCGAGATCCTCTGAGCGGGTCAAGCTGAGCGAGCCGACTCGGGTCGTCGTCGGGCGGGTCCGCAGCGCACACGGCCTGCGAGGCCTCGTTCGCGTCGAGGTCCTCACCGACCGTCCCGAAGATCGCTTCGCGGTCGGAGCCGTCCTTCATCGCGAGGGCAGTGACGCCCCTCTGACGATCGAATACGCCGCGCCAGTCGAGGACGGCCCGGGCTGGCGACTCGGGTTCGAGGAGATCCAGGACCGCAGCGCGGCGGAGCGTCTTCGCGCCGTCTATCTCGAGGTCCCGGTCGATCGCGACGCGGAGCTCGAGCCAGGCCAGGCCTGGTGGCACGAGGTGATCGGCGCCGAGGTCCGCGGATCGGACGGCACCCTGCTCGGGACCGTCGCCGACGTCTATCGCGCCGGCGAGGCCGAGGTCTACGTCGTCCGGGGCGGTCCCGTGGGCGAGTTCGATCTGCCGTCGGTTCGTTCGATCGTCACCACGTTCGACCCTCGCGGCGTGGGGCTCGTCATCGACGAGGCGGCGCTCGATCTCGCGGCCGCTCCCGCCGAGCCAAAGCCAGGCGGACGTCGGCGCAACCACCCCTGGTCGCGCCACGGGAAGGGCCGGACCACGGGTCCGGGGCCTGCTTCGGGGCCCGACAGGGGTCCGGCATGACGCTCGAGATCGACGTCATCACCCTGTTCCCGGCCATGCTCGAGGCGCCGCTCGCGGAGAGCATCCCCGGCCGGATCCGCGAGAAGGGCCTCGCCACGATCCGCCTCCGCGACCTCCGCGAGTGGGGACTCGGCCGGCATCGCAGCGTCGATGACGCCCCCTACGGCGGGGGAGCCGGCATGGTCCTCCGGCCCGAGCCGGTCGCCGCGGCGATCGACGCGCTGCGGCGGCCCGACTCGACGGTCATCCTCCTCGACCCGGGCGGTGACCGGTTCGACCAGGCGACCGCGCGCGACCTGGCGACGCGGGATCACCTCGTGCTGGTGTGCCCCCGCTACGAAGGCATCGACGACCGGATCCGGCGCCTCGTCGATCTCGAGCTGACGATCGGAGACTATGTCCTGACGGGTGGCGAGATCCCGGCCCTCGTCGTCATCGATGCGGTCATCCGCCTCCTGCCGGGGGCGATCGATGCCGCCTCGACCGTGGAGGAATCATTCAGCGCGGGGCTCCTGGAGTACCCGCAGTTCACGCGGCCGGCGATCTTCCGAGGCGAGGGCGTGCCCGAGATCCTCGTCAGCGGCCACCACGAGGCGGTCCGGAAGTGGCGCCTCGAAGCGGCCCTCCAGCGCACCCGGGAACGCCGTCCCGACCTGCTCGGCAGGCCACCGGCCGACGACCGCTGAGGCTGAGCGGCGGGCGCCCGTGCTATATTCCGTGGCCGGCTCAGGGGCCGACCCCGAATCACCTTCGACCGTTGCGCAGCCGTGGGCTGCGACCAGCAGGGAACCTCGATCCGTGAACATCCTCGACGAGATCGTCGCCGACCAGATCCGCACCGACCTGCCCGAGCTCGCCTCGGGCGACACCGTCCGCGTCGCCGCTCGCGTCGTCGAAGGCGGCAAGGAGCGGGTCCAGGTCTTCGAGGGCACGGTCATGCGCCTCCGCGGCGGGGGCATCGCCCGATCGATCACGGTCCGGAAGATCGCCAGCGGCGTTGGCGTCGAGCGCACGTTCAAGGTCAACAGCCCGCGAATCGAAAAGATCGAGGTCATCCGCCACGGCCAGGTACGCCGGGCACAGCTTTACTTCCTGCGAGACCGCGTCGGGAAGGCCGCCACGCTGAAGGAGCGCCGTCCGAGAGGTGCGGCAGCCAAGGCAACGCCGCCGAAGAGCTCGTCCCGCAGGAGCTCATCCGCCAGGAGCACGTCGACCAAGGGCTGATTCCCGCGTCAACCCCGCGGCGGTACCCTGTAAGCCGATGGCGGCCCAGGTCCCCTCACTGCGATTTGAGCGCCGCCTGTGGCGCGACGGCGCGGAGCGCGTCGTGGGCGTGGACGAGGTCGGAGTCGCGCCCACCTGCGGCGCCGTCGTCGCGGCCGCGGTCATCATCCGGCCGAACGGCCATCGCATCCCGGGTGTCCGGGACTCGAAGACCCTTTCGGCACAGCAGCGCGACCGCCTCGCGCCGGTCATCCGGAAGCGGGCGATCGCCGTGGGGATCGGGGCCGCGTCGGTTGCCGAGATCGACCGGCTGAACATCTATCACGCGACCCATCTCGCGATGCGCCGTGCGATCGCACGGGTCGGCGACCACGACCATGTGCTGGTCGACGGGAACCGGATCGCCAACTTCGAACACCAGGTCGGGCCGTACACGGCGATCGTCGATGGCGACGCGAAGTGCTACACGATCGCCTGCGCATCGGTGGTCGCGAAGGTGGTCCGCGATCGGATGATGGGGCTCCTGGCGGCTCGCTACCCCGGTTATGGCTGGGAGCGGAACCAGGGCTACGCGACCCTCGAGCACCGCCTTGCCATCCGCGCCCTCGGCTTGACGCCGTTCCATCGCCGGAGCTTCCTCGCGCTCCAGCGGACGCTCGCGGGCGACCAGCTCCCGCTGGATTTGTTCGAAGAGGGAGCGACCGCGCTGAGCGAGCCGCTGGACCTCGCCGACGACCTCGCCCTCATCGGGGCCGAGATCGCAGCGGCGTGGCCGGAGGACGTCCCGGCCACCGCCTGACCGCGTCCCGGTGCGCGGCGGCCAAGCCGCTGCCAAGTGGCAAGCCACTGGCAGGCAACCAGCCGCCTGCACGATTCTCGCGTGCGAACAACAGCCCAGCGGCTCGGTGACGCCGCGGAGGCGCTGGTCGCGGATCGGCTCGTCGCTGCCGGTTGGGCCATCCTCGTGCGCCAGATCCGGGTGGGACGTGCGGAGATCGACCTCGTCGCCATCGATCCGGGGCCGCCGCGAACGCTCGTGTTCATCGAGGTCCGGTGGCGAGCGCGGCGCGACTACGGCCTCGCCGAGGAGACGGTCGATCGCGCCAAGCGAATGCGACTCCGGCGGGCGGCGTTCCGTCTCATCGATGATCCCGGCCGGCTCGAGCTGCCGCGCATTCCGGTGCGCTTCGACTTGATCGTCGTGGAGCCGGGGGACGTGGTGCGCCACCACCGACATGGCGCGTGAGGGGGTCCGTTCCGGGACCCGTGCTAGACTCCGCCGGACTTCGAGCCCGAACGCCGTTCGGGCGAAGGGTCGAGGTCACGCCCGCGCCATGGCGGCGCGGAGCTCACACGCGGATCGTTCCGACCGGGACGGTGCCGCCCGGGAACCGAGGCGCAAGCCCCGCGACCGGAGGCCCCCGGCGACGAGGTCCGCGGAGGTAACAACCGAACAGGAGGTCCACAGACCGTGCCGTCCGTATCGATGCGGCAGCTGCTGGAAGCCGGAGTCCACTTCGGCCACCAGACACGCCGCTGGAATCCCAAGATGCGCCCCTTCATCTACCAGGAGCGCAACGGGATCCACATCATCGACCTTGCCCAGACGTCGTCGCGCCTGACGCTGGCCCTCGACTTCGTCCGTGAGACCGTCGCCCGAGGCGAAGTCGTCCTGTTCATCGGGACGAAGAAGCAGGCCCAGGAGCCTGTCGCCCAGGAGGCGACCCGCGCCGGGATGCCGTACATCAACAAGCGCTGGCTCGGCGGCATGCTCACGAACTTCATCACGATCAAGAAGCGGATCGGCCTGATGGAGCAGCTCGAAGCTCGCCAGCAGGCCGGCGATCTCGATCGGCTCCCGAAGAAGGAGGCGGCGAAGCTCCTCGAGGAGCTCACGAAGCTCCAGGGGACGCTCGGTGGCATCCGCAAGATGAAGCGCGTCCCGGGCGCGGTCTTCATCGTCGACCCGCACCGCGAGCGCATCGCGGTCACCGAGGCGAACAAGCTCGAGATCCCGGTCGTCGGGACCGGCGACACGAACGTGAACCCCGATGAGCTCGACTACATCATCCCGGCGAACGACGACGCGATCCGGGCGATCCGACTGCTGTGCTCACTGGTGGCCGACGCGGCCATCGAGGGCGCCCAGGAGCGCGCGACCCGGGCCATCGAGCCCGAGCCCGAGCCAATGCTCGAGGAGACCGCCTACGACGATGCCCAGGCGAGCGATGAGCTCGTCGCGGCGCTCGCCGGCGGCGCGGCCCTCAGCTTCGCCCCCGACGAGGAGGAAGACCTCCTGCCGGGCGGCCCCGCGTTGCCGGCACCCGTCGTCGAGGACGTCGCGACGCCCGAGGAGATCGCCGCGGAGCTTGCCCGCGAAGCCGAGGAGCGTGCCCGCGAGGCGGCCGAGACCCCCACCGAAACAGGAGCATGAGCACCGAGATGGCCACGATCACGGCGGAGATGGTCCGCGACCTCCGCGAGCGCACCGGCGCCGGCATGATGGACTGCAAGCGGGCCCTGACCGAGGCCGACGGCAACGTCGAGAAGGCCACCCACATCCTGCGCGAGCGGGGCATGGCCGCCGCCGGCAAGAAGGCCAGCCGGGAAGCCCGCGAGGGCCTCATCGGCAGCTACATCCATACCGGCGGGCGGGTCGGCGTCCTCATCGAGGTCAACTGCGAGACGGACTTCGTGGCCCGGACCGAAGAGTTCCAGAAGCTCGTCCGCGACCTCGCGATCCAGGTCGCCGGCCTGGCGCCTCGCTACGTCGATGTCGACCAGGTCCCGGCCGCCGACCTCGAGGCCAGGCGGGCCGAGCTCGCCCTGGATCCGGCAACGGCGGCGAAGCCCGCAGAGATCCGTGAGAAGATCATCGACGGCCAGCTGAAGAAGTGGTTCAAGGACGTCTGCCTGTACGAGCAGCCGTTCCGGGACGAGGACCGGCCGGTCCGCGACCTCATCACGGAGCGGATCGCCACGATCGGCGAGAACATCCGGGTCCGACGGTTCACCCGCTACGCGCTCGGGGAGGAGCTGTGACCGAACCCGCCCGCGGCACCGCCGCGACGGCCGCCGGCGGAGCGAGTTCCCAGGCCGAGCGACCGCATTACGACCGGATCCTCCTGAAGCTGTCGGGCGAGGCCCTCCTCGGCGACCGGGCCTACGGCGTCGATCCCGCGTTCTGTGCGTTCGTGGCCCGCCAGGTGGCGATCGTCCGCGACCGCAACGTGCAGGTCGGCATCGTCGTGGGCGGCGGCAACATCTTTCGCGGCCTCGCGGCCTCGGCCAGCGGGATGGACCGTGCGACCGGCGACTACATCGGGATGCTGGCGACCGTGATGAACGGCCTCGCCCTGCAGGACGCCCTCGAGCGGGCGGGCGTCCCGACGCGGGTCATGACCGCGATCGCGATGAACGAGATCGCGGAGCCGTACATCCGGCGCCGGGCGGTTCGCCACCTCGAGAAGGGCCGGGTCGTGATCTTCGTCGCCGGCACCGGCAACCCGTACTTCACGACCGACACCGCGGCCGCCCTGCGCGCCGTCGAGATCGGCGCGAAGGTCCTCCTGAAGGCCACGAAGGTCGACGGCGTGTACGACGCCGATCCGATGACCGTGCCGGGCGCGAAGCGATTTGATCGACTCGAGTACGCCGACCTCCTCCGCGACCAGCTCAAGGTCCTCGACGGCGCCGCAGTCTCGCTCTGCATGGAGAACGATCTGCCGATCGTCGTCTTCGACCTGAACCGGCCCGACAACATTGCCAGGGTCGCCGACGGCGAGCCCGTCGGGACGCTGATCGCGGGGCCGCTCGGAGGGACGCGATGAGCAACGACGTCATCGATGGCGCCGATCACAAGATGGCCCGCGCGGTCGAGGTCATGGAGCGTGACCTCCAGTCGATCCGGACCGGCCGCGCCTCGACGGGCCTCGTCGAGCGGATCACGGTCGAGTACTACGGCACCCAGACACCGCTGAACCAGCTCGCCGGGATCAGCGTTCCCGAGCCGCACCAGATCGTCATCCAGCCGTGGGACCGGAGCGTCCTCAGCGCGATCGAGCGGGCGATCATCAAGAGCGACCTCGGCCTGACGCCCAACGTCGACGGGACCGTCGTCCGCCTGAACATCCCAACCCTCACCGAGGAGCGCCGACACGACCTCGTCCGCCAGGTCCACAAGCGCATGGAAGAGGCCCGCGTCGAGGTCCGGAACCTGCGTCGCGACGCGGCGGACCACCTGAAGCGCGAGGAACGCGACGGCAACGTCGGGACCGACGATGCGCATCGCCTCATGGAGACGCTCCAGAAGACGACCGACCGCCACATCGACGAGGTCGAACGCCTCGGCAGCGCAAAGGAACAGGAGGTCCTCGAGGTCTAGTGGCTCGAGCGCCGCTGGTACGGCCGACCGACGCACCGCCGCGGGCCCACGAGCCCGATCCGGCCACCGTCCCGGTCGCCGCGCCCGAGCTGCCGAGCCGGAGCGAGCTGCCTCGCCACGTCGCGATCATCATGGACGGCAACCGCCGCTGGGCCCGTCAGCGGGGCGTGCCGGAGCTCGACGGGCATTCCGCCGGCGTCGAGGCGATTCGGGGGCTCCTGCGTCACGCGGTCAAGCGCGGCATCCAGGTCCTGACGCTCTATGCCTTCAGCCGCGAGAACTGGGCGCGCACCGATGCCGAGGTGGTCGGGCTGTTCGGGCTCCTCGAGGCGGCGATTCGGAGTGAGACGGCGGAGTTGCGCGAGCAGGGTGTCCGCGTCCAGCTCCTCGGCCGGCTCGATGAGCTCCCGGTCGAGACTCGCCGCTCGATCGAATCGGCCCTCGACGCGACCGCCGCTGGCGAGCGACTGATCCTCAACATCGCGTTCAACTACGCGGGCCGGACGGAGCTCGTCGATGCGATCCGTCGGATCGTCCGCTCCGGCGTCACGGCCGACTCGATCGACGAATCGACCGTGGCACGGTCGCTGTACACGGGCGAGCTGCCGGATCCCGACCTCGTGATCCGCACCGGCGGCGAGCAGCGCCTCTCGAACTTCCTCATCTGGCAGGCCGCGTACGCGGAGCTCCTGACGACCGAGACGCTCTGGCCCGACTTCGGCGCCGACAGCCTCGACGACGCGCTCGCCGAGTACGCGACGCGGACGCGACGCTTCGGCCGCTGAGCTGCGGCTGAACCGCCACCGATGCTGCGCGATCGTGTTCGGAGTGCGGCGGTCCTCGTGCCGCCGCTCCTCGTCGCGCTCTGGTTCGGCGAGCCCTGGATCGCGCTCATCGTCCTCGCCGTTGTGCTCCTCGCGGCGACGGAGGCGTTCCGCCTCCTGACCGCAGCCGGCCACGCCTCGTTCCCGACGCTGGGGGCGGTCCTCGCCGTCGTGGTCGCCCTCGGGGACTCGGTGAAGCAGCTCTCCGGCGGGAGCGGCCTGCTCCTGCTCGGCGTTGGCGTCGTGTTCGTCGGCGTCGCCGCGCTCACCCGGCCCGACCCGCGGGAGGGGCTCGCTGCCTTCGCCACGACGACGTTCGCGGCGATCTACCTCGGCCTGTTGGGATATGTCGACCGGCTCGCGAGCGCCGGGCCCCCGATCTTCGGCCTGGCCCCCCTTGGCTGGCTCGGTGCGGGGCGCGCCTGGGTTCTCGTGCTCGTCCTCGGCGTCTGGACCTACGACACGGCGGCGTACTTCGTCGGCAGACGCTTCGGCAAACGCCACTTCATCCCGCACATCTCGCCTGGCAAGACGGTCGAGGGCGTCGCCGGGGGGCTGGCCGCGGCCGTCGTCGTCACCGCGCTGCTCGTGGCCGGTCTCGGCCACTCCCTCGTCGGCGGGGCCTTTCTCGGACTCGCGATCGGGTTCTCGGCCCAGGCCGGTGACCTCGTCGAATCGATGCTGAAGCGCGCCGCCGGCGCGAAGGAATCGGGCCGGCTCATCCCCGGCCACGGGGGGATGCTCGATCGCATCGATTCGTTCCTGTTCGCCGCGCCGGTCGCGTACCTGTATGTCATCGCCGCCTTCCACTGAGGCGGGGCAGGGGATCCCCATCGGGGTCGCCCTCCTCGGCTCGACCGGGTCGATCGGCCGGCAGGCGATCGACGTCCTCGCCGCGAACCCGCGCTTTCGCGTCGTGGCGCTCGCGGCGGGCCGCAATGGCGAGCTGCTCGCGGAGCAGGCGCGGGCGCTCCATCCTGCCGCCGTCGCGCTCGGCGACCGCGCCGATCCGGCATTCGCGGCCGCGCTCCCGGCCGGTGTCACGCTCGAGGCCGGCGATGACGCCCTGATCCGTCTGGCAACTCGGCCCGACGTCGACATCGTCGTGATCGGGACGGGGGGCATGGTGAGCCTCCGACCCGTCCTGGCCGCGTTGGCGGCGGGCAAGATCGTCGCGACCGCGAACAAGGAGACCCTCGTCGCGGGCGGCCACCTCGTGATGCCGCTCGCTCGAGCGCAGGCTGCGGGTCGGGCAGCGAAGGACCCGCGCGACCCCCTGGCCTCGCCCCTCGGCTGGCTCCGCCCGATCGACTCGGAGCATTCCGCCATCTGGCAGTGCCTCGTCGGCGAGGACCTCGCCCGGATCGACCGGCTGATCCTGACAGCCTCCGGCGGGCCGTTCCTCGACCTGCCGGCCAACGAGTTCGCGGCGATCACCGCCGAGCAGGCCCTCCGCCATCCGACCTGGCACATGGGCAGCAAGATCACGATCGACAGCGCGACCCTGGCGAACAAGGGCCTCGAGGTCGTGGAGGCTCACTGGCTGTACGATGTCGACTACGAGGCGATCGACGTCGTGATCCATCCCCAGTCGATCGTCCACTCCGCCGTCAGGTTCAGCGATGGCTCCCTGAAGGCTCAGCTGGGGACCCCCGACATGCGCCTGCCGATCCAGTACGCCCTCACGCATCCGGAGCGTGCCTCGCGACCCGCCGCGGCCGCGCCGGACCTCGTCGAGATCGGCCGCCTCGACTTCCGAGCGCCGGATGAGGCGCGCTTCCCGGCCCTCCGGATCGCCCGTGAGGCCGGTCGGATCGGGCCGTGGGCGACGGCGGCCCTGATCGCGGCGGACGATGTCGCGGTCGAGCGATTCCTCGCCGGCGAGGTGGAGTTTCCGGGGATCCCGCGGATGCTCGAGGCCGCGGTGACGCGGTTCGGGGGCCAGACGGGGCCGCCTCCCAACGTCGACGACCTCGTCGCCCTCGACCTGGAGGTCCGAGCGTGGCTGCCGACCACCGCAATGGGCGCCGCCCGATGAGATCCCGAGGACTCATCCTGCTCGGGCTCGCGATCCTGGCGGCGATCGTCTACGGGCCACAGGCCCTCGTCACCTTCGGGCTCTTCGTCCTGATCCTCGGGGTGACCGTCGTCATCCACGAGCTCGGCCACTTCGTCGCGGCCAGGATCGCCAAGGTCCGGGTCATCGAGTTCGGCATCGGCTTCCCGCCGCGCGCCGCCGTCCTTCGCGACAAGGGGGAGACGATCTACACCCTGAACTGGCTGCCGATCGGCGGGTTCGTGAAGCTCGAGGGCGAGGACGGTGGTGACGCCGACGAGCCGCGCTCGTTCGCGGCCCAGGGCATCGTCAAGAAGGTCCTGATCCTCGCCGCCGGCGTCGCGATGAACCTCGTCCTGGCGTTCGCGATCTTCAGCTCGATCGCCCTCGCCGGAGATCCCGCGGCCGGGGTCCTCGTCACCTACGTCACCCCGGGCTCACCGGCCGAGACCGCGGGCCTCAAGGTAGGCGATGTCATCGAGCGGGTCGATGGCCGGGCGTTCAGCTTCTTCGGGCCGAGCTCGGTCATCGGCGAGCTCGTCACCAAGGCAGGACGGACGGTCACGCTGCACGTCCTGCACGCAGACGCGAGCGTCACCGATCTGACAGCGACGCTCCGGACGCCCGAGGAAGTCGCCGCCGGGCAGGGCGCCCTCGGCATCGGTCGGCGCAACGTCGTCGATCCCGTGACCGGCGAGATCACCCAGCCGGGCATCCCCCTCGAGCTCCGAAAGACCGACGAGACGATCAACTATCCGATCGGAACATCGCTCCGTCTCGGCCTGGACCGGACCGTTGGCGCGACGCAGCTCATCGTCTCCGGTGTCGGTGACCTCATCTCCAACTTCGTGACCCGGCCCACCGAGCGGCCGAACGCCTCCGGGCCCCTTGGAATCGCGGTCGAGATCGGCAACACGTTCTGGACCCTCGGCCCGATCGTGACGCTGTACCTCGCCGGCCTCCTGTCGGCCAACCTCGCGGTCGTCAACATCCTGCCGCTGCCACCGCTCGATGGCGGCCGGATCCTCGTGCTCGTGCTGAAGCGGGTGCTCGGCACGCGCCTGAGCCTCCGCGCGGAGCGCCTGACCTATCTCGTCGGGGCGGCGGTCCTCTTCGCGTTCCTCATCTGGGGGACGGCATTCGACGTGTTCGCCCCCGCCGGCCCGCCGTGAGCTCCCAGGCCCACCTCCGTCCGACGCGACGAGCGACCGTCTCGGTCGACGTCGGCGGCGTCCTCGTCGGGAGCGCCCACCCGGTCGTCG
>WNFL01150467.1_pt2 | contig 17513 bp, 13 predicted proteins | sample 5400361 | NCBI WGS metagenome assembly WNFL01 (sample SAMN13153351, study PRJNA577476) | soil metagenome | isolation source: 40 cm soil on Douglas fir-dominated hillslope | place: USA:California | collected 2013-09-17 | reverse complement strand
TCTTGGTTCTTAGTTCTTGGCTCTTAGTTCTTAGGAGAAAGTCGTCATGAAATAGGAACTAACATTGTGGAGTGTGAATGAGTCATTGAATATTTAGGCCTGGTCTTGAGCATTTTGGAATAGTACGCTATTCCAAAAGGCACGTGAAATTCCCGCATTTTTGCTGGTTGCCACAAATTTAAAATAATATTTACTAAAGCCCTGAAAGGACTTCATCGGTTAGCACAGGGCAACGCCCTGTGTTTCATCGAATAACCACAAGGATTTTGCACATGCGCGGTCGAGGATTAAACCCTTTCAGGGTATTGTTCCAGGGTGTGTTCTAGGCACAGGGCGTTGCCCTGCGCTAAATGATTCAACCCTTTCAGGGTTGGGCGCGCACATAAAAAAAGAAATATAAGAACCCCCTCTGGTGGCCCCCTTTTATTAAGAATCTGAAAAATCATTATGCTATTTCTCGCCGCGTAAGCTTTCTAATTATTTCATATTTGCATGGCAAATAGTGGCTTGGAAATCTCGATATTGTGCCCCAAACGATTACAATTGCGCTATGAATAGAATCATTGTCTACTTGCTTTTCTGTTTGATTTCGATAAATGGTTTCAGTTGGGGACCCACGGGCCACCGGGTGACGGGTCTTATCGCCGAGCACTATTTAAATGCCAAAGCCAAAAGGAAAATCAAGCAACTCCTCGGTCAGGAGTCCCTGGCGCTGGTCAGCACATGGATGGATGAGATCCGGTCCGACTCCACCCGCATGGATATGGCCGACTGGCACTATGTGACGATCGAAACAGGAATGACCTACGACCAAACCAAGAAGAATCCGAAAGGCGATGCTATCATGACGCTGGAGCGGATCATAGCAGAATTAAAATCACACAAGTTGACCCCACAGCAGGAACTGGAAGATTTAAAAATCCTGGTCCACCTGGTGGAGGATATTCACCAGCCGCTGCACGTAGGGTGCTGTGACGACCAGGGTGGAAACAAAGCCAAAGTGAAATGGTTTCGCAACGAATCCAATCTTCACCGGGTGTGGGACAGCGATATGATCGACGACAGCAAGTTTAGCTACACCGAGTTGGTGGAGGCATTGGGTGAGCCGGATAAATCGACGGTCACCGCCTGGCAGAAAAACTCTGTTCGTGATTGGGTCGATGAATCGATGGGCTACCGTAAGCAAGTTTACAACATTGGCGACGGAAACCTGGGGTACAAATACAATTACAAAAACTACCCTATCGTCAAGTTGCGCCTGGTGCAGGCTGGAGTTAGGTTGGCGGGGATTCTTAATCAAATCTATGGCTGATGCAGGTTGGTGGCTCGGTTTCGAGTTTTCTGGTTCCTAGTTCCTGGTTCCTGGTGATGAGGAGCAAACCTCAAGACGCACCGATCTTGTCAACTGACTTTTGTCAATTGTTAACCAAGTATTTCCTCCACCACCACTGAAATACGACCAACCCCCAGATCCGTGCATGCACATCCATAGGATTCGATGAAAACAACTTCTTCTTTACTTTATGGATTTCGGGGTAATTAAAAATACCCTGATCCCGAATGAATTTCTCCGATAGTAAGTCATCGACAATGAGCGATTTCATTTCGTTTCGAAACCATTTCAAGAGAGGTACTTCAAATCCTTTTTTTGGCCGGTTGTACAGTTGCGCGGGTAAAATATCACGAAAGGTATCTTGCAAAATTCGCTTTCGCAGGGACGAGGTGATCTTATAATCCGCCGGCAGGGAGAAGATAAAATTAACAACTTCGACGTCCAGGAACGGGACCCGGACTTCCAGTCCATGAGCCATCGACATGAGGTCCACCTTGGCAAGCATATCGTTGGGCAGTACAAGGTTCATATCGTTAATCAGAACGTCATTCATGGTGTCCTCCCTTGGGATCCATTTCAATACAGCAGATTTCCGGTTCTCGTATTCCTGTCGTTCCAGTTTTTCGACTGAGTTTTGGTGGAAAAGGCTTAGAGAAGCAGATTCATCGGTGTACGCCGCCCACCGCCAGTACCGCTCTTTGGAATTCATCTTCATCCCTTCTGCAAAACGCTGCAGCTGGCGGAATTTGTTGGACACCGGATTATTTCTGGACCCTGGGAACGCCTTCCATAAAGGATAAAGTGAGGAGACGAGATTTTCAGTCCATCCTTTATGAAGCAGCCTGTGGAATGCCGCATGCTTGTTGTACCCTGCCAGCAGTTCATCGGCGCCGTCGCCGGAAAGGGCCACGGTGGCGTGTTTTCGTGTTTCCTTACTTAGTATATAGACGGCAATAGCGGAAGAATCGGCGAACGGTTCGTCGATGTAGTCCAGGATGGAATGAACATGGGCATATAAGTCGTCATTGGTCAGGGAAAACACAGTATGTTGAGTATTTAGTTTTTTGGCCACCAACCTGGCGAAATGGGTTTCATCAAAATAAGGTTCGTCCTTGAAGCCAATCGAAAAAGTTTTCAGGTCCGGCTTATATTTGCTGGCCAGAGCCGTGACAACGGACGAATCAATTCCGCCGCTCAGAAAGGCTCCGAGCGGGACATCGGCGACCAGCCTTCGCTCAACGGACGCCTCCAGGAGTTCCTTTAGTTTTGCTTTCGCCCGGTTGTAGGGTAACTCCTTTTGCGGGTCGCGATGAAACGGTATGTCATAATACGGTGTGACGGTCAACCTTTTGTTATGGACTTTTAGAAAATGTCCGGGCATCAGTTTTTTTACATTCTTGAAAATGGTATCCGGCCCGGGAATGTAATTCAATTGCAGGTACGTATAGAGAGAAGTGTAGTCCAATGTTTTTTCGATTCCATAGGGCAGAATGCCCTTCATTTCTGACGCGAAGAGAAACTTGTCGTCGTCGAAAAGATAGAGCAGGGGCTTAATGCCATACCGGTCGCGGGCAATAAAAAAACTTTGCTCCTGCTTATCGTAAATGCAAAAGGCAAAAAAACCATTGAGTTGTGGCAGGCAATTTTGTTTTTCAAGGATATAGAGCTTCAGCAAAACTTCTGTATCCGACCGTGAAAAAAAAGAGACCCCCTTGTTTTCCAGGGTTCTTCTTAATTCCTTGAAATTGAAAATCTCGCCATTAAAAATAATTGCATATCTGTTGTTGTCGTCCCACATGGGTTGGTTGGCGATTTCCCGGGTATCGATAATGGATAGTCGCCGGTGACCCAGCCCGACCCATTCATCGGTATACACATCCTGAAAATCGGGCCCGCGCCGGGCGAGGGCTTGCGTGGCGGCAGGGAGGTGGATCTTGTTGAATTTACCAACAAGATTAAAGGAAAAGATGCCTGTGATGCCGCACATGGGGTTAAATCAAACGGTGAAGATAGCCAAGTTTGGCAGGCGGGGAAAGTAACGAACGAAAAGGCAACAAAAGTGGATTTTATACGAAAGCCACCGGCAAGCTGTTAGTGCTTCTCGCACCGGAGGGTGTTCTTTTATCTCAGAGGGGACTTTGCAGGCTTATCGAAGGGAAGGAAGCGTTACCTCGAACGTGCTGCCTTCGCCCAAAGTGGATTGAACGGAAACTTTGCCGGACAATTTCTCAACGGTTTCGTGAACAATGTACAATCCAAGGCCGGATCCTTTGCTTGTTTCTGTTGCCCGGTAAAACATCTTAAAAATATTGTTCAAATGTTCCTGGCCGATACCGTTTCCGTTGTCGCTGACGTTGAGCGTTACATGGTGAGGATTCAGTTCCACCCTTATTTCGATGTAGGGATTGTCGACCATGGGGTTGTGATACTTGATGGCATTAGAGACCAGGTTATTAAGAATGATGACCAGTCGTCTGGAATCGGAATAAAAAGGACCTTGTCCGATTACTTTAATCGTGCGCAAGATCCTGTTCTTCTCGTCCATGTATTTCATTTCATCGAGAACATCCTGGATCAGCAGCTCGAAATTAATTTCTTCTTTGACCAGGTCGAGTCTCGCGTTCCGTGAAAAATCAATGATATCGCGTATGAATTGATCCAGTTTGTGTACGCTTTTTTCGACAAGGTTGAGATAAAAATCCTTGTTCTGGGGTGGCTCCTGTCGCGCGACGTTGACCAGGCCGAGAATAGAAGACAGGGGGGCGCGAAGGTCATGCGATGCACTGTAAACGAATTTGTCTAATTCAGAATTTAATTTCTTTAGTTCTTGATTCCGGTTTTCAAGGATACGCAGGCGCCATTTGTAAATCAAGAAGAGCACAAGGATCAAAAGGATGATCAGTAGAAAATAGAATGGCACCGTTTGGTAAAAATACGGTTGGACCGTCATGGAGACCTCCGCGCCCCGTTCGTTCCACACTCCATCGTTATTGCAGGCAATAACCTTAAATTGATAGGCCCCGGGAGGTAAGTTGGTATAGTGCGCTTCCCGTTCTGTACCGGCCTCGACCCACGATTCGTCAATACCTTCAAGCTGGTATTTAAAACTTACTTTTTTAGGGGTCATGAAACTTAACGCCGTAAACTGAAATACATACCGGAGGTTGCCCGGGCGGATGACAAGTTCACCGCCGCCGGTGAGCAGGGTATCCGTTTTGTCGGTGATAACATGGGTGATGTAAACGGGGGGAATACGATTGTCTTTGAAGATCTTTTTGGGATTGATGCGCGCAACGCCGGATATCGTGGGAATCCAGATTTCACCATTGGATGATTTCAAAATCGGGGTTGCGCTGGTACATTCCCGGCTTTTCATTCCATCCTGCTCGTCGAATTGTTTGATCGGAAGGGTGGAGATTTCGTCCTTCATGAATTTCCCGGCATCCTCTTTTGTGAAGTATAGTATTCCTTTGTTGGTACTCACCCAGATCCCCTGCCCGTTGTCTTCTTTCAAATCAAAGCAAGTTCCCAAAACCGTTTGGGATTCCATTTTAATTTTTTTGAACTGCTGGCCCCGGAACTGAAATAGCCCCAGGTTGGTGACCACCCACATCGATTTGTCATGGTTGACATGCAGGTTGAAGATCACCACCCCGCTATCATCGTCCGAGAGGTGTAATGTTGAAACTGTTCCGTCTGTGCCGATGCGGGCAATCCCGCCGCCGTTCGTACCGGCATAAATATTTCGTTCGTCGTCTTCTGTAATGCAGAGTATGTAATTTGACTCCAGGCCGTTGGTCCGGTTGTAACGGGAAACGACTTTATCATTTCTGAATTTGGCCAGGCCGCCGGAGCGGGAGCCAAACCATAAATTACCGCGACTGTCCTGGAAAATTCGGCGGACATCATCCGCAGGCAACCCCTCCTTTGTGGTAAAGAGCTTTTCGTGAGACCCCCTCTTCTTCAGGACACCCATATAAGAAGAAATCCAAAGTACGCCGTCTTTGCCCGCGAAAATGTCGCGGATACCTACATTTTTTAAATTGGTTTTGATGCTCAATGAAGTAAAGTTGCTTTTGTTCAAGACATCGATGTCGCCTCCATCGGAGCCAATGTAGAGTCTACCGGGGGCATCTTCCGTCACAACGTTTACTTCGTTAGTGGACAAACCGTGCATCGCGGTGTACGTGATGATCGTCGATTTTTTTAGTCGCACCAATCCCGCCTTACTGGTGGTGAGCCATAAGCTTCCTTCGTTATCAAATTGCAAAGAAGTAATTTCGAGAGACGGCAATCCCTGTTTTCTACCCAAAAATTCAGATTTGCCGTTGACGAGATTGAGCCGTCCCAGACCGACGTCCGTGGCTGCCCATAGGGACCCGTCCTGGTGAATTTGAAGGTCATTGATTTGTTGACCTTTTAGAAACGAGATGGCTCTTACTTCCTTGTTTGAAAGTACATTAAGGCCAACCGAAGTTCCTACCACTACCTCCCCGTCAGAAGTGACTCTTATTGCATTGATCACGTTACTGAGCAGACCCTCTTTAATCGTGAACTGCGTGACGCGATCGCCGGAGATGCTGACCAATCCCTTTCCATTCGTGCCAATCCATAAGTTTCCCCTCAGGTCATAAACGAGACTGTTGATGCTTACGTCCTTTACGGCCTCGTGCTCAATTTTTGAAACGAGTGTGTCTTGGATCAAATACAAACCTTTATTGTTGGACCCGGCATAAATGGAACCATCAGGGCTCAACGCCAGGCAGCGAATCGATTTGGGAAGAACCTTATTTTCTTTAATGAAGGGCTTGAATTCTCCCCGCGCATATTTGACGATTCCACTTCCTTGTGTGGCAAGCCACAATTCCCCGGAAGGGCTCTCGTAAATCCGGTAAAAGGCCTCCGACGCAAGAAATGGCATAACCGCCCTATTAAACAACTCAAAGCGCTGTCCATCGAAACGGACCATTCCGTTGAACGAGCTAATCCAAAGGAAACCGCTCTTTGCCTGAAATACGTTGGTCAAATTGTTGGACACCAATCCGTCATCCGAAGTCCATTGATCAATGGAACGTTCAATAATCGGGCTTTCCAGGTCGCCCGGTCGCTGGGAGTAAGCGGGGAGGACACAGAGTGCCCAAATAAACATTGTTAAAAGCCTCAGCATGCCACAATAGACACTTAATCAAGAGTCTTATTTTTCGCAAAACTAGATTAAGCAACCTAAAAAAATGTTGAAAAAGTGAGGTTACAGTACATGGATAAGGATATTCCTGAACCAGGCTTCGTTGCCGTGATCCTGAAGGTCGATGTACCCCTTCTTGGCAGCCCCATATCCTTTAGCGTCATTCCATTTGCTTCCGTGCTTCCTCTTTTTCCATTCTGCCGATCCCAGTTCGTATTCCAAAACTTTGGAGCCATTCAACCAGTGTTCAACATGGTTTCCGTTGACTGCAATTTTGGTCGTGTTCCATTCACCTACAGGATTGAGAGTCTTATTTTTGGCAACGTACATGTCGTAGGTTCCACCGGCTTTGTTGGTTTCTTTCAACTCGCCGGGATAACCGGTATCATCAATGATCTGGTATTCGGGGCCGGAGAGATAGGGTTCGTTGAATTCCTCAGTACAACGGTAGATAACGCCGGTGTTGCTCTGTGGCGCAATCTTCCAGTCCAAGGAAAGCTCGAAGTTTTCGTACTGGTTGGTAGTAAGGATGTCTGACTGCTCCTTGACTTTGCGATCGTCAAAAGGTTGGCAATGCAGAGATCCGTCCTTTACATCCCAACTCACGTTTTCTTTATTCTTGAAGGGGCGCCAGCCGTTCATGGTTTGACCATCAAATAAGATTGCCCAACCTTCTGACTTTTGGGCATCCGTCAGTTGGACAGTGGGCGGCGCAACCGCCGGGGCCTCAACGGGTACTTCCGTAGCTTCTACTGGTTTTTTGGGTTGACAGGCTGTGATCGTTAACAGTACTGTGATGAGGGTGAGTTTGCGCATAATGTTTGAGTTTATCTGGTAAGTGGTAATCGGTGGTTTGGTGTACTCCTCACTACCGATTACTGATTACTGATTACCGATTACCCGCCTAATTCGTTTTTAAAAACTACAATGGTTAATTATCAGAAGATTTTTCCGGGGTTCAATATCCCGTTCGGGTCGAATACTTTCTTAATGCCGCGCATCAGGTTCAGGTTCACCTCGCTCATGGCAAGGGGCATATACGGTTTTTTTGCGAGACCGATTCCATGTTCACCCGATAGGGTTCCACCCAGTTTTACCGTGAGGCTAAAGATTTCTCCAATGCCTTCCGGGATTTTGTTTTCCCAATCTTCCTCGCTGATGGATTCTTTGAGGATGTTCATATGGAGGTTCCCGTCCCCCAGATGTCCGAAGCAAACTGTATTAAATCCATACCGCTTGCCAATTTCTTTAATGCCGGTAATGAGCTTGGGTAAGTTGGCACGCGGGACCACGACATCGTTGGATTTGGTAAGGGTATACCAGCGTACCGCCGGCGAAATGTTCTTGCGTATTTTCCAAAGCTCTTCTTTTTGAGCCGAGCTCTCGGCGAAGAGTACTTCCCCTGCTTGAAATTTTTCGACGACATTCATCACCCGTTCTGCATCGCGGACAAGGACCTCTTCATCGTTACCGTCGAGTTCGCAAAGCAGGTAAGCATCCCGGTCTTCCGGAAAGGGAGTGGTCACCGGGCTATTCAACACCTTTGCACAATAGTCGATGGTCTTTACCGCGGCCTCACGCTCAAAAAATTCCACGCCGGAAGGAGAGATGCCGGCAACGAATATAGCCGCTACGGCGCGGCAGGCTTCTTCGTTGGTTGCGAACGGGACCAGGAGCAATACATTTTTTTGAGGAAAACCCAGGAGTTTGAAAACGATTTTGGTGATGATGCCGAGCGTCCCTTCGCTTCCGCACATCAATTGGGTCAAATTATAGCCCGTTGAATTTTTCAATACATTAGCACCAGTCCAAATGATTTCACCCGTTGGCAGCACTACCTCGATATTGAGGACGTAATCGCGGGTGACGCCATATTTGACCGCCTTCGGTCCTCCGGAGTTGTTGGCCAAATTTCCTCCGAGGAAACACGATCCCTTGCTGGCGGGGTCCGGGGGATAAAAGAGGCCCTTTTCTTTTACTGCATTTTGAAATACTTCGGTAATCACCCCGGGCTCTACCGTCGCCTGCAAGAGAGGACCACGCCCTTTTTTACAGGCAACGCTCCACCGCTTAATCCGGTGCCGGCTCCCCGCGGGGTGAGGGGAATTCGATGCGTGTTGCAAATCTTTACAATTTGGCTTACCTCTCCGGAGGAGCGGGGTTTGAGCACCACATCCGGAAGGAAAAAATAGTCTTCCGTCTTATCGTGCGCGTAGTCGCTTTTGCCCTCCGCGTCCACAATCACAAACGCGTCCCCTACAATGGTACGAAATTGGGAGATCACCTCCTCGGCCACTCGATAGGCAGTTAATGCGTCACTTACTTTAGCGAATCCCATGAAACGTTTATCTTTGGAGGATAAATGATGATATCAAGCGGGTTCAAAATTACGCAATTCTCTCTTCTTTTTTTTCTCATTTTGGTTTTGTTATGTTCCTGCTCAGCGTCGCGGAAGGCTAAGGTGCGTGACCAGCAGGTGAACCAGGTAATCAAGACGGCACGAACCTATACCGGTACTCCTTATAAATGGGGGGGTACCACACGCTCGGGGATGGACTGTTCAGGGCTTACCGGCAATGCTTTTGAAGCGATCCATATTTCGCTGCCGCGAATGGCAGATGCCCAGGCGCTGATGGGCGAAAAAATAAAAATGAACAATCTCCGGCCTGGCGATCTTCTGTTTTTTGCTACGGGAAAAAAAAGAAGGGTCATCACCCATGTCGGCATTGTCACGGAAGTGAAAAGTAAAGACAATGTCAAGTTCATTCACGCTTCTACATCATTGGGTGTTGTGGAGACCAATTTATATTCTGATTATTACATCAAGAGGTTCCGTATCGCCCGGAGAATCGTGGATTAGTTCATAGTCAAACACTAATATATGAAAACGTCACGCAGAAGATTTCTTCAGTCCGGTGCTGCCCTGGCATCTTTTATGTCCTTTACAAAAGCGCCGGCCAACCCAAAACCGGTGAACAAACCTCTCGTCATTTCAACATGGAATTTTGGAGTCGGCGCCAATGCGGAAGCGTGGAAAATCTTAGCAACCGGTGGGAGAGCACTGGATGCGGTGGAAGCCGGTGTGCACGTACCCGAGGGTGACCCTAAAGAAACTTCTGTTGGGCTCGGCGGCCTGCCCGATCGCGATGGGCGTGTAACGTTGGATGCGTGCATCATGGATGAATTTGCGAACTGCGGTTCCGTGGCCTTTCTCGAACATATCGTTCACCCGATCTCTGTCGCGCGAAAGGTGATGGAGAAAACTCCGCATGTGATGCTCGTTGGAGAGGGAGCCCTTCAGTTTGCCCTGGCCAACGGTTTTAAGAAAGAAAACCTGTTGACCAAAGAATCCGAGCAAATTTGGAGGGAATGGCTTAAGAAAGCGGAATACAAACCGGTCGCGAATATTGAAAATCACGATACCATTGGCATGGTGGCGTTGGATAAGGAAGGTAACCTTTCGGGCGCCTGCACGACCAGTGGAATGGCTTTCAAGATGCGTGGACGTGTGGGAGACTCACCCATCATCGGTGCCGGGTTATACGTGGACAATGAGATTGGCGCGGCGACGTCGACGGGGGTCGGGGAAGAAGTAATCAGGATTGTTGGGTCGCATTTGGTCGTGGAGCTCATGCGGCAAGGAAAGTCGCCGGAAGACGCTTGCCGGCAGGCGGTGGAGAGAATTATTAAAAATCAGCCGGCGAAATCAAAGGAAATTCAAGTTGGTTTTTTGGCTATTAATAAAAATGGAGAACACGGGGCATTTGCGTTGCAGAAAGGGTTTACGTATGCGGTTTATTCGGAAGCCATCCCGAACAAACTCTTTGATGCTAAAAGCTACCGCTGATGCGAATGATGAAATGATGATTATTGAAATAGTTGTTTACAACATCGAATCCGCCCTCAAAGCCCAGGAAGGCGGAGGGGACCGCATCGAACTTTGTGACAACCCGGGCGACGGAGGTACGACTCCCTCCTACGGGACGATTGAAGTCGTCCGAAACCATACCACCCTGGACGTCTTTGTCATGCTTCGGCCAAGGGGCGGAGACTTTTGTTATTCCAATGATGAATTTTATTCCATGAAACGGGATCTTCTTCAGTGCCAAAAGCTGAGCGTTGACGGTTTTGTTTTGGGAATTCTCCATCCGGACGGTACAATGGATAAGAAGAGATGCAAGGAACTGATTGAAAAAGCAAGGCCCTTACGGGTCACGTGCCACCGCGCCTTCGATATGACCCGCGATCCGTATGAAGCGCTGGAAGATTGCATCGAGGTTGGGTTTGAAAGAATACTGACTGCCGGCCAACAGGCAAAGGCCTCCCTGGGAGTTGACTTAATTGCCGAACTCGTGAAAAAAGCCCGGGGAAGGATCAAGATCATGCCGGGATCCGGAGTCAATGAAGATTGTGTACAAGAGATCGTGTCGCAAACGGGCGTAGATGAAATTCATTGTTCAGCAACTGCTTTTAAAGACAGCCGGATGGAATTTCGCAATCCCGCCATTGCCTCCATGGGCTCAGACGAAGGCTCCGAATTTAAACTCAGGACAGTCGATCCGGAACGAGTTCGAAAAATAAGGCAGTTGGCAGAATTTAAAATTTAAGATTTAAAATTAAAAATCGGAGCAACCTTAATTTTAAATTTTAAATATTGAATCTTAAATTATCTTGGGAGTGGTTTTACACGCCTGATCGAATCCTGTCTAATTGAATCCTGTTTTATAGAATCTCTCTTGATCCCATCCTGTTTAAACGAACCGGGCTTCGTCCTGTTTTGATTTAGCGAATCTTGTTTTGGTCCCTGCCCTTGGGGCGCGCCCGTCCGTGCTTTTCCGTTTTGGTCAGGAGTGCCTCCCTGGGGAGATGCCCCCTGGTTAGGTGTGACTTGCTGTTGCTGTCCCTGGCCCTGCACGGCGTTGGATGCATTGTCCCCTCCGCCTTCCTTCATGTCGTCGTTCGAAATGGATTTTCTGCGCTTCTTCGGTGCATCAAACGTCATCTTACCAATGCGGTAGCTGAAACTGATTTTGAAATTCATGTTGTGGAGTACATTCAAACTGTGTTGATCGATGACCGGAGATTGAAGGGAATTGTGGATATACATCGCCGGTGTGAAGAAGTTATCGGCTCCCAACCCAATGCTCCCTTTCTTATTCGGCAGATCCTTGCGTACACTCAGGCTGTACACGCCGAATCCCCCCTGGAACCCCTGCAATTGGACTTGACGGCCGCGGTAGAAGCCAAAAAACTGAAGGCCCCATCCTTTATCCAGTTTATAATTACCAAACATGCGAACATTGTAAACCCATCCTTGATTGCTCGCGTTGTACAATGGATCCGGGTTATTATTTTTCAGGACTGCGTAGTAGACATCGCTTCCTCCATTGAGCGAAAATTTGTTGGAGATGTTCACATTAGCAAAAACACTCATTCCATACGCGTCTTCCTTTCCAATGTTGCCATAGGTGGTGACGATGGTGTCGCCCTTTACGTGCCGGATACTTTGGATGGAGTGGTCCGTATTGCGCATAAAGGAAGAGAAATTCAGTGATGTGCCTTTGATGAAGGTGCTATACGACAATTCATAATTGTTAGTGTATTCCGGATTAAGATTAGGATTACCGTAGCTTATGTTCAAAGGGTTGGAAGCTTGTATATTTGGGTTTAAGAACTGGATGGAGGGTCGCTGGATCCTTCTGTTATACGCCATTTTGAGCGTGCTTCCGCTTTTCAATTTCTTGGAGAAATTCAGGCTTGGAACAATCACTCCATACGAAGGAATACCGATGTTGAGCTCGTCCTGAAAATGTGCGTTAATGGTCGTGTATTCATACCGGGACCCGGCTTTAAGACTGTAGCCGGAGGGCAGGGACAACGTATAAGCGAGATAACCTGCCGTTACATTTTGATCGTAGCTGAAAATATTGGCAAACGTGGCGTTCGTAAGGGGTGTGTAGGCGCCCTCCGATCCCGGAGCGGTAAAATATTTATAGTTGCTGGATACTTTTCTCGCAATATTTTTTCCTCCTATTTCCAGCAATTGGTTGGTGCCGATCGGGGTTTGATAGTCGCCTTGGATAGTAATTTCCTGATTGGAACTTTTATTCGAATTTTTCAAACGGCTGATTGTCGAAAAGTCAGTTTCATTCAAGAGGTTGTTGACAAAATCATTGGTTCGCTCGTTGATGCTGTATAATGTCATAAGGCTGAACTCACGCTGCGGCTTCGCGAAGGTATGGGTGTAGGTCAAATTGGCGTCCACCGTGTTTGATAAATCGGTAACCTTAACGTCTTTTAAGGTGCTGCTTAGCAATACATCGTTTTGGTAGGCCTGTGTTGATAAATGATTCTGGTAATTAAAAGAATTGCGTCCTCCGTATTGAACAGAGGCCGTTAGTGAATTATTCTTGTCCAGATCGTAGTCCCATCCCAGCGTATACCGTCCTCCAATATCATTGCGGTGGGTATTTGCGTTTTGGAGATTGAGGGTCTGCCTCCCGTCGAGGGCCGTGGTCCCCTGATTGTTTTCAAACCGGCCCGGGATGTTATAGCCGGACCTGCCAAATCCGCCTAGCGATAATCCCATCTTGCCTTTTCGATACCCTCCGTTGAGTCCGAGGTTCGATCCGCGGAAACCACTGGCGCCATCGATATTAAGCGTCAACCCCTGTAGTGTATTTTTCTTGGTAATAATGTTGATGATCCCCGCTGAACCTTCCGCATCGTACTTGGCTGACGGAGACGTGATCACTTCCACGGTCTTGATTTGGTCAGCAGGAATTTGCTTCAGGGCATCGGCAACACTGCTGGCTGTGATGGTCGAGGGTTTGTTGTTGATCAGAACCTTAATATTCTGACTTCCGCGCAAAGAAACGTTTCCGTCCATATCTACAGAAAGCATGGGGACACGTTTCAATACATCCGTGGCATCCCCCCCCTTGGTGGTCTGGTCGCTTTCAGCATTGTAAACGGTTCGGTCTACTTTTTCTTCAATCAGAGTTCGCTGACCCTCTACCACGACTTCCTTCAGCAATTTTGCTACAGGCCCAATGTTGATGGTACCCAAGTCAATGTCTGTTCGTTTATCAGAGATTTTTATGTTTGGGATGGTTTTCGTTTCTAGACCGATGAATGAAACCACGACATTGTAGGTGCCCGCGGCTACTTTGTTAAGGCTGAATTTACCATGCTCATCCGCCATCGCCCCATCGACAGGCTTGTTGGTAGCCGGATCGTTGAGGGCAATGTTGGCGAATTCCACGACATGCTGGGTCGTGGAATCTTTTACGATCCCGTGGATGTGCCCTTTGTGAGGAGGGGTAGGTGTGCCTCCGGCTTGAGATTGAACCGGATTTTGGGCCAGGGCCAGAGCGACAGTGAAGCTAACAAGCAGGAAGGTTAAAATGTTTTTCATTATCATAGAATCGTTGGGAATGTGGAATTGCCTGACGCCGCTTCAGGAGGATTTAACTGCAAAGGAAAAGATTTGTTGACTCTTATTCGTGAATATTAGACCACCTGCCGCGAACCTTCGACAACCCGGTCTGGTTTTCGACCAAGAACAAAGGTACGGCAAATGCAACCATCGATCGATCAATTTCTGTAAGCGGTCGAATAATGTGGAGAAGCTCTATTCCAACGGATGAGAAGGCTTACCTTTAAAATTCATTTTACGAAAACAAGTCCCCATGCCCGGCAGTTCTCCATAAATTCTGCACTAACCTTCAACCAACCCTCTCTATGTCAATACATAAGCTTTTCTTCGCTGCCTTGATGATGGCAGCTCTAAGGCCTGTCAGCGCCCAGACCTCCTCCGAAGTACTGGACGCCAAAGTAGAGGCATTTCTAAAAAAACATAAAGGAGGTTGGCATGACCTCAACGTTCCCTACGAAGACGGTAAAGTATTGCACGATATCGTGGTCGGCCACCGGTATACCGCCGCGCTGGAAATCGGCACGTCGACGGGTCATTCCACCATTTGGTTAGCGTGGGCCATGAGCAAGACCGGAGGCAAGGTCACCACGCTTGAACTCAACGAAGAACGGCACAGGGAGGCGTTAAAAAATATTGAAGAAGCAGGCTTGTCGAAATACGTTGACGCGCGCCTGGGAAATGCGCATGACCTGGTCAAACAATTGCCCGGGCCATTTGATTTTGTTTTCTCCGATGCCGACAAGAATTGGTACAAACAATACTTCATCGACCTGGATGCCAAACTAAAGTCAGGCGGTTGTTTCACTACGCACAATGTGACCGATGGACAGGCTAGCGAGGATTATTTAAACTATGTCAGGAACCACGCTCATTATAAGTGATGATTAGCTATAAGGACTAAGGTTCAAATCTGTAAGCGGTAAGTCGGTAAGTTGGTAAGCGGTGATCGGTAAGCGGTAATCGGTAGGGCCTGTCCTCGGGTATAAATCTGAACGCATAGCTCTAAAGAAGTAACTGTTAATCAGGAATAACGAATTTTAAATTTTGAATTGAGCGATGCAATCCTTTCTTCAACGTCACCGTGTATTGTTGCTGCACTTTTCATTCTGGTGTGTCTACTTGTCATTTTTTGTGTATCAGATTACTTCCTTTCGTCATCGCGAAACCGATCTCGGCGAGGCTTTCGTTCAGGCAGGGGTTCAAGTAGCCTTCCATATGGTGGTGGCGTACATGAATTATTTTTTCTTCCTGCCTCGTTTCCTGGAACGAAAAAAGGTAGGGCCCTACTTGCTCGAATTTCTCGTTCCGTTTATTATCATCATGTTTTTCCGGGTTCACTTGCAACGCTACCTGATCGATGGTTATACCCACCGGGAGCGATACTTTTACAGCACGCTGTATGTTGTCCAAACGGTGGCCGGTAGTCTATTCATTGTCATTTTTGTCGGTATGCTTCGATTTGCCAAAGACTGGTTTGAATTTGAGGCCAGGAAAAAGGAAATAGAAAATGAAAAACTAACGGCGGAGCTCAATTTTCTAAAGGAGCAGATCAACCCTCATTTTCTTTTTAATACTCTCAATAACCTGTATTACCTGGCCTTCACCCAGTCGCCCAACACGACGGAAGTGATCGCTAAACTTTCGCAGATGATGCGGTACATGATCTACGATTCCAATTATCCCCAGGTACCGCTCGGCAAAGAGATTGAATACATGCAGAATTACATTAGCCTGGAGCGCCTGCGTCTCAATGACAGCATTCCCATTCAACTGGACATTCAGGGTAATGCTGAAGAGGTGCGCATCGCCCCGTTGATTTTCATTACCTTTCTGGAAAATGCATTCAAACACGGAGTGAGCAATAATAATCCAAAAGCCTGGGTTCGTGTTTCGATTCGTGTGGACGGCCAACAATGTATCTACATAGTGGAAAACAGCAAGATTCCATCGGCTCAAAATGGAATGGAGGAAAAATCGGGCATTGGATTGCAGAATGTGCGCCGCCGCCTGGAATTGAGTTACCCCGGAAAATACCAATTGCAAGTCGATGATCAGCCTGATCGATATGCCGTACAATTGAACCTTATTTTATCGTGAACCTGAACTGCCTTATTGTAGACGACGAGCCGCTGGCCCGCCAACTATTAGCCGAATACGTCAAGAAAGTGCCGTTCCTGAATTTGATAAAGGCCTGCTCCAGCGCCCTGGAAGCCATCGACGTGTTGCGAAATCAAGCCGTTGAACTGCTGTTCCTGGATATTCAAATGCCGGAGATTACCGGGATCACCTTCCTCAAGACCCTCCAGAAAAAACCGATGGTAATTTTAACCACGGCGTACTCCGAATATGCATTGGAAAGCTACGAACTTGACGTCGTGGATTATTTGCTGAAGCCGATTACACTGGAGCGTTTTCTCCGGGCAATAGACAAGGCAAGCGAGCGTTTGGCGGTGCCACCGGTTTCTGCCGCTCGTGAAAAGCCGGTTCACGAACCCGTTCAGCCGTTTGTTTTTGTCAAAGACGGAACCAAATTGGTAAAGATCCGGTGGAACGATATCCTTTACGTCGAGGGTTTGAAAGATTATGTGACCATTCACACGCGACTGCAGAAAATAGTGAGCCTCCAGCGACTGAAGACGCTCGAGGAAACGCTTCCGCAAGACCAATTTATCCGTATTCACAATTCCTACATCATTGCCTTGCAAGCCATCGACACCATTCACAAGGACAAAGTCCAGATCGGAACGGTTGTTCTGCCGATCAGCGATTCCTACCGGAAGTCGTTCAAGGAGTTTATTGACAGAAATAACATTCAGTGATTGTGGTGAGGTAGTTTTCCCGCAGATCGCCACAGGGCAGACTCCAAACACTTTCCAGGGGTACAAACAGTAAATAAAAAAGTCCGCCATTCAGATGGGAGTCGAACCCACGACCTCTACAATGCCATTGTAGCGCTCTAGCCAGCTGAGCTATATCCCCAATTCAGGGCCGTAAATTTATGGCAAAATTTCACGTTCACAAATTATTGCCGACAAATTGCCGGGCAATTGCTAACACATAATGGAACATAGGAACTTGGTATCCTACTTACTTTTTCTTCAGCCTCCCTGCCTGCTTCAATGCCTGGGTGATGATCCATTCCAACTGGCCATTGGTGCTTCGGAATTCGTCCGCGGTCCATTTTTCCGCGGCTTTCAAAATTTCCTCATCTGCAATTCACATATCAAACCGCCAGCAATTTATACGGATAAACCTTTCCCGAATTCCACTGGCATACGTAAAGATTCTCTTCGTCGTCCACCATCACGTCGTGAGGATGCTTAAAGAGAGGTACCGTCTGGCTAAAAGGCTTTAGTTTTTTACTCTCATCGTAAGCGGCTTCACTTCCTCCAATCACAGAAATAACCTTGTTCTCTTTATCCAAAATAATAACAAACCCACTGTTTTCGTGACTCAAGTCAGGGGAACGCAAGACCGCGGCATACAGGTAGTTGCCCTTGATGACCGGTCTGCAGACGCATGCACCCGGAAGCAAGATAGTTTCAATAAAATCCCCT
>WNFL01292873.1_pt1 | contig 17518 bp, 16 predicted proteins | sample 5400361 | NCBI WGS metagenome assembly WNFL01 (sample SAMN13153351, study PRJNA577476) | soil metagenome | isolation source: 40 cm soil on Douglas fir-dominated hillslope | place: USA:California | collected 2013-09-17 | reverse complement strand
TCCACCTAGCCTTATCGTCGGGCTCTTCCGGTCGGGGCTGGACCAGCGCCTGGCCTCCTTGCGGTGCCGCTTGTCCTCATAAAGCGCCATGTCGGCGACCTGGACAAGCGACTGCCAGTCCATCTCAGGCTTCCATTCACCAAGGCCAATGCTGACCTCCACGCTGTTCGTGGACCGCGCGCCAAGGTTCATGGCCTGGATCGAATTTCGCAGCCGGCGCGCAACCTCACCCGCCTGGTGCAGGTCGGTCTCAGGCATCGCGACTGCGAACTCGTCGCCCCCGAGCCTGGCGCAGACATCTGACGCACGCATCACCCGCTGCAGCTCCTGCGCCACCAACTTCAGCGCGCTGTCGCCTGCACTGTGCCCGTGGCGGTCGTTGATCTTCTTCAGGTTGTCGACGTCGATCATCATCACAGCGATCTGGCGATCGTGCCGCTCGGCAAGAGCGACCTCGCGCTCGATGGCGCGTTCGAACTCGCGCCGGTTGGCGAGGCCGGTGAGGTGGTCGGTGCGCGCCTCATTGGAAAACTGGCGGGCACGGTCGAGCGCGATCGCGATCTGATCGGCAACACCGGCCATCGTCAGCAGCTCTGAGGCGCCGAAGATCCGGTCGCGTCGCGTGCCGACCCACGCCCGCCGACGCGAAGCTGCGCGCGCAGCGCGTTCCAACCGTCGTGCCCCACCACGCCGTCCACTCGCGACTCAGAGCGACCGACGGCGGAGACCGCGGCCCTGACGTCCGGCCCAAGTCGCGAAACGAAGTCATCCATCTCATCGGGCTCGAGGCCGATTGTGTGCACGAGCCTGTGGCTTGCGCGCTCGCGCAGCCAGATGGCGCCGGCGTCGAGGCCGAAGGCCGCGAGCGTTTCCGCCAGCGCGACCTCCGCGGTGTCGGTGATGTCGAGCGAACGACCCATCACCGCGGCGATCGCGGCCAAACCGTAGAGCTCGTTTTCGCGGATGCGGTGCTCCTCATCGAGGTAATCGAGGTACCCGCGCGCGATGCTCGACATGAGGCGCTCGATCACGCTCTCCAGCCGCCTCTGTGCCAGTGCGAGCACCTCGCCGCTTTGCGGTGTGCCCTCAAGCGGTTGGGTCAAGAGCTCGACCGTCGCTCGCCGGTACACGGCGAGCACCTCGATAACCGACTCGAGGGGCACGCCCTGCGCAGCGCGAAGACGGCCATGCGCGCGTGCCCGCTGGTCGTACTCCTTCCACGGAAGCTCATCTTCGACACGAAGCGTGGCCAGCAGGACATCGATGAACGACGCCGACGTGGCGACCAGGTCCTCGCCGGTCTGCTCACTCAGCTCGAAGAGCTCTGGGGACCTCGCTCGGAGTACCTCGAGCGCCTTCTTGCCGCTCTCGCCGGTATCGACCGCGAGCCCGCTCGCCAGCGCCCCCAGCACGTCGCTGGCGTCGCTCATGAGCGCCGCGCACCTAAAGTCGCACTTCTCACGCTATGGAACGTTTGGGTGCGAGGTGCTTACTCGAATTGGACTACCGCACATGTGCTAGTCAAAAACCGCGCGGCCGTACGGTGACTGAGATCCAGCCTGTGAACGAAATTAGAAGCACGAAAGGGCCGATCAAATCGATCGGGTTCACAGGGGGTCATACATGGCAGAGGGAGCCACCCAGGCCGAAGCCGTAAATACGACGACCAGGACCAACGTGGCCAGCAATTACGAGCCTGGATCTGAGGCTGACTTCGAGCGCCTCTACCAGACGTCATACGGACGCATCCTCGGCACGTTGACCGCGATGCTCGGTGATCGAGCGGCAGCGGAAGACTGTTGCCAGGACGCATTCGAGCGTGCCTACAAGAAGTGGTCTTCGTGGCAGCCGATCGCGCCGGCGGAGGCATGGGTGCACCGCATCGCGATCAACGCGGCGGTTTCGTACCGCCGCAAGATGAAGCTGCGCGAGGTCGGCGAGGTCATCCGGCGCATGGGCCGGCCCGAGGGGCCTCCCGACCCACAGGACCAGATCGAGCGGCGCGACCTCGCGGAGGCGCTCGCCAAGCTGCCGCCGAAACAGGCAGCAGCCATCGTCCTGCGCCACTACCACGGGTACACCAACCGCGCCATCGCGCAGGCGCTGGGCATACCTGAGCGCACAGTGGCGTCGCGCCTGGCGATCGCCAAGCAGAGGCTGCGCGGAATGCTCAGCCAGTCATACGGCGTCCAGCCCGACGAAGAGGCGCCGCGCCACGAGCGCGGCCTTGCCGTAGCCGACTAGGTGTAAGGCACCCTCCCCACCGTGGGGGGGAGGGATCAGGCGTGGGGGCGTGACCGCCAACGAAGCCTTAGGCGATCTCAGAACGCCGCGACGAAACCAGACTCCGGATCAGCCGGAAGAACCCCCGCCGCAAGGAGCCCCACGCCCCACCGCTGCGCGCCACATCTTCACGCCGCTCGTAGCGCGGCGCCCCTGAGTCCTCGCACAACCGGCATCCGCAACCGTGCCCGGTGTCGGGCAGCTGCCTTCCGCTCTTGTCGTATCGGATCTGCGCGGTCACGGATCAGCGCGGCTGCGTGCCGGGGATGTACCAGTTGCCGCGCACGTTGACCAGACCGGCCGGCGGGCTGTACCACGAGTCCGGCCCGAACACCGGCAGGGCCCCGGCGAGGAACGAATGCCAGGCAGGCACCGCAACGTAGAAGCTGTCCGAGCCCTGCGTCATCTTGACCCGCCAGTCGGGGTTGCCCATCCAGACAGCGACTGCGATCTTCGGAGTGAACCCGACAGTCCACGCGTCAGCGAAGCTGTCCGACGTTCCGGTCTTCACGGCCACGTGATAGCCACGCACGTTGAGGATCGTGCCCATGCCGAAGATCAGGGCGTGGTTGCGGTCGTTGGACATGATCGCGGCCATGATGTAGGCGACCCGTGGGTCGAGGATCTGCTTGGCGCTGTCCTGGTGCGTGTAGATGCCCTTGCCTTCCTGCACGATGCTCTGGATCGCGAACGGTTGGTGCAGAACGCCCTGCGCCGCCAGCACCGATGCGCCAGTCGCCATCTGCAGGGGCGTCTCGCCGTAACCACCCAGAGTCAGCGACGGCCCGTACGTGTTGAGCGGATCGTCATTGGTGAACGAGCCGTCGGCGTGCTGTGTCCATGGTGGCGCGCCCATGTTGCGAGCCATGGTCACAACGTTCTGAGTGCCGACTCCGAGCTCGACCTTTACCGCGGGGATGTTCAGGGAGTTGCCCATGCACTGCTGAAGCTGAAGCGTTCCGTGATAGCGGCCGTCGTAGTTCCTTGGCCGCCACCAGGTGGAGCCATCGAGGTAAGCGATCGGCGTGTCCGCGACCGGCGTAGTCATCGTGTAGCGGCCGCTCGCGATCGCGGTCGTGTACGTGAAGATCTTCATCGAGGAGCCGGGGTTCCTCGGCGGCCATACGGCCAGGTTGTACTGGCCCCCATTTGCGTTCGCCACGGCGGACGAGACCATGGCGACGATGGCCCCCGAGGTTGGGTCGATCGCCACGAGCGCGCCCTGCTGCACCCGGCGCCAGGAGATGCTGTGCTGCGTTCCGGAGATGGCGTTCTGGCCGATCTGCTGCAGCTGCAAGTTCAGCGTGGTGACCACGCGCAGGCCGCCGCCGTAAGTCATGTCGTTGCCGTACTTCTTGATCAGCTGGCCGGTGACGTAGCTGACGAATCCCGGAGCCACGACCAGGTTCACCGGCAGGAACATGTGCGCAGGCGGGCTGAGATCCTCGCCGTAAGCCTTGTCGGCATCGAGCTGCGTGATCTTGTTGGAGCGCACCATCGCCTCCAGAACCGCTTTCTGGCGCGCCTTCGCGCGCGTCCAGTTGTACAGCGGGCTGTAATAGGTAGGACCGCGCACCAGCCCCGCGAGCATCGCGGCCTCGCCGAGCGTAAGGTCAGCGGTCTTCTTGTGGAAGTAGATCTGCGCCGCCGCCGCACTGCCGGCCGCGCTGTTCCCGTAGAACACGGCGTTGAGGTACATCTCGAGGATCTGGTCCTTCGAAAAGCGCTGCTCGATCTCGAAGGACAGCAGCGCCTCGCGCACCTTGCGGTCGATCGAGTGCTCGTCGCCGACGAGGCGAACCTTCACGAGCTGCTGCGTGATCGTCGACGCGCCCTGCACAGTGCCGTGCGACCTCCAATCGACCAGCGTCGCGCGAGCGATACCGCCTGGGTCCACGCCGGGCTCGGAGTAGAAGTTGCGATCTTCGATGGCAATCGTCGCCTCTGGCAGGTAGGTGCCCATCGCCGATAGCGGCTCGTAATAGTGCTGGTAGCCCTGCGGGTGCAGGTCCGCCAGCAGCGTCGTGCCGTCCGCCGCATAGATCAGCGTGTCACCCGGCACGTCCTTCGACACCTCGTTGACGTCGGGCAACGTGCTTGCGTATGAGACATACGTCGGCGAGGTGACAATGAGGCTCGGCAGCGCGATCACGATCAGAAGAAAGACGCGAATCAGCCAGCCGGCAGGACGCCACAGCCTCTGCCATCGGATGGCCTGTTCCGCGGTGGCGCGGCGCCTTCCGCCCCCGCCCCTACGAGGCCAGTCGGTCTCGTCGATCCGGCTCTTGTGCCTCATCGTCCTCCATCCACACAGGCGCTGACGCGACCCGGTTCAGCGCACCGCCGGCCCAACCGCGAACGCTTGCGGCCCGGGCGGCGAGGCTCTCGATGTCCACGACCTTGGCGCGGTCCGCCACGCGCCGGCGTGCGCCGTTGGCGGCGAACGCGGCGTCGCGCAGCCTCCGCACAGCCGCGGGCACCATGACATCGATCGACCAGATCAGGAGCAGCGTCAGCTGCATGAGTGCGCTTGCGCTCGCCAGAGGCGCCCAGGTGTTGAATCTTTCGTTGAGCTCGTCCGCGGCGGACACGACCGGCATGGGGGCAGCCCGCTGCTTGCCCGGGCGCGGCATCTCCATCCAGTCGCGAAGCCGCACCCGCGGCTGCCAGCCGATGGCCTGGCGATGGGTGTACAGCAAGACGATGGCGAGCAGGTCCACGCCAAACGCGAGAACGACCCAGGTTGCTACCGCGAACCTGTGCTCGCTCAGCCAGTTGACAAAGGTTTGACCCATGAGTCCCGCGACTGTGCCAATGCTCTGGGTCATTCCCCAGACGGCGGCCGATGTCAGCTCGCGCGTCTGTTTGTCATGGGTGCTCGCGATTCCCAGCATGCAAACCCAGATCAGCCCGATCCAGAGCACCAGCTCGACGGGCCTCGACGTCCCGCGCCGCATGATTGCGAACGCGACCAGTCCGGCGAAAAGGGCGATCAGACCTTCCGATACGGCCGCGTCATTCATCGCTTGGACACCATCGAAAGGACAACGCGTCCGCGGGGTCGAGTATTGATCGCGCAACGCGCCGGTTAGATCGGCCCCAATCGAGCGTTACTCCTGTGGCGAGGACGCTGCCCCGCTCAGCGTCCAAGCCACCCCTGCCAATGCCGATCCTTCTCATCATCCTGGCGACGGTGCTGGCCCTCGCGTGGAGGGCTCGCGTCGTGCAGCGCTGCCTCAACCCGGTCGAGGCCGACATTCGTGACGAGTCCGGGCTCGTGGACGCATGCACACGGACTTCGCTGCTCGTGCTCACGTCACTGCTAGGCCTTCTCGTGCTGGGCGTGATGTACGGCAGCGTGCTTGGCGCCGGCAGCGCCGCTCCCTAGTCACGGAGCCTCGGTAGGTCGGGTCACCAGCGCGTTCCCTCGGTAGGCGCGCGGCAGCGGATCAATTGGGCCCATGCGCACAATCGCAAGGGGAGCCATGCCGTGAATGAGGCTTCGTACTCTGTCCACCGCCTCGCCATGGGCGGATGGATCGCGACAGTGACGGTGCCCGGGGGTCAGCCCCGGCCACTCGCCCTTAGCGACACACCTTTGTTGCGGCCCGAACGCAGGCAGCAGCAGCGCAAGCGCGGCTCCCTGGACGACGCCGCGCTCGTGGTCGAGATGATGCTGCAGGACCTCCTGACGCGCGCGGTTCAGCGCCGGCTCGGGTCGACCGTCAGCGGCAAGGCCGGCTCAAAGCTCGTGCTGCGGGAGGTGAGCCGCGAGTTCGCAGCCGAGCTTTTGCTCCCGATACCCGCAGGGGAGGCGACGAGCTTCTCTGAGAGGTTCCTGCAGCGCTGGCTTGCGAACCGCCGTCAGTGGCGCGACATGACCGCCTAACGCCCGCCAATCGGCATCGTCCGGCGCATTTGACAGAAGTTCAACCTAATTAACCCGGCTATGGCCGGGAGGTTGGCACTCGGCCGCTAACTTTCCTCTGACCAGAACTGTGCTTGCCGTGGGGGGCGGGCACCAAGAGGAAGGGCCCACTTGCAGCCAGCCAATCGTGCGTCCAGGCGCGGCAGAAAGCCGCAATCCGTCGCCGCCGTGCTCCTGGCTTTCATCTCCGTCGCATCGCAGATGATCGCGCTGGCGGCGAGTGCTGGCGCGGTGCCGTCTTCGTCGCGCACCACGCCCACCGCCGTGATGGCGTCAGCGCTGCTGCGCGGGTTCATACCCAGCCCAGCGCCTGCTGCCGGATACAAGCTCATCGAGCGTATCGAGGTGCCGAGAGGCGCCACCCAATGTCCGAACTCGGGCGACGGAGCTGCGTGCACGCACGCCGCCGCTGTGCCTCAGGCGGGCAGCTCGGCTGTGCCGACCGGCCTGACCGCCTGTGCGGCCGACGGCGACAAGCAGGTGCTCGCTCCGGGCGCCTGCGGCGCTGACGAGGCACCGGTGATGACCGCGGGTGGCGCGTCGGTGCGGGTCCAGGCCACAGCCCCGACGGTGACGTTGAGTGCTGACAGCTCGGTGCTCGCATCAGGCGCCACGACGCTCCTCGTCGCCAAGTCGGCTCCGAGCGTCACCGGCACTCCGTGGGCGATCGAGATCTTCGACGTCACCAACCGCACCCTAGTAGGTGCGTGCACGCAGGCGGCGACGTGCACGGTTGCCTACACCGGCAAGGCCGGGCGTCACTCGTTTGTCGCGTACGTGATGACGCCAGGCCAGAAGATGCCGACAGGTGCGGCCGCGGCGTCATCGAACCGTGTCGACGTCCGCTGGCTCGCCGTGAGTGTCGCGGTGAACGAACCGTCGATCGTCGGCCCTGGCAAGCCCATCACCTTCGCGGCCACCGCGAGCGAAGAGGTGGGCAAGATCGGATATCGCATCGAGTTGCGAGACGCCGGCACCGGGCAGCGGCTGACCTTCTGCAGTGAGGGCACTACCTGCAGCACGTCTCTGGTCGAGCCGTCGGCCGGAAGACGCACTGTGACGGCGCAGCTGGCGGCGCAGTCCCCGGCCAACCACCCCAGCTCCGTCCCGGTCAACCCGACCACCGGCAGCGTCTCGGGAACGTGGCTCGGCGTCGCGCTTGCATCCAGCACGACCACCGGATATGTGGCGCTGACCGCCACGGCGAATGCCGACCTCAGCCACACACCGTGGAGCATCTATATCGAGAACGAGGCCGGTCAGGTGATCGGGCAGCCGTGCAATGCCAGCACCTGCTCCGCCACTGCAGCCGTTGGCGCGAAAGACAGCTCGCGATATCGGGCGCTTATCGCGCGCAGCCTTCCAGATCAGGCTGCATCAGGTCCGCTCGGCTCGGTTCTGAACACCGTGCAGGCGAAGACGTATCCCCAGGAGATGCAGGCGACCTCGCCGCTGGTCAGGCCGACGCGCTTGCTCTGGGGTGTCGACTCGTGCAAGTCGTACACCAGCGATCCAACGGGCAACAGCGGGTTGGTGGCTCAGGTCAATTCGACTCTCGGCACGCCCGGCTTCTGGGGCCGCTACCTGCCCAACACGCCGAACTGCCCGGGCCTGAGCGGCACGGAGATCGGCGCCGCGCACGCCAGGCATATGGGCATCCTGCCCATCTACAACGACTACGACTGCTCCGCTGTAAGCGGCAACGCGACCGGGTCCGCTTACGGACAGGCGGCGGTGCAGCTGGCGCGGAATGACGCCATTCCCCAGGGCGTTGGCATCGCCATCGACATCGAGCCGCCTGGCGATTGGTGTCCCGGCGCGGCCAACGTGGACAAGGCCTTCATCGAAGGCTGGTACGACCAGCTGAGCCACGCCGGCTATGCGCCCGCGTTCTACGGCAACACAACACGGGGCAGCGAGTTCGCTCGAGCGTGGTGTGCTGCGGTGACGGAGCGGCCGGACATCGCGTACGGCTCGTACCTGTGGTCCTTCGAGCCGTCACTAATCACGAGCCACGGAGCGCAGAACGCGCCCGTCTGGGGGCCGTTCTACCCGGGATGCGCCGGCCACTACGTCGTTTGGCAGTACTCGCTGAGCGCCGGCTCCGCGCCTGACGTGGACGTGGATGAGGCCACGACCGATTTCCCATTCTGGTGGCCCTGAGAAAGGCCCGGTAGCTCGCTCCGGCCGGGCGTTTCCTCTGGGTAAGGGCCACGCGCTCACGTCAAGCGTGCCCTGCCACAAGGAGGGCGGAATGGAACCAGAAGATCGGATTGTCCGTGAGGAGCCCGCTGCGGCGGGCCGCGAGGAGACCGAGGTCGTCAGCCGTTTCTCGCCCGCGCGCCGGGCGTACGAAACGATCTATGTCATCTTCGCGATCATCGTCGGCGCGATCTTCATCCGCGTGCTGCTCAAAGTGCTCGGCGCCAACACCGCCGTTGCGTTCACACAGTTCGTGTACGGCGTAACCGATCCATTGCTGGCGCCCTTTCGCGGCCTGCTGCCAACGTTCGCCAGCGGTCGCATGATCCTCGAGACCTCATCTCTGTTCGCGATCCTCATCTACGGCCTGATCGGCATCGCGCTGGCCAGGCTCCTGGCCCTCATGTTCATGCGTGACGTGACCGTGGCGCACGGGAGCCGTTCGGGTCGGGTCAAGCCACACGCCGACTGACATGAAGCAATGCGAGTGCCGCGCACTCGCATTGTGGTACTTGTAGCCGATCAATCAGTTCCGGGTCGCTGGACTCGCTGCGCTCGCGCTGCTATCGATTTGCTGCCAGCTCGCGGTCGAGGCCTCGGTGGTGCATGCAGCGGCCCCCACCCTTCTGTGGGGAGTCGACTCGTGCACTCCATACGCAGACCATCCACTCCGCAATCCGAGGTTGCTCCCGATGGTGACGTGGGCACTGGGACGGCCGGACTTCTGGGGCCGGTACCTCACGGACAGCGTCTGCCCGCCCCTCAGCCGCATCGAGGTTCAGGCCGCGCACGCACGGCACATGGGGATCCTGCCGATCTTCAACGAGGCGGACTGTTCGGCCGTGCAGGGCAGGGACCGCTCCACCGCTTACGGGGTGGGCGCGGTCGCGCGTGCGATTGAGGACGGAATCCCTGCGGGCACAGCGATAGCGATCGACATCGAGCCGGTGGGCTCCGTGTGTCCTGGCGCTGCTCGCGTCGACAAGGCGTTCATCGAAGGCTGGTTCGACGTGATCCGGTGGAGCGGCTACACGCCGGCCTTCTACGGCAACACCATTCCATTCAGTGCGTTCGCGAACGCGTGGTGTGCGGCTGTCCTGGATAGGCCTGAAATCGCCGCCAATGCCTACCTGTGGTCGTTCGAGCCTTCACTGCAGCGCATCAGTCACGCGGCCAGGAACGCACCGGCGTTCGGTCCTGACGACCCGGGATGCCCCAGCCGGCTCGCGGTCTGGCAGTACGCGTTGAGCGCGGCGGCACATCCAGACGTCGATGTCGACCTCGCCAGCAGCGACTTCCCGTTCTGGTGGCCGTAAAGCCCCCACCCTGGCCCTCCCCCCATGGTGGGGAGGGAAAACCCACCCTGGCCCTCCCCCCATGGTGGGGAGGGAAAACCCACCCTGGCCACCGCCGCCTTCAGCGGCGCCGCCCCTTGGTGGGGAGGGAAACCCACCCTGGCCATCCCCCATGGTGGGGAGGGAAGCTATCCGGACGAAGCCCAGTCCCCCATCAGTGTCAGAAAGCGGCTGACCTCATCGGGACCCGACACCACGAGGTCGCAATGAGCGAAGAGGTCGGGCGGGGCCTCGGCTGAGCCCACCCCGACAATCAGGTGCGGCCACTCGAGGCTGCTGACCAGGTCGAACATGGGCCGGTCGTTCTCGTCGTCGCCGATACAGATGACTCCGGCCGGCTCCCACTTCTCGATGAGGCGCTCGAGCGCCGATCCCTTGGGCCGGTCGGTGGGCATCACCTCGATCACTCGCCGGCCGGGCTGCGCGATGAGGTCGGTGGTGTCCAGAACCGGCCGCAGCACAACCATCAGCTCGTCGAAGCTCGCGTTCGAATGGCGGTAGTGCACCGCGGTGGCGCCGGGCTTCATCTCCAGCCACACCCCGTTGAAGGTCCGCAGCAACTTCGCAGCCTGAGCGTTGAAGCTGTCCAGGCGCATCCTGGCCTCGATCGGAAGGTGGCCCACGCCGGAATCGCCGATGAGGTCGCCCCCCGCGAGCGGCACCAGCTTCTCGAGATCGGATGTGGGGCGGCTGCTGAGGATCGCCACACGGCGCAGGTGATCGACCAGCCGCTCCAGAGCGTGCAGCGATGCAGGCAGGATCACAGCCTCGACCGGATCGGAAACGATCTCGGCGAGGGTGCCGTCGAAGTCGGTCACCAGCATGACCTGGCTGGGCGCCAGTCTTGAGATCGCGGAGGATGCCCAAACCTCTTGCATGCCGGCCGTGAACGCAGGCCGCACTACCTTGAGGTTACGACGACATGCGGGCCCGAATCCCAGGAGTGCCCACCAGGTCGCGGATGTCCTGGACCTGGCGGCTGATCCAGCGCGAGATGTCATTGGTGCGCACGACGTCGCGCGCGCCTTCGTTCCGCCGCCGCCGCTCCTCCGCGCCCATCACCAGGCCGCGGTAGATCGCATCGGCAGTCGCCTCGATGTCGAACGGGTTGACCGAGAGGACGTGTGGGTGCAGCTCCTCGTACGAGCCGGCGTTCTCAGAGAGCACGATCACGCCGTTGTTGCGGTTGACGAGCGCGCCTTCCTTGGACACGAGGTTGAGGCCGTCGTACACAGGATTGACGAGCAGCACGTCGAAGTTGCGCAGCGCGGCCATCGCCTTGCGCACGCTTTCGCCGAAATCAAGACGGATCGGCGACCAGCCGCCGCCACCGTAGTGCCGGTTTATGCGATGAGCCGTGCTCCTGATCAGGCGCAGGTAATCGCGGTACACGGCGACGTCCTGACGCGAGGGTTGCAGGAAGGCCCAGAACTGCACATGCCCCTTCAGCTCAGGGTGATAGTCGAGCAGCTTCTCGTACGCGAGGAAGCCGCGCACGATGTTCTTTGACGGATCGGTGCGGTCGATCCTCACGATCAGGTGCTCCGGCCGCCACTCCCTGAGCTTCCGCTCCTCCACCAGCACGCTGTGCGAAAAGGCGAGTCGCGTCGTCGCCGCGACCTCGATGGAGATCGGGTAAGGGCGCGCGTACACGACGCGCCCGTCGATCAGCACCGCACGTTCCTTGTCATCGACCGTGAGGCCGGCGTTCTCGTCGCAGGTCATCAGGAAGTTGCGCACGTCCAGGCTCGACTGAAAGCCGATGATGTCGCAGCCGAGCAATCCCTCCAGGATCGCATCGCGCATGTTGCGCGGCAGCACCTTCCAGTACTGCGGCGTCGGCCACGGGATGTGCACGAAGTGCGTGATGATCGCACCGGGCAGCTCGCGCCGGACCATTTTCGGCACCAGGTACAGCTGGTAGTCGTGGACCATGATCAGCGGCCGCTCGGGCAGCTGATGGGCCACCTCGACGACGCGCCGGGCCACCTGGCGATTGACCTCGACATAACCGTCGGCCCACGCAGTGTGGATCTCGCTGTCGATGATCGGCTCCTGCGCGAGGTTCCACAGGTAATGCTGGATGAACCACAGCACGGGGTTCGAGATGACCGAGTAGTACCTGTGGTACTGCTCTTGCGTCGGATTGACGTAGTGCAGCTTGATGGTCGAGCGGCCGAGCGGCGCGACGATCGTCTCGCCCTGCTGCTCGACCATTTTCCGCTCCGCGTCGGTGCGCACACACGACACCCAGTCCGCCGACATGACCTCGGCAAGTGTCAGCAGCGCCGTGACCACACCGCCTCCGCCACGCGCGAATCCCCCTTCGGGTCGAGGCTCGTGTGGCGCGCGATTGCTCACGACCACCGTCGAGCTGTGCGGCAGCGTGCGCGTGACGTAATTGCGCATGGAACTGCCGGGCCGGCGGCGCTCGACGCTCTGCAGGAACGGGCTGTCAGCCATCAGGCCCTCCTACGTCGGGGTCGGGGATGGAGATGGTATCGGAGATGGGCTGGGCTTAGGCGATGGGCTTGGCCCAGACGACGGCGACGAGCTCGGGCATGGCGCGACGCCTGGCGATTGGCCGGGCAAGACGCTGGGCACCGGCAGCGGAGGCACCGAGCTCGAGCATGACGGTGAAGGGCTCGGCGACGGGCTCGGGCACAAGTTCTGGGTGCCGGCCAGAAGAAGCTCGTTGCCGCTGCAGCCGCGAACGAGTCCGTTCGGCTGGGAGTACCAGTCACGCATCTTGTTTGGCAGGCCATTGACGAAATAGCGGAGCAGCGACGAACCGACGCTCTCACCGAACGCGAGGATGTGGCCGCCGCCGCCGTTCGGCGCCGTGTTGCCGACCCACGTGCCGACGACGATGTCGGGGTTGTAGGCCATCACCCATGAGTCGGGGATCTGGCCGTGCCCGTTGTCGCTGGTGCCGGTCTTGCTCGCCATCTGCCGGTTCCAGCCGAAGCCCCACTGGTACTGGTAATGCCGCAGGACGTCGGTGATCAGGTACGACTCCGCCGGCGAAAGCACGCCCTTCGCGTCGGTGCCGGGCCGCTGGTACACGACGTTGCCCTGTCCGTCGTCGACGCTCTTGATCCAGTTCAGGTTGACGCGCTGCCCCTGGTTGGCGAAGACCTCGTAGCCCTGGACGTGCTCGAGCAGAGTCACGTCGCTGGCGCCGATCGCGGTGGCGAGCCCTGGATCGAGCTTGCTGTTGATCCCCATCTGGTGCGCGAGGTCGATGACGTTGTTCATCCCTTCCATCTGGGCGACCTGCACCGCCGGGATGTTGCGTGAGAAAAGCAGTGCCGTCCGAGTTGGGATCATGCCCATGCCGCCGTTGTCGAAGTCGTGCGGCGTGTACCCGTTGAAGTTGGTGAGCTGATCCTTCAGCACCGTCGCGAGCGTGATCTTGTGGTCGCGCAGCGCGGCCTCGTAGACGTACGGCTTGAAGGAGGACCCAGGCTGGCGCTCGGCGGTGACCACGTCGAACTGGCCGCCGATGGAGTCGTTGCTGTAGTCGGCCGAACCGACCCATGCGAGGACGTCGCCCGACTTCGGGTCGGCCGCCAGCAGCGCCGCATTGTTCACCTTCGCCCACTGCAGGTCATGCACACCCTGCGAAACCGCTTGCTGCGCAAGGGCCTGCAGGTTGAGGTCGAGGGTCGTGTGGACGACCAGACCGCCCTGCTGCACCGCGGCCGGGCCGAACATCGACTCCATCTGCGTCAGCACGAAGTCGACGAAATGCGGCGCCTTGCTCTGGCGCGCGCTCAACCGAATGTGCAGCTCCTGTTTCACGTCTTCGGCGGCAGCCTGGTCGGCCTCGCTCTGACTGAGCGCGCCGGTCGTCACCATGCCCCGGAGCACGTACTCCTGTCGCGTCTGCGCCTCGGAGTAATGAAGCACCGGGTCATAGGCGGTCGGCGCCTGGATGAGGCCGGCGAGAAGAGCAGCCTGGCCTGCGCTCACGTCCTTCGCTTCCTTGTTGAAGTACGTGCGCGCCGCCGCGCCGATGCCGTAGGCGCCGTGCCCGAAGTAGACGCGGTTCAGATACATCGTCAGGATCTGGTCCTTCGAGAAGCGCTGCTCGAGACCGATCGCGAGCACCATCTCGTGGAGCTTGCGAGGCAGCGATTTTTCCGGAGAGAGCAGCTGAATCTTCACCAGCTGCTGGGTGATCGTGCTGCCGCCCTGGTTCAGGCCGCCGGTCGTGAGGTCGACCCAGACGGCGCGGGCGGTCGACTGCACGTCGATGGCGCCGTGGTGGTAGAAGTTCCGATCCTCCGCCGCGATCACCGCCGCGGGAGGGTACTTGCCCATCTGGTCCAGCGTCAGGTTCACGTGGTAGTGGCCGGCCGGGCTGTAGTCCTCGATGACCTGCCCGTTGCGGTCGAGAAGGATGATGTCGCCCGCCGCCAGCCCGCTGTTGGGGTCGGGAAGATCCTTCAGCGCCCACGCCACATAGGCGGTGGACAGCGCGAAGATCACCGCGATGGTGGCGGAGATCAGGATCCGCCGCCTCCACATCCACCCGGTGAGACCGCGTGTCCGCCAGCTGGGCGCCGGGGACGGTGCAGGAATCACTACCCTCAACCCCCTGTCAGCGCCCGGGATACGACCGGTTAGGCGCTTCGGAGTTAGAACGCCAAGATCGAGGTGGCTACTCGAATTGTAAAAACGCCCAATTCGAGCCCGGATCAGGCGCGATTGGGCGGTTTAGGAGAACTCCACGGCAATGTAAGCCGCGCCGTTGGGCGCCGTTGCCCAGGCGGTGGCCACGTAGTGGTATGGACCCATGATGTTGGCCCGGTGCTCGGGGCTGTTCATGAACATGGTGTTGAGCTGAGGGTCGTTGACGCCGCCGCTCCACCAGCCGACGTTCTCACCGCCCTGGTTGCCGAGGTGGCAGCCCAGGTCCAGCGACGCACCGTTGGTGTGATACGGCTGCACCCAACCCTGATGAGACAGACGGACCGCATTGGACACTGCCACGGACGCGAGGCATGAGCTCCACGTCAGTGGGCCGAGGCCCGCGGAGGCTCGGTCGCGATTGATCAGCGACTGCTGGTAAGAGCCGATAACGATGGAGCGGGGCGCGCGCGCGACGGGCGCGGTGTACTGGGGCGCGGCCTTCGGCTTCGTTCCGCTGTGTATGCCCGCTGCGGAAGGCGACGACGCAAGCGCCAGCGCGTCCGTGTGCTGGTGGCCCGCCGCCGGCACCAGGAAGATGCTCGATGTGACTACGCTGGCAGGCTGTTGTCCGTGGACCGCCACGACGATTACGGCTGTAACAGCGACCCCGGCCAGGCAAGCGGCGATGGATGAGGTGAGGCGCATGTCGCCGAGTCTGGACACCGATCACGACGGGACGCCGCAGACCAGGTAAAAGCTTGTAAAACGGCCTTTACGAGGCTTCAGGGAGCCGCGTGTTGAGCCGCTCCTGAGCCATCACCAGGAACACCTGGGCCGCGTGCTCCCAGCCGCGGTGCTGCGACCACATCATCGTCATCGCGCGGAGGGCGAGGATCAGGGCCTCGTAGATCTGGAAGCGGTCGAGCGTCGCGTAAGGGCGGAGCTCGCGATAGCGATTGAGGAACGCACGTCTGGTGTTCTCGGCTGCGACCGTGTCCTCCCACCCACGAGGTGCGGATGGGATCGCGTAGGCGCAAAACTTGGCCAGGTCATAGCTCGTCTCGGCCATGGCGAAGTAGTCGAAGTCGATCAGGGTATACCGGCCGTCCTCGTGCAGGAACTGGTCGTACTTGAGGTCGGCGTGGGTTGGTAGCACCTCTTCCTCATATGTCTTGGTGATGCGGTCGCGAAGGTGCAGCACCAGCTCACTCAGCAGGAAGTGGGCTTTCGGGTCGACGTAGGCGAACTGCTCCGCCACCGAATCGAGCCGGCTCAACTCAGACTCGATGTCGACCCGCTCATCGGGCTCCAGACCCGACTCGTGGATCACCGCCAGGGCGTCCGCGGCGGCGATTCCCACGCCAAAGAACTCGGCGGTCTCGCGGTCGCCCTTCACTGGCTTGCCGGGAGCCGCGCCCTCGAGCAGCATGCCGTACTCCCGTATGAAAGCCTCGGGCTTCGCGATCTTCAGCAACCCGTCGGACTCCAGCGCCCTCTGCCACAGCGCCTCTTCGATGCGGTATGTGCGCAGGCCCCTTTCGCCCGGCTGCACCTTTCCATATAAGGAAGACCTGATGCCGCCCGGCTCATCGAGGTCGTAGCGGAGGATGCCGCTGATCTCCGGGACATATCGAACCCGCTCGACGCGCACGCGATCGATCTGCCGGCCGGTCACGTCCGAGAGGACTCTCCACATGGTTCTTGCGTCCGCCGCCCACGGCAGCCCCGGGAGTGCTAGGTCGAACGGATAGAACCAGTACGCGAGCTGATAGTCCTCGACGATGTGCGGGTATCCGATGTGGTGGATTGGATCGCAGGGCCGCCCACCGCCCTCGCGTTCCAGTCTCTCCTTGAGATGACTCCAGGATTCGGCGTCGAAGGCGCCTCTCGCCACCAGCCGAAACTTGTCCTCCTCCTCGCCCTTCTTGATGGTGATCTCGAAGACCACCCAGTAGGAGTGAGGCGGCTCGAGACGCGAGAAGCGACGCCTGACGCGAGCCAGCTCCCAGCCTGAACCGTCCAGTACCTGGCGCGCAAAATCGGTCACGGCGTCCGTGCCGGTGGCCGCTTGCATGGTTAGTAGCGAGACGGAAGGCGTTCTCAACACAAGGGTTTCCCAACTAGCAACGCCGGAGCGGGCGTTCAGCGACATATCCCGGTGACGGGATCTGCGCAGAGCGGCGGCGAGGGAGAACCCATCCCAAATCCTCATTACCGCTCCGGAGGTGGTCGTTTTGGACAACTCATTTGTCGGGTCCATCGCCCGCGCACCACGACTTCTGCGCCAGGTCGTGGTGTCGTTGGCGATTTTTTTGTGCGGTCTGATGCTCATGCTTGCGAGGTCGTCCCCGGCGCTGGCCGTGGACTCGCACAGCAAGGACGATCACGGTAAGCAGAGTTCCGCGACGGCGCAGCGCCAGGATGGGCCCTCCCATCACCATGACCAGGAGATCGGTGGGTCGGGTGGTGGCAACGGGGACGGCGACGGCAAGCACAAGAGTGGTGACAGTCAGAAGACCGCCGGCTCCGCAGGCAGTTCGGAGACTGCGACCGGCGGCGGCAAGTCGGCGAGCTCATCGAGCTCCTCGAGCAACGTCGGCGGTAGCAGCGACGCGAGCGCGAAGTCGGACAGCTCCGCGAACGCCGACAGCAGCGCCGGCGCTTCGGCCGGCACGGGCGGTTCGGCGAACGCCGACGCGTCTGCGAAGTCAGACAGCAAGGTGGACAGCTCCGCGCACTCGAGCAGTGGACTCGAGCAGTGGCGCGAACAACTCCGGTAGTGGCGGCGACAGCGGCAAGTCGGGCGCAACCGCCGGAGCTATGGACACGACCGGACAGCACAAGGAGCCCGGCGAGGGCAACTCCGATTCCAACGGTGATCTGCACAGCGGCGGCAACGGGGACGACAAGCCCAAGACGCACGGTCACGACAACAGCGGTGACACGACGTCAGCGCCGTCGGCCACATCAGCCACGTCGACCAGCAGTGCGAGCAGCATGAGCAGCACCGGTTCCGGCGGCAACACCGCCGGCGCCCCGAGCGCGACCTCGGCCAACCAGGGCTCGACCGGTTCCGGTGGCAACACCACCGGCGCCCCGAGCGCGACCTCGG
>WNFL01077658.1_pt1 | contig 17518 bp, 16 predicted proteins | sample 5400361 | NCBI WGS metagenome assembly WNFL01 (sample SAMN13153351, study PRJNA577476) | soil metagenome | isolation source: 40 cm soil on Douglas fir-dominated hillslope | place: USA:California | collected 2013-09-17 | reverse complement strand
AGGTTGATGTCCTCGAGGATCTTCCGATTACCCGGATAGGTCTTCGATAGACCTTGCATGTGATAAATGAACTGACGGGCCATCAACACGCCCCGCTCGCATTGTTGGGCGCCGATCGGCGCCGGATGTCGGGAGGTCGGCGCTGATGTAGCGACCTCTCCGGCCGAGAGCAAGGCCGCCGCGACCTCGCCCACGCGCGATCGTAAACGCGAGAAAGTGTGACGCTGATCACATCCGCCATGCGGACCGTCGTCCTATGTGACGCTGGAGAGAGCGTCGCGCAGCTTCGAAGAGTCTTACGAAGCTTTAATCCGTCCGAATCGGTTGCTCGTTGAACTCGGAGGCTGCGGGCGATGACCAACGAGTGAGTGAAACAACCAGTGACGGCAGGGCGCGCCTGATGATCAGGGCAAGGACCAGAGTTCGCAAGCGCTCCGCTCGCCGTCAGGGTCTACGCCCCGGCGCCGACATCGGCGCGCTCTTCCACGATCTCCTCCAAGCCCTGTTCGATCCGTACCGGCCGGAGCTCCACTACATGCGCGGGCCGGGCCCGCGATGGCGCGCCAAGCACGATTGCTGTGCGCCAGCCGACGCGCCTGCACTGCCCACGCCCGTGCCGCCTCGCGCTCCCAATCCCGTCGCGGTGCCGATCCTGATTCGAGGCTCCTGAGGCGTCCGAGCGGGCGCTTCGCGGCACGTACCCGCCCTTCGCGGCGTTTGCCGTTCGAACTGTGACCTAATTGCAGCAATCCTTAACCCTAACCGTATCTTTTCTGCAACGCCTACTCACGAATCTGAAATCACTGGGAAATTCGTACTGGTTTTTAACAAATTTGCCGGGACAATCGTGCGCAAAGGGGACGCTCCGCGGGATGGGGACGGAGCGAACGGGGAGCCGGCGCTACTCGCGCCGGATGGGGTCCATGGCAAGACCAATTCGAGGCGGCGCGAGGAAGAACCGGGTGCCAAGCGTATTGGCCGACCTCGCCGAATTCGTGCAGACTTTGGCACGAGGCCTGTTCGATCCGTATCGACCCGAACTCTATTATATGCGCGGGCCGGGCCCCAAATGGCACGCCAAACACGACCGGACGGCCGCTGTCTATCATGCGATGCCGGCGCTCGTGCGTGTGCGCGCGAAGCGCTGATAGCGCGGCAGCGAGCGGAAGTCCTCGGATAGAAGGGACGAGTTCTCGGGCGCCCGCAGGAATGCGGGCCAGATCGCGTACTCGGCGGAATTGCAGCGATCGCGGCGAGCACGCGGCGACGGTATCTCCTTATTTTAGGATTCGCGCCAAGACGTGTGGCGATTGTGCCGCAGAGCGGTTTGCCCTGTGCTATAGGGGCGATCCCACCCGGTGCTTTCCTTCGTCTCCACGGGCCAACGCACGGACATTGTGTCATGCCTCGTCATCGCTGCGCGATTCTCGATGATTATCAGAATGTCGCTCTCACGGTGGCTGACTGGTCGAAGGTTTTGGGCGACCTCGATATCAAAGTATTCAACACGCATCTCGGCGGAGCCGATAAGGTCATCGGGGCGCTGCAGGACTTCGAGATCGTCTGCGCCATGCGCGAGCGCACCGCTTTCCCGCGCGCCGTAATCGAGAAGCTGCCGCGGCTCAAGCTCCTCATCACCACGGGCATGCGCAATGCATCGATCGACGTCGCCGCGGCCAAAGAGCGCGGCATCGTCGTCTGCGGCACGCCAGCGGTCGGCAGTCCGACCTCGGGCATCGCCATCGGCCTGATGCTCGAGCTGACCCGTCGCATCGGCTACGAGAACACACGGATGAAGGCCGGCATGCCTTGGCAGACGACGATCGGGCTCGACCTCGAGGGGCTGACGCTCGGCGTGCTCGGGCTGGGCAAACTCGGCACCCGAACCGCGAAAATCGCTCAGGCGTTCGGGATGAAGGTCGTCGCCTGGAGCCAGAACCTGACGCCGGAGAAGTGCAAAGAGATCGGCGTCGACTACGTAGGCAAGGAGGATCTCTTCCGCCAAGCGGACTTCCTCACGATCCACGTGGTCCTCTCGCAACGCACGCGCGGCCTCGTCGGCGCGAAGGAACTCGGCCTGATGAAGCCAACGGCCTATATCGTCAACACGTCGCGCGGGCCGATCATCGACGAGCCGGCGCTGCTGGCGGTGCTACGCGAGAAGAAGATCGCGGGCGCCGGGCTCGACGTATTCGACGTCGAGCCGCTGCCCATCGATCATCCGCTGCGCAAAATGGACAACGTGGTGCTCGCGCCGCATCTCGGCTACGTGGCCATGCAGAACTATCGCGCCTATTTCGCCGGCGTGGTCGACGACATCCGGACTTTCCTCGATGGCAAGCCGGTCCGGGTGATCGATTGACGGGATCGGCGGTTGTTCTCTGATCACCGCGCCATGGCAGAGGGGGGCGGGCCGAGCGGGGCGCTCGTCACCGGAGCCCCGGCCGACGGAATCGGTGCACCCGCAGAGGATGCCGCAGCTCCGGGCGGAGCAATGGGCGTTGCCGCCGCGGTCGCCGGCGGCTTGCCCGGCAGCACTACCACACGCGTGCCGACTTTCACGCGCGTAAAGAGATCCGTGACGTCCTCGTTGGTCAGGCGAATACAGCCTGAAGAGACGAAGGTGCCAATGGTCGAGGGCTGATTGGTGCCGTGGATGCGGTACACCGTTTTGCCGAGATAGAGCGCCCGCGCGCCAAGCGGGTTGGTCTCACCGCCGGCCATGAAGCGCGGCAGATAGGGCTGGCGCACGATCATCTCCTCCGGCGGAGTCCAGTCGGGCCATTCCGCCATCTTCGTGACCCGTTCCGCGCCGGCCCACGTGAAGCCTTCGCGGCCTACGCCGATGCCGTAGCGCATCGCTTTGCCTTGGCCGAGCACGAGATAGAGATACGTGTTCGGCGTATCGATGATGAGCGTGCCGGCCGGCTCCTTGGTATAGTAGTCGACGAGCGTGCGCCGGAACTGCGGCGGCAGTTGCTTTTTCGGACCAGTCTCAGGCCGCACCTCGGGCGGGAAGGCCGCCATATTTCGTGGATCGACCGGCGTCGCGGCGCCACTGGCGGCGGGCTCATCTTGTCCCGCACCGAGATGGCCGGGACTGATCGGCAGCGGCGGCCGCGCGGCGTCGGGTTCGTACGGAGTGCCCGCCGCGGCCGGTTCGTAGCCTTGCGGCGCTTGCTGCTCGCGGTAGCCCTGCTGCGGCGGATCGCGATAGCCAGGCGGCGGAGGCACCGCCTCATCCGGATAACCGGCGTGACCATAGGGCGCGCCGGGTGCAGACGGCTCGACCGCAGCCGGTGGAAGGGGACGGCCTTGCAGATCGTAGATCTGATTGTCGTCCGCGTCGGCAATCGGCGGCAGCGGCCGATGCGGCGGATAGCCTTGCGCAGGAGGATAAGCCGGCGGATAGGCTTGCGGCTGCGGGGAGTATTGCGCGGACGCGTCCCCGGCAGACGCCCCAATGCCGATCAGTAGCGCCGCGATGGCACCTGTGGTGCGGAAATTCATGCCCCCTCCCCTGACGCAGCCCCGGGTCGATCAATGGAATCGACCAGGAACAAGGCACATTCAAGACCATAGCCGGAAAAAGATGACCAAGATCTTGATAAGTCCCACCCCACAGAAGTTACCGCCATTCAATGACTTACACAGGCTCCACTAGAGCTGCGACAGGTTCCACTATAGCTGCCCAAATGCGGTCACTTCGGCTTACCCTCGCCCAATACCGTTTTGGCGATCCGGAAGCAGTCCACCCCGACCGGGACACCACAGTAGACGGCAATTTGCGTGAGCACGGCGCGGATCTCGTTGGGCGTAAGTCCGTTGCGAAGCGCGCCACGGACGTGCGTCTGGAATTCCTCCATTTTGCCGAGCGCAGCAATCATCCCGAGATTGAGGATCGAGCGCTCGCGCGGGCTTAGCGTGGCGTCGCCCCAAGTCTCTCCCCAACAGTACTGAGTGACGATGCGCTGGAAATCACGATTGAAGTCGTCGGCGCTCTTGAGCGCGCGATCCACATACTCTTCGCCGAGCACCTTGCGGCGCATGGTGAGGCCGCGATCATAAGTGTCCTTGTCCATGTCATTCCTCCGGGTTGCACCCGAGGCGCCCAAGCGCCGCGAGCAGGGTTTCGGTTGCGGGTGAAGGAAAAGCGCGACCGCACGTGGCGGCATAGGCTTCGATATTGGCCCGCGCGGCCGCCTCAAGCGACGGCGCCGGCGCTCCCATTGCGGATGGGCCGACGAGTTCGTGCATCGCCTCCTGCTGGAGCCGCTCGGCCTCGAGCTCGACCGCCTTGATCCTGGTGCGAAACAGTTCGGCGGGTGCGCCGGCAACGAGCGCGGACGGCAATTTTAGCGCGCGCCGCATCGTGCGCAACGGTATGACCGTCATATTGCGCCACGGCGCGATCCGCCGTTCGACCTCAGCGATCTCGCTTGCAGACAACGTCCGCTTTCGCGTCGCATGCCAGAGCAGGAACAAGAGTAGATTGACGTCGACGCCGGCCTCCTCTTGCAAAGTGATGCAGGCGTCCGCGACGCCATCCTGGCGGTAGAAGCGCAACGAGAAGCGCCAGAACGGCGATCCAGAGGCCGCCGTCATGCGCGCGCACTCAGCGGGGCGATGTCGAGCGATTTGGCAAGCTCCTCGACCTGCGCCAGCACGGTCTCAGAGAGCGGCACGCCGTCGCGTTCGCGCTCGGCCCGGCGCGCCGCGCGTCCCATGCCGGGCACCCGAATCGCATCGCGGCCGGGCAGCCGGTGCGAGGACACGAGGTCGCGAATGTGGCGGTCGACCTCGGCCTTGAACGCGGGAAGCGGAACAAATCGCGAGACATCGAACGCGATGACGAATTGCCCGACATTGCCCTTTCCGCCCGCGGGCGCGGCGAAATCCCGGATGTCGCGGCCGAAGGCTGCGCGGTTGAGGGGTCCGGCCAAGAGGCCGATGACGATGGAAAGTCCGCTGCCCTTGTAGCCGCCCATGGGAAGATACGTGCCCTCCTCGATCCGTCGCGGATCGGCGATCGTCGAGCCGTCGCCGCGATGCTGCACCCAACCCTGGGGCATCGGCTTTCCTTCGAGCTCGTAGCTCCTGATCGCGCCGTTCGATGCAAGCGAGGTGGCGATATCCAGCACCACCGGCGGCTCATCGCCGGCCGGGATCGCAACCGCGATCGGATTGGTGCCGAGGAGCGGCTCGCTGCCGCCCCAGGGCGCCATGTGGTTCACGCTCGATGCCGCGCCATAGATTCCGACCATGCCGTGTTGGAGCGGGATGGCGGCATAGATCGCGCCGGCACCGGCGTGATTTGAGCGGCGCGCGCCGACCCAGCCCACGCCCGCGTCGCGTGCGAGCTCCACGGCGAGATTGGCGGCATAGGTCATCACCACGTGCCCCATGCCGCGGTCGCCGTCGATGAGCGCGTTCGCCGGAGAGCGCTCGAGAACGCGGATGCTCGCTCGCGGGTTGATCGCGCCGCGCTTGAGTTGGCGCACATAGCCCGCGAGGCGAAACACACCATGGGCATCCGAGCCGGTGAGATCGGCCTCGAGCATCGCGCTGGCGGCGATGGCGGCATCGGCCTGCGGCAGTCCGCAGGCGCGCAGGGCATCCTCGAGGAATCCTCCCAACGAGGCGGCGGCGATGCGGTGGACGCTCTGGCTTTCGGTTTTGATCAGCACGCGTGAAATTTATCCAATCGATATCAACCCTGAGCTACGGCAATCTCGAGCGGAAAATTGTCGACGCATTCGTGGCCAGTCTCGGTCACGATGAAGGTGTGGCCGAGAAAAATGCCGAACATTCCGTTCGCCGTGATCGGATTGGGTTCGGCCATGATGATCATGCCGGGCTTGAGCACCTTGTCGACCTCATCGGCCTCGGTGCGCTCGGCGAAGACGTGCGGTTTGTCGGTCACAATGTCGATGCCGTGCACCTGCGTCGGACGCGACTGCACGCCATGCTCGCGAAAGAAGCGACTAGCTAGACGCATGTTGTCGGTGGCGTTGCCGGGTTTGATCTCGGCGACGATCTTGCGATAGCCGGGCAGCGTGATCTCGTCCCAGAATTTACGCACCATGTCGGGCGGCGGCCCGAGCGTGATCGGCGAGCCGATCTGGGCGGAGAGGCCGTTGTAGCCGGCGGCGAGCTCCATATTGATGATGTCCCCCGTCTGGAGCTTGCGCTGCGAGGGGCGCGGGTTGCCGAACACCATCGCCGGATCGGCCATTGGGGTCGATCCGATGATGAGAAAATCGATGTCGCCGCCGCCGTCGAGAATGGCGGCGCCGGCGGCGGCGCGCAGCTCATACTCCGCCACCCCGGGCTTCGCGCGCGCCACGATTGCCTGCATGGCGCGCTCGCAGAGTACGCCGGCCCGGCGCACGCAGCGCAGTTCCTCCTCGCTGTGCACCACGATCAGCTCGTGCATGAAGCCCTTGGTGAAGACGAGCTCGGCCTCCGGCAGCGAGGAGCGCAGCACGTTGTACTGGTTGACCGGGAGATAATCGCCGTGCCGCGCGTCGACCTCGAGAAGGCCGATGCGGCCGCGCTCGAGCTTGAGCTCGTTGAGCCGCTCGACGATGACTTCGGCGTATCTGCCGCCGCGGCTGTGGCGCACGTCGGACAGGGCATTGGCGCATTCGCGCCGGCAGGCCTCGGCGTGGGTGCCGCCCATCGAGAAGATCAGCGTCGGTTCGGCGTCGAGCGGCACCACGACGTATGACGCGATCGCGTGCCATTCCCAATGGCCCGTGAGCCATTGCATGCCGCCGCCGAAGCTCCAATGGCTCGGGCCGCCCGGCACGATCACGCAGTCGAGCTTGTGCTCGCGCATCTTCTCGCGCAGCGCCCGGTAGCGCCGCTGGTATTCCTGCTTGGAAAAATGGTCGTACACCGCATCGCGGTAGTACGGCGTCTCGTACATGTTGGAGAATGGCGTGTTCTGATCCAGGCGCTTGCGCACCTGTTCCCATGACTCATGCGCGGGCGGACGCGGCGTCTGGATGTTCATGGGATTCTAGTCCTTGCAGCTGCCGATGGTGACCGGCCCGCCAGCGGCCTCGACCGCTTCTTTTGCGAGTTCGATATTGGCGACCTGCTCGACAGTCGGCTTCTTGTCCTTGTCGATGTCGCCGTTCTCCGCACTGTTGTCGATCGTCCACTGGATGCGCTTGGGGTCGAAGCCGGAATTGACGGACCAGACGCAGTTCTTGGTCAGAGCGTCGATCGCATATTCGACCGCATCGCTCGGTTTATCGGTCGCTTTCTGGATGATCGGCACCACTTTCGCCTTGTCGCGAAACATCGCCCGATTGGCCTCGATCATCGCGGCGGCGGCATCGCGCAGGAGCGCGCGGTCGCGCGCGATCCAATCGAGCGAGGCACCGTAGGCGTTGAACACGTAATCGGGCATGAGATCGGCGAGCTGAACGAAGACATTGAGGCTCGGCTTCTGTTTCCTCGCCAGATAGACATCCTCGGGGTGCAACGCGACGCCGTCGGTCTGTCCAGCAAGCAGGCCCGGCAAGCGGCCGGCGGTAGCCGCGGAAATGAATTGCGCGTCGTCGACGCTAAGGCCGGCGGTGCGCAGCACCTCGCGGCCCATGCGCCAATTGAAGCCGCCGACCCCGCCGCCGGTGGCGCTGAGTTTCCTGCCCTTAAGGTCGGCCGCGGTCTTCACATCCGGCGACACCACATAGGCTTGCGGCAATCTGGGCGCCAGGCCCCAGAACTGCTGCACCTTCATCCCACGGCCGATCGCCACGTCGTTTACGCTCACGATGGCGGATCCTTGCGCAGCCGCCGCGCTCGACGTGGCGGACGCACCGCCCTCGAATTGGATGATTGTCGGCTCGATGCAGCGCTTGGTGAAGAAGCCGAGCTCCTTGGCCACATAGGGGGACGTGTGCACCACATTGGGCGGCGCAACCGAGACGCCGATATTTATCTTTCGCATCGTGCTGCAGCTTTGCGCCGACGCCGCGCGACTCATCGCATCGGCGAGCGCAATCCCGAGCACTGCCAGCGCCAATAGACGGATCGATCGATACCGGTTCGCCATAATATCTTCCCGTCGTCTCCTCCTACGCCCTCGCGGATTTAGTCCTCTTGCGATGCCGCAGTCCAGGGCGCCACGTATTTCTCGGCCAATCGCAGCAGCGCCGTGAGCGTCACGCCCAAAATGCCGAGCGTCACGATCGGCACGAACATCTTGTCCACCTGATAAGTGCTCGCGGCGCGCACGATCAGGTAACCGATGCCGGAGATCGCGGTGTAAAGGTCGGCGAGCACCATGCCGATCAATCCGCGCCCAAGCGCCAGCCGCAATCCCGTCACGATGAACGGCAGCGACGCCGGAAGCACGATATTCCACCACAGCTGTCCTTCGGAGCAGCGGAAAGCGCGACCGACCTCCAAGAGCTTCGGATCGACGCTTTTGACGCCTTGATAAGTGTTGATCACCATGGGGAAGAACGCGAACAGGAACAGGATGATCACCTTCGCCGTGGTGTCGAAGCCCGCCCATAGAACAATCAGCGGAACCAGCGCTACCGAAGGAATGGAATAGAGGAACGTGATGTAGACGGTGAGCGCGACATCGAGCATCCAGAAACGGGCAAGCAGGAGCCCGATGGCGACCCCGAACACCACCGCGAACGCAAATCCGATCGCCAGCACGACGAGGCTCGGCCACAAATAGGTCCACAGCTCGCCGCTGAGCACCATGTGATAGGCTGCCACCGCCACCTTGCTCGGGGAAGTAAACAGCACCGGGTCGACGTTCCAGGCGGCGATCTCCCACAGCGTGAGCGCGATCGCGAGCGAGGCAAGCCGGATGACAAAATCAATGAGATATCGGCGATGCCTGCGCGCGGCGGCGACCTGTTCGGCGCGCGCCTGCTCGCCGGACACATCGTCGGGCTCGAGCTCGAGCCCGCCGCGCGCTCGTTCGATCGCGGTCACGCAACCTCTCTCCGTGCGCGCAGATTGGGCCTCGCGGTATGAAGCTGATGCCAGATGTGCACGCGAAGTTCCGCGAAGCGCGGATCCGAGCGCACTGCGTCCGCCTCGCGCGGCCATCCGAACGGCATGTCGAGCACCTCCTTTACGCGCCCAGGACGCGCACTCATCACCGCAATGCGATCACCCAACAGGATTGCCTCGTCGATGGAATGGGTGATGAACACCATGGTCTTGCGCTCGTCCGGCCGCTCCATCAGGGAAAGGAGTTCCTCCTGCAGGATCTCGCGCGTCTGCGCGTCGAGCGCTGCGAACGGCTCGTCCATCAATAGGATCGACGGGTTCATGACAAGCGCGCGCACCAGTCCCACGCGCTGCTGCATTCCTCCCGACAGCTGGTAAGGATAATGACGTTCGAAGCCGGCGAGGCCGACCAGGTCCAGATAATGCGTGACCCGCGTTTTGATTTCGGCGCGCGCCACGCCCGCCATGGCCAGCCCGAAGGCCGCATTGTCGTAGACGGTTTTCCACGGCAGCAGCCCGAAATGCTGAAAGACCAAGGCAACCCCGTCCGGCGGGCGCAACCCGACCGGCTTGCCGTGCACGAGAAGTCTGCCACTGCTGAGATCGGTCAGGCCCGCAATGCAGCGCAAGAGCGTGGTCTTGCCGCAGCCCGAGGGACCAACGACGCACATGATCTCGTTGCGTCTGACACCAAGCGACAATTGATGGAACGCGACCACGGCGCCATCGAGGAAAAGCTTGCTGGCGCTCTCGGCGAGGATGGCTGCATCAACGGCTGTGTGCGCGCCCACCATCGTTTCCTCATTCACGCCGCCTCTGAGGCCTAACCTTCCTCAGCGCGGTCGTGCCGGACAAGTCTCCGGAAAAAACCGGCCAAACGCAATGCGAGCTTGCGCAACTGCGCGCATGGCGGCGCGCACCGATCGAGTGCGGCCGATCTATGGCTTGGCGGCGAGCTGCAGCAGTAGCGGGCTCCATTGCCGCTGCTGATCCTGAATGAAGGCGGTGACCTCGGCAGGGGACATTGCAACCGGATAGCTGCCGCGGCCGGCGAGCTGTGCGCTGAGGGTCGGCTCGCTGATCACTTTGCGCAGGTCCTCGCTTACCTTTTGCACGATCGCGTCGGGCGTGCCGACGGGCGCCACCAGGCCTTGCCAGCCCATCGCCTTGAAGCCCGGCAGCGTTTCCGCAACCGTGGGCAGATCGGGGAAATCCGGTAGCCGCTGCGCCGATGCGACGGCGAGCGGTTTGAGGTTTCCGCCTTGGACGGCTCCGGCGAGGCCGGAATAGCCTTCGATGATCAGCGGTATGCGGCCGCCCATGATGTCGTTGAGGGCATGATTGGGCCCGCCGGAATAAGGCACCAGCAGCAATTTGATGCCGGCGCGCAATTGGAGCAATTCGCCGGTCAAATGCGTGAGCCGTCCAATGCCGGTGACTGCGTAAGAGATTTCGCCGGGCCGTTGTTTTGCGAGCGCAATCAATTCGGGCAAGGTGGCAACCCCGAGCGAGGGCGCCGCCGCGACGAACATCGGCTGCTCCGTCAGGGAGCCGATGGGGGCGAAATCGCGCGGCATCTCGAAGGCCGTGTTGGCCGCCTTGCCGGGCGACGGCAGGAACACCGAAAGTGCTGGCATATAAAGCGTGTAACCATCGGGCGCGGCCTCAGCCGCGACGCGGGCGGATATGGCGCCGCCAGCACCAGGTTGATTGACGGGCAAGACCTGTTGACCCCAGATGTGCGAAAGCCGATCGGCGACCAGTCGCAGCGTGACGTCAACCGCACTGCCGGGGGCCGAATCGGAGATGATCTTGACCGGCCGCGTCGGATAGTCCTCGGCATGCGCCGGAAGATTGGCCGAGAGCGCCAGCAGCGCGAGCGACAGCGTGAGCCGGAGCATTTCCTCTTCTCCGATTGTTTGAGGGGGCGGGCAGCTCTCACGAGATACTATCACCGGTCCGAGCATGCGGCATGAGACGAGAGGACACAGGCCGCCACACCCAGGGTGATGATGCCGAGATGTCCATGATAGCGTTGCCGCACCGGTCTTCATACCACCGGCTTTTCATATTTGCCGCAGTCAGGATCCGAACTGGCAAGCGGACGCGGCCTATGACGCCAGCGCGGAGCCTGGCTTCAACGCGATGAGCGATCTAAACGGGCCAGGTCTCCAGCCGAAAGGCGGAGTCCCAGAACATCCACTCGAGCTGAGCAGCCCGCGTGAAAGCCGCATGCATGCGGGCATTGAGAGACCGGGCCACTCCGCCGGCGGCGGCGTCGGTCGCCGCGATCACCGCGCGCACGGCGGCATGGAAATCCTCGCCTGCGTAGGTGTCGATCCAAGCTTGGTACGGATTGGCAGCTGCGGCGCGGGCGTGAATGTCGCGCCCCACTTCCGCATAAATCCAGAAGCAGGGCAGCAGCGCGCCGAGCAGAACTTCGTACGGCTCCGCGTAGGCGGTGGCGAGAAGATAAGAAACGTAGTGGTGGCAGGCGGGCGATAGCGGGGTTTGTGCGAAGACCTGCGGCGTGATTCCGTACTGCTTCAAAAACGAACCGTGCAGCGCGCGTTCGACCACGAGCGCGCCTTCCGCCGATTTGGCGAACTGCACAATGCGATCCGGATCGGGCGCCTTCGCTGCTGCCAGAGTCAACGCGCGTCCGAAGCCGATGAGGTAATGCGCATCCTGCGTAATGTAGTGCTTGAACCGCGCCTCGCTCAGCGATCCCGACGCGAGCTGCGCGTTGAACGGCATCGTGTGGATGGTCTCGTAGATCGCGAGGTTGCGGTCCCAAGCTTCGCGCGAGAAGGGATTTGTTCCGCTCATGGCCCGCCCCGTCTGTGATTTGCCGGTTTTATTATACAGCTGCCCGAGGGAGCGGACGCGCCTCAACCCGCACCGCGCCATCGTTGCTGCGGCCAATGCATCGAGAGCGCTAGCCGCCGACCGCCGATCGCGCCGGGCTTCGGTCGCTCTCATTCGCGAGTTGTCGGACTAACCTGTCGACTCAGATCGAAGACGGAAGGCTCATGCCACGCGTTTCTTATATGACAACGAGTGTTGACGATACACCCTCAGCGCCCCGCGGTTCATCAGCGAGCGCGCCTTTTATCGCCCACCACCGCCGAAGTAGCCACTGGCATCGCGAAGCAGAAATGCCCGGATGTTTGGATCGGGGTCAGCGCCCAGAACGATAGCGCCGGGCCGACCGCAGGGAGTCCAACAGACAATGTTGGCTTTCGGCGTGTTGCGCGGCATAGCTGTTATGCCCGGCGTCGGGTTCGGATATCCCTGCTCGACATACGTGCCTTGCCTGTTCGCCTTCCGAGCATCGGCAGATGAAGAGACTGAAATGCCGAGAGCGCAAACAAGCAATCCAAGGATGACTGACGGCTTGTTGCTGCTGGCAATGATCATGGAATTTCTCCGTTGATTCGCATCTGCGCCGGCAAACGAGGGCGAGGCCAGCCGAACGTTGCTCGCAGTGGTCTAACCACTGGGACGGGTGAAATATTCCCGCAGAAAAATTCCGGCAGGACGCTTAGCCGGCTAATTCCCGCTCCCCCAACCCTAGCGTCCTGTCGCTCGGACGACGCCACGTGCACCGTAAGCGGCCATGCGGCCGCCGCGCCGCCCATGAGATGAACTCGCGCCGCGTCATCTAATCCCCTCATCATGGGACCATCAGGTTACTCGGCTGGCTCTCGTCAGCTCCGCGACTTTCCTGATATGCGCGATCGCGGCGCTTGCCCCGGCTGTCTTGGTCAGTAGGTCTAACGTTGCATCATCATCGTCGTCGACCGGCGCCAGCGCTCGATCCATATAGGTGCGCGCGTGAGGATCGCACGCGATGGAAATCTTCAAAGCGAGTAGCCGCGCGATCACACCGGCCAAAATGACATGCTTATAGAGAGTCTCCAACACAAAGCGCGGCCAAAACACCCAGACTCGTTCGCGGGGCAGTCCGGGCCGGCGTTCCGAGGGATTTTTCAAGCGGAGAAGACCGCTCTGGAGCGGGTGGACATTTTCGAGACGTACCGTGGTCGCGAACGAGACCAACACCTTGAGGAGGCTGCCCATCGGCACGCCTGTCGCTGCCGCGCGACGCATAAGCGTCTTCATGTGCTCCGGCGTGTAATACAGGGACCAGGCTTCGCGGTAGATTGCCTCCCACTCTGGCGCGCTCATATTGGCGTGAGCGGTGCAGACATGTTCCACGTCATATGCATTGAGGTCCGGCTCCATCGGAACGTCCTTGCGCCAAAGGACCTGATGATCCTCCGAACCGGGCAGCGGAGTCAGGCAGAAAAACTCGATAACGTCGAGCGGGAGTTCTCTCTGTATGATCGCGATATCGCGCCTGATGCTGTCGGGTGTATCCGCCGGGAAGCCCAGGATGTAGCCCGCAAGCGTGATGATGCCCTGCGCCTTCCAGGCGAGCAGCATCTTGCGATATTCGGTGATCTTGTTCTGGCGTTTCTTCGCCGCGGTGAGATTGTCCGGGTTAATATTTTCCAATCCAATGAATACCCGCGTGACACCGGCTCGCTTCGCCTTCGCGATGAAGTTTGCGATTTTGTGGCAGAGGGTGTCGACCTGGATCATCAGACCGAGCGGAATCCCGCCCTTCTCCCGAAGCTCGATCAAGCGATCGAAGATCGCCTCCCACTGCTCGTTGCGCGCGAAGTTGTCGTCGGTAATGAAGAATTTGTGGATCCCCTGCGCCCAGTTGAGACGCACCAGATGCTCCACGTCGTCGGCCGAGCGGTAGCGCGACTTGCGGCCCTGCACGTTGATGATCGTGCAGAACGAACACTGGTACGGACAGCCACGGCCCGCGTCAAAACTCGCGCTCAGACCCAGCGTGCGTGCCACGTACCGCCTCGGCAGAAACGGCACGGGCGTTCCCTCAATCACGGGCAGGTCTTTCACGGAACCGTACAGGGGGGCAAGCCTGCCGTCGGCGGCGTCGCGCAACACCGTGTCGAGCCGGTCTTCGGCTTCGCCGGCAAACATGGCAACTCCCATGTCGCGGCAAGTGTCAAGATCGACCGCGTGGCCATCCAGCATCGAGAGGCACCCCGACACATGGAACCCGCCTATGGCAACCTGGATCCCGGCGTCGCGGAATGGTCGTGCAATATCGAGAGCGCGAGGGTATTGGTTCGACTGGACACCGACTAGCCCGACGAGCCCGAAGTTACCATGAGATCGGAAGCGGGCGAGGAGCGCCAGCACGTCGATGCGCGTGTTGGTTTCGTCGATCGCCTCGATGTCGATGGCGACATCCGGTCCGAGCACGAGCCGCTTGGCACAATCTGTTGCAATTGCGTAGACGGCGGCAAGCGAGTTCGACGGGATCATCGCCCGCCACCAGCGAATTACATATCCGTCGTCATCGTAGTGCGATGGCTTGATCAGAACGAGTTGAAAGCGCCGCCTCGCGGTCGTCGAACGTTCTAGCACAATCGATCTCCGAGGTCGGCACAACCGTGACAGCCCCCAACGAGATAGGGGCGGAGGCCCACTTGGTGACCGTGAGGCAATTAGGGCTCCGAGTCAAAACGCGGCCGTCCCAGTGAGCCGCTTCGACTGCGCTTCACCCCGGTAATCAGACATGGTTCAGCGCGGTCAAAATGTCCGGTCCGCCGCCCGCCTATGCCCGGTTCATCATTAGCGTCGGACATGATTGATACAGCCGGCTGATGTCCGGACTGCGCCGGCGAAAGCGGACATAGGGAGATTCGCACTATGATAGATGAGGCAGAAAAACGTGGCCAGCGAAGTGGATCACCAGCTCCTACTTGATCGACGCCCGCACCGGCAGATCGGCCGGCTTCTCACCCTCAACGCGTCATTGCAGGCAAGCCACTGAAATAACCGACGATGCCGCGTTCATCAATCAGTTTGCGCAGGCCGAGAAACAGCTCCGGATGGTCCTTGCGATAGGCGCTGAGGTCTTCTTCCGCGCCCGGATGCTGCACATTGCCGGTGATGTAGGCGTAGCCGTTGACGTTGTCGTAGACCTTCAAGCCGGTATTCTCTCCGCCCGCGGGTGCGCTGAAGATTCGCACCATCGCCTTGCTGTCGACGTTGAAGGCCCAGGTAAAGTTGTTGAGATGATTGGCCGAGTCTTCGCCGATGAACAGCGTACGCATCGCTTCCGAATAGTGGATGTTGTCGGGGTTGGCGACCATGTCGGTGGCGCATTTGTCGTAACGTCCGATTTCGGAATTGGCCGGCTGCCGCGCGCCATGGATCAGAGCGACCATGTCGGTCGCAACCCAATCGCTGGGGATCCCATCACCGGAGGTGTCCCTTCGGCCGCCGGTCATCGAGCTTTCGTAGACTGCTCCGCACGTGAGGTCCTTGGGGTCGCCGGTGAGCCTGATGTCGTCGCGTGGGTGATCCTTGTTCTGTCCGTCGATCATAGCGGTGCGGATGTAGCTCATCACCGTGTAGAGCTTTTTGTCGGCGGCGTTGTGCGCCTGCCCCTCCATCTTCGTGAATTCGGTGGTCGCCCCGAGGTAGGCGGCATAACGGCGGGTTTCCAGGAAGGCGGCGGCTCTCTCCATCCCGGACTTAAGCCTGTAGTAGGTGAGTGCGGTCGTGCCGCCGGTGCCGGTGTAGACATAGAGCGGCCTGAAATCGGTATGAGCCCCTTGATCTCGTCGTCGGTCGCGTGGCCGAGCCTGATCCATTCGAGCGAGGCCGAGCCGAAATTGGCGCCGTCCTTCTGTATCCATTTTGCGGCATAGAGCGTGCCGCCGGATAGGTCGCCCGGACGATCAGCTACGAACATGGCGCGGACCACGTCGTCGCCGTCATCGCCCAGATAGACCGTCTTTTGGTCCGGCATGACCTCCCCGAGCTCGAAGGCAAGGCGTCCCGTGGCATAGTGCTTGGTCACTTTGGTGCTGCCGTCGGGGGTAACCGCGACTTCGACCAGATGACCATAGCGATAGGGATTAGCGCCGCCCTGGGCGGCCGTCTTGCCCCCCGTCCCGAGGTAGAGATTCATCGCATCGAGCGGCTTGTGCTCGAAAGTTTGTGCGTCGGGCTCAAATTCCTCGCCGCCGAGATGGGTCAGCCACGGCGTGGTGGAGCTATTGCACGGAATCCACAGCCCATCGACGCCGGAGAAATCCACGTTCGACATCTTGACGGGGGTGAGCTTTCCGGTCGTGGGATCTTGATCGATCACCGTCAGGTTCATCGCCATCGGCAGCGCGGCATACAGCGCCACCGGTGGCTTCCTGGGATCGATGTTGTCGGCCTCAGTTTCATATTCGAGATGGTTTATCAGGAACACCGTGTGGCCCTTTACGCCGTCGACCTTGGCGTTGGGGATGACCAGAATCGAGGTTCCGTCGGCCCCTTGGGAGTAAAAGGGACCGCGCGCGACATTGCCCGTCGTGTCGGAGGCCGACTGCAGGATCGGCTTACCGCCCTTGTCAACGATCAGACCCGCGTACCATCCGCCGACGTAGTCGCCGGAGCGGTGCAGGATCTGGTAGCTCAGGGGAAACGTAGTCTTGGAGCCGTCTGCGAGCGTAACCACCGCCTCGGAGCGGGTGTAGGGCAGCGCCATCTCGAGGTCGTTGGCCGGCGCAGGGGTCGGCGTGAACTCCACCGACGTCACTTTAAGCGGGCCGGTCTTTGGACTTTCCGCAAGCGCGGATGTGAAGACCGACATGGTGACAAATGCCGTGGCTCCGAGCAGGACGGCTCGCAATGTCATTGGACTGCCTCCGTGAAAAAGACGGTCGGAATCGGTAGGCCGCCTCTGTGACGATGCGATGAAGGGTTAAGACAGGCCGATCAGCCTAGGTCCATCGAAATCAGCCGGCTGCGCGCGCCTGAGGACTCGAGACGCTAATTTGCTTCTCGGGTCAGAAGTGCTGATTCTGGCTGAGACTCGCGCTGCATACGGAATTTTAGAGCCCGCAGACAAGGACTTAAAAAGTCATGACCGTTCAAGACGCTGAACACGTTGTGATGCTTATCTCAATCGTTGGCGGATTGTTTTGCGCACGGGTTTGGTCACTGGCGGCGGTTGCAGTGATCGCCGGCCTGATGTTTCCGACGCTGCTAACGCTATTCGTGTCGCCGGAGTGGAAACGCCTTGGTTTCGAGCCTTATTTTGAGATGCAGGCGGGCAATTTTATAGCGCTGGCCGGCTATTTCATGGTGATCGGCGCGATATTTGCTTTTGGGGCGCACTTACTCCGGCGTGCGATTGGACTCGTCGCCCGGTTAGCCCAGAGATGGCATCGGCCTTCTGACCAAGAAAAAAGTCCAGAATGAAGCGACGGAAGGCGCTCACGGGCTTATCCAGCCCTTCTGCTCAAGAATCCATATAACGTATTCGGCAATGGCGACCGCCAAGACGGCAAACGCGATGGAAAAAGCCGCTTGTTTGAGAATGATGATCATACCGAAAACGGTAGCATGGCCGCCAGGATTAAGTCGCCGGGAATAGAAGGGTGAGTTTGCTTACCTGTGCTCAAATGAAACATGGTGG
>WNFL01328992.1_pt4 | contig 17519 bp, 17 predicted proteins | sample 5400361 | NCBI WGS metagenome assembly WNFL01 (sample SAMN13153351, study PRJNA577476) | soil metagenome | isolation source: 40 cm soil on Douglas fir-dominated hillslope | place: USA:California | collected 2013-09-17 | reverse complement strand
CGACGTGGAGGACCTCTCGCACGTCGTCAACTTCGACGTGCCGCACGTGCCCGACGACTACATCCACCGCGTCGGCCGCACCGCGCGCGCCGAGGCGACCGGCGACGCGTTCACGCTCGTCGCGCCGGACGAGGAGCAGGACCTCGCCGCGATCGAGCGCGCGATCGGCAAGCGCCTGCCGCGGATCACTCTTCCCGGCTTCGACTACGCGAAGCGCGCTACGGAGCGCCTCGAGATCCCGATCGCCGAGCGGATCGCGCAGATCCGCGCGCGGAAGTCCGAGGAGCGTACGCGCGCGAGGGAGAAGGCGCAGCGCCGCGCCGCGGCCGAGTCGCAGAGGGCGCACGCCGCCGCGGCGCCACCTCGAAACCTGCTCGACGCGCGCCGGAGCGTGCCTGCGCACGCTCCCCATGGCGCGGCGCCGCATCCTGGCGCGAACGCGCCGCGCCCGCCCTCGAACGTCGTGCAGCACCCGCGTGCGGCGGCGGCGCCCGGAAGGCGGCACCGCTCGCGCTGAGCGCGCTTTCGGATCGGAGAGACCCGGCGCCTTTACACGGGCGCCGCGGGCGGCGACACTGCGGCCGAACGTGGGAGCCGGTACGCGAGGAGGCTCGTTGCAGCCGAAGGTCGTCCTTCTGGTCGGGTTTCTCGCCGCGCTCGTCATCCGTCCGTGCCTCGCGCAGCCTTTCGGCCGGAGCGGAGACGAGTTCCGCATCAATCAAAGCGTGACCGGGGCCCAGAGGGAGCCGTCCGTCGGCATGGACTCCACCGGCCGCTTCTTCGTCGTCTGGTCCGCTCCCGACGGAGGCGGCGTCGGCGTCTTCGGCCGCCGGTTCCGACACAATGGCACCGCCATCGACGCGGACGACTTCCGCGTCAACTCGAGCACCACGGGCAAGCAGTTCGTGCCCTGGGTCGCCGTGGCACCGGATTCCAGCTTCGACGCGCTCGTCGTCTACGAGAAGGACCAGGCGTCGGGGAACGAGGCCTTCGGGCGACGGTACGACTCCACCGGCGCGGTGTCCGGCGCGTTCCAGGTCGGAAACGCCACCGCCATCTACTACGTCTTCCCGCGAGCCGCCGCGGACTCCTCCGGCAACTTCGTGGCCGTGTGGAACCAGGGCGGAAGCGTGATGGGGCAGCGCTACAGCAGCGCCGGAGCGCTCCTTGGGAATGCGTTCACGGCGGGCTCCGAGTCCGTGAACGGTGCGCCGAGGGTGGCGCGCGCGCCGGGCGGCGAGTTCGTGGTGACCTGGTTCTCCGCCGACCAACGGATCTCGGCTCGGCGATACGCCGCGAACGGAGCCTCGCTCGGCGGCGCCTTCCAGGTGAACCAAGTGAGCGCGTTGATGCTGGACGCGGCGGTCGCGATGAACGACTCGCAATTCGTCGTGACGTGGAATCTGCAAGGGTACTCGCCGGACATCCGCGCGCGGCTCTTCGACACTTCCGGCGCGGCGCTCAGCGACGAGTTCGCGGTCAATCAGTACACGACCGGGTTCCGCGAGCACATCGATGCGGGCATGAACGGAAACGGCGGATTCGTGATCGTCTGGGAGGACGACAACGACCGCGACGGCGGGGGCGGCGGCTTCAAGGGGAGCGTGTGGGGCAGGCGCTTCAACGCTGCCGCGAATCCGCTCGCGGGCGGCGAGTTCCAGATCAACTCCACGACGAGCGGCGACCAGCTCTATCCTCGCATCGGGATGCACTCGAGCGGGGACTTCGTCGTCGTCTGGCAGGGGAACGGCGGCGCGGGGAGCTACGAGATCTACGCCCAGCGCTTCTGTCACCAGGTCGCGGGGGACGCGGATGGGAACGGGACGATCGACGTGGCCGACGTCTTCTACATCATCAACAACCTCTTCGCGGGGGGCCCGGCGCCCGTGAGGAACAGCGACGCCGACGGCAACGGAAGCACGAACGTCGCGGACGTCTTTTACCTCATCAACTATCTTTTTGCGGGCGGTCCGGCGCCGCAGTGTCCAGATCCGCTTTGACAGGAGAAGGCGCCACGAAACCTGCTCGACGCGCGACCGCCGCGTGTCGCACTCTTCGCGCGCGGTGAGCGCGCTCTAAAAAGCGTCCGGCATCTGGCCTCCGTAGACATGCCGGGATGGGAATTCCGGCGCGTCTGCGGCCGCTCGGCGAGCGGCTCCTCGATTCCTGCGTCGGCTTGACGCTCCTGACGTTCGTCGTCACGGCGCTGAACGGGCGAGTGGAGTTCGACGTCCTCTCCGCGCGACTTCGTGTCTCGGGCTTCGAGAGGCCGTTTCTCCTCCTCCTCGCTCTCCTCGCGCTCGAGATGCTCTTCGGAGCGCGTGCCGGCGAGGCCACGCCGGCGACGATGACGGACGTCGCGCTCGGGGCATGGGCACTGCGCGTCCTCGCGCTCCTCGCCCTCTTCGTGGCGGCGGCACCGCTCTTCGCGGGAGCGGGGGACCCCGGGCGCGAGCGCACGCTGCGGGCGCTCGGCTTCGCGGTCCTCGCGCTCGTCCTCTGCGCGGGCTTCCTCCGCCGGCGCGCGAGGCTCGTCGGCCGGCTCTCCGCCCTCGAGGCGGCGCTCGCGGTCGCGTTTCCGCTCTATGTCCTCTACACCGGGAACGGCCGCTTCCTCGGCTCGGGCGACAACGCCGCGACGCGCGAGCTCGGGCCGCTCCTCCTGCGAGAGCGCACGCTCGAGCTGTCGAGTCTGCCGCAGTACCGCGGGCGCGAGCTCCACTACTCGGCGATGCGCGTCGGGGGACGCGTCCTCCCGAGCTTTCCGATCGGCACAGGGCTCCTCTCCGCGCCTTACTCGGCCGCCGCGCTCGCCGCGTCGGGTGGAGAGATGACGCCGGCGCTCCTGGAGCGATGGGAGAAGCACTTCGCAGCTCTCCTGACGGCGTCCGCGGCGCTCCTCCTCTTCGGCGCGCTGCGCACGACGCTCGGCGAAGGCCCGGCGCTCGCGACCGCGCTCCTCTTCGGCCTCGCGACGCCCGCGTTCACGACCTCGGGGCAGGCCATGTGGTCGACGACAGGCGAGGTCTTCTGTCTCTGTCTCGCGCTCCGGCTCTTCCTTCCCGGCGTGCCGACACGCGCGGCGCTCGCGGCGGCCGGGCTCGCGCTCGCGGCGGCGTTCGTGTGCCGCCCGACGGCGCTCGTTCCCGCGTTCGTGCTCGCGCTCCTCGCGTTCGAGAGAAGCCGGCGCGCGATCTGGCTCGCGCTGCCGCTCGGCGCGGGCGTCCTCTCGGCGATCGCCCTTCTCTTCCGGACGTACGGGCATCCGCTCGGCGGCTACGGGCTGATGAACTCGGGCAGCGCGATGTGGGGCGGCAGCGTCCTCACCGGGCTCGCCGGCAACCTCGTCAGCCCGAGCCGCGGCGCGCTCCTCTGGTTCCCCTATCTCCTCTTCGTGCCCTTGGCGTGGCGGTACGCGCGGCGCGACGAGAGCCTGCGCGGACTCTGGCTCGCCTCGCTCGCGATCTCGCTCTTCACGCTCGGCCTCGCGGCGTCGTACCGCGTCTGGTGGGGCGGCTATTCGACGGGCCCTCGCCTTCTCGCCGAGGCGGCGCCGTTCCTCGCGATCCTGCTCTCGCCGCTCGCGAAGGCGTGGAGGGAGCTCGGCCGCGTCCGGCTGCCGCTGGCTGTCGCCACGGCTCTCGCGGCGGCGACGCAGGTCCTCTCGGCGTACGGCGCGCACGCCGTCGCATGGAACGAAGAAGTCCGGATGTCGCGGCGTCCCGGCGTCCTCTGGTCGATCCGCGACTCGCAGCTCGCCGCCGCCTGGATCCCGGGATGGGAGCCTTCGCGCGAGCCCGCGGCGGTCGCGGCAACCGCCGAGGTCGACGGCGCGCCCGCGCGCTGGCACCGGCTCGACATCTCCGCCGCCGCGAACACGCGTTACGAGCGCGATCCGTTCCGCAGGGACTCGCCCGGAGACCGCTGGTCTCATTACGGTCGGCTCGACGCATCGGCGCACCTCCCGCGCACGAGCCTGTTCCGGTTCCTGCCGCGCGGCGCGCCGAACGCGGCCACGACGTGCCAGCGCGCGGGAAGCGTCTCGATTCCCGTTCCGCGCACGACGTGTCGCCGCGTCCACGCCGTCCTCGCCGCGGGGGCGACCGAGCGGGGTGAGGGAACGCCGGTGATCGCGAGCTGGGAGCTCGTCTACGCGGACGGCGCCCGCGAGCGCCTGCCGCTCCGCCTGAACGCCGACGTCTGGGAGTACCACCCCGAGCGGCGCGGCGCTCCGATCGACCCGTCGCGGCTCTATCGCGGCCGCGCGGACGATGCCGACGCGCTCGTGAAATGGAGCGGCGAGGTCGGGCGCCCGGCGGTCCCGCTCGCCGCGCTACGGCTCGTGAACGCCGAGCCGGGCTCGGGCGCCGGAGTCACGGTCTTCGCCGTGACGCTCGAGCGGTGAGAGCGACTCGAGCGCCTGACCGAGGTCCGCGATCAGGTCTTCAGCGTCCTCGATGCCGACCGACAGTCGCACGAGGCCCTCGGCGATGCCGATCGCGGCGCGCTCTTCCTTCGTCAGCTCGTAGAACGACATGAGCGCGGGCTGCTCGATCAGGCTCTCGACGCCGCCGAGCGAGGGCGCGAGCAGCGGGACCTCCGTCGCGTCGACGAAGCGCGAGACGTCCTCGAGCGAGCCGTCGACGACGAAGCTCACGACCCCGCCGAAGCCGCTCATCTGCGCGCGGGCGACCTCGTGGTCGGGATGGCTCGCGAGGCCCGGGTAGAAGACGCGGAGGACGCGCGGGTGCGACTCGAGGTAGCGCGCGACCTCGAGCGCTGTCGCGTTCTGCTTCTCGACGCGGAGGGCGAGAGTCTTCATGCCGCGGAGGAGGAGGTAAGCGGAATGCGGGTCGAGGATCGTGCCGAGGACGCCGCGGAAGTCGCGGATCGCGGAGACGAGGGCCGCGCTTCCGGAGAGCGAGCCCGCGAGAAGGTCGTTGTGGCCGCCGAGGTACTTGGTCGCCGAGTGGAGGACGAGGTCGGCCCCGAGCTCGAGGGGCCGCTGGTTGACGGGCGTCGGGAAGGTCGAGTCGACGAGGAGCTTCACGCCGCGGCGCTTCGCGATTCGGCCGATCGCCGGGATGTCGGCGACGCGCAGGTACGGGTTCGTCGGGGACTCCGTCACGAGGAGGCGCGTCCTCCCCGGCACGATCGCCGCCTCGAGCGCGTCGAGGTCGCCCGGCGGCACGAGGGTCGCGTCGATGCCGAAGCGCGCGAGCGCGGACGCGACGAGCTGCCGCGTGCGGCGGTAGCAGTCGGACGTCATCACGACGTGCTGGCCGCTCCTCAGGATCGCGAGGAGGCAGGTCGAGACCGCTGCCATGCCGCTGCCGAAGAGGACCGCGTCCTCGGCGCCGTCGAGGGCGGCGACCTTCCGCTCCGCGGCGCGCACGGTCGGGTTGCCGTACCGCCCGTACTCCTCACGCGAGATCCGGCCCTCGAAGTGATCGGCGATCTCGGCCGCGTTCTCGAACGTGTACGTCGCGGCGCAGACGATGGGTTCCGTCAGCGAGCTTTCGGGCTTGCGACGCCGGTCTCCGCCGTGGACCGCGCGGCTCGCGAGGCGCGCGTCGGTCAACATCGGATCTCCTCCAGCGTCGAGACGATGGCCACGCCGTCCTCGATCGGGAGCTCGGTGAACGGTGCCTCCGTCCCGTCGAGCCGCCACGCGGAGATCTCGTCGGGCACGCCGGAACCGACGGCGACGATCACGGTGAGGAGCCCCTCCCAGGCGTACGCGCGGTCGACGGCGGACGGGAGCGCGAGTCCGTCCGGGTGGCTGTGCCAGAAGCCGAGGAGCGTCAGGCCGAGCGCGTCGGCCTCCGCTTCGGCCCACAGGTAGTCGCCCGGGTCGAGGGCGAAGCCGATCTCCGGCGCGCGCGCGTCGCGATTCGCCAGCGGCAGAGCGAGGCGCACGTGGCCGTTCGTCCCGACGAGCGCCCCGCAGCCCTCGTACGGATACGCCGCGGCCGCGCGATCGGCGATGTCGCGCAGGATCGAAGGCTCGAACCTCACGGTTCCATGGCTCATGTCGCACACTCTCCTTCCTTCGTCTCGACCCGATAGGCCTCGCTCTCGCCCAGATCGACGAAGTCCTCCGGGCGCGCCGTCTCGGGCGTAAGCGGCTCGAGGTCGCGCAGCTCTTCCTTGAGCCTGTCCGCCGAGACGCGCGCGAGGAACGCCGCGGCCGACTCGCCCTCTCCGCGTTCCTTCCGGTAGAGCGCGAGGACGCGGTCGAGCGCCTCCGGGATCCGGTGCGCCGGGATCCGCGCCGCCACGCGGCCGAAGCGCGTGCCGTTCGCGTCCACGCCGCCGCCCGCCATCAGGAAGTACTGCGGGACCGCGCGGCCGCCCACCTTCCGGACGCTCCCCTGGAAGCCGAGATCGGCGACGTGGTGCTGGCCGCAGCCGTTCGGGCAGCCGCTCACCTTGATCGCGAGGTCCTCAGCGGCGGCCGCGATCTCCGGGTTCGCGCGAAGGTGATCGGTCAGCAGGCGCGCCAGGCCGCGCGACTGCGTGACGGCGAGGCGGCAGCTCTCCGCGCCGGGGCAGCTCGTCACGTCGGCGATCGTGTCCGCGCCCGCGAGTGCGAGGCCGGCCGCGGCGAGGCGCGCGTGGAGCGCCTCGAGGTCGCGCCGCGCGATCCACCTCAGGAGGAGGTCCTGCGCGTGCGTCGTGCGGACGGTGCCGTCGCCGTACGCGAGCGCCAGGTCCGCGAGGATGCGGAGCTGCGCGCCGGTGACGTCGCCGATCGGGAGCGTGACGATCGCGACGACGAAGCCGTCCTGCCTCTGAGGTCGCACATTGGTTTCGAGCCAGCGTGAAAAAGCGTCCGAGGTCGCCGGACGGAAGCCGGGAAGAGACGCGGCGGCCTCGGACGAATGGAGGCTGATCTCTGACAGGAACGGAGGCGCCGGGCGCGGGCCCTCCGGCGCGAGTTCCTCGGGGGGCCGCTCCGCATCGAACGGCAGCGGCACCCCGCCCTCGCGGCGCACGGCCTCGCGCTCCTTTTCGACGGCGGCGACGAAGCCGTCCCACGTCAGCTCGCGGATCAGGAACTTCATCCGGTTCCGGTTCCTGTGCTCGCGATCGCCCTTTGCGTGGAAGAAGCGCAGCACCGCCTCGACGAGCTCCAGCACCTCGCGGGCCGGCAGGAACTCCTCGAGCAGGCGGCCCGCCGTCGGGAGCGTCGCGGTGCCTCCGCCCGCCGTGACACGGAAGCCGCGCGCGCCTCCGCGCACGACCGCGCGGAAGCCGAGGTCGTTGATGCCTGTCTTCGCGTGGTCGTCCGCGCACCCCTCGAACGCCACCTTGAACTTCCGCGGGAGCGAGGAGCTGAGGGGATGCCGCAGGAACGCGCGCGACGTCGCCTCGGCGTACGGCGTCACGTCGAACGCCTCGTCCTTCGCCACGCCCGCGAACGCGCACGCGGTCACGTTGCGGACCGCGTTGCCGCACGCCTCGCGCGTCGTCAGGCCCGCGTCCGCCAGGAGGCGCATCGCCGGCTCGACGTCGTGCGGCGCCACGAAGTGGAGCTGGAGGTTCTGCCGCGTCGTCACATGCGCGAAGCCGCGCGAGAAGCGCTCGGCCGCGCCTGCGAGCGCGACGAGCTGCTCGGCCGAGAGCACGCCCTGCGGCACCTTCACGCGCAGCATCTGCACGCCGTCCTGGCGCTGGCCGTACGTGCCGGCGACGAGACGGAACGCACGCCACGCGTCGGCGGAGATCTCTCCCGCCTCGAACCGCGCGAGCGTCTCGGCGAATTCGTCGATCTCCGCCTCGTTCGCGAAGGAGAGACGCGTCCTTCCGAGCGTGGAATCAGCGACGGCCGACATGGAGGTTCCTTTCCTCGGGGACGGCCGGCTCACGGGGCGCGAGGACGGCCGCCAGAGCGACGACCTCGCCCACGACGAGAGTGCCGGGCCGGTCGCCGGGCTCGAGCTCGTCGCCCGATGCGAGGTCAGCGAGGCTGCCGGTCCAGCGTTCCTCCTCGGGCGTCCCGGCCGCGAGGAGGACCGCGGCGGGAGTCTCCGGACGCCAGCCGCGCGCCACGAGCGAGCGGGCGATCTCGCGCCGGCGTGCGAGACCCATCAGGACGACGAGCGTCAAGGCATTCGGAGCGACGACGTCGAGCGCAGTGTCCTCGCCCGCGGTCTGCCCCGCGACGACGGCGAAGCCGGAGGCGATTCCGCGGTGCGTCACGGGGATGCCGGCGAGCGCCGGCGCCGCGACCGCGGACGAGACACCCGGCACGACCTCGAAGGGCACGCCCGCCGAGGCGAGCGCGAGCGCCTCCTCCCCGCCCCGCCCGAGGACGAACGGGTCGCCGCCCTTCAGCCGGACGACGCGGCGCCCGCGCCGACCGAGACGGATGAGGAGCGCGTTGATCCGCTCCTGCGGGAGGGAGGGCCGCCGCGCGCGCTTGCCGACGGAGACCCGGAGCGCGCGCGGCGCGAGCGCGAGGATCGTCTCGGGGACGAGCGCGTCGTGGAGCACGACCTCCGCCGCCTCGAGGCGGCGCGCGGCCGCGAGCGTCAGGAGCTCGGGGTCGCCCGGACCCGCGCCGACGAGCGAGACGAAGCCACTCACGACGGGGGCGCCCCGTAGAGACGGTTCAGCGCGTGGAGGAGGAGCGGCCGCCGCTCCTCGAGCGGCACGCGCGCTTCCTTCCAGGCGCGGCGCAGCGCGCGCGCCGCCTCGCCCCACGACGCGACGTCGGCCGGCAGGAGCGCGTCGAGCGCCTCGCGCACGAGGCGAGCGAGGGCGGGCGCTCGCCCCTCCGTGGAGACGGCGACCGTGACGCCGTCGCGTCGCAGCACGCTCCCGGCGTATGCCGTCGCGTGCTCGGGATCGTCGACGGCGTTCACGAAGATGCGGCGCGCCGCGGCGGCCGCCGCGACACGGCGGTTCCTTCGAGGTCCGCTTCCTCGAACGGCCTCTCGAAGACCGTCACCGGCGCGCGCCCGAACTCCGCGAGGACGTCGGGCGCCACGACGGTCACGTCCGCCCCGGCCGCGAGGAGCGTCTCGAGCTTCCACCACGCGACGCGCCCGGCCCCGACGAGGAGGACCCGCCGCCCGGCGACCTTCAGGAAGAGGGGGAGCATCGGCGCGCTCACGCCACGCGCTCCTCTCTCGACGACAGGAGCCCGCTCGCCTCGAGCGCCGCGAGGAGGCGCGCGAGGGACGCGCCGACGCTCTCGGCCGCGCTCGAGACGACGACCTCCGGAGTCTCCGGCGGCTCGTACGGGTCGGAGACGCCGGTGAAGTGCGCGATCTCGCCCGCGAGCGCCTTCCTGTAGAGGCCCTTCGGGTCGCGCTCTGCAAGGACGTCGAGCGGCGCGTGGACGTAGACCTCGACGAACGGAATTCCCTCCGCCTCGGCGAGGCGCCGCACCCGATCGCGGCTCTCGCGGTAAGGCGAGATCGCGGCGACGACCGCCGCCGTGCCGGTCCGCGCGACGACGCGCGCGACGAAGCCGAGCCGCTCGACGTTCGTCTCACGGTCCGCGCGCGAGAAACCGAGGTCCTTCGAGAGGGACGCCCGCACCTCGTCGCCGTCCAGGACCGAGACCGGCAGCTCCTCTTCGAGCTCTTCCTTCAACGCGGCGGCGAGCGTGCTCTTCCCCGCGCCCGAGAGGCCGGTGAGCCAGACGATGAAACCGGGCGCGCGCGGAGGTGATTTCGCTTCGCCGCGTGCCGCCACCGGAGCGCCATAGAACTCTTTCAGGATCGCGACCGTCTCCGGCCGCGAGAACTCCCTCGGGAGGTCCTTTCCCTGAGAGAGGAGCGCGCGCACCTTCGAGCCCGAGAGCTCGAGGCGCGCCGAGGCGTCGTGCGGGCACGTCCTGGCGGAGGCGAGGGCGCCGCACTCGCGGCACCAGAACGCCGGCTCGAAGCGGAGCGGCGTCACACCGAGCTCCGCCGGGGTGAAGGCGTCGAAGATCTCCTGCGCCGCGAGCGGCGGATAGAACGAGCCGACGCCGGCGTGGTCGCGCCCGACGATCAGGTGCGTGATGCCGTAGTTCTTCCTGACGAGGGCGTGGAAGAGCGCCTCGCGCGGCCCCGCGTAGCGCATCGCGGCGGGGAACGCTGCGAGGAGCGTCCGCTCCTTCGGGTAGAAGCGCGCGAGCAGGCTCTCGTAGACGCGGAAGCGGACGCCGGCGGGCACGTCGTCGCCCTTCGTCTCGCCGACGAGAGGGTGGAGGACGAGGCCGTCGACGAGCTCGAGCGCGAGCTTCGTCAGGTGCTCGTGCGCGCGGTGGATCGGGTTTCGCGTCTGGAAGCCCGCTACCGTGCGCCATCCCTTCCGCGCGATCTCCTCGCGGAGCGCGCGCGGCGAGAGTCGATAGCGCGCGAACGGGAGCGACTCCGGGAGAGGAAGGACGCGGACGCTGCCTCCGGCGAGCCACGACGGGCGCGCCAGGAGATCCGCGACGCCCGGGTGCGAGGGGTCCTCGGTCCCGAAGACGAGGCGCGCCTCGCGCACGTTGTCGCGCTCGAAGACCTCCTCGACCTGGAGCGTGCCCCAGACGCGTCCCGTCTCGTCGACGAGCGCCGCCTCCCGCGAGCCCGTGATCGCGGCGCGCGTGTCGTCCGAGATCGCGAGCGTCAGCGGGATCGGCCAGACGAGGCCCGAAGCCAGGCGGCTCGACGCGATGACCGGCTCGTAGTCACGCGACGTCAGGAAGCCGGTCAGTGGGCTCGCGGCGCCCGTCGCGATCAGCTCGAGGTCGGCGAGCTCGCGCGCGTCGAGGACGATCTGCGGCAGCGCGAGCGCGCTCCAGAGGAAGCGCTCCACCTCGAAGTCGGGCACGAAACGGTCGACGAGGACGCCGCCGTGCGGGGTCACGAGACTGGGTGTCGCGAGGTTCCGGTTCTCCAGATTCGACATGTCTTCCTTTCGGCTCTTTCAGCCTTTCGCGAACGCGGCTCGCGCGTGGAGGCCGCACTCGGTCTTCTCGAGGCCGCGCCACCGCCCGGCGCGCGGGGCCTCGCCCACGGCGACCGGAGTCGTGCACGGCACGCATCCGATCGACGGGTAGCCCCGCGCGTGGAGCGGGCTCGTCGGGACGCCGTGCTCGCGCACGAAGCGCCATACGTCCTTCGCAGTCCACGTCAGGAGCGGGTTGATCTTCACGACGCCGAAGCGCGCGTCTGTCTCGACGGGTGCCGCCGACGCGCGGTCCTGCGTCTCGTCGCGCCGGATCGACGTGACCCACGCGTCGCGCCCCGCGAGCGCCCGCGCGAGCGGCCGCACCTTCCGCAGCTCGCAGCAGAGATCGGGCGCGCGCTCCCAGAGCCGCGGCCCATACGCGTTGGCCTGCTCCGTCACGGTCTGCTCCGGCGTGATCGCCCGGATCGTCACGCCGTAACGCGCCTCGAGCCGCCGCCAGAGCGCGTACGTCTCGGGGAAGAGGAGGCCGGTGTCGAGGGTCGCGATGTCGATGGGGAGGCGGCGCTCGGCGATCATCGCGACGAGGACGCAGCCCGCCGCACCGAACGCCGTCGTGAAGAGGACGCGCGGCGCGTAGCGCTCCGCCGCCCAAGCAATGAGCTCCTCCGCGGCGACGACGGGTGGTTGTGAGACGACACGTAGCACGGGCCCTCCGATGGACGGCAAAATCTCGAAACGGAAATCCGGGGAAAAACGAAAGAGGCCCGGATCGTCCGGGCCTCTCGGTTGAACTGCGTCTGCTCCTTGTGGCTTTTCTCTCTAGGTATTCATCCTCGAGGGAAGAGCGAAAGCAACGCGGCAGCCCGAAGGGCCGGGACCGTTCCAGGCCGTCGTACACGACATTCGGGTAATTCGCGCCGCGTTCACCATCACGTTCAATTTAGCCGTCTCCCGAGAATTGTCAAGTGATCCGGTGGACATTTCTCCGTCGGCCCGTCCCAGACGGTCGTGCCGCCGCGCGCGAGCGACGCGCCGACGACGAACGGCAGGCGCCGCGCGGCCGCGAAGCGGAGAGCCTTCTCCTGCACGACGCGGGTGGAGATCGCGAGCGCGTCTGCGTACGAGAGGCTCGCGAAACGTACGGCGGCCGCGGCGCCGGGAGCCGCGGGGTCGCCGTCGTAGACGCCGTCCACGTTCTTCACGAGGATGCAGCGCGCGCCGAGCCGCTCGGCGAGGAAGAGGGCCGTCAGGTCCGAGCCGCCGCGCCCGAGCGTCGCGACCGCGGCGTCGGCCCGCCGCGCGAAGAAGCCGGGCACGACGACGGCCGCGTGCGTCTCGAGAAGATCACGAAGAGCCGCGCCGTCGACGTCGAGCGGACTCGCGTCCAGATGCGGCCCGTTCGCTCGGAGCCCGATCCTCTCCGGGTCCGCGAGCGAGGACGACACGCCCGCCTCCGCGAGCGCGATCGCGAGGAGCGAAGCCGACGCGCGCTCCCCGGTCGCGAGGAGCGCGGCGAGCGCCGTCGGATCGGGATGCGGCGCGAGGCGCGCCGCCCGCGCGAGGAGCTCCTCCGTGGTCTTTCCCAGCGCGGAGACGACCGCGACGACGCGCTCCCCGCGCCCGAGCGCGCCGAGGACCTCCGCGACCGCGCGCGGCAGGTCCTCCTCGCGCGCGAGGACCGAGCTTCCGAACTTCAGCACCGTGATGGGACGGCCCATGGTCTCTCCTCTCGTCGTCGTGCAAGAAACGAAAGAGCCACCGCTCGGGTGGCTCTCGACGAGAGGCGGTGTCGGTGTCCTCGGCGATCGTCAGCCCCGCGGCGTCGTGCTCATTCGCATCGACATTCGGAAGGAGAGACGCGCGCTCATGGCCGCGACAACTTAAGGACGCGAACCGCCGCTGTCAAGCCGTCTTCGCGAGCCCGATCGGGCATGCGACCCCCGTTCCACCCATACCGCAATACCCGTCCGGGTTCTTCGCGAGGTACTGCTGGTGGTAGTCCTCTGCGTAGTAGAGCTCGGGCGCATCGGCGATCTCCGTCGTGATGCGGCCGTGCCCCGCTTCCGTCAGCTTCGCCTGATACGCCTCGCGCGAGGCCTCAGCGGCGCGCCTCTGCTCCTCGGAGTACGCGTAGACCGCCGAGCGGTACTGCGTGCCGACGTCGTTGCCCTGCCGCATGCCCTGCGTCGGGTCGTGGCTCTCCCAGAAGATGCGCAGCAGCTCCTCGTACGAGACGGCCTTCGGGTCGAAGACGACGAGGACGACCTCGGCGTGCCCCGTCATTCCGCTGCACACCTCCCGGTACGTCGGGTTCGGCGTGACGCCCCCGGCGTAGCCGACGGCGGTGGAGTAGACGCCCTTCGTCTGCCAGAACTTCCGCTCCGCGCCCCAGAAGCAGCCCATCCCGAACAGCGCCTTCTCGAGTCCCGCGGGGTACGGCGGCACGATGCGGTGGCCGTTCACGTCATGGAGCTCGGGCACGGGCATCGGCGTCTCGCGGCCCGGAAGCACCTCGTCCTTCGTCGGAATCCTCGACTTCTCGTTCGTTCCCATGGCTGGCCTCCTCTTCACCCGGCCGTCGAGCCGGTCTGATTCATCGACGCCGGGCCCCATTTTGTTCCAACGCGACCGGCCGGGCCTCCCGACGTCGCAACTGCGAGAACTGTACGATCCGCGCGTAACGGAGGCGCCGATGTGGCTCATCGTTCAGCTCGTCATCTGCGTGATCGCCGGGTGGCTGACCGGCGTGATCATGAAGGGGAGCGGCTACGGGCTCCTCGTCGACCTGCTGCTCGGGCTCGTCGGCGGCTGGATCGGCGGCGTGCTCTTCGGCGGCCTCCTCGCGACGGGCGGCCCGCTCGGCGGGCTGCTCGTGAGGGTCGTCGGCGCGGTCCTCCTCGTTGCGCTCGTGCGCGCGCTGAGCCGCCGGCGGATCTGAGCGAAGCGCTGCGATGATTCTCTTCTGACACCGCGCGCCGTCGTCGGACCGTGCCTGATGGCGCTCCTCGGGTTTCTCGGGAGCGCCGCCGTGGCCCGCACGCTCGTCTTCCCCGTCCCGCACATCCACGACGAGTTCAGCTACCTCCTCTCGGCCGACACGTTCGCGCACGGCCGGCTCACGAATCCGCCGCATCCGTTCGCGGAGCACTTCGAGGCGCCGCACGTCCTCCAGCGGCCGACCTACATGTCGAAGTACCCGCCGGCCCAGGGAGCTTTCCTCGCGCTCGGGCAGAGGGTCTTCGGCCATCCCGCCGTCGGGGTGTGGCTCTCGTTCGGGCTGATGTGCGCCGCGCTCTGCTTCATGCTCCAGGCGTTCATTCCCGTGCGATGGGCATTCCTCGGGGCCTTCCTCGCTCTGCTGAAGCTCGGGTTCACCGAGGACGTCCTCTCGGTCATCCGCTTCGGCTACTGGGCGCAGAGCTACTGGGGCGGCGCCGTCGCCGCGACCGGAGGAGCGCTCCTCTTCGGCGCGCTGCGGAATCTCTCGCGGCGATCGTCTCGCAGTCAGGCCGTCGTCTTCGGCATCGGGCTCGCGCTCCTCGCGACGAGCCGGCCGTACGAGGGCTTCCTCGTAGCCTTGCCGGCTCTGATCGCGCTCGCCCTCGTTCTTCGAAGGCGGGCGCAGCGAGGCGAGAGCCCGCGGGCCGTCGTCGTGCCGCTCGCGCTCGTGGTCCTTTCGCTGGCCCTCTGGGTCCTCTACGACGACTTCCGCGTCACGGGCCACGCGTTCCTCCTGCCGTACGCGCTCTACGAGCGAACCCACGCGTCCGCGCCCCTCTTCGTCTGGCAGAGCTTCGGACCGATTCCGCTCCACGGCCGCTCGCCGCTCGAGGCCTTCGACGCCTGGACGCTCGACTACTACGGCAAGCTCCACGGCCAGGGGCTCCTCGTGAACTTCGTGCGCGACAAGTTCCTCTTCATCTCCTGGTTCTTCCTCGGTCCCGTCCTCGTCCTTCCGATCCTCCTGTCGCTCCTCTCGCTTCGAAGGTCACGATGGACGCGGCTGGCGCTCGCGACGATCGCCCTCTTCTTCGCGGGCTTCGCGCTCGAGGTCTGGTCCGAGCCGCACTACGCGGCGCCGATCACCGCGCCGGTCCTCCTGCTCGTCGTCCTGGGGCTGAGAATCCTCTGGCGCCTTCGCGTTCGAAGGATCCCCCTCGGCGCGGCGGCCGTCTGCGTCCTCGTCGCCGCCTCGATCTTCCTCGCCGCGCGTCCCGTCACGCGCATCTGGGGACGCCGTCCCGTCGGATGGATGACCGCACGCGCGAAGATCGAGAGCGAGCTCGAACGGAGCGGCCGCCGGCACGTCGTCTTCGTCCGGTACGGAAAGGACCACGACCCGCTCGCCGAGTGGGTCTACAACAAGGCCGACATCGACGGTTCCGCCGTTGTCTGGGCCCGCGAGCTGGGAACCGAGAAGGACGCCGCGCTGAGAGCGTATTTCCGGGACCGCCAGGCGTGGACCCTCCTCTCGGACGCCTGGCCTCCGCAGCTCGTGATCGGGAAGTAGAACCGCCGCCGCGGATTCCTACTCGAGCTCGAGGCGGTGGACTCCCGGGATCGCATCGAAGCCCGCGTCGAAGGTCGCCACGCTGGCGATCTCCGCGTTCAGCATCACCGCGGCGTGCACGGCGTCCCTGACGCTGACCTTCCCGAGGCGGGCCAGGAGGTCGCGAGCCCTGTCCGTGTCCGCGAGGGTAACGGGAAGAACCACCGGGCAGATCTCCACGAAGAGATCGTAGACGCTCTTCGCCAGGTCCTTCCGTCCGAGTCCGACGTACCTATAGAGGATCTCCTGAATCACCTCGGTGCTCGTGACCCCCTCGACCTCGCCATCGCGGACGCGCCCGAGGAAACGCACGGCGCCCGCGCGAAGCGGGTGGGGCTTCCCGGCCACGTACATCGGCACGTTCGAGTCGATGAACACCCTCATCCACGTCCCGCCTCGATCTCGGCGAGCATCTGCTCGGGATCGGCGGTCGGGGCCGACAGCGACGCCAGCCGATCGAGCGGATCCCGGGCTCCAGGCTTCTCGCTCAGAGTTCTCTCCATGGCGCGCCGTACCCACTCCCCTTTCGACACGCGGGCGCGCGCCGCCGCCTTGCGGAGGCGAGCGTCGAGGGAGGGCGGAATCAGGACCTGGAGCCGGACGTGACTCATATGCTCATACTAACAGGAGCAACCAGATCGCGCGGAGTGCTACCCCGTCGTCAGCTTCCGGTACTTGATCCGGTGCGGCGTGTCGGCTTCGGCGCCGAGCCGCTTGTGTCGGTCCGCCTCGTAGTCCTGGTAGTTGCCCTGGAACCAGACGGCCTTGCTCTCCCCCTCGAACGCCAGGATGTGCGTGGCGACGCGGTCGAGGAACCACCGGTCGTGGCTGATGACGACGGCGCAGCCGCCGAAGCCGACGAGCGCTTCCTCGAGGGCGCGCAGCGTGTCGACGTCGAGGTCGTTCGTCGGCTCGTCGAGGAGGAGGAGGTTGCCGCCCTTCTTCAGCGTACGCGCGAGGTGGAGGCGGTTCATCTCTCCGCCCGAGAGGTCCACGACGCGCTTCTGCTGGTCGCCGCCCTTGAAGTTGAACGTCGCACAGTAGGCGCGGCTCGGCATCTCGCGCTTGCCGACGAGGATCCTCTCCTCGCCGCCCGAGATCTCCTCCCAGACCGTCTTCTTCGCGTCGGGGCGCTCGCGGTTCTGATCGACGTACGAGAGGACGACCGTCTCGCCGACGGCGAGCGCTCCGCCATCGGCTTTCTCGCCGTCGCCCGAGGAGCCCGGAGCCGCCGCGACGATCATCTTGAAGAGCGTCGTCTTCCCCGCGCCGTTCGGGCCGATGACTCCGACGATGCCCCCGCGCGGCAGGTCGAACGTCAGGTCGTCGAAAAGGAGCTTCTCGCCGTACGCCTTCCGCAGCTTCTCCGCGCGCACGACGACGTCGCCGAGGCGCGGGCCGGGCGGGACGTAGATCTCCTGCGTCTCGCCGCGCGAGTCCGGGCCGCTGTCCGCGAGGAGCTGCTCGTACCGCTCGAGGCGCGCCTTGCTCTTCGCCTGCCGCGCGCGCGGCGCCATGCGCACCCATTCGAGCTCGCGCTCGAGGGTCCGCTGCCGCGCCGATTTCTCCTTCTCTTCCTGCGCCAGGCGCGCCTGCTTCTGCTCGAGCCAGGAGGAATAGTTCCCCTTCCACGGGATGCCGGCGCCGCGGTCGAGCTCGAGGATCCACCCCGCGACGTTGTCGAGGAAGTAGCGGTCGTGCGTGACGGCGACGACCGTGCCCGGATACGCGGCGAGGTGCTGCTCGAGCCAGGCGACCGATTCCGCGTCGAGATGGTTCGTGGGCTCGTCGAGGAGGAGGAGGTCGGGCTTCTCGAGGAGGACGCGGCAGAGCGCGACGCGCCGCCGCTCGCCGCCCGAGATCTTCGTGACGTCGGCGTCGGGCGGGGGGCACCTGAGCGCGTCCATCGCCGTCTCGAGCGTCCGGTCGAGGTCCCAGCCGCCGGCCGCCTCGATGGCGTCCTGCACGCGGCCGTACTCGGCCATCACCTTCTCCATCTCCGCGTCGGGGAGCGCCTCGCCCATCTTCTCGGAGAGCTCGTCGAAGCGCGCTAGGAGGCCTTTCGTCGGCG
>WNFL01319725.1_pt1 | contig 17524 bp, 13 predicted proteins | sample 5400361 | NCBI WGS metagenome assembly WNFL01 (sample SAMN13153351, study PRJNA577476) | soil metagenome | isolation source: 40 cm soil on Douglas fir-dominated hillslope | place: USA:California | collected 2013-09-17 | reverse complement strand
CCTGGCCGCGGTGCGACGCTACAAGCTGCTGCTGGCGGGGATCACGATCGCCGGCACGCTGGCCGGCCTAGGGGCGTCGCAGCTCTTGAAGCCCGTCTATCAGGCGCGCGCCACGATTTGGATCCAGGTCGCGGACCGTGACGCCGACCGGGCTCAGGGCCAGCAGGGGCCCATCCAGAGCGCCCAGCTGCTCGGCACGCCGGGCGGCTGGCTCGACCTGATCAGGTCCCATGTGGTCCTCGACGATGTGGTCCGCGAGGCGCGGTTGTACCTCTCCGTGAAATCGCCGGTCGACACGGCAGCCCTGACGACTCTGACCGTCCCGGGCGAGGTTCGCCCCGGCACCTATCGGCTCGCGGTGGATACCGAAGGGCAACACTTCACAGCGTCGGTGACTCGATCGGCGGATTGCTGGGGTTCGCGTGGGTGCCGCCTACGGGCACGCTCCGCCCCGGCTCCGTTCTGCGGTTCACCGTCACGTCGCTGAGCGACGCGGCGATCGCGCTGTCGGAAGGCTTGCGCGTCCGGGCCACGGCCGATGGGTATTTCGTGCGCCTCGAGCGCCGCGGGCGCGACCCGGTCCTCATCACGACGACCGTGAACGCGGTCGCGGACCGGCTGGTGGCCGTCGCGGCGGACATGAAGCGCCAGCGGCTGAGCGAGCTGTCGTCGATCCTGCGCGAGCAGCGCGATCGCGCCAAGGCCAGCCTGCGGACCGCGGAGGTCGCCCTGACGCAGTTCCGCGTGCGCAACGCGATTCGCCCGTCGGAGGGCCCGGCGCAGGGTGCCGACGGTCGCCGCACCACGGCCGACCCCACCTTCGCGAGTTATGTCGACCTGCAAGTGGCGCAGGGTTCGCTCGCCCACGACCGTGAAGCGATCCAGGGCGTGCTCGCCCACGCGGCGGACTCGGGCGTCTCGGTGGATCAGCTCTCCATGATCGGGGCGGTGCAGCGGTCCTCGGCAATGGCCGCGGCGCTGAAGGAGCTGTCGGAACGTCAGTCGGAGCTCCGCGTCCTGCGCTTCCGCTACGCCGACACACATCCGCCGGTGCGCCGCCTGGCGCAGCAGGTGGACACGCTCGCCCGGTACGTCATTCCGGAGCTGGGCGCCGCCGTGCTCGCGGGCCTCTCGGCTCGCGAGGGTGAGCTGCAGCAACGCCTCGACTCGATCGCCGGCGCGCTGCGCGGCGCGCCCTCGGCGGCCCTGGAGGAGGTCGGACTGGCGCGCGATCAGGCGAACGCGGCGGAGCTGTTCACGAATCTCGAGCAGCGCTACAACGAAGTGCGCCTCGCCGAAGTCAGCACGTTGCCCGACGTGCGCATTCTCGAGCACGCGCTCCGGCCCAGCCGGCCCGACATCAACCCGGGACCGTTGCTGGTGGTCCTCGCCTTCGTCGCGAGCCTGGGCGCGGGAGTGGCCGGTGCCACGCTGCTCGATCGCGCCGATCCCACGATCCGCGATCCGCAGCAGGTCACGCGGGCGATGGGGATCGCGATCCTGGGTGCCGTGCCGCACGTGCAGCGCGCCAACGGGAAGCCGCGTAAGCCTGAGGACGACGACGGGGAGAGGGCGGTCGAGGCGTTGCGCGGCATTCGCCTGAACGTGCACCAGGCCTACGGCGCGGCGGGTCCGGTGTTGATCACGGTCACCAGTCCGGGCCGCGGCGACGGCAAGTCCTTCGTCACGTCCAATCTCGCGCAGGCGTTCGCGCAAGTCGGCCTGCGCACGCTGCTGATCGACGGCGACGTGCGCTGCGGCGCGTTGCACCGCGCCGTGCGGGCCGTCCGCCGCCCAGGCCTCACCGACGTGCTGTCGAATCAGGTGGGGCCGGACCAGGTGGTACAGAGCACGCCCTACCCGCTCCTGTCCTTTATCGGCGGGGGCACGCGTCTGCATCGCGGACCCGAGCTGCTGTGCAGCGAGGCAGTGCCCCGCTTGCTCACGGCGATGCGTCCGCACTTCGATGTGATCCTGATGGACAGCGCGCCCCTCGCCGCCGGCGTCGATCCCTGCGCGCTGGGCATGGCCACGGGCAGTGTGCTGCTGGTGCTGCGCACGGGCGTCACGGACCGCGTGATCGCCGAGGCCAAGGTTGATCTGCTGCGAGGCCTGCCGATCCGCGTCCTCGGGGCGGTGCTGAACGACGTGCACCCCGGAGCCGCCTACAGTTACTACTCGTATTCGGTGGCGGGATACCAGGTACAGAAGGAAGATCCCGACGGCAAGCCGGGGACCCTGCTGCCGAGTCATTCGTGACCGCTCTCGCGTGCGTACTCGGCGACGCGGACCTGCTCCGCGCGCTGGGGATCGCGGGCATCCCGTGCGCCGTGGCGGCTGCGCCGGGTGAGCCGGCCCGCTATTCGCGGTTCGCGCGCGTAGTGCTCGATTGGGCCGACGCCTGGGACCGGCCGGAGGCGCTCCTCGAATCGCTCGAGCGCTTTGGCGCCGCGCAGTCCACGCGCCCCGTGCTCTTCTACGAAGAGGATCGGGAGCTGCTGCTCGTGTCCCGCTCCCGGGAGCGCCTGCGCCGCCATTTCCGCTTCGTCGTGCCCGCCGCGGAGCTGGTCGAGGACCTGGTAGATAAGGGCCGCTTTCAGGCGCTCGCGCAGCGACTCGACCTCCCCGTTCCCGCGGCGCACGTGCTCGACCCGCGCGCCGACCCGGTGCCCTTCGACCTGCCCTTTCCGCTCGTCGTGAAGCCCCTCGTGCGGCGGGGGGACCAGTGGACCCCGATTGCCGGTGGCGCCAAGGCGTTGCGCGTCGATTCGCCGGCGGCGTTGACGTCGCTCTGGCCTCGCCTCGCGGCGGCGGGGATCACCATTCTCCTCCAGCAGCTGATTCCGGGGCCGGAGACGTGCATCGAGAGCTACCACGTGTACGTTGACGAGCACGGTGAGACCGTTGGGGAGTTCACGGGGCGGAAGATCCGCACGTGGCCGCTGTCCCATGGCGACAGCACCGCCCTCGTCATTACCGATGCACCGGACGTGACGGCCTTGGGTCGCGAGGTGGTGCGTCGGCTGGGTCTGCGCGGCGTTGCGAAGTTCGACTTCAAGCGCGCGCCGGACGACCGGCTGTACCTGCTCGAAGTCAATCCGCGCTTTACTCTGTGGCACCATCTGGGCGCCCGCGCGGGCGTGAACATCCCGGCGCAAGTGTACGCCGACCTTGCCGGACTCCCGCGCGCTGCGATGCGTCAAGCCCGCGCGGGCGCTCGCTGGTGCAAGCCGTGGGACGACGTCCGGGCCGCGCGGGCCGCCGGCGTCTCGTTCCTCCGTTGGCTTCCCTGGGCGTTGAGTTGCGAGGCGACGCGCGTCGTCGCCTGGGACGACCCGATGCCATTCGTCCGAGGCGTGCTGTGGCGGGTTATGTCACGCGTGTTTCGATCCCGGCGCGGTGATCCGCTGCCCAGACAAGAAATACAAGAAATGAGGCATGCATCATGACACTTACTCGCATGACCATCGTTCAGAGCCTGGCCGCCGCGGCGCTCGTCGCGCTGCTCGGCGCCGTGACTCCGCTGGCAGCTCAGAGTGGCGACGGCGCCAACGACTTGGGACTCGGCGCCACCCGTCCGGCGCTGGAGGCTCGCGCGGCGCACGCGGACGCTCGGGAAGCCGCCGCCATTCGGGCGCGCCTCGCCCGCGGCGACTTCCGCGTCGGCGATCGCATCCTGCTGACCGTGGAGGGCGAGAAGGAGCTGTCCGATACGTTCACGGTGGGCCTGGGCGGGCAGCTTACGCTGCCGGTCATCGGCAACGTGCCGCTCGAAGGGGTGCTGCGCTCCGAGCTGCAGGATTACCTCACCCACCGTCTCGCGCAAAACTTGCGCGACCCCGACGTGCGCACCCGCGCGTTCGTGCGCCTCTCGATTCAAGGCGCCGTCACGCACCCGGGCTACTACGGCGTTCCCGCGGACGCGCTGCTGTCGGACGCGCTCATGGCCGCCGGCGGGACGACCCAGGAAGCCAACGTCACGCGGCTGCGCATCGAGCGCGACGGCAAACCGGTCTGGGAGGGCAAGGCCTTGCAGCAGGCGATCGCCGAGGGCCGCACCCTCGACGGCGCGGGTCTCGTCGCGGGCGACCAGGTCATCGTGCCGAAGCGGGGTGGGGCGACCGCCGGCGACGTGATGCGGTTCGGGACCGTCCTGCTGGGCATCCCGATCACCATCTACACGTTGACGAAGATCTTTTGAGCCTCTCCGTCCTGTCTGTCGTCGGTGCGCGGCCGAACTTCATGAAGCTCGCGCCGGTCGCGCGGGCCCTGTCCGCCCGCGGCGCGCGGCACACCGTCGTGCACACCGGCCAGCACTACGACCCCGAGATGTCGGAGGCGTTCTTCCGGGACCTGCACTTGCCCCGGGCGGACCACGCCCTCGAGGTGGGGTCCGGCTCGCACGCCAAACAGACGGCGCTCATCATGGAGCGGTTCGAGCCGCTGTGCGAAACGCTCAAGCCCGACGTGGTGCTGGTGTACGGGGACGTCAACTCCACCGTTGCGGCGGCGCTGGTGGCGGCGAAACTGGGCGTCACGGTCGGCCATGTGGAAGCGGGGCTGCGCAGCCGCGACCGCACGATGCCCGAGGAGCTGAACCGGCTCGTGACCGACCACCTGGCCGACCTGCTCTTCGCTCCCTCTCCGGATGCGGTGGAGAACCTCCGGGCCGAGGGCGTGGCAGGTCCGCAGGTCCACTTCGTCGGCAACGTGATGATCGATTCGCTCATCGTGGCGCTGCCCGCCGCCCGCGCGCTGGACGCGCCGCGCCGGCATGGCGTCGCGAAGAGGAAGTACACCGTCGTCACGCTACACCGGCCGGCGAACGTGGATGATCCGGCGACGCTGTGCGAGCTGCTCGGCGCGCTCGGACAAGTCAGCAAGGACGGCCCGACGCTGTTTACCGTGCACCCGCGCACGCGGGCGCGCATGAAAACACTGGGCGCGGCTGGAGCGGCGATGAACGGCGTCCGGGTGCTCGAGCCCCTGCCGTACCTCGAGATGCTGGGGCTCGTCAGCGATGCCGGGCTCGTGATCACCGACTCGGGCGGCCTGCAGGAAGAGACCTCCTGGCTCGGGGTCCCGTGCGTCACCGTCCGCCCCAACACCGAGCGCCCCATCACATGTGTGGCGGGGACCAACCGGCTCGTCGCCCCGCGGCGCGACGCGATCCAGGACGCCGCGCGGGAAGCGGTCGCACAGCGGCCCGCGACGCCGCCGCTGATCGATCGTTGGGACGGGCACACGGGGGAGCGGATCGCGGCCGTGCTGTGCGACGGCGCGCGGTTCGACTGACGCCATGGCCGGTGGACTAGCGAGAGCCCGCGACCTGCTGCGCCTGGCGTTCACCGGGCGCGGCCGCCGGATGTGGAGCGTCGTGACCTATCGGCTCTACTCCAACTCTGTGTCGGTCGGACTGCGCCGCGACCTGCGTGCCCCGTGTGCGGCCCCCCCCGCCGCCAAGCGGCCGTTCCAAGTGCGGCCGCTCACGCCCGACGATCACCTCGCGTGGCTCGACGTGCGCGAGGTGGGCCTATCGGACGAGCAGGTGTACGTCCGCTTGGGCCAGACGCGCCTGCTCCGTTCCGGCATCGAGACCTGCCACCTCGCCGTCGAGCCCGACGGCACGGCGTGCTACATGCAATGGCTGATTCTCTCGAACGAGAACGAACGGGTGCGCGGGTTTTTTGGGAACCTCTACCCGCGTCTTGCCCCCGACGAGGCCCTGCTCGAGGGGGCGTACACGCCGGAAGCCTCCCGCGGGCAGGGCATCATGGCGGCCGCGATGGCGCAGATCGCCGAGCGCGCCAGCCAGTACGGGGCGCGCTGGGTGGTCACGTTCGTCGACGAGACCAACGTGGCGTCGTTGAAGGGCTGCGCGCGCGCTGGGTTCGTGCCCTACTTGCGCCGCGACGAGCGGTTCCGGCTGTTCCGGCGGCGCGTCTCGTTCACCCCCGTGTCACCGGCGGCCTCCGCCCACTAGCTTTCCTGTTGGCGCATGTCTCACCCTACGCTGTTTCAACCCTCCTCCGAGCCGCTCGCGGCGCGGATGCGGCCCCGCAGCCTCGACGACTTCCTCGGCCAGGAGCAGATCCTCGGGCCCGGCAAAGCGCTCGGGGAGCTGATCCGCCGCGGCGACGTGGGATCGTGCGTCTTCTGGGGGCCGCCCGGCTCGGGGAAGACGACCCTCGCGGGCCTGATTGCCAACTACACCAAGCGCCATTTCGAGCCGTTCTCGGCGGCCACCGAGGGGGTGGGCCGGGTGCGCGAGATCATCGCGCAGGCCGAGGAGCGGCTCCGGTACGAGGGCCGCGGCACGATCCTGTTTTGCGACGAGATCCACCGGTTCAACCGGGCGCAGCAGGACGCGTTTCTCCCCTGGGTCGAGAACGGGGTCATCACCCTCATCGGCGCGACGACCGAGAACCCGAGTTTCGAGCTCACCGGAGCCCTATTGTCGCGGTGCAGGGTGTTTGTCCTCGAACCCCTGACGGATGAACACATCCGGACGGTACTCGTCCGCGCGCTCGAGACCGAAACGGGGAGAAGGGAGAAGGGAGATGTACGCTTCGAGCCTGAGGCGATGGACGCGCTCGTGTCGCATGCCCAGGGCGACGCGCGCCGCGCCTTGAATACACTCGAACCTGTCCTGCAGCACGTAGAGTCCCTCTCCCATCTCCCTTCTCCCATCACGCGAGACGTGATCCGCCAGGTTTTGGAAAAGCCCCTTCCGGTTTACGACAAGTCCGGTGACCAGCACTACAACTTGATCTCCGCGTTGCACAAAGCGGTGCGCGGCAGTGACGTCGAGGGCTCGCTGTACTGGCTGGCCCGCATGCTCGCGGGAGGGGAAGATCCGCTGTACATCGCCCGGCGGCTCGTGCGGATTGCGTCGGAAGATGTCGGGTTAGCCGATCCGCGCGCCCTCGCGATCACGCTGGCCGCGAAAGACGCGTATCACTTTCTCGGCACGCCGGAAGGCGAGTTGGCCCTCGCGGAGGCGGTCGTCTACCTCGCCACCGCTCCCAAGTCGAACCGCGTCTACGCCGCGTTCACGCAGGCGACGGAGGCGGCCCAGGCGTATCCGGCGGAACCGGCGCCGCTGCACATCCGCAACGCGCCCACGAAACTAATGAAGGAATTGGGCTACGGGGCCGGATACAAGTACGCGCACGAGTACGATGCAGGCTACGTGCCGCAGGACTACTTGCCCAAGGCGCTGCTAGGCGCGCGGTGGTACGACCCGACGGAGTTCGGGTTTGAGAAGGACATCAAACGACGCATCGAGTGGTGGGAGGCGCTGAAGCAGAAGGCCGAGCCCGATCCCCGCCACAGCCCCGAGCAGCCCGGGTAGGGGCGTCGGCGCCAGGCCGGTCAGAGCCGGTGCGGCGAACAGACTGCCGCACGCCACGAGCAGCGCCGCGGCAGAGCCCCAGTGGCGTCGTGCCCAGAGCCCCACCGGCACGAGCAAGCCCCCCAGCCAGCCGGCGGCCAACAGATCGAGAATCCAGGGGCGCGCGCGCCCGAGATCGAAGATGAGCTTCCAGCCGTCGGCCAGCGTGTAGGCGCGGTCGCACCACTGCCGGGAGTCCAGCGCGAGGCAGAAGGCGCCACCCTCGCGCCACGCGGCGACGGTGAAGGTGTCGCCCGGAGTGACGGCCGCCAGCCCACCGCGCGCGCGCAAGTCGGGCCGGTCGAGGCGCCAATCGGTGCCGCGGGTCCGAACCCAGAGGGAGAGGTCTGAGTGGTCAGCTGACAGCAGTACGACTTCACGTTCGCGCTCATCGGTGACTACGACGAGCGGCGACAGTCGCCCAGGCGTTGCACCCGCCACGGCGACGACCCGAAGCGGCAGAGGGGATCCGGGCGTGGCGGCGAGCACGCTCCCCGGGTACAGCCCGCGATTCGCGAGGTCGGGCCGCGGCGTGACGACGTACGGCGGCGCTGGAATGGCCGGCTGGAGCAGCCAGCCGGTCGCGAAGCAGATCACGGCGACCACGAGGGCCGCGCCGAGCGATAGCCAGGCGGCGCGGCGCGGCGCTGGCGCGAACCACAGCGGCGCGGTGCGGCCCAGCAGTCCGCCCAACGCGGTCCCCAGCGTGTTGAAGCACACGTCGCCGACCCTCGGGTCGCGGCCGGGGATCCACTGTTGGGCGCACTCGACGCTGAGCGAGAGCAGGGCCCCCACGGCGACCAGCCGGAGCCCCCGCACGCCGCCCAACGCGAGGCGGACGCCGAGCGGCACGAACAGGAGCACGTTCTGGATGACCCCCGCCAGCGCGTCGTCGCCGCCGACGATGGCGGTCGTCCAGCCCGGAGCCAGCTCTGCGCCCGCGGGAAAGAGCGTGGCGACGAGAATGGCCCCGGCCGCGGCCGCGATGAGGAGGCCGGCGCTGCGTCGAGCCGGGATCGTGCGCATGGACAAATCAGGATGAAGCAGGCTGGCGGGCTGGGGCAAGCCGCCGATATATTGCGCGTCCCCCCACGGTGGCTGGAGCGAACCCCTGCGATCCCTGAAGCAGTACTGGCCGCTGCGCACCTGGTGGCTGCGATGGCTCGCCCAAAGCAATGAAGCGCCGGCGCGGCGCCCGACCGAGGTGGAGGACGGGATCTGGGTTGGGGGAATCCCCGTGCCCGGGCGGTGGAGCGCGTTGCAGGCGGCGGGCGTCACGCGGGTCGTGACGCTGGTCGGGGAAGCCTCGCCGCCGCCCTGGCTGCGTTCGGCAGAGTCGCTCCTGTGGCTGCCGGTTCAAGACAACCAGCCTCCGACCATGGACCAGCTGCGCCGCGGGTGCGCGTTTCTCGACAGCGCGCGACGCGACGGACCCGGCACGTTCATCTCGTGTGGTGCGGGGATCGGGCGGGCGAGCACGTTGTACCTCGCGTGGCGCGTCGCGACGACCGGCGAGACGCTGCAGCGGGCCCTGGACGCGCTCAAGCGGCGGCGGCCGATCGTCGATCCCACGCCGCGTCAGCTGGAACGCCTCGGCCAGTGGGAAGAGGAGCTGCAGGACTGACGCGCGGCTAGGCGTTCAGGCGCCCGACGCGTCTCCGAGCAGCGACCGCTGCACCCGCATCGCGCTGTGGCGCATCGCGGCGGGAGAGGCGGGGACAGCCGGAACCACCAGCATGGGGCGCCGGACACCGGCGGCCGGTGAGTGCCGCGGGGCGCGCCGGGGTGGCGGCGCGTACTCGGGGGCGAGCGCGGAGACCGCGCTCATCAGGGCGTCCGGATCGGCGTCATAGAGCGCGTCGAGCAGCCGCTGCATCTCGGCGGCGACCTGCGCGCCATTCCCACCATTGCGCTGCACCAGACGGATCTTCTCGACGCTCGTCGGGATCGTCTCCTCCCCGGCGGCCACCAGCTCCTCATCCAGCTTCTCCCCGGGCCGGAGGCCGGTAAACACCATCTGCACGTCCCGATAGGGCTCGAGTCCGGACAGGCGGATGAGCTGCTCGGCGAGATCGACGATGCGCACCGGGCTGCCCATCTCGAGAATCGAGACCGCCGCGGTGAGCACCAGCTCCACCGCCTCGGGGATGGTCATGAAGTAGCGCGTGACATCGGGGTGCGTCACCGTGATCGGCCCGCCGGCGGCGAGCTGCCGCTTGAACAGCGGGACGACGCTGCCGTCCGACCCGAGCACGTTCCCGAACCGCACGACGCGGAAATCGGTGCCGCCTTGGAGCGACGGCAGCTCCAGCACGATCCGCTCGGCGATGCGCTTGGTGACGCCCATCATGCTGGACGGGTTCACCGCCTTGTCGGTCGAGATCAGCACGAACTTCTCGACGTGGTACTGCACCGACCGCTGCGCCACGCGCAGGGTTCCCACCACGTTATTCCACGCGGCCTCGAAGACGCTCTCCTCCATCAGCGGCACGTGCTTGTATGCCGCCGCGTGGAAGACGTAATCGGGCCGATGCGCCTCGAACACCTCGTCGAGCCGGTCAGGGTTCGTGATGTTGCCGATGACCGGAATGACGTCGACCTCCGGCGCGCTCTCCGACACCTCGAGGTGCACGAAGTAGAGCGGACTCTCGGCCCGCTCGAGCAGGACCATGCGCGCGGGCCGGAAGCGCGCGATCTGCCGCGCCAATTCCGATCCGATGGAGCCGCCGGCCCCCGTAATGAGGACGGTCTTGCCCGCCAAGTCGCTGCTGACCTGCTCCAGGTCGAGGTGGACCGCCTCGCGCCCGAGCAGGTCCTCGATCTCGACCTCGCGGATCGTCCCCGTCGCCGTGCAGCGCTGCACGATGCGCCGCATCTGGTCCGACGTCGCCGAGCGGATCGCGATCACGAGCAGCTGGATACGGTGCGCGTGGACCAGCCGTTCGAGATCGGCGGTCGCCCCGAGGACGGGCACGCCATGCAGCGATCGGCCGTGCGTGTCGGCGTTGTCGTCGATCAGGCCGACCACACTGATGGCGTGGCGCGAGTCGTGACGCACTTGACGCAGCAACATCTCGGCGGCCTCACCGGCGCCGATCAGGAACGTGCGACGGCCGCCGCGCGACGACTGCATCGGCAGCTGGCCTTCCTTGAACGCCCGGGCCACAAACCGCAGGCCGCCCGACAGGAACACCACGTTCAGCCAGTCGAGCACGAAGACGGAGCGGGGCATCCCCGTCGGCCAGCCGACGAGCATGAGCACGCCAACGAACAGGGACGTCGAGAGGGTTGCGGCGGCGCCGAGATCCACCAGGTCGCGCATGCCCACGTGACGCCAATAGCCCCGAAACAGGCCGTAGCGCTCGAAGACGATGAGCCGGACGACGACGAGGTAGGGGAGCGTCGCGAAGCAGCGGCTCAGCTCCCAGGCGGGGATGCTGAAATCGAAGCGAATCGCGAAGGCCGCGAGATACGCCAACGGAATAAGAATGAAGTGCGCCAGGACGATCAACGCCCGACGATACGAGATCAACCCGGGCGGCAAGTCGGCGGGAAACGAGAGACGCATGGCCCCGCGTAAAGCATGTCCCATGCCTGGGGCGGATGCACCCAAGCTATTGTATGGTAAGGAGTTACTGGATGGCGCGGAGGGGCGCTAAGGCTCGCGCTGACACGTCAGCGTTACAACTCCGCAGCACGGCTGTGACATGCGGCCACGCTTTGTGGTCACCCGTCGTCGCGCTGCAGGCCGTGCCGCTCCATCAACCGGTAGAACGTGGTGCGGTCGATCCCGGCGAGGCGCGCGGCTTTGGAGAGGTTGCCGCCGGCGCGCGAGATCACCTTTTGCAAGAACTGACGGTCGAACTTCGCGAGCAGCTTGTCGCGCGCGTCGTAGTAGCTGCCGTCCGCGGCGCCTGCCTCCGGGACGACGCCGTTGTCGTCGGCTCCCGCGGGGACCGCCAGGAAGGGGAGGTCCTCGGCGCGCACTTCCGCGCCCGGTTCGAGCATCACCACCGCGTGCTCCATGACGTTCTGCAGCTCGCGCACATTGCCGGGCCAGCTGTGCGCCCGCAGCGCCCGCAGGGCGGTCTTCCCCAACTTGGGGAGCGCGAGATCGGCGCCGCGATGCTTGCGCCAGTAGTGCCCCAGGAACGAGTTGGCGAGCAGCTCGATGTCCTCGGACCGCTCGCGCAGCGGCGGCACGGCGATCGGCACGACGCGCAGCCGGTAGTACAGGTCTTCGCGCAGCAGCCCCTCGGCGACGGCGGACTCGGGGTCGCGGTTCGTGGCCGCAATGAAGCGCACGTTCACGACCGCCGACGCCGTCTCGCTCCCCACGCGACGCACGACGCCGTCCTGAATCGCACGCAGCAGCTTGGCTTGGATGGGCCGCGACATTTCGATCAGCTCGTCGAGCAGCAAGGTGCCGCCGTTGGCGGTCTCGAGCAGCCCCGGTTTGTCGCGGATCGCGCCGGTGAACGCGCCGCGGCGGTGGCCGAACATCTCGGACTCGAGCAGCGCCTCGGGGAGAGCGGCGCAGTTCAAGGCAACAAAGGGCCGCGTCGCGCGCAGGCTGTGATAATGGATGAACTGGGCGAACTGCTCCTTGCCCGAGCCGCTCTCGCCGGTGAGGAACACCGACGCATCGGTGGCCGCCACGCGGCGCGCCAGCGCGATCGCAGTGCGGAAGCTGGGCGCAATCCCCAACACCCGGACCTTCTCGCTGTTGCCCCCCGCCTGCTGCAGCAGGTCGTGGCGGCTCGTCTGCTCCCGCGCGATGATGGTCGCGTGGGCGGCGCGCCCCACGAGGATCTGGAGCTGGGTGGCGGAGAACGGCTTGGGCAGGTAGTCCCACGCCCCGAGCCGCAGGGCCTCGAGGCTCGAGTCGATGGTCGGCTTGCCGGTGGCGACGATGGCGCGGACGGTGGGGTTCGAGGACAGCGCGACGGCGAGCAGCTCCTTGCCGGGGACGTCGCTCATGTACCAGTCGATGAGCACGATGTCAAAGGGACGATGCGCGAGCAGCTCCTGCGCCGCCCGGCCCTTGCCGCTCATTGTGACGTCGTAGCCCTCGTGCGTGAGCACGCTGGCGCAGCTCTCGCGCAGCGTGTCTTCGTCGTCCACGATGAGGATACGGATGGTCGCGCGCGCGGCCTGCGGCGCAGGGGCGAACTCCGAAAATGACGATTCCAGCGGCTCTGCCATGCTGGGTGACCTAGCAACTCCCAGCGCCTCTGTCAAGCTGGCGGGGCCCACCGCCTTACGTTGCCTTCGGGGCCCGTCGCGTCGCCGTAATCCAGGGCGGCGACGGCGCGCGCCAACAGCTCCGCCACCGGCGGCGCGATCGCCGAATCTTCGATCGACGCGAGGCCGATGCGGAGCCCCTCGGCGGCCGTCGGCACGACCCGGCGCACGCTGTCGAGCAGGCGATGGCCGAGCGGCGCGGCGTTGGCGTGGCTGGTGCGGGGGGCGATGACGGCGAAGCGCGCGGGGCCGAGCCGGCCCACCCCGTCCGCGTGTCGCGCCGCGGCGCGCAGGCCGGTCGCGATGCGGTCGCCCAGGTCCCAATCGGCGCGGGCGGCCGGCCAGATCGGGTCGAGGACGGCGATCGTGAGGGGCGCGCGGGCGCGCGCCATCTGGGCCAGGACCTCCTCGGCGCCGCGCAGCAACCCGCGCTCGTTCCAAAACGCGGAGCGCGCGTCCACGAGCGCCCCGGCGCGAGCCGCGTCGGCGTCCCGCTTGGCGCGGACGCCCACCGCCAGCCGCAGTGCGAATTCTTCCGTGTCCATGGGCTGGCTCCAGAGTTGGTCGGCGCCGGCACGCAACGCGTCGAGCCGCGATTGCCGCGTCGCGGTGCCCGGCTCGGTCAGCAGGATCGGCGTGCTTGCCGACACGGCGCCATCGGTGCGCAGCTCGCGGCACAGCTCGAGCCCGGTCGGATCCTCGAGATCGGTCGCGAGCACGACGGCGTCGGGCCGGGTGCGGCGCGCCTGATCGCGGGCACTGCGGGCGGTATACGCCCGGAGCACAGAGTAGCCGGCGGGGCCCAGTACGGTTTCGAGCGAACGGGCAAAGACCTCATCCCGGCTGGCAAGCAGCACAACCGGGGTGGGCATCGGGGTCGGGGGCAGGGCGCTCATCGACCCCTCCCCGAGCAGGACTCGTGCGCGCACGCCTTGCCTAGCCAACTCCTCGCAGCGTCGTGACTTGACTGTCTTTGCCGGGGCCGTCCGGGGCCGGGATTCGGGGCCCCGCGCTGACACACATGTAACGCCTTTGTGTCGGTCGGGAACGTCCCCCACGCGGAATCAAGGCGGGCCCTCCGTGGCCCCAAAGTTGAACTACGGCTTGGCACTATGTGCGGCATCGTGGGTTACGTCGGGACGCGCCAAGTCGTCCCGATTCTCGTCAACGGGCTCGCTCGACTCGAGTACCGCGGCTACGACTCAGCCGGCGTCGCCGTCGTCGTGGGCGACACTCTGCAGGTCCGCAAGCTCGCGGGACGGGTGCAGGCCCTCGCGAGCCTGCTCGGGGCGACACCGGTCGCCGGGACGTGCGGCATCGCCCACACCCGCTGGGCCACGCACGGCGCGCCCACCCTGATCAACGCCCACCCCCACACCGACTGCAATGGGTCGGTCGCGGTGGTCCACAACGGCATCATCGAGAACGCCGACGTGCTGCGCGTCCAGCTGGAACGCGACGGCCATCGCTTCACCACGGAGACCGACACCGAGGCGCTGGTGCACCTGATCGAGGACGCCCCCGGCGATTCGCTGGAAGAGCGCGTCGCGGCCGCCCTCGAGCACGTGGAAGGCACGTACGGCATCGCGGTCGTGTCGTCCGCTGAGCCCGAGACGATCGTCGTCGCGCGCCAAGGCTCGCCGGTCCTGCTCGGCGTCGCAGAGGACGGCATGTTCGTCGCCTCCGATGCCTCCGCGATCCTCGAGCACACGCGCTCGGTCGTGTATCTCGACGACGGCGACGTCGCCGTCCTGAAGCCGGACGGCTACCACGTGCGCGACGGCGACGCCCAGGTGCAGATCCGCGAGGTGTCGGACCTGGCCTGGGATCTCGACGCCATCGAGCTGGGCGGCTACCCGCACTTCATGCTCAAGGAAATCTGCGAGCAGGGAGAGACGACGCGCAGTACCCTGCGCGGACGGCTGCTGTTCGAGGAGGGGACGGCGCGGCTGAACGGCCTCAACCTGCCGCCCGCCGCGGCCGCCGCCGTCGAGCGCATCGTGCTGATCGCGTGCGGGACGTCGTGGCATTCGGCCCTCGTCGGCCGCGAGATCATCGAATCGTTGGCGAAAATCCCCGTGCAGGTCGAGTACGCCTCCGAGTTCCGCTACCGCACCCTGCTGCCGCTCCCCGGCACCCTGACGATCGCCATCTCACAGTCGGGAGAGACCGCCGATACGCTGGAAGCGATGCGCGTGGCGCGGACCAGCGGGTCCCGCGTGCTGGGCATCGTAAACGTCGTGGGGAGCACGATCGCGCGCGAATCGGACGGCGGCATCTACCTGCACGCGGGCCCGGAAATCGGCGTCGCGTCCACGAAGGCGTTCACGTCGCAGATCATCGCGCTCACCCTGCTGGGATTGTATCTGGGGCGGTGTCGCGGCATGTCGGCCGAGGACGGCCGCGAGCTGGTGTGCCACCTGGCGGCATTGCCGGGTCTCGTCGACCAGGCCCTCGCGGTCGAGCCGGCGGTCCGGAAGCTGATCCCTCGCTACGCCGACGCGCACAATTGTCTGTACTTGGGCCGCGGCGTGAATTTCCCGGTGGCGCTCGAAGGCGCGCTGAAACTCAAAGAGATCAGCTACATCCACGCCGAGGGGTACCCGGCCGCGGAAATGAAACACGGGCCGATCGCCCTGATCGACGAGCACATGCCCGTCGTGTTCGTCGCGCCCCAGGACCCGGTGTACTCGAAGGTCGTGTCCAACATGCAGGAAGTGAAGGCGCGCGGCGGCCGGATCGTCGCCGTCACCACCGAGGGCAACGGCGATCTGCGCCGCCTCGTGGACGCGGAGCTGCGCGTGCCGGCGGTGATCCCGCTGCTGTCGCCCGTCCTCACGGTCATTCCCCTGCAGCTCCTGGCGTACCATGTGGCCGTCGCAAGGGGCTCGGACGTGGATAAACCTCGCAATCTGGCAAAGAGCGTTACCGTCGAATAACAAAGGGCGTTGGACGTCGGGCGTAGGGGCGTAGGGCGTAGGGACGTTTAGTAGGGGCGCAGCATGCTGCGCCCCTACAACACCCGTCCAGGGCCGGCCCCCCCCTATATTTGTAGCATCCGCCACCTCATCGATATCCAGTCGCCCGTCGAACGGGCCTATCTCATCGGGGCCCCCCGCAAGGGCTCCGACGAGATCGCCCAGGTGGACGAGCACTTGGACGAGCTCACTCGCCTAGCCGACACCGCCGGTGCGCAGGTGGTGGGCCGGACCTACCAGCGCGTCGAGTCGCCCTCGCCGACGTTCTACCTGGGCCAGGGCAAGGTCGAGGAGTTGAAGGACGTACTGGCCGGCGTCGGCACCACGCTCGTGATGTTCGACGAGGGGCTCTCGCCGGTGCAGGGCGCGAACCTCGAGAAGCATCTGGGCCTGCGGGTGATGGATCGCACCGAGGTCATCCTCGACATCTTCGCCGCGCGGGCGCGCAGCCACGAAGCGAAGCTCCAGGTGGAGCTGGCGCAGCTCGAGTACCTGCTGCCGCGGCTCAAGCGCATGTGGACCCATTTGTCGCGTATCCGCGGCGGCATCGGGCTACGCGGCCCCGGCGAGACGCAGCTCGAGACCGACCGCCGCGCCATCCGCCGCAAGATCGGGATCCTCAAGAAACGCTTGGACGACGTGGCCGACCACCGGGCTAACCAACGGCGCGGGCGCGAGGCGCGCTCCAGCGCTGCGCTCGTCGGCTACACCAACGCCGGCAAGTCGAGCCTCCTGAAAGCGCTCTCGGGCGACGACGTGTTCGTCGAGGACCGCCTCTTTGCTACCCTCGACACGCTGACTCGTGAGGTCGATGTAGGAGAAGGATACCGCTTCCGCGTCACCGACACTGTCGGCTTCATCCGCAAGCTGCCGCACCATCTCGTCGCGTCGTTCCGCGCCACGCTCGAAGAGGCGAAAGAGGCGGACGTGCTGCTGCACGTGATCGACGCGTCGCATCCGGGGTGGGAGGAGCAGGTCCAGGTGGTCGAGGCCGTGATGGAGGAGATGGGACTCGAGCAGAAGCGCGTCGTGTACGTGCTCAACAAGGCTGATCTGTTGACCGACGCCTCCGCATTCTTGACACAGGTGCGCGAGCGCTACCCGCACGCGGTGTTGACCTCCACGGTCGCGGGAGCCGAGGGCGTTGCATCCTTGCGACATGCGCTTCGAGCTTCCGCCCAGGCGCTGCGCCCCGTCGCGCAGATCCGCGTCCCGTTGGGCAACGGCAAGCTTCTTGCCGGTCTGCACCGCGATGCCGAAGTGCTCGAGCAGGTGCAAACCGACGGCGTCGTCGTCGTGACGGCGCGGATCGAAGCGCGCCTGCTCGGCAAACTGCGACAGGAGGGAGTGGACGTCTGGCGGTCATGCTGACCCGGCTGCTGCTGCTCGCGTGCTCGAGCTTCCTCGACACGCCGGTCCCGCCGCCGCCGCCGCCCGGCACGCCGACGCTGCAGCTCGTGACGAATCAACTGTCGAACCCCGTGTACGCCACCTCGCCGCCGGGTGACACGCTGCGGCTGTTCGTCGTGGAGCAGGCGGGGCGGGTGCGGGTGCTGCGGCGCGATACGCTGCTGGCGACGCCGTTCCTCGACCTGCGCGGCAAGATCGCGTCGGGGGGCGAGCGCGGCCTGTTGAGTCTCGCGTTCCATCCGCAGTACGCCGCGAACGGCCGCTTCTACGTCTACTTCACCGACTCACTCGGCGACATCCGCATCGTGCGCTATCTCGTGTCGGCCGGCGACTCGAACGTCGCCGACTCGCTGTCGGCCGACACGGTACTCGCCGTGCCGCACCCCGGGCAATCCAATCACAACGGCGGCCAGCTGCAGTTCGGCCCTGACGGCAAGTTGTACGCGGGGTTGGGCGACGGCGGCGGCACTGGCGACCCCGACACGAACGCGCAGAACCG
>WNFL01097744.1_pt1 | contig 17524 bp, 18 predicted proteins | sample 5400361 | NCBI WGS metagenome assembly WNFL01 (sample SAMN13153351, study PRJNA577476) | soil metagenome | isolation source: 40 cm soil on Douglas fir-dominated hillslope | place: USA:California | collected 2013-09-17 | reverse complement strand
TTCGCGCACCTGACCTACACGGAAGCGGTCGCCGCGCTCGAGCGCTCCGCTGAGTCGTTCGAGTTTCCGGTGAAGTGGGGCGCCGATCTGCAGAGCGAGCACGAGCGCTGGCTCACCGAGCGCCACGTGGGCCGGCCGATCGTCGTGACCGACTATCCGAAGGAGATCAAGGCCTTCTACATGTATCTCAACCCCGACGAGAAGACGGTGCGCGCCATGGACGTGCTCGTGCCGAAAGTCGGCGAGATCATCGGCGGCTCGCAGCGCGAGGACCGGCTCGACGTGCTGCGCCGGCGCCTCGCGGAGTGCGGCCTCGCCGAGGAGCACTACGGCTGGTATCTCGACCTGCGCCGCTTCGGCTCGGTACCGCACGCCGGCTTCGGCCTCGGCTTCGAGCGACTCATGCTCTACCTCACCGGCATGGCGAACATCCGCGACGTGATTCCATTCCCGCGGGTGCCGGGGTACGCGGAGTTCTAGTAGATCGATTCCACCCGGTCAGGATCCGTCGCGCAGCGCCTCCAGCGCTTCCCAACGCGCGTAGGCCGCCTCGAGCTCCACCGCGAGCGCGGCGAGGCGCGCGTGCACGCGGGCCTGCCCGGCAGGGTCGCCCCTGTAGAAGGCGGGCCGACTCACTCGATCGGTCAGCTCGGCTTGCTCCGTCTCGAGTGACTGAATCTTCGCCGGAGCCTGCTCGAGCTCGCGCTCGTCCTTGTAGCCGAGCTTCGCGGTCTTCGCCTTCCGGACGGGAGCGGGCTCCGCGCTCTTCCGCGAGGGCACGGGCTGCGCCGCCTTCGCGGCGGCGGCCTGGCGGAGTCTCACCCAGTCGGCGTAGCCGCCCACGTACTCCTGCACCCGGCCCTCGCCCTCGAAGACCAAGGTCGAGGTCACGACGTTGTCGAGAAAGGCGCGGTCGTGCGAGACGAGCAGGATCGTGCCCCGGTAGTCGACCAGGAGCTCCTCGAGCAGCTCGAGTGTCTCGATGTCGAGGTCGTTCGTCGGCTCGTCGAGCACGAGCAGATTCGCCGGCTGGGCGAACAGGCGCGCGAGGACCAAGCGGTTGCGCTCGCCGCCCGACAGCACTTTGGCGGGGCTGCGCGCGCGCTCGGGGCTGAACAGGAAATCCTGGAGATAGCTGATCACGTGGCGGCGCTGGCCCTGCACCTCCACGTACTCGCGACCCTCGGCGATGTTCTCGATCACGGTCTTCTCGAGCTCGAGCACGGCGCGGAGCTGGTCGTAGTACGCGACCTCGAGCTTCGTCCCGAGGCGCACGCTGCCCCCGGTCGGCGTGAGTTGGCCGAGCAACAGGCGCAGCAAGGTCGTCTTGCCGGCGCCGTTCGGCCCGACCAGGCCGATGCGGTCGCCGCGCATGATGCGCAGTGACAAGTCGCGCACGATCGGGGCCTCGGCGAACGCGAACGAGAGGTGCTGCGCGTCGGCCACGAGCTTGCCGGAGGCGGCGCCCTCGTCGAGCGCGAGCCGCGACTTGCCCTCGACCTCGCGGCGCCGCGAGCGCTCCTCGCGCAGCGCCACGAGCGCGCGCACCCGGCCTTCGTTGCGCGTGCGCCGCGCCTTGATCCCCTGGCGGATCCAGACCTCCTCCTGCGCGAGCTTCTTGTCGAAGAGCGCGCGGTGCCGCTCTTCCTCTTCGAGCGCCGCGGCCTTCTTCGCGAGATACTGCCGGTAGTCACCCGTCCAGGAAGTGAGCGCGCCGCGGTCGAGCTCCACGATGCGCGTGGCCAGGCGAGCGAGCAGCGCGCGATCGTGGGTCACGAAGAGCACGGCGCCGCGGAACTCCAGCAGCTCCGCCTCGAGCCACTCGATCACCTCGATGTCGAGGTGATTCGTGGGCTCGTCGAGAAGCAGGAGGTCGGGCTTGCAGACGAGCGCTTGCGCCAGCGCGACGCGCCGCCGCCAGCCGCCCGAGAGCGCGCCGAGCCGCGCGTCCGCGTCCAGCTCGAGTCGCGCGAGGATCTGGTCGACGCGCTGCGAGAGGCTCCAGCCGCCGCGCACCTCGATCTCGTGCTGCAAGTCGTCCATGCGCGCGAGCAGCGAGTCGTCGAGAGACGTCGCGTGGGAGATGCGGTGGAACTCGGCGAGCAGTCGGCCGTCCTCCGCGAGGCCGCCCGCCACGACGTCGAAGACGGTGGACTCGCCGTCGAACGGCAGCTCCTGAGACAGGGTCGCGATGGAGAGCGCGGGGCGGCGCCAGATCTCGCCGGCGTCGGGAGTGAGTTCGCCGCTCGCGAGCTTGAGCAAGGTCGACTTGCCCGCGCCGTTGCGCCCGATCAGGCAGACGCGCTCGCCCGCGTCGATCTGGAAGCTCGCCTGCTCCAGCAACGGCTGGCGGCCGAAGGAGAGGGACACGCGGTCGAAGCCGAGGAGCGGCACCGGGCTCAGGCTTCGGCCGCGACCGCGCGGAACCGAGCCAGCAGCAGATCGCCGTCCGGCTCCCGCAGGAGGAGCGTGCGGCTCGCCGCATTCGGCACCAGTCCGCCCGCGGTCCAGTAGCGCAGGAGCTGCTTGATGCGGGCGGCGATGCCGCGGGCCGGCCACTGCCGGCGCTTCTGCATCGTGTCCGCGTAGTCGACCAGAAAGCGCGCGGCCTCGCCGCGAGTCACTCGGCGGCCGCTGAAGATCCAGGGATCGGCGAGCGCGCCGCGCCCCACCATCGCGAAGCGCGCGCCGGTCTCGCGGCGCATGCGCTCGAGGTCATCGTGACTCGAGATCCCGCCGTTCCCGCACACGGGGATCGAGACCGCGCGCACGGCGCGCGCGATGCGTGTCCAGTCGACGGCGTCGCAGTAGGCCTCGGCGCGGGTGCGGCAGTGCACGGTGAGCAGGCGCGCGCCGCCGTTCTCGGCCGCGCGCGCGAGATCCTCGATGCCGGAGGCGTCGTCCCAGCCGGCGCGGATCTTCGCGGTCACCGGCACGCGCACCGCGTCCACGACCGCGCGCACGACGCGCTCGAGTGCGGGCGGGTCGCGCAGCAGGGCCGAGCCCGCGCAGCCCGCGATCGCCCCCTTCGCCGGGCAGCCGAAGTTCAGATCGACGAGCGCCGCGCCTGCGCCGACCGCGTTCTGCGCGCTGCGCGCCAGGTGCCCGAGGTCGCTGCCCATGAGCTGGACGCCGACCGGCTGCGCGAAACGCGACGGACCGAGGTGGCGGCGCACGACGGCACCGGGGATCGGCGCGGCGCTGACGCGCACGAACTCGGTGAACGCTCCGCCCAGTGACTCCGCCTGATTCCGCGCCAGCACCAGATCGCGGAAGCACGGCTCGGTGACGCCTTCCATCGGCGCGAGGAGCGAAGTCGCCGTGAAGGGCAGCATCGCGCGCGAGTCACTCGCCGCCGATTTGCAGCACCGGGCTGGGCTTCTTCTCGAGGAGCCCCGCGTAGAAGTCGTTCCCCTTGTCGTCGGTGACGATGAACGCGGGGAAGTCCTCGACCTCGATGCGCCAGATCGCCTCCATGCCGAGCTCGGGATACTCCTGCACGTCGACCCTGCGGATCGAGTGATCGGCGAGGCGCGCGGCGGGGCCGCCGATCGAGCCGAGATAGAAGCCGCCCCACTTCCGGCACGCGTCGCGCACCGCCTTGCTGCGGTTGCCCTTGGCCAGCATGACGAGGCTCGCGCCCTGACTCTGGAAGAGGTCGACGTACGAGTCCATGCGGCCGGCCGTCGTCGGGCCGAAGGAGCCCGACGCGCGCCCCTCGGGCTTCTTTGCGGGGCCGGCGTAGTAGATCATGTGGTCCTTCAGGTAGGGCGGGAGGCCGAGCCCCTGCTCGAGTCTCTCCTTCAGCTTGGCATGCGCGATGTCGCGCGCGACGATCATCGGGCCGGACAGAGAGAGCCGCGTCGCGACGGGGTAGCGCGTCAGCTCGGCCAGGATCTCGCGCATCGGCCGGCGCAGGTCGATGCGCACGACCTCGCCCGCGAGCTCGTCGGGGTCGACGTCCGGGAGATACTTCGCCGGGTTGGTCTCGAGCTGCTCGAGAAACACGCCGTCGCGCGTGATCTTGCCCAGGATCTGGCGGTCCGCGGAGCACGACACCCCGAGGCCGACGGGGCACGACGCGCCGTGGCGCGGCAGGCGAATCACGCGTACGTCGTGAGCGAAGTACTTCCCGCCGAACTGCGCGCCGATGCCGGTCTCGTTGCACAGCTTCTGGATCTGCTCCTCGAGCGCCGGATCGCGGAACGCGCGCCCGTGCTCGTTTCCGCTCGTGGGCAGATCGTCGAGATAGCGCGCGCTCGCCAGCTTCACCGTCTTCAAGGTGAACTCGGCCGAGGTTCCGCCGATCACCAGCGCCAGGTGGTACGGGGGGCAAGCCGACGTTCCCAGCGTGCGGATCTTCTCGCTCACGAATTGGAGCAGTGACTCGGGATTGAGGAGCGCCTTGGTCTCCTGATACAGGAACGTCTTGTTCGCGGAGCCGCCGCCCTTGGCGAGAAACAGGAAGCGGTAGCCGTCGCCCGGCTCGGCGTAGATCTCGATCTGCGCGGGGAGGTTCGTGCCGGTGTTGCGCTCGGTGTACATGTCGAGCGCCGCCATCTGCGAGTAGCGCAGGTTGCGGCGCTGGTACGCCTCGAAGATGCCGCGCGAGAGTGACTCGGCGTCGTCGCCGGGCGTGAGCACGTTCTGTCCCTTGTAGGCGACGACGATCGCGGTGCCGGTGTCCTGACAGCTCGGCAGCACGCGCCCCGCGGCGATGTTCGCGTTGGTCAGCAGCTCGAACGCGACGAAGCGATCGTTCTCGCTCGCCTCCGGGTCGTCCAGGATCTTGGCGAGCTGCGCGAGGTGACCGGGGCGCAAGAGGTGCGACACGTCGTCGAGCGCCTCGCGCGCGAGCAGCTCGAGCGCGCGCGGGTCCACGGACAGGATCTCGCGCTCCCCGAACCGGCGGGTCGAGACGAAGTCGCGGGTGAGTTGCCGGTACGGGGTCGCGTCGTGGCCGTGCTCGAAGATCGGCTGGTAAACGAAGTCGGGCATGCGGCGGACTATAGCTCGCGAAACATCAGGACCGCCGAGGCCGGGCAGAGGCCTGCGAACTCGCGCGACGCGGCGATTCGCGGTGGAGCGAGGCTTCGCTCGAGGCGCGCGTAGCCGCGGCGCGCGAAGAAGCCCTGCTCGTGACGATGGGCTGCGGCGAGGAGTGTCCCTTCGTGCCGGGACTGGTGCGCCTGGAGTGGAACCTCGCGGACCCGAAGGGCGCGTCGGCGGAGTCGGTGCGCGCGATCCGCGACGAGATTCGCGCGCGTGCTCGAGCTGATCCGCGCGCACGGCTGGGCGCGAGACGCGCGCTGAGCGCTCGGACGCGCGTCTCCCGCGCTGGGCTATGCTGCACGGATGCGCGGCACCCGCATCGTCTCCGTGGCGACCTACGAGCGGGTGCTCCCCGTCTCGGTCGAGCGGATCTGGGAGAACGTGCTCGACTGGGAGCACCTGCCGGGGCTGCACCGCGACGCGTTCGCTTCGGTGCGGCGCATCGACTCCGGCGACTACGGGTGGAGCGCCTACGTGCGCGCGCGCGGCGGGCCGGACGCGCCCGAGATGACCGTTCAAGTCGCGCTCGAGCGCGAGAAGCTGCGCTACGTCACCGCGACGATCGACGGCCCGGGGAAGGGCACGGAGATCTGGACCTCGCTCACGCCCAAGGGCGAGCACGAGACACACATCCGTGTCGAGTTCCTGGTGCCCGACGTGTCGCCCGAGCGCGTGGCGACGCTCGGTGAGGCCTATCGCCGCTTGTATGCGCGGCTCTGGGACGAGGACGAGGCGATGATGGTGCGGCGCGCGCGCCTGCTCGCGAGCGCCCGCGGCCCGAAGCCGGAGCGCAGCATGCGGCTCGAGCTCGGGTCACTCGACGACGTGCGCGCCAAGCTGCCGCTGGTGGTCGAGATGGCCGGGCGACCCTGGCGGATCGTGGCGCTCGACGACGACCTGGTGGTTCACGCCGCGGTCTGCCCGCACTTCCTGGGTCCGCTCGAGGAGGCGCCGCTCGACGGCTCGACCGTCGAGTGCCCCTGGCACCGTTACCGCTTCGACGTCCGCAGCGGCCGCAGCTGCGACGGCCGCGGCCTGCGCCTCGCGCCCGCGCCGCGCCTCGCGATCGACGCGAAGCGGCGCGTCGCCCTCACTCTCGACTGACGGCCCTCATCTTTCGAGGTCTGAGCGCGCGCTTCTCCTATTTTTCGCCTTGCGGAGTGCCTCTTTTGAAGCAGGGGCCGCATCAGGGTCGAATTCTCGACCAGAAAGGTGATATCTTCGGGCCATCCATGCCCTCAACTGCTCGACGGACACCCTGAAGTCTGCAATCATTGGTCGAAATCGAGGACCAATCCGAATTCGGAGCTGAAAAGTGGCCCAGAAAATCACGAGCGGCGGCGAGAAGCTGGTTCAGTGCCTTGAAAGAGAGGGGGTCCAGTACATATTTGGGCTCTCCGGCGGGGCTGCGATGCCCATGTTCGACGCCTTGGTCGACTCCAAGATCAAGCTGATCCTCGTGCGCCACGAGCAGGGCGCGACCCACATGGCAGACGGCTATGCGCGCTCGACCGGCAGGCCCGGCGTGGTGCTCGTGACCTCCGGCCCCGGCGCGACCAACACCGTGACGGGGCTCCTGACCGCGCAGATGGACTCCGCGCCTCTGATCGTGATCTGCGGTCAGACGAACGCGGTGAACCTGGGCAAGGACGCATTCCAGGAGGCGGACGTCACCGGCATCACCTACCCGCTGGTGAAACACTCGTATCTGATCAAGAACGCCGCCGACATTCCGCGCATCGTGCGCGAGGCGTTCCACATCGCGACCACCGGGCGCCCGGGGCCGGTGCTGATCGACGTGCCCAAGGACATCGGGCAGGGACCCTGCTCGGCGCCGTTCACGGACGCGCTCGACCTGCCGGGCTACACCGTTCCGAGTCGGGGCAACGTCGAGGCGATCGCGCGCGCCGCGCGCTACCTGCGCGAGTCACGCCGCCCGGTGCTCTACGTCGGGCACGGCGCGGTGATCTCGGACGCGGGCAAGGCCATCACCGCGCTGGCCGAGAAGCTGCGCGCGCCCGTGGTCAACACGCTTCTGGGCAAGGGCGCCGTCGACGAGACGCACCCGCTCCACCTGGGCATGCTCGGCATGCACGGCACCGCGTACGCGAACAAGGCGGTCGTGGACTGCGATCTGATCATGTCGATCGGAGCGCGCTGGGACGACCGCATCACCGGTCGTGTCTCGGATTTCTGCACGCGCGCGGTGAAGATCCACGTCGACATCGACGCGGCGGAGTTCGGCAAGATCATTCAGCCCGACGTCGCGATTCACGGCGACGCGCGGCTCGTGATCGAAGACCTCGTCCCACAGGTCGAGATCGCCGACACCAAGGAGTGGCTCGGCCAGATCGCCCGCTGGCGCAGGCAGTACCCGCTCAAGTACCCGAAGCAGGGGGGCCTGCGCGCGCAGCACGTGCTCGACCGGCTGAACGAGCTCACGCGCGGCGAGGCGATCCTCACCACCGACGTGGGCCAGCACCAGATGTGGGCGGCGCAGTTCTGCCTCGCGCGCACCAACCGGCACTGGATCACCAGCGGCGGCGCGGGGACGATGGGCTTCGGCTTCCCGGCGGCGATCGGCGCGCAGTTCGCGAACCCGAAGAAGAAGGTCTGGGCCATCGTCGGCGACGGCGGCTTTCAAATGACCTGCTCCGAGCTCGCGACGGCCTGCGTGAACAAGCTCCCGGTGAAGTGTCTGATCATCAACAACAACTATCTGGGCATGATCCGGCAGTGGCAGGAGATGTTCTACGACAACCGCCTGTCCGGCGCGGATCTCGAGGGCAACCCCGACTTCGTGAAGCTCGCGCAGGCGTACGGCGCGAGGGGCCTGCGCATCCGCCGGCCGGCCGACGTCGACCGCGTCCTCGCGGAAGCGCACGCCTGGGACAAGGGGCCGTGCATCGTCGTCGCCGAGGTGGTGAAGGAGGACAACGTCTTTCCGATGATCCCCGCCGGCGCCTCGCTCTCCGAGATGCTGATCGAGAAGCCCAAGCAGCGGCTCGAGAAGCCGAGCGGGAGCACCTGATGTCCGCGGCCGAAGTGACTCCCGCGGGCGCGGCGCAGCGCGCGCCATTGCACACCATCTCGCTGTTCGTGAACAACAAGCCCGGCGTCCTGGTGCGCGTCGCGCTGGTGTTCTCGCGCCGCGGCTTCAACATCGAGAGCCTGGTCGTCTCGCCAGGCGCGGAGGGCCGCTTCTCGCGCATGACGATCGTCTGCTCCGGAGCGGCGGACGCCCTGGGCCAGATCATCCAGCAGCTCGCCAAGCTGATCGACGTGGTGCACGCCATCGACCACACCGGCGACGACAGCTACGAGACCGAGATCGCGCTCGTGAAGCTGTTCGCGCCGCTCGATCAGCGCACGCAGATCCTGCAGGTGGCCGAGCACTTCAAGGCCAAGGCCGTCGACTACGGATCGGACTCGCTGATCCTGCAGATCCACGGGCCGAGCGAGAAGCTCGACGCATTCATCGATCTGCTGCGACCGTTCAAGCTTTCGGAGCTGGTGCGTTCGGGGAAGCTCTTGATGGCGCGGGGCGTGCGCGTCACCTGACCGTCGCGCTCAGCATGAACGCGAGGAAGGCGAGCGAGGCTCCCGCGACGGCGAGCGAAGCGAGGTCGGTCCAGATCGACTCGTAATGGGTCATGCGGCGCCTCCTGCCAGGATCATGACTCGCTCGCCGGGGCTCCGCTGTGAAGTCGTTCTCAGTGACCCACGACGAGCGGCCCGAGCAGGCTCACGACCGCGACGATCGCCGCGATCCCCACCACGTCGAGCAGCGCTCCGTGGCGCATCACCCTGGTGAGTGGGATTCGTCCCGAGCCGTAGACGATCGCGTTGCAGGGCGTCGAGACTGGCAGCATGAAGCCGAGCGACGACCCCAGCGTGGCCGCGAGCGCGGGCAGCACGGGGTCGATCCCGGCGGAGCGCGCGAACGCGATCACCACTGGGACGACCATATTCGCGGACGCGGTGTTGCTGGTCGTCTCGGAGAGCGCCGCGGCGAGCGCGGTCGAGAGGGCGATCAACCCGAGCTCCGAGCGCACCCCGAGGAGGCTGGTGAGCGCCGAGCCGAGCGCTTCTGCGAGCCCCGTCTTGAACGCGAGCGTACCCAGCGCGATCCCGCCGCCGTAAAGGAACACGATCCACCAGTCGATCTTCAGCGCCTCGCTCCAGGGCAGCGTGAACTCGTGCCGGCGCAGGTTCGTGGGCAGGACGAACAAGAGTCCGGCGCCGAACAGGGCGACCACGGATTCGGGCAGGAGCGTCGAGAGCGCGACGTACAGCGGCGCCTCCTGGCCCGCGATCAGCGCGACGATTCCCGGCAGCACCCAGAGGAACACCGTCGCCCCGAACGCGAAGAGGGCGTTCTTCTCGCCGCGCGACCAGGGCCCGAGCTTCGCGCGCTCGCCGCCGAGCAGCTCCGTCACGCCGCTGAGCCGGCTGCCCGCCGGCGCGCCCGAGCGGCCGAGGTCGAACAGCATCCAGCCCATGAGCAGCGCGCAGAGCGGCACGCCGAGCGCCATCCACGAGAAGAACGGCAGGTCGAGGCCCAGCTCGCGGCGAATGAAGCCCAGCCCGATCAGGTTCGGCGGCGTGCCGACCGGAGTGCCCATCCCGCCGATCGACGCGCCGAACGAGCTCGCCAGCAAGAGCGCCGTGGCGAAGCCCGCGGGCAGCGGCGGGCCCGAGCGCCGTGACTCGAGCGCGGCGAGCAGCGAGACACCGATCGGGAACATCATCGCGACCGTCGCCGTGTTGCTGATCCACATCGAGATCAGACACGCGACCGACGCGTAGGCGACGAGCACGCGCCACGGCCGCTCCCCTACACCGGGCAGTGACAGGATCGCGAACGCGAAGCGGCGATCGAGGCCGTGGAAGAAGATCGCCTGCGCGAGCATGAACGTGCCGATGAACAGGAAGATCAGCGGGTCGGCGAAGGGCGCGAACGCGACCGGGGCCGGCGCGACGCCGAGCGCGACCGCGCCCGCGACGCCGAGGAACGCGGTCATCGCCATCGGGATCGCCTCGGTCACCCACAGCACGACCACCGCGCCCATGATCGCCGCGAGCCGGTGCGCCTCGACGCCGAGTCCGAGCGGCGCGAGCCAGAGCGCCGCGAACGCGAGCGGCGCGAGCACGAGTCCTGCGCGCTCGCGCCAGGGCGAGCCCGTCGAGTCAGCCGAGCTCGCGCCCTCGAGATCCCCCACGGCCCCGCAAGCATAGCCGAGCGCGCGCCGCGGTCAGTGCGAGCGCTGCGAGCGCGAGGACGAGCGGAGCCGGCTCCGGCACCGCGGCGTCGATCACGTCGCAGGCGCAGGTCGTGGACGCGAAGTGCACCCGGTAGCCGCCACTCACGTCGTTGAAGAAGGCCGGCCCGATCGCGACCTGGAGCTGGATCCCGATCTCCGCGCCGCCTAGCGCGTAGGCGAGCGGCGCGTTGCCCACGAAGTCCGGCGAGAAGGTGTCGATCGCGCCCCAGACCGCCTCGTCCGCGCGGAGGTCCGCGGCGGGATCCACGCCCAATACCTGCGCCGCGTCGAGCGTTCCGTTCACGCGGTACAGGCTGCCGGGGAGAAACGTGCTGCGCGTCGCCGGGGCTCCGACCGCCAACGGCGCTCCGACCGCGTACCCGTAGATGCCGCCGGGCCCGCCGGCCGTGCCGGACAGCGGAATCGCCCAGAGCGACGAGCGCCCCTGGATCAGCACGTCGCCGATGCCCACGGGCACCGCGGCGAACGAAGACCCGAGTACGGGGAATGGCGACAGGGTCGTGTCCCCGCCGTAGTAGTTGAGGTCCAGGTTGATCCGCAGCAGCGAGGGCCCGAGCTCCTGCACCTCGAGCGACCGGATGTCGAAGTTCGCCCCGCTGCCCAGCACGTCCGGAGCGCCGACCCCGTAGGGGTCGCTGAAGAGCGTGCCGGCGCGTGTCCCCGCCGCACCGAGCAGGGCGCCGAGCAGGGCCAGGGCTCGAGTCAGTCGCTTCATGACGACCCTCCTGAGGCTCTGTCAGTCTACGCCGTCTCGCGCTGCCCAGATTCACGTCCGCAGGCGGGCGGCTCAAGCGGCCGCGCCCTGCGCGTCGATGGACCGAGGGAACCATGCCCGCCTCGAATGCCGATCCGGTCGAGCCGATCGCAGCGCCCTTGCTCGCGCTCGTCTCCGACGTCGTGCTGTGGCTCGACGACCAGCTGTGCATCCTGCGCGCGAACGACGCCGCGCTGCGACTCCTGCGCCAGCCCGTCGAGATGATCTTTGGCCTCTCGCTCGAGCAGCTCGTCGCGCCCGCGTCGCGCAAGACCTTCCTCGCCTACGTGAAGGAGCGGCGGGAGTCGGGCGGCGGTCCGGCGATCGGCCGGATCGACGTTCGGATCACGCACCTCGAGGTCGTGGAGCAGCCGTTCGAGCTCGCGCTGCACGGCGCGCAGATCGACGGCAAGGCCGGCTGGCTCGCGGTCGCGCGCGACCTGACGGAGCGGCGCCTGCTGCGCGCGGAGCGCAACCGCGCCGAGTCGCTCGAGGAGGCGAACTCCGCGCTGCGCGAGGCGATGCTGCACGCGGAGCAGACCACGCGCGTGAAGACCGAGTTTCTCGCCAACGTGTCGCACGAGATCCGCACGCCGATGACCGCGATCCTCGGCTTCACCGAGGTCCTGCTCGAAGAGGCGCGGCGCGAGCACGCGGCTCCGGGGACGATCGACGCGCTGCGCACGATCCAGCGCAACGGCGACTACTTGTTGGCGCTCTTGAACGACATCCTCGACCTCTCGAAGATCGAGTCGGGCCGGCTCGAGGTCGAGCGAGTCACTTTTTCGCCGGTCGCGGTGGTGCGCGAGGTCGAACGACTCATGCGCTTGCGCGCCGAGGCGAAGGGTATCGCGTTCGAGGTCGAGTTCGACGGCGCGCTGCCCGAGCACGTCGAGGGCGACCCGACGCGCGTGCGCCAGATCCTGATCAATCTGGTCGGCAACGCGATCAAGTTCACCGAGATCGGCGAGGTGCGGCTGCGCGTGAAGCTGCGCGACGAACACCTGCCCGCGATGCTGCGCTTCGAGGTCGTCGACACCGGCATCGGAATCACCGCCGCCGAGCGCGGCAAGCTGTTCCGGCCCTTCGGCCAGGCCGACAGCTCGACGACGCGGCGCTACGGCGGGACCGGCCTCGGACTCACCATCTCGAAGCGACTCACCGACTTGCTCGACGGCACGATCGAGGTCGAGAGCGAGCCCGGGCGCGGCACCGTGTTCGTGGTCCAGATACCGGCGGGCAACCTCGAGGGCGTGGCGCGCATCGGCGCGACTCGGTCACCCGCCGCCGTCGAGGAGCGCACCACCGACGTGGACCCGACGCTCTCGGGGACGGTGCTCCTGGTGGAGGACGGTCCCGACAACCAGCGTCTGATCGAGCTGCTCTTGCGCCGCGTCGGGCTCGACGTCGTGACCGCCGAGAACGGGCAGCAAGCGGTCGAACGCGTACAGGAAGCGCGCGTCTCCGGCCGGGCCTTCGCGCTCGTGCTGATGGACATGCAGATGCCGGTGATGGACGGCTACACCGCAACGCGCATCCTGCGCCGGCAGGGCTTCGACGCGCCGATCGTCGCGCTCACCGCGCACGCGATGGACACAGAGCGCTCGCGCTGCATGACCGCGGGCTGCGACGACTTCTCAACCAAGCCCATCGACCGCGCGCGCTTCTACGCGCTCTTGCGCCGGCATCTCGGCGAGAACAAGGACCCCTGAGCGAGGTCGTCCCTTCCTGGCCGCCGATTCGGTCCACCGAACAGACTCGCGCGCCGATACTGGACGGATGGGACGGGTAAAGGGGATCACGATCCTCGACGCGGTGAAGTTCCTGCGCGCACGGCGCGACGACGCCGCGGAAGTCCTGCCTGTCTCGATGCACGCCTACCTGGACGATCAGATCGTGGCGTCGATCTGGTACCCCGAAGCCGACTTCGTCGAGCTGATTCGCGCGGTCGCGAAGCTCCTGCCCGGGCCGATCGACCGCGCGCTGATGATGATGGGCGAGCGCGGCGCGCGCGCGCAGACGGTCGTCTACGGTGACTTGATCCGCGGCATCGCCGCGCACAGCCGCACGTTTGCGCTCTGGTCGTCGCAGCACGACACCGGCGAGATGCGCTCCACCATGGAGGGCCGCAACCGGGTGCGGGTGGAGCTCGTGGGCTACGAGGACACGTCGCGCGAGTTCTGTCTCTTGCTCGGTGGCTACGTCGCCGGCACGCTCGCCGTCAACGGCATTACCGACTCGTCGGTCCAGAAGTTGTCGTGTCGCCTGTGGGGCGATCGTCTGTGCGCGTGGCGCGGGACGTGGACGCCGCTGGACGAGAAATGAGTCGCCTTCACTCGCAGGGCGCGCGGGCCGATGCCAAGCCCGTGGGCGCGGGCAAGATCAAGGGCGTGGCCTTTCTCGGGGTCGTGAAGCTCCTGCGCTCGCGCAAGGACGAGGCGAGGGAGCTGCTGCGGCCGGAGCTCCACCACTATCTCGCGGACATTGTGCACCCGTCGGCCTGGTATCCCGAGGGAGATCACGCCGGGCTGTTGGACGCGGGCTCGCGCCTCTACTCCGGCTCGCCGGATCGCGCGCTCGAGCTGATGGGCGAGCTGGCGGCGCGCGGACACTCGGAGATCTACCACGAGTTACTCGTCGGCCACGGCTCGCCGAGCCGCACGTTCGCGATGTGGTCGACGCAGCACGACACGGGCGAGATGCGCCGCGTGCGCGAGTCGACGACGCGCATGCGCTTCGAGCTCGTGGACTTCGACGAGACCTCGCGCGAGCTCTGCTTGCTGATGACGGGATACTACCGCGGCACGTTCGCGGTGAACGGCTTCTCCGACGTCAACGTCGAGAAGCTGACCTGCAAGCTGTGGTCGGACGAGTCGTGCGTGTGGCGCTGCTCCTGGAAGCGCCCCGAGACCGAGCAGTGAGCCGTGGGTAACGCCAAGGGATCCGTGCTCCTCGGCCCGGTGAAGTATCTGCGCCAGCGGCGCGACGCGGCCCTCGAGCTGCTCGCGCCGGAACTCGCACACTATCTCGACAACGACGTCCGAATCTCCTCGTGGTATCCCGAGAACGACTTCGTCGCGCTGGTTCGCGCCACCGCGCAGCTGATGTCGGCGAACGACCCGGCGGGGGCGATGGAGGCGATGGGCGCGGCCGGCGCCCACGAACACGCCGAAGTGTACGGCGCGCTGCTGGCGACGACCCTCCACTCGAATTCGAGCGTGTTCGCGCTCTGGTCCGCGCAGCACGACACGGGCAGACTGGAGGGCAGCCTCGACACGCCGACCAGCGCGCGGATCAAGCTGGTCGCGTTCGACTCACCCTCGGACGTGATCTGTCTGCTTTCCGGCGGCTACATTCGCGGTCAGCTCACCGCCGACGGCTGGGATGACATCGCGATCGACCACGCGCACTGCGTGCTGCGCGGCGACCCGCACTGCGAGTGGCGCGCCTCGTGGAAGAACCCGGACTCGACCCCGCTCACCCCTGTCCGCCGCCGTGCACGTTGAGCTTCTCCCCGGTGATGTAGCTGGCGCGCTCCGAGACCAGGAAGCGCACGGCGTTGGCCACGTCCTCGGGCTGACACACTCGGCCGAAGGGCATGACCGCGTCGAGCTTGCGGATGTCGTCGACCCCCATCGCCGCCTTCGCTAGCCTCCGCCCCATCTCGGTCTCGACCAGGCCAGGGGCGACCACGTTCACGCGGATGCCGTGCTTCTTCTCTTCCTTCGCCAGCGTGAACGCGAGTGACTCGAGCGCGGCCTTGCCCATGTTGTACGGCGCGCCGCCGCCGGCGTGGTGCAGCGTGGCGACCGACGAGATCATCACCACGTCGCCGCGCGGCCGCGTGCGCATCGACGGGATCACGAGATGGCACAGGTACCAGGCGCCGAAGGCGTGCGTGCGCACCACGCGCTCGAACTCCAGCGGGTCCGAGTTCTTCACGGTCTGGCCGCGACTCGCGATGCCGGCGTTGTTGACCAGGATGTCGACGAAGCCGAAGTCCCTGACGACCGCGTCGACCATCGCCTGACACGCCTCGAGTGAGTCGACCGACGCGGCGTAGGCGCGCGCGCGCCGCCCGAGCGACTCGATAGCGGCGACCGCTTCCTTGGCGGCGGCTTCGTCCTTGCGGTAGTTCACCGCGACGGCGGCGCCGTCCTCGGCCAATGCGAGCGCGATCGCCCGCCCGATTCCGCGGCTTCCCCCAGTGACCAGCGCGACGCGTCCCGCGAGCGACATGCGATTCCCTCCTTTTGGGCCGCCGGGAGGATACCGCGGCGGCACACCTCGAAGTCACGCCGGCTCGCCGCCGAGGATCTTGTCGCCGTCCCGACGCCAGCGGTACACGAGCGGCGCCTTCGTGCGCTCGAGCTGCTTCCACAGCGTCGGGTCCGCGCGCCTGGGCAGCGCGAGCTCGGCCAGGCCGCTGGCGTCGCAGCTCCAGAGCCGCGCGTGGGGCTTCGTGCGCTCGATCCGCCCGATGACTCGCGAGAGCGCTGAGTCCGACCCGGCGCCGGGCGCCTCGCCCGTATGCGCTCTCTCGAGCGCGAAGAACGCGTAGGGCAGGCTGCGCAGATCGATGCCGGCGCGCCGGCCGAACTTCACCCAGTCGGAGTCCGCGAGGATCCCGGGCGGTGGCGGCGCGAAGAAGTGGCACCAGTGCCGTTCGTTGCCCTGCGCGAACATCGGGCAGCTCTGCGCGTGCGTACATGGGGCGATGAGCCGGAGTCCACCGCGGAGCTCGTCGCGCAGCCGGCCGAGCCGTCTACTGACCGCATGCGCGCCCGGCTCGACCCAGAGCACGGCAGCGGCGCGCGCCGCGAGCGCGCGCAGCGAGGCGAGCGCCGCCGCATCGAGCTCGTTCAACACGTGACTCACGACCAGGAGGCCGATCGGCGCGTCGCCGGCGAACGAGCGCGGGGTGGCCTGCGTGACGCGAAGTGCGGGGAACGAGCGCCGCGCGGCGTCCGCGGCGAACTCCGCCGCGAGCGGCGCATGATCCCACACGGCGAGCGAGTCGAAGACCTCCGCTCCGAAGAACGAAATGACTCGCCGCGCCGCGATTCCGCTGCCGCAGCCCCAGTCGAGCACCGCGCGCGCCCGCGCGCCGGGTTGCCAGCCGCGCATGCGCAGCTCGCGCAGCACCTGGTCCCACTTCCAGCCGATGCGCTCGCCGTAGGTGCGGTCGTAGCTCGCGAGCTCGCCGAGAGACTCCCAATAGGGACCCTCCGCGGCGGCGCCGTCGAGGAACCGCTCGCGCAGACGCTCGAGCCGGGGCCAGTCGAGATCGGACCAAGTCACGCGCTGGCGAAGGATAGCGCCGAACGGCTAGCGGCGTTTGCGCGGCAGCGAGTGCTCCCAGTCGGCGAGGATCGCGCGCAGCGCGGACACGAAGGCGAGCGGCTGGTCCAGCAACAGGTGGTGGTAGGCCTGCGGGATCTCGACCACCGGCGCGTTGCGGTCGAGCAGCTCGTAGATGTAGTCGGCGACGTCTGGAGTCACGAGGTCCGAGAGCTCGCCGCGAAACACGGCCACGCGGCAGCGCACCTGCGACAGGTTCTCGGCGATCGCCTCGGGCGCCGCGCGCCGGAACACGACCGGGTCGAACTTCCAGGTCCAGCCGGACTCCGTCTGGTGTAGCGAGTGGCGCGCCACGTGCTCGACGATCCAATCGTTCGCGCAGGGCTGAGGGGGGATGAGGCGGAACTTCGCCACGGCGGTCTCGAAATCGCGGTAGGTCTTCGGGTTGCGGAACGCGCGCCCGCGGGTGCCTTCCTCGGACTCCGGATCGGGCCGGCGCACCGGTGAGTCGACGATGATCGCGCCTGCGAGCCGGTCGCCGAAGCGCGCGGCAGCCCCGATGCACACGATCCCGCCCATGCTGTGACCCACGAGCAGCGGCGCGCCCACGATGCCCGCGTGGCGCGCGACCGCCATCACCTCGTCGGCCCAGACCTCGCGGCGGTATTCGCTGCGCCGCCCGCTGTCGCCGTGACCGGAGAGGTCGAGCGCCACGACGTGGTACTGCGACGTGAGCAGCGGCGCGATGAAGCTCCACCAGTGCGCATGCGCCGCGCCGCCGTGCACGAGCACGATGCCGGGCTTCTCGCGCTCGCCCCAGCGCAGGTAGTGGATGCGCGCGCCCGCGACGTCGACGTGCGCCTCGTCCGGCTTGTGTTCGAGCGCGCGCCGGAACCAGTCCGGCGACTCACTCATCGAGCTCGTACTTTTTCTTGAGCTCGGGGTCGCGCGCTGCGAGAAGCTCGGCGAGCGTGACCATCACCTTGCACTGCTTCCAGGTCGCATCGTCCTGCATCTTGCCCTCGAGCATCAGGGTGCCGCTGCCGTCGGGCATCGCCTTGATCACGCGCTTCGCCCAGAGCACCTCGTCCGGCGGCGGCGTGAACACGCGCTTCGCGATCTCGATCTGCGA
>WNFL01332625.1_pt10 | contig 17525 bp, 18 predicted proteins | sample 5400361 | NCBI WGS metagenome assembly WNFL01 (sample SAMN13153351, study PRJNA577476) | soil metagenome | isolation source: 40 cm soil on Douglas fir-dominated hillslope | place: USA:California | collected 2013-09-17 | reverse complement strand
GTGGCCGCTGCGACGCCCGCCGGAAAGACCGCCTTGAGCGCGTACGCCGCCGCCGCGGCGCCGGTGAGCTGTGCCACGATGTAGAGCAGCGCCATCGAGGGCTCGATGCGCCGCGTGGCCAGAAAGGCGATGGTCACCGCGGGATTCAGATGTCCGGAGATGCGCATCGTCGCCGACACGGCGACGGCCAGGATGATTCCGTGCGCGAACGCGGCGATGAGCAACGGGTTGAGATTCGACATGGTCGCCGACATGATCGACCCGCCGCCAACGAAAACCAGAGCGAAGATGCCGATGAACTCGGCCATGAAATGACGCCAGCTATCGCGCATGATGACGAGGGAAAGAGGGGATTCGGTGACCAGTCATACTCCATCGTGCCGCTTCAGCAACACCGCCGCGTTGATGCCGCCAAACCCGAAACTGTTGCTCAGCGCATACTCGACATCGGCACGCCGCCCGTGCTGCGGGATGTAGTCGAGATCGCACGCTTCGCCCGGCACCTCGTGATTCAACGTGGGCGGCAGCCACTTGCCGTCGAGCGCCAGCGCGCTGATCGCCAGCTCGATGGCCCCCGAAGCGCCGAGTGCGTGTCCATAGTAACCCTTGGTGCTGCTGACCTGTAGCCGGTGCGCGTGGTCGCCGAACGTCTGCTTGAGCGCCGTGGTCTCGGTCGAATCATTCAGCGGCGTCGAGCTGCCGTGCGCGTTCACGTACCCGACGTCGCCCGGCGAAACTCCCGCGTCGCTCAGAGCAAGCCGCATCGAGCGCGACGCCTGCGAGCCGTCCGGACGCGGCGCGGTCATGTGATGTGCGTCGTTGGAGCTGCCATAGCCCACGACCTCCGCATAGACATGCGCTCCGCGCGCCATCGCCCGCGACAGCTCCTCGAGAACGAGGACGGCGGCGCCCTCGCCCATCACGAACCCGTCGCGGTCGCGATCGAATGGACGTGAAGCGCCCGCGGGGTCGTCGTTGCGAGTGGACATCGCGCGAATGATGGCGAAGGAGCCGAAGCACAGCGGCGACAACGGTGCTTCCACGCCGCCCGTGAGCATCACGTCGGCATAGCCGTCGCGCACCACACGGAAGGCATCGCCCACGGCAATCGTTCCTGATGCGCAGCTCATTCCGTTCGTGCTGTTGGGCCCCTGCACGCCGAGCTCGATGGCGATGTTGCAGCTCGACGCCCCGATGAAGACGTTGAGCGCCAGCGCCGGATTCAGCGCACGCGTGCCTTCGTTCACATACACATCGTACTGCTCCTCGGCGAAGCGAATGCCGCCGAGTGCGCTGCCCATGCTCGCGCCGATGCGCTCGCGATCTTCCGCGGCGACGTTGAGGCGTGCGTCTTCCAGGGCGAGCTTCGCACACGCCACGGAGAAATGACTGAATCGGTCGAATCGCCTGGTTTGCCTGGACTCGAGAAAGTCGGCGGGATCGAAGTCGTCCACCTGCGCCGCGTTCTGGCTGCGCCACAGACCCGGATCGAAGCGCGTGATCGTCGTGACGGCGGAGCGCTCGCGCCGCAGGCCGTCCCACAGCCCCGCGCGTCCGAGCCCAATGGGTGTGATCGCTCCAATGCCCGTGATGGCGACCCGCCGGCGTTCAATCACCTCATCCTCCACATCAGCTAGTTTCCCGCGCCGATTGCGGTACGCTCGGCGTGTTCGGCCAGGCCCGCGAGTGTGCGGCTGGCAATCCCGTGCACGAACACGGGACCGATGACGAGCGTTGCCGCGGACGATCCCACGAGCGGTACGTCGGGACCATCCCACACGTGCACGATGCGTACGTGCGTTCCCCCTGGGGCTTCACGGAAGGTCCATTCGACCTCCATGCCGCGCGTCACGCCCTCGACGTGTGCAAACCTGATGCTAGCGGACGAGGCTGCCGTTGGGCGAAGCACCTGCATCTTCGATTTCCACGACGTGGGCCAGAGGACGACTCCAAAGGGCCGATTGGCGCTCATCTCCACGATACCGCCGCCGTCGCGGCGTCGCTCCACGAATCGGACGTACCGGTAGTGCTTGAGCAGTGCGGGCCACCGCTCCACGTCCGCCGCCAGCGAGAAGATCGTGTGCAGCGGCGCGCGTACGAGCTGTTCGTCCACCGTGGACATGCTCTTGCCGATGGGCAGCGGTCCGAGATCGAATGGCGGCAGGTCGCTCATGTCGCGGGCATCCAGGTGAGAGTAATGCGGAACGCAGGGTGTTGCCGCACCTCCGGCGTCCGCCCGGTGGCGCGGCTCACCGTTTCCGCCAGCTCGCGTGGCGTGAAGCCCCGCAACACGGACACGGTGCCATCGTGCCGAGTGATCCGGTGGAATCCCAGTGGCCAGGTCACCAGCCAGAATCCCGCCGCGGCCAGCCAGCTCCGCCGAAGGTCGCTGATGATCACCGCTCGCCGCGCAACGCGGTGGAGCTCGAGGATCACGGCAGCGAGCTCCGCGTCCTCGAAATGATGGAGCAGTTGGGAACAGGTCACGACGTCGACACTCGCGTTGGCGAACGGCAGATGCCGCACGTCGGCGCAGAGACTTCCGTCGAGCACTCGTATATTTCGCCGCGCCAGCGATTCGGCCTCGTCCACCCCGAAGGTGCGAAGGCGTACGCCGCGCCGCGAGGCCAGACCCGCCGCGCTCGACGGAATGTCGGCGAGGCCGGTCCCGACGTCGAGCAGCGTGACGTCGGTGCCGAGGCGCGGCAGCACTCGCGCCAGTTCGGAGAGGACCGCTCGTCGTCCGCCGAGCAACACGTTCGAAACCCGGACGTCGCGGAGCGACCGCTCCCGGGTGGCGGGATCCGTTCGAGGATCGTCGAGGTGCTCGACGCCGCGATGGCGGCGCGGAGTCAGCACGTTGCTAGCGCTCAAGCTGCGCGTAACCGCCGCGATAGTACAGCAGCGGGCGTGCGTCCCCCGCATCCGCGCGCTCCACGGCGCCGATGAAGATCGTGTGATCACCGGCTGAATGTCGTGACGTGATGCGACACTCGAGATGTGCGAGCGCATCCTCGAGCAGGACGACACCACTCTCGCCGCGCGTGAAGCCCAGCCCGTCGAACCGGTGCGACGAGTCCTCCGCGGCGAACCGGCGCGACAGAGCTTCCTGGTCGGATGCAAGGATGTTGACGCCGAACCGTTCCGCATGGCCGAGTGCTTCGAGCATGGACGCGCCGTGATCCACGCAGATGAGCACGAGAGCCGGAAATAGACTCACCGAACAGAACGCGCTCACGGTCATGCCTTCATCGCGCCCTTTCGCGTCCACTGTGGTCACGACTGTCACACCCGACGCGAAGCGGCCGAGTACGCTGCGGAAGGCATCGGGATCGAGCGTCATTCGTTGGGAACAGGTCGTCGAGCGAAGTCGGGCTGCCGAAAGAGATTCAGCAGATAGCCGGGACGCAACACCTCTCGTGCAGGCACGAAGTCGCCGGTGACGCCGATGAGCAGGTCGGCCATGTCCTGCCGCGCCTCGAGCGTGCGTGCGAAGTAGTTCATCGCGGGGGCGCTGCGGATCGCGGCGTTGATGAGTCGTTCCACGATCCATTTCCCGCGATACTCCAGTCGACGATCGCGGTCGTATGTGCGGAGTGCGGCGTCCTCGTCGCGCGCGCGCGCGGCGCCGAGTGCCTCCATGAGCCGCGGCGCGAGGAGTTCGCCGCCGCGAAGGGCAGAGTAGATCCCCTCACCGGTAAAGGGGTCGAAGAAGTCGGCGGCATCGCCGACGAGTGCCGCGCCCGGCGCCCACGCGCACGGGGCATGCGACGCAAAAGGTCCCGTCGCGACGACCGGCGATGCGCGGCGCGCACCCTTGAACCGCGGAGCGAGCTGTGGGCGCTGCAACAACCAGTTGTGGAGAAAGGCGCCGCGGTCTCCGCTGGCGCCGCGCGCGAGCTGCTCGGGGACGACGAGCGAGACGTTCGTGAAGCCGCCATCGACGGAGGCGAATCCTACATAGCCGACATCCTCGGCGACATGCATCTCGCCCCATTGCGTGATGTCGCCGACGTTCTCGTAGTGCGCCACGAGCGCGATCCGACGTCCCCACATGCGACGTGTCCGCGAGAGCTCCAGCCGCCGCGCAACGACCGAACGCAGACCATCGGCACCGACGACGAACGTGGAATGGAAGTCCTCGAAGCGGCCGTCCGCGCGGACGACGCGAAGGCCCTGCGCGCGACCTCCAGCATCGCGCAGCACGTCGGTGACGCGGATTCCCTCGCGAACCTCCGCGCCCGCTGCGCGCGCACGGTCCAGCAGAATGGCGTCGAGCAGCACGCGCCGCAGCGCGAGCCCCCGGTCGCGAAACGCGCTATAACCGTGCTCGGCCACGAAGTTTCCGCGGATCACCGCGCCGTTCGGCGCATGCACCACCATGCCGGCGAGATGCGCCGCACCGGCGGCCTCCACGGCGTCGAGCGCACCCATCTCGCTCAACAGGCGGGAGGCCTGCGGACTCAGATACTCGGCACACGGCTTCGAGCGCGGAAACCGCGCGCGATCGAGCACGAGCACGCGAGCGCCGGCGCGCGCCAGGGCGAACGCGGTGAATGAACCGGCGGGACCGGCGCCGGCAATGATGACGTCGAACTCCGGATGACGCTGTGTCATGTCGTACCGAGCATTGCTATCGCTGCTCCCAGAACAGTGGCAACCAGGTTGACGCCATCGTTATTCACCCAGACGCAGCCGCCGACGAGCACGGTAGCCGCGCCGCAATCGTGAATCCGGCACTCCGTATTCCGTTCGCACGTCGCGCACCATCGGCGCTCCTGTACCGTTGCGCCGAGGAGCGAATCGGCCAGCGCGCCGCCAATGCCGGCAATGACGAGAAGCGGCACTGACGTTGCGAGTCCGAGCGCCGCCGCCGACAGCGCGATGAACGTCGCTCCGGCGACCATCGCCACGGTGCCGTGGAGACTGATTGCGCCCGAGGTTCCCGCGGGCAATGTCCTCCACGTCGCAATTGACCGCGGCATTCCTCCGAACACGGTGCCGACCTCGGTGGCCCAGGTGTCCGCCGTCGCGGCGGCGAGCGCACCCAGCGCCGCGAGTGCGAGCTGCTGCGACGCCAAACCCTCGAGCGTGACGGATAGCACCGCGCAGAGCGCATACACGGCGCCGTTCGCGAGGACCTGCGCGGCGTCGCGCGTGCCTCCCTTCGCGATGATACCGCACGTGACGTCCTCTCGCCGTGCGCGCCGAACGCGCGAGAGCAGGGATGACGTGATGAAGAAAAGCACCAGCAGCGCGCCCCACCTCCAGCCGGATGTCATCGCCGCCGTGCCGACGATGATCGCGGCGAACGCGCCCGAACCGGACAGGGAGTGCGCGCGCCATGCAATCGCCGCAATGCTGGTTGCGACGAGGACGGCGGCGAGAAGATGCACGGGCAGCGAAACGGAAGGCATTGAGTGCCCCTCAGGTTCCCGTTAGCTTCACGGCTCACTCATCGCAAACCGGCCCGATGCATCGCTGTTCATGCTAGCCACCGTTGACGCCCTCCTTCCGCTCAGCCTCCTCGAGGCGGTTCGCGACGTCGACACGCCCGAAGGAGTGCTCGAGGCCGAATTCGTGGACGAGCTGCGCAACAAGCGGCTCGGACTCAGCGACACGGTGTATTCGCAGATCAAGCGGTACACCGAGGCCGTGCGCCGCAATCACAGAACGCCACAGGACGACGCCGTCGCTCTCGCACGCCTCATCGGTCGTCGCCCCGATGCCGAAGCGGTGCTGCGCGCCGCGGGCCGATTTCTGGCGCGCGAGGCGTACATGACCGTGTCGCCCGTGACGCGCGGCGCGCTGAAAGTGATGCCGTCCATGATCTCCAAGCCCATCGCGTTCCGCAAGACGCGTCGTCTCGCGCAACGCTACCTCAACGCCACCGTGCGTCGCGTCGGACAGTACGTTCTGCTCGAGGTGCCGCGCTCGGTGACTCTTGGCGTTGCACCCGGGAGCACCGGCTGCGCGTTCTATGAGTCCACGCTGCGCGAGCTGCTGCGGCTCCTCATCGGAACGACAGGGTCCGTGGAGCACACGCGCTGCGCCGGGCGTGGCGAAGGGAGTTGCGAGTGGCGCGCCGACTGGCGCGGCATCGATCGCGCGCGCACGGTCTGATCGTGCGATGCTGACGCCTGAACTGCTTCCGGCCCTTCAGCGGGCGCTTTCGGACGCGTCGCTCGACGGCTGGCTCCTTTTCGACTTCCAGGGCACGAACTCCGTCGCAGGCGGTTTCCTCGGCCTGCACGGCATGGTGACGCGCAGGATCTTCGTCTGGATTCCGCGCGAAGGCGTCCCGCACGCGCTGGGGCATGCCATCGAGCCGGGACCCTGGACGAGTTGGCCGGCATCCTGGACGAAATCTTCATACAGCTCGTGGCAGAGCCTGGAAGATTCCATCGCCGCCATGGTGCGCGGCAAACGGATCGCCATGGAATACTCGGCCGGCGACGCGGTTCCGTACCTCGATCGCGTGCCGGCGGGCGTGATCGAGATGGTGCGTGCCGCGGGGGTGACGAGCATTTCCTCGAGCGGCGAGCTGGTCAGTCGCTTCAACGCCGTATGGACACCGGCGCAGACCGCCGCTCACGAACGAGCCGCGGACGTCATCGCGCAGATTGCGCGGGACGCCTTCGCCTTCGCGGGCCAGCGAGCAGCATCCGCGGAGCCGATGTCGGAGTACGAGCTGATGGTGTGGATCCGTGCCCGCTTCGAGCATGCGGGGCTGTCCACGGACCATGGCCCCAACGTGAGTGCGGGCGCGAACGCCGCGAACCCGCACTACGAGCCGTCGGCGGAGCAGTCGGCTGTCATCACACCGGGGACCATTCTTCTCATCGACCTATGGGCCACCGAGCCCGAGGGCATCTACGCCGATCAGACGTGGATCGCGTCGCTCGGCGAGCCGAGCGCGCGCGCGCAGGACGTGTGGAACACGATTCGTGACGCACGCGACGCGGCCATCGAGTTTGTTCAGCGGGAAGCGGCCGCGCACCATTCGCCACGCGGTGCGGACGTCGACGACGTCGCGCGCCGTGTCATCGATGCGCGCGGCTTCGGAAAATACTTCACGCACCGCACCGGACACTCGATCGACGCCCGGTCGCTCCACGGCTCCGGCCCGCATCTCGACAACCTCGAGACGCGCGAAGAGCGGCTGCTGATTCCCGGCGTGGGGTTTTCGATCGAGCCCGGCATCTACATTCCCGGCGAGATCGGCATGCGCACCGAGGTGAACGTCCATCTCGAGCCGGGCCGTGCCGTGGTGACGCCCCCGGATTATCAACGGGAGTTGATCGTCGTCTGACGCTCGAACTCGCCTGTTTCGTGCCGGATTGCAGGTGGCTCGCGCCTTGCCCCGAAGCGGAGCGATGACCTCCTCATTGCCATCGACCTGCCGAGCGCTGACGGCCGGCGCTCTTGTGGTGCTGTCTGCGGTGACGGCCTGCACGCGCGAGGAGCCGAAGGCCACCGGGAAATCGCGGCCGGGCAAGCATGAACAAGCCGCCGCCGGCGACGTCGTCATCGGCACCGGGCATGCACCGTATCGCGTGATCAACGTGAGCTCGGCCGGCGCCGTCGCTGGAACCATCACACTGCGGAACGCGCCGCCGCTGCAGGCGACATCGACCGGGCCGCTCGGACCCGTGTGCGGTGGCTTGATCCCCGATCTCTCGGTGCAGCAGCAAGGAAACGGTCTCGCTGGTGCGGTGGTGTGGCTCGACGGCGTGGCCATCGGCAAAGCGCCCGGGGCCGAGCGACGACTGGAGCTCGAGAGCGATCACTGCAAACTGGTGCCGAGAGTACAGGCCGCATATGTCGGAAGCGCGGTGAACATCATAGGGCACGACGCATTTCTTCAACACCTGCGCTTCGCCGCGAACGGCGAAACCGCGCCCCGCGCGTCCATTCTCCTTGGCGGCGGCGAGCAAGTGATACCCACGGAATTGCCATTCAGGACGCCGGGCCTCGTGACGGTCAGCGATCCCGGGCACTCATGGACGAAGGCGTACCTCGCCGTATTCGACCATCCGTATTACGCCGTGAGTGCGCAGAACGGCGTGTTCACCATCGACGGGGTGCCGCCCGGAACGTACACGCTGAAGGTCTGGCACGAGCGCACGGGGGTGACGCAGCAGCCCGTGCGGGTGGCGGCAGGAGAGAAGGCGAACGTAAATGTAGAGTTGAGGTCCACGTCAGTCCCGTAGCTCCGCCCTGTACAACCTGCTGTAAATCCCCTCCGCATCCACGAGCTCGTCGTGCGTTCCTTCCTCGACGATGCGACCATGCTCGAGCACCAGCACGCGGTCCGCGCGTCGCACGGTGCGCAAACGATGCGCGATGATCAGCGTCGTGCGCCCGCGCAGCAGCTCTTCCATCGCTTGCTCGACGAGGCGCTCGCTCTCATTGTCCAGGCTCGACGTCGCTTCGTCGAGCACCACAACGGCGGGGTCCTTGAGAAACACTCGCGCGAGCGCGATCCGCTGGCGCTGGCCGCCGGACAGCTTCACCCCCCGCTCACCGACGAGCGTGTCCAGCCCCGTCGGTAGACGGTCGATGAACTCCGTCGCATGCGCCGCGCGTGCGGCCGCGAGCACATCCGCCTCCGACGCGTCAGGCCGTGCATAAGCGATGTTCTCGCGAACCGTGCCGCTGAACAGCGCGGGCTCCTGGGGCACGAGGCCCACCGAGCCCCGCAACGTGCCGAGTGAGAGTGTGCGCACGTCGCTGCCGTCGAGCGTGATGCGCCCGTCAGTGACGTCCCAGAAACGCGAGATGAGCGACGCCACCGTGGTCTTGCCCGCGCCACTTGGCCCCACCAGCGCGACAACCTCGCCGGGCGCGAGGCGGATTGAAACGTCCTGAAGCACCTCGGGTAGCTCGGGCGCATAGCGGAATCGGACGCCCTCGAGCGCGACCGCGCCGCGCACCGGCTGCGAAAGCGCGAGCGGCCGCGCGGGCTCGGCCACCGTTGGCGTCGTCTCCAGCAGCTCGAACACGCGCTGCGCGGCGCCGATGGCCTCCTGATAGCTCCCGAATAGCGATGCGAGCGAGCCAACCGCCGCCGCCACCGTGATCGCATAGAGGAGGAACGACACGAGCGCGCCCGGCGTGAGTGCGCCCTCGAGCACGAGGCGGCCGCCCTGCCACAGCACCGCTACCACACCGGTAAAAGCGATGAACCCCACGAGCCCGAAGAGCACCGCCCGCTGCGACGCGCGGGCGATCGCCGCACGCACCACGTCCGCCAGCAAGAACTCGTAGCGGCGCGTCTCCTCCGCCTCGCGCACGAAGCTCTGCACCGTGCGGATCTGCGAGAATGTTTCGTCCGCCATTGCCGTCGCGGTCGCAATGCGGTCCTGCACGCCAGTGCTCGCGCGCCGCAGACGACGCCCGAAGAAGAACGCCGTGCCGACCACCAGGGGTACCACCGCGAGCGTCGTCGTCGTGAGTCGCGGGTGGGTGAGCGTCAGCAGCACGACTCCGCCAATGAGGAAGAGCGATTGCCTCGACAGCTCGCTCACCCACGTGCCCATCAGCGATTGAAGAACGGCGAGATCCGCCGACAACCGGCTGGTGAGCTCGCCGGTCCTGCGCTCGGTGAAAAATCCCGGCGACAGGCGCACCAGATGCGCGAACACATCCTCTCGAAGCTTCGCGACGACCCGCTCCGCTGTGCTCGTCAGAAGATAGACCTGCACGAAGTTCATCACGCCTTGTAACGCGAAGGCGAGGACCAGGACGATCGCGATGTTGTCGAGCAGCGCGCGGTCGTGCTGTTGAAATGCTGCATCGAGCAGGCGACGGACCACCTGCGGAAATGCCAACGCGACCGCCGCGGCGACGAGCAGGCAGAGCGCGGCCACGATGAGCCGCGTCGCATATGGCCGCACGCGCGGAACGAGCGCCGTGAGCGCACGCGGAGTGGCCGGTTGGCGCGGCGCCTCGCTCACGCGAGAGCCCGATCCACCACCATCGCGGCAAACAAGAGGGCGAGATAGAGCAGCGAGAACTTGTACACCGCCCACGCGGGCTTCGCGTATTCCGATGCCCTCATCACCCGGATCACGCCGCGAAGCAGCAGGAGACCCAGCACCAGCGCCATGACGAAGTACGGAACGCCGAGCGCGCCGAACGTCACCGGCAACAGTGTCAGTGGCACGAGAATGAGCGTATACCACAACATGTTTCGCATGGTCTCGCGCTCGCCCCACACCAGCGGCGCCATCGGCACACCTGCGCGGCCGTAGTCCCGCTGCTTGTTGAGCGCGAGCGCCCAGAAATGCGGCGGTGTCCAGTAGAAGATGATCAGAAACAGGTACACGGCGAGCAGATCGACGCGTCCCGTGACCGACGCCCAGCCCACCAGCGGCGGAAACGCGCCGGCTGCACCGCCGATCACGATGTTCTGCGGCGAGCTGCGCTTGAGCCAGCGCGTGTAAACGAAGACATACGTGTAGAAACCACCGAGCGCGAGCGTCGCCGTTAGCACGTTGGCCACGTGTGCGAGGAGATACGTCGCGGTCGTCGCGCACAGAATCCCGAATGCCAACACCGTTTCCGCCCGCATCCGGCCGCTGGGAATGGGACGCAGCCGCGTGCGCGACATCCGGTCGTCGATGTCGCGGTCCATGTACATGTTCACCGCGTTGGCGCCGCCGGCCATCAGATAGCCGCCGACGAACACGGCAAGCACGAGCTTCCAGTCCGGCGAGCCGGCCACGTACATCGGCGCGATGGTGGTCACTAGCAGCAGCGAGATGATGCGAGGCTTGGTGAGCGCGATCAGATCGCGCGTGAAGCTCTTTTTCGCCGGCGTTTCCGCGACCGCGTTCACAGGTCAGCCCCGCGCGCGATGATCACCGCCACGCTGTGCTGCATCGAACCTGCCGGAATGCGTAGCGCGTCCCCGCCAACGAGATCGTCAGGGTTCTCTACGCGGGGCTCACGGACCCCGTGCCCGCCGCGTCCGAGATGCGCCAGGTACGCCAGCACGAACGTCGAGATCCAGATGCTGACGCCAGTGGCTTCGTGCAGCGAGCGGAGTACGGGAGGGAGGTGCAACCCGATCATCGCGCCCGCGAGGACGAGCTGCAGCACGCCCAGCGACAGCGCGATTCCGGCCGCCCGGCGGATGAGCGGCTCTTCACGCCGGCGCCGCAGACCCATGACGAAGCCGAACAGATGCAGGACGAGGAGTACGGCGAGGATACGGTGCGTCACCTGAACGAATACCGCTGCACGCGCCACGTCGGGATTGGTGCCGCACGACGGGAACGCCTGGCATGCGACAGCGGCGCCAGGATACTTTGCCGTGAGCCCACCCATCACGACGGTCACGAGCGCTACCGCCGCGGCGGCCATCGAGGCTCGCCGCGCGGTGCCTGAGACTTCGATCGCGCGCGCTTCGTCGCCGCCCAGCCCACCGGTACGGATCCACGTTGCAGCGACCGTCGCCACGAGACTCATGGCAACGGTCCAATGCGCGAGCGTCGCAAAGGGCGCGTTGCCGAGCTTCACCGTCAATGCGCCGAGCAGCGCGGCAGCGAGTCCCAGCACCAGAGCGAGCGCAGAGCTGCGCAGCACACCGCTCTCCCGGACACCAGGCTCGCCGCGCCTCCGCCATGCCGCCGCGAACGACACCACGAGCGTCAGGAGTAGCAGCGACGCGAGATACCGGTGCGTCACCTCGATGATGAGATCGGGGCGATCGAGCGGCGGGAAGAACGATCCGTAACAGCGCGGCCAGTGATCGCCGCATCCCATGCCCGATCCCGAAATGCGCACGACGGCGCCGAACACGAGATGGGCGCACGCCACGACAAAGGAGATCAACGCATACCGCCGGAGCATCCGCATCACATCCTCGCCGAGACGACCTGACTCCGTGCTCCGGTCCGATCGGCGCGTGAGTGGATGGCGCGCCACGTGAACGCGAGCAGTACGGCGAGAGCGAGCGCCGGAAGCACCGCCCAGAGCATTTCGACCGAGTGACGCGAGCGCGGCACGGCCGCCACCGGCTCGGGGGCGTTTCTCGTGGACTGGACCGACCGGATGATGAAGGTCTGCGCGATGGCGCAGCACGCCACGGACAGCCAGAACAGTCCGTCGGCGAAGGAAAGACGCATTCGGTAGGACAACTATGAGGGGAGCAAGAAAGGTCACCCACCCGCAGGTAGGGGTCAACCGGGCAATCCCTTACGGCGCACTCCCGCCTCCGTTTCCCGCGCCGTACCATTCCGCCATGACGACCTCGCCGGCGGCTCCCGAACGACTTTCCCTCCAGCGTCAGCTCGGCCTGTGGAGCGCGGTGGCCGTGCTCATCGGTTCCACGATCGGTTCGGGCATCTTCCGGTCACCTGCGGGCGTCACCGACAAGTTGCCCGGACCGCTGCCGTTGATGGCAGTGTGGGTTGCCGGCGGACTGTTCGCACTATGCGGCGCACTCACACTGGCCGAGCTGTCTGGCGCCTTCCCGGAAACCGGAGGCGCGTACGTCTTCATCCGCGAGGGCTGGGGACGCATGCCGGCGTTCCTCTTCGGCTGGTCCGAGCTCGTCCTCATTCGCGCCGCATCACTCGGCGCCATCAGCACCACGTTCGCCGAATACCTGCTTCGCGTATTGGGGCACGATCCTTCGGCCGCGCCATACAGCGATTTCGTGCACTACATCGCCGCCGTCGCCATCGCGCTCACGGCCACGTTCAACTACGTAGGGCTCCGGTGGGGCGCGCTGGTGCAGCTCTTCATCATTCTGCTCGCTCTCGCCATCGGGTTGCCGCGGACGGGAGGTCACTTCACGCCCGCCGTACCGGCGGGATCATTCCACGTCGCTGCGTTCGGTCTGGCGTTGGTCTCGGTGCTCTGGGCGTTCGACGGCTGGGCGGACCTCAGCTTCGTGCAGGGCGAGGTCAAGGATCCGCGACGTACGCTGCCTCGCGCCATCATCATCGGCACGCTGGCAGTAATCGCGATCTACCTGCTGGCCAACGTGGCGTATCTCGCGGTGATGCCGGTCGACGTGATCCGTCACTCGAAGCTCGTCGCGGCGGACGTCGCGCAGCGACTGATCGGCGCGCCGGGAGTGGTGCTGGTCGCCGTGATGGTGATGGTGTCCACGTTCGGTACGCTGAATGGGACGCTGCTGACGTCGCCGCGCGTCTTCTTCGCCATGGCGGACGATGGGCTCTTCTTCAAGAAGGTCGCCTCGGTGCATCCGCGGTATCACACGCCCTACGTGTCGATCCTGCTTGTGACGGCGCTTGGCATCGTGTTCGTCCTCGCCCGCACGTTCGAGCAGCTCGCGGACACCTTCGTCACAGCCATCATTCCGTTTTATGCCCTCGCCGTGGCGTCCATCTACGTGTTCAGGCGCCGTGCCGACTATCAACCGCCATTCCGCACGCCGCTATACCCGGTGGTCCCAGCGCTTTTCATCCTCGCCACGTTGTTTCTGCTGGGCAACGCAATCATCGATCCCTCGTCGCGCTGGGCGACGCTCGCAGTACTTGGCATCATTCTCGTTGGCGTTCCGGTCTATCTCCTCACGGTAGGACGGAGATTGCGATGAGCAAGGACGCACGCACGTCCGATTCGATTTCGCGCCGCGAGTTCGTGCAGCGGTCGTCCGTCGCAGCCGCCGTTATGGCTGCTCCCATGATCATCCCCTCGCGGCTCCTCGGCGGCATTCACGCACCGAGCAACCGCGTTCGCGTTGGCCACATCGGCGCGGGGCGCATCGCGTCGGGGCACGATATGCCAGGCGTCGCAAACGCAGATCTCGCCGACGTGCTCGCAGTGTGCGATCTCGATTCGCGCCGGGCCGAGGCGGGCAAGCGCCGCATCGCGCGCCTGTATGCCGCGAAGACGTCGCCGCTGCCCGACGTGCAGGTCTACACGGACTATCACGAGCTCCTTGCACGGCCGGACATCGATGCGGTCACCATCAGTACACCCGACCACTGGCACGCACAGCTCGCCCTCGCCGCGATCTACGCAGGGAAGGACGTCTATCTGCAAAAGCCGATGACGATGACGCACGCCGAAGGTGTGCTGCTGCGCGACGCCGTCGCGAAGACGGGGCGCATCCTTCAGGTAGGAAGCCAGCAGCGCTCATGGGGACCGAACGAGCAATTCCGCAAGGCGGTGGAATTCGTTCGCAGCGGGCGCGTCGGCCCCCTGCGCCGCGTGGAGATCGGCCTGCCCACGGATCCAACCGCGCCCGACGATCCGCCGCAGCCCGTCCCGCCGAATCTGAACTACGACATGTGGCTCGGCCCAACACCGCAGGTGTACTACACCGAGCAGCGCGTGCACTCACAGAAGACGGACGCCGCAGGAAACCCCGACGTGAACTCGCGGCCCGGCTGGCTGCGCAACGACGCCTATTGCCTCGGCATGATCACGGGTTGGGGCGCCCATCACTTCGATACGGCGCACTGGGGCATGAATCTGGAGCACACGGGGCCCAGCCGGATCGAGGGGCGCGGCGAGTCAAGATCTGGAACGTGCACGGCGCGTATCACGTGGAGCTCACGTATCCCGGAAACATCATCATGACCGTATCGGACAAGCTGCCGAATGGCATTCGCTTCATCGGCGACGACGGATGGATTTTCGTGTCGCGCGACGCTCAGGCGGCAACCGCGAGTGATCCAACGTCCGCGCCGACGTCGCTCAAGCCGCTCGATGCGAGCGACCCTCGCCTCCTCGATCCGCGCGGTGTCACCGTGGAGCTGCCGCACAGCCTTTCGCATCACCGCAACTGGCTCGAGTGCGTGAAGTCGCGTCAGCAGCCGCTCGCGCCCGCGCCGATCGCACATCGCAGCAATGCGGCGTGCATCCTCAGTTGGATCGCCATGAAGCTCGCCCGTCCGCTCACCTGGGACGCCAGAGGCGAACAGTTCGCCAAGGACGCGGAAGCGAACGCGATGCTCTCCCGCGCCGAGCGTGCCCCCTATGGTGCGACGCGGCTCGCGGCGCAGCTGGCGAAGGCGTAACGCTATGCGGATCGGTATCCGTATCGTCGCCATCGCGGCGCTCGCAACTCTGGCGCTGGGCGTGAGCAGGACCGTGTCGCCCCGCTTCCGGCTCATCACACTGGATCCGGGACACTTTCACGCGTCGCTCGTGCAGAAGTTCATGTACGCGGACGTGGACTCCGTCGTGCATGTATACGCGCCGCCGGGTGAAGACGTGCAACAGCACCTCGCGCGGATCGAATCATTCAACCGCCGCGCCGAGCAGCCGACGCACTGGATCGAGACGGTGTACACGGGCGCCGACTACTTCGACCGAATGTTGGCGGAGCGCGCCGGAAACATCGTCGTGATCGCGGGCAACAACGCGCGAAAGACCGAGTACATCGTCCGTTCCGTCGAGGCGGGATTCAACGTGCTCGCGGACAAGCCCATGGCTCGCGTGCCGGAGGACGTCGGCCGTCTGCGCCATGCGTTCGACGTCGCAAGGGAGAAGGGCGTGGTCCTGTACGACGTGATGACGGAGCGCTACGAGGTCACGACGGCACTCCAGCGCGAGCTCGCGCGCCAGCCCGCGCTGTTCGGCACGCTCGTGCGCGGCACCGAGGACGATCCCGCAATCACCAAGGAGAGCGTCCACTACTTCTCGAAGATCGTTGCCGGTGCGCCGCTCAAGCGGCCGCCGTGGTTCTTCGACGTGAGGCAGGAAGGGGAGGGGATCGTGGACGTTACCACCCACCTCGTGGATCTGGTGCAATGGGAGGCGTTCCCCGATCAACCGCTCGCGATGTCCGACGTCGACATGCTTCGCGCTCGGCGCTGGGCCACCGCTATCTCGCCGGCGCAGTTTCGTGGCGTCACGGGGCTGGCGGAGTTCCCGGAATACCTCCGGGGCGACGTGAAGGATGGCGTGCTCCAGGTCTTCACGAACAGCCAGTTCGATTACACGCTCCGCGGCGTGCACGCGAGAGTGTCGGTGACCTGGAACTTCGAGCCGCCGGCCGGCACCAGCGATACGCACTTCTCACGCATGCGCGGCACGCATGCCCGGCTCGTCATCAGGCAGGGCGCGGAGCAGCGCTTCAAGCCCGTGCTCTATGTGGAGCGCGACACCTCCGTGCCCGCTGAGCAGCACGCCGCGGCGCTGCGGTCCGCAATTGCGTCACTTCAGGATCGCTATCCCGGAGTCGACGTTACCCCGGATGGCGGCGCGTGGCGCGTGGTGATTCCCGACCGCTACGACGTTGGCCACGAGGCGCACTTTGGGCAGGTCACCGAGAACTATCTGAGATACCTGCGCGATGGTGCGCTACCGGCGTGGGAAGTCCCGAACATGCTCGTGAAGTATCACACGATCATGCAGGCGTACCTGTTGAGCCACCGGCGCTGACGTCGAAGTTCAGCCGCGCAGTGCCGCTAGAAGATTCGGAGATTGATGTACTTCCTGGGGTTGGCCTTGAGGTCGGCCAGCACCGAATCCGCCTGCGACACCAGCCGGTGCAGGTCGGTGTAGAGCAGCGAGTCGCGCATCAGTTTGCCGATGTTTCCCTCGCCGCGCTCGATGCCGCCCACGAGCGCGTTCGCACGCCTGCTCGTGCTGTCGAAATTTGCCGCGATGCGCGTGAGCGACTCGCTCGAGCGGCGCATGTTTTTCAGCGTAGAGTCGATGGCCGCGGAGTCGATCGCGCTCGTCGCGCGGCGGAGAGACGCCATCGTGGCCGACAGATTCTTGTTCTGCTCCGCCACCACGCCACTGAGCTGCAGCGAGAGCCGCGAGGCGTTCTCGGAGAGCGCTGCGGCATTCGCCATCGTCCGGCGGATGTCTCGGATGCCGCCCGCCTCCACGAGCTGCGTGTTCATCGCGTTGACCATCGCCTGAACGGTCTTTCCGATCGAGTCCACGCGATTCTCGATGGCCTGCACGTCCGTTTCCGCAGCACCGACGGGCACGGTATCGCCCTCGGCGAATGCCGTATTGCTTGGCGCGGCGGGAGTGAGCGCGATGGCGGCGTCGCCGAAGATGCCGATGGGCCGCACGCTCGCCTTCGAGTTCTTCGGTACCTTCACGCCCTTGTTGACGCGCAGCGTCACGTCGAGAAAACCGTCGGGACGCAGCTTCACGTCCGCCACCGCTCCGACGTTGACGCCCGCGAGCAGGACCTGCTGGCCTTGCTTGAGGTTTTGGCCCCACGAGAACCTGCTGTAGAGCGGATAGCCGGACGAAAGCCCGCCGCGGACGAGCCACAGCGTCCCGAGTAGCAGGACCGCGAGGGCGACCGTGAGGAACGAGCCCACCAGGACTTCGTCGCGCCGTTTCATGTCTGTAGGTAAGGAGCGAAGAGCGCCGCCGTCAACGTGTCGAGCACGAGGATCGCCACGGAGGTGAACACGACCGCCTTCGCGGTGGAACGCCCGACCCCTTCCGCTCCCGCCTCGGTCACGTAGCCCTCGTACGAGCAGATGAAGGCGATGGCGCCACCGAACAGCGTCGCCTTGAGCAGGGAATAGACGACCTGAAACACGCCGAAGCCCAGCCGAACC
>WNFL01148690.1_pt5 | contig 17526 bp, 26 predicted proteins | sample 5400361 | NCBI WGS metagenome assembly WNFL01 (sample SAMN13153351, study PRJNA577476) | soil metagenome | isolation source: 40 cm soil on Douglas fir-dominated hillslope | place: USA:California | collected 2013-09-17 | reverse complement strand
TTCGTGCGCCACCGGCATCTTTCCCGACTGCATGCGCCACACCGCCGATCGGCGCTTCCGCGGCCCGATCAAGGTGCGCGTGGTCTGCGAGTCTCTCACGACCGTCCTCTATCCCGTGATGCTGCCCAAGCTGCAGCACTGGAAGTGGACGGGGCTCGATCTACCCGGGGGCGAGCGCGGGCACTGGGGCTGGATTCCGCCCTACTGCTTGAAGGATCGCAGTTGGGAGAAAAGCTGGACCGAGAAGTTGCGCCTTCTCACGCTCCTCTGTCGCGACCCGAACGATAATGATGTCGTCTTGGGCGAGAGCACGATCCAGTTCACCTCCTTCGACCAGGACCCTTCCGACTTCGCCTCGGGAGAGTTCCATCTAATAATGCATGACGAGCCGCCGCCGCTTGCGATCTGGGTCGAGAACGAGGCGCGCGTCATGAGCGTCTCGGGCCGGATGCTGCTCTCGATGACCTGGCCCGACGACCCGTCGATTCCCGTGGACTGGATTTTCGATCGCGTCTACGACCCCGGCACGCACGGATCGAAGGAAATCGAGTGGGTAAACATCTACACCACGGATAACCAACACATCGACCAGACGCGGGTCGCGCAGCAGGCGAAAAGCTGGAGCGAAGAAACGAGGAACGTGCGCATCTTCGGCAAGCCGATCAGGTTCTCGAATCGCGTCCACCCGCTCTTCACCGATCAGACACAGGCGTGGTGTTTCACCTGCGGCAAGACGACGATCTTGGAGCCCAACCCAGCGCCGCTCGGAGAAACGGATCGCGAAATCTGCACCTACTGTCTCGGAACGAATGTCACCGACTTCAACCATGTCAAAGAGTTCGATTCGACTTCCGTCTGGCCCTCGGTCTTCCTCCTCGATCCGCACCCCCGTAAACCTCATTTCGCGATGTGGGTGATGGTCGACCCGTCGGATGATTACTGGCAGATCGCGGAAGTGGAATGCGACGGCGACCCGGTGGAGTTGAAGCGCGAGTGCGACAAGATCGAAGTCGCGCACTCGCTCGACGTGATGCTGCGTTTGCTTGATCCGAACATGGGCGCGTCGCCCTCAAGCTCAAAGCGCGGGATTACGTGGCAGTCGGATTTTGACGCAGCCGGAATCGTCTGTGAATTGGCGAACGATTCCGAGACCGGCCGCAAGCACGTCAACCAATATCTGAAACCAGACGCGCACACGCTGCGCCCGCGTATCCACGTCCACCCGAGGTGCAAGAAGACGATCTTCCAAATGCAGCGCCACGTCTGGGACGAATACAAGAGAGCCGCCGAGAAGGACCAGAAACAGGTGCCGAAGAATCGCCATGACGACTCGGCCGCGCTCTGGAAATATCTCATGAATTACGCGCCCACCTTTACAGGACTGCGCGGTGCGAATACCATCTACCGGCGCCCGGGCACGCGGCGCGGGGCCTACTAGAAAGGCGGTGATCAGTGGGGACGCAAACGCTCTGCGACGGCATTGGAATTGCGATCCCCGAGGACACGCCGGTCACGGGTTTGTTCTCGCATCAGTATTCGGACGCCGCGCGGCCCGACGCGCAGGCCTATCTCGATGAACTCGACGCGCTCCACACCAAGCACGCCGCAGCCTTCGCGATCGAGTTGGCCGAACTTCGCGCCAAGTATCGCGAGCGCCTGATGATCCTTCCGGATGAGGCACCGTGAGAATGCGGTGGACGACCAGACTACCTTGGTGGTTTCGTAGACGCACGGGCATCGGCTTGCCGCCGCCGCGCGTGCTTGTCGTGGCCACGATGATGTGGCCTTGGCTCGGGCAACTAGAGGAAATGATCGGACGCTATATTCCGCGCGATCAACCGATTGAGCATCGCGGCGACTTCGGAGCGATCCGCGCCACGGTCAGTGGATTCGTCACGTTCGGCGATGGTTCCATCAGCTCCGCGATTGGTGTCTACGACCCGCGACACATCGTTGATTGGCGCGTGCCGGAAGTGAGCGAACAATCGGCCAAACGCCATCATGTTTGGTGCAACCAATTCAATCCACATTTTCCAAGTTACGGGGTTGAGGGATGCGCTATGTGCGCTGGTCTTCGCGCTTCGTATCCAGAGAAAGGAAAGTCGGAAGAGGAATTGATCCGGGAGCATTTTCCGAACATAGTTAAGGTAGAAGTTCGGTGAGCGCGAAGATTTCCGGCTGTTGCTCTCTCTGTGACAAGGAAGTCTTCGACGTGATCCAGCATGATCCGTTGCCGCGCAGGATCGGCGCGCCGCACGATGACGCGATGCGCGTGACCTTCCTCCTCTTCAGCGGCCCGATGATGGATGCGACGTTCTGCGAGCGCTGCGCGAAGCTTCTCGAGCCCGCGCACTTTCCCGCGCTCTGGAATCGCATCATGGAGGGCTGGGTCGTGGAGAGCGGAGCCGATCATCCGGGGGGTGCTAAGGCGCACGTCGATGACGGCATCGCGGGCATCCTGCATATAAGGTATTGGAAAGAGGTGCTCGCCGCGTGAGCGATCTCATTCCCACGCCGAGCTCGACGAATCCGCCGCCGCAGGGCGCGGAGGGCGCGGGACCCGGTGAGGAGGCGACGAAGAAAGAAGCGAAGCGAAAGCGTCCGCGAACGCTTTCTGCAAGCGTGGATCGCGTTACGGTCGCCAAGCGCGTGGTGGATTTCTATCAAGCTGACACGCAGGCGCGCTCGATGGACATCGAAGCGCGTCTTCAACGCTACGCCAAGTACCGGATGTGGAGCGAAGGCAAGGATTGGCCGTTCGAGGATTCGAGCGATCTCGGCTTCCCCGACATGATGACGCACTCGTTGAAGGTGCAGGACACGCTGCACAACGCCGTCATGAGCACCCGGCCTCCGGTCATTTCGAGTGCCTTCAACAAGGCCGACACCGAGCAGGAAGATAACGTCGATGCGCTCCTAGACTTCCAGTTCTTCGTCGAGAACAAGGGAGAAGTCACGGCCTCCGACATGATCGACGCTTTCGTAAACGATGGCGTCATCACGGTCTTCATCCCGTGGGTCCGAGAAGAGCGCGAGATCCACGATGTTCACACGCTGCCCGAGATTCCCGACCTCGAGACGCCCGAGAACTACTTCGCGAAATTCCTGCAGGGCATCTACAAGGGCAAGACCTTCAAGAAGCGTGACGCCGACGGCTGGGCATGGGAGATGCTGGACCCGGAACGAGACGAATGGTTCAACATCGATTTCTACACCGTGGGCCAACAGGTCGAGATGGATGCCCGCAAGATGGCGACCGTCTTCGATGCTCCGCGCCCGATGGTGAAGGACTACGAGGACGTAGTACACCCAGTGCGCGCGGCCAACCTGCAGATTCCCTCGCCCTCGAATCCTGGTGGTGCTGCGCACGTCATTCTCGTGGACTATCCCACGGTAGACGAGATCAAGCGGCTGCAGAAATCCGGCTTCTACGACCTGCTCACGAAAGAAGACATCGCCAGGATCGAGGGTGTCACGAGCGCGGAAAGAGCCGAGGCGCAGGGGCAACAGGAAAAGGAGCAGAAGGACGTGTTTCAGGGTTCTCAACCCGTCGTCGAGAGCGCCAATGAGGGGCTGGGCGGGAAACAGAAGCCCGACCACAAAGTGCTGACCCGGCTCATGTGCTTCGATCTCTATGACGTGGACGGCGATGGCGTCAACGAGGACATGATCTGGTGGGCGCTGAAGGAGCCCGAGTTGCTCCTGAAGGCGCGCGAGTTGACACAAGTCTATCCGTCGAATCCTCCCCGAAGACCGTTTGCCGAGGCGGCTTTCATCCCGATCCGCGGCAGACGCGCGGGCATCTCGCTTCTGGAGATGATGGAGGGCTTGCACGACGCGATGAAGCAATTCCTCGACCAGACAGTCGATGGCGGTACGTTCAAGAACGTGCCGTTCTTTTTCTATCGCGCGGGCTCGAACATGCGCCCCGAGGTGATTCGCATGCACCCGGGCGAAGGCTACCCGTTGGGAGACCCGAAGAACGATGTCTACTTCCCGCAATTCTCGAATCAGGGGGACAGTTTCGGCTTCAATCTGGTGACGATGCTGGGCCAGATGGAGGAGCGGTTGACCAACATCGGCGACCTGCAGTTGGGCCGCGTGCCGCAGGGCAAGGCCTCGGCACTTCGTACCGTGCGCGGCATGCAGAGTGTCTTGGGACAGGGCGATGCCCGGCCGGAGCGAATCCTCCGGCGCTTTTTCATGTGCCTGACGGAAGTCTATGCGCAAATGCATGAGTTGAACCGCACGTTCCTGACGCGCGAGAAACAGATTCTGGTGAACGGAGTGAAGAGCGCCAACGAGGACCCGTATCGCTCGATCGACCCGGCGAAAATCCAGGGCCGCTTTCAGTTCGACTTTACCGCCAACGCGATGAATACCAGCAAGGAGGCGATGCAGCAAGCCTTGGACAGCTTCGGGCAGTCGATGCTGAATCCGCTCATGCTGCAGATGGGCATCGCAACTCCCGATGGGGCTTATCAGTGGGCGCGCGACATGGGCAAGGCGCACGGGTTGCAGGCCGACAAGTACCTGCAGCCGCCGACACCGGAGTCCGATCTTCCGAAGATGAAGGCCGAGGAGGTGATTTCGTTGATCGCAGCCGGAAACATGCCGCAGTGCCGCCCGGCGGAAGCGAGCCCCGACGAGCACCTCGAAAAGCTGATGGACTGGGCCGCGACCGACGACTTCGGCTACTTGACGCCCGTGCAGGTCAACATCTTCAAGGCGTACCTTATTTTGACGCAGGGCCGCATTCAGCGCGCCGCCCAACAGCAGGCCCGTCTTGCCGCCGCGCAGCAATTCCAGCAGGGCAAGCCCGGCACGGGTGTACCGGGGCCGCAAGGCTCTCCCGACATGAGCCCCGCGCCCGTGGGCGACAACCAGTTGATGGATGAGAGCCTACCCGGTGCCGGGGGTGGCGCCAATCCAGGAATGCCCCAATGACCTGTGTTGCGTGGGATGGGAAGACACTCGCCGCCGACAAGAGAGCGGTTTGCGCGGGAACGCATTGCACGACCACGAAGCTGCGCCGCATTCCGAGCGGAGAGGTACTCGCGTGGACCGGAGATCGGGACTCTGGAGAGTTGCTGGCGAAATGGTATGCGGACGGGGCCGACGTAGCGAAGTGGCCTGAGTTCCAGAAGGACAAGGAAGACTGGTGTCGCCTTATCGTGGCGGATGGAAATGGCGTGCGTTTTTTTGAACGCAAGCCAGTGAGCGTGCGCGTCGAAGATCGCTTCTACGCATGGGGCTCGGGGCGAGACTTTGCACTAGCCGCGATGCACTTGGGTAAAAACGCTCGGCAAGCCGTCGAGGTCGCGTGTCTTTTCGACACGGGGTGCGGGAACGGTGTGGACGTGGAGTTGCTTTGAGAACGCTCGACGAGTACGCCGCAACGCGGGCACAGCGCCCCAATCAAATCGACCATCGCGCCGAACTCGTGCGCGGACTTCGCATGATGGCGCAGGAGAGCGTCCGCGCCGAAGCTTTGACCGGAGACCCGGCGTGGGACGGTTTTCTCGCCTACCTCGAAGCCTTCATCGCGGCGGCGAAGCGCTCGCTCGAAAGTGAGCTTGCAAAGGTGCGTGATCCGCTGACAGGCGAGGAGGAGGTGCGCCGGTCCTCGTCTGGATACTCGCATCGCGACCTTGGAGCAAATCATCGGTTTCCCGGCACTTTTGAAGCACGACGCCGAGCGGGCCGCCAAGATGCTGGAAGCCGTTCTGGCCGAGTCCGCTTTGGCGGACGAAAATCCACAACGTGTAGAAAGTGCTTGACTTTGCGTTTCCAATAGCTTGATGATTGCGGCAATTCGGGCGAGTTTCGTCGGGTCGCCGCCGACAAGTCAACGCGGAACTTCATAAAGGCGCGGCATGGCAGACACCAAAGGCGCGGGATCGGAGTCGCAAGACGACGGTTCAAAGCAGGAGGGAGCGCACCCTGCGGGTGAGTCGCAAGGAGACGGGAACGCCTCGGGCGACAAGGATACGGTTCCGAAAACGCAGTTCTTAGCCGCTTTGAAGAGCGCCAACGAGAAATTCGAGGCCCTTCAACGAGAGACCGAGCAACTGCGCGAGACTGCGAGAGCGAAGCAAGCGTCGCCCCCGAAGGAGGCAACGCGGGCCGAGCTGGACCAGTTGGTGTTGAGCGGAGACCTCACGCGGGCGCAGGCCGACGACGTTCTGGAAAAGCAGACGCGAGCGGCGGCGAGGCGGGAAGCCTCCGAGGAAGCGGCAAGGGCAGTCGCGCGAAGCAACTACGAGCGCGATGTCAATACCGCGCTGGAGACGTACCGGGAATTGGTGCCGAAGGCTTGGGAAGCAGGAACTCCCGAGTATCTGAGGGGGCAGAAAGAGTTCAACTACCTCGTCAGTAAACTAGGCTACCCGCCGGAGCTCCCCACGGAGCTTGCGGCACTCCGGGCGGCATTCGGCGATCTCGACACGCTTCGGACCTCCAAGTCTGCCAGACGCGGTGGCTCGGAAACGCACGTTGAGACCGGTGGCGGCAACGCCGATGATGCCGGTCGAGACAGCGGCGACGATTCTGCCGGTTTGAAGTTGACCCCGCGCCAACGTGCCTACTACGAAGACGGCATCAAGCAGGGGCGCTACAAGAGCTGGAAGGACGTTCGCGCCGAACTGGAGTTCAAGCCGGGCTTGTAGCAACGCATAGTTAGTCTCCCTCGCCTCACCCCCGATCAACTGACATCAGGGGGCATCGAAGCGCAGTGGAGATCATCGTCAAGAACGAGTATTCGGAAGCCGAGGTCAAGAAGGCCGACTTCGCACGCGCCGAATTTCGTCCATCGAAGGCAACGTCGAAGGTCACTAACGTCCTCGACAACGCCGACTCGTATCGCACGGTTCTCCTTTGCGATCAGCATGTGCGCGACTTTGCACACCCCCGCGTCCTCAGCAAATACGGTTATCGCCACATGACCGATTTCCCCTTTGTCCGGGGGAATTGTGATTACTGCGGCCTTTTCGACAACTGCCAGGTCTTCTCGCACGAAAGCGTCTTCAACGACGTATGGCGCACGAAAGACGAGCAGCGCCGGGATGCCGCCACCGCGACCATCGTGAGATAGACCCCAAGGAGCCACTCATGCAATTCAGCTACGACATCTACGGCTCCGTGCCGGTCATCAAGAAGTTCCAGTACGGGGTGACGCTCACCCAGGTCGGCATCCCATTCACGATCGCTGCATCCGGCACCGCGGGGGTCGTCATCGGCACCACGACAGGTGCCACGGATCTTGTCGGTTGCTCGATGGACAAGGGCACCGTCTTCAACGTCGTGAACCAGGTCTCGCAGGCTGGCACGCAATCGACCTACACCACGACCCAGGGCTCCGGCACCTCGAGTGCGGAGCGCGGCGTGGCTCTCATCATCAATCCCTTCGCCGTTTGGGCCGCCAAGATGAGCGGGGGTGCCGCGGAAGACACCACCCTCGCCGTGCAGACCGTGACGACGGCGGATGCCACCGGACTCGCGGTGACGACCGCCGCCTCCTGGACCTCCGCGATCGAATATGACGAGGGCTACGTCTGGGGCCTCTCGGGCGCCAACGCAGGCCGGGGCCGCAAGATCACGTCAACCTCGTCCACCGCCGGCACCGTCACGGTCCCGTTCGACTACACGATCGCCGTAGGGGATACCTTCCTGCGCTGCCCGTTCTGTCCCACGCAGTGCGCGACGGTGCAGCTCACGACCAACCTCTACCAAGCCAACGCGATCATTTCGGTTGCGACCGGCGCCCCGTTTCGCGTGATCGAGCTGATCCTGCGCGACAACACCGATGCCGGTGCCACCAATTCGTTCGTGGTGTTCGCCTCGAACAGCCATTTCCTGAATCTGGCGTAAGGAGAGACGACTATGCCCGCCCCCCAAGTCAGCCAAGGATTTGCTGATCTGCTTGACCCGCGCTTCAGCAAGATTTTCTACGAGAACTACAAGCAACTTCCCGACATGATCGGCAAGCTCTTCACCGATGTCGGGACGAACGGCCGCAACAACATGACCTGGAGCCAGGTCGGGACGCTGCCGGATTTCACCGAGTTCACGGGCACCGTCAACTACCAGAGCCAGAACCAGGGCTACAACACGACGATGACGCCCGTGGAGTTCGCGAGCGGCATCCAGATCGAGCGCAAGCTTTTCGACGACGACCAGTTCCACATCATGGACCAGAAGCCGAAGGCTCTTTCGCTCTCGGCCTTCCGCACGCGCCAGAAACACGGGGCGCGCATCCTGAACAACGCCTTCTCGGTGGACGGCTACTTCTACAACAACTCCGAGGGCGTCTCCCTCTGCTCGACCGCGCACACCACGACCTCCGGAGCCTCCGTCGCCACAGGCTTCTCCAACAAGGTGACTTCCGCCTTGACCGCTGTCGCCGTCGCCGCAGCGCGCATCCAGATGGTCCAGGTAAGAGGAGACCAAGCCGAGCGGATCTCGGTCTCGCCCGATGAACTCTGGGGTCCGCCGGATCTCTACGAGCAAGCCTTCGAGATCATCTCCTCCATGGGCAAGGTCGATGTCGCCAACAACAACAGGAACGTCCACGAAGGCGTCTACACCTTCTACGAGTGGAACTACCTCACATCGACCAAGAACTGGTTCATGTGCGACTCCTCGATGCGCAAGCAGTACGCATTCTGGTCGGATCGCGTCCCGCTTGAGTTCGCCATGGCGGAAGATTTGGATACGCTGTTGGCGAAGTGGAGGGCTTACGGGCGCTGGGCTAATGCAGTTACCGACTGGCGTTGGATCACAGGAGCGTCAGTTACCTGATTTTAAACGACTTTTTGGCCTTAATCGAGTAAAGGATAGAGATAGTTAGAAAGACAATCGTGATATAGCCTAATATAGCGTAGCAGTTCGCTAATAGGAGATCACGATGAACTACGAACCTGAGTCGAAGTTGGTGAAGTGCGTTGTATGCGATGCGGAGTTCGATGCGAGTACCAGGAATTTCGGAAAGGGGCGGCAGATTTATTGCAGCCCGAAGTGCAGACAGAAAGCGGACAACCGTCGCCACAGGCTGCGACGGAATCCGCCGAAGAGCGAGACGGAACTGAAGCGTATATGCGTGATTTGCGGAATTGGTTTTCAGACCGACGCGGCCCATCCGAATGCCTTGACCTGCTCGGTCAAGTGCAGCGAGGCCCGGATGAACGCGCAGCGTCGTCGCGAAGCCGCAGAGCGCTACGACGTGAAGCCGGAGATGGAATGCGCGGATTGTGGCAAGAGGTTTTCAGTAAGCAAGTTCGCGGCGAAAAGTGGCGTGCGGATGCAAAAGTTTTGTTCGCAAGCCTGCGCGGGTCGTGCAGCACAGCGCGCGTATTACCAGCGCAACAAGCGCCCTTACAGCAAGCGTCTCGGTGCAAAAGCTTGGCGGGAAGCGAAGGCCAAGGCTGTCGAGCGCGACGGCGGCAAGTGCCAGTTGTGTTCTGCGGATGGCAAGCATGTGCATCACATTTTTCACAGGACCGAGGCTGAGATGCACGATCATTCATTGGAGAACCTGGTGACGCTGTGTGGTAGTTGCCACACCAAGATCCATGACATCAAGATCGGTCGCGTGGATGGCGAAGTCGTGATTTCGGGTGTCGCCTTTGGCCTTGTTGGTATCAAGTCGGTGAGGGTCATCTGATGCCCGCCAAATCCGCTAAACAGCTTCGCTTCATGCGTGCGATCTCCCATGACGCAAAATTCGCGGCGAAGGTCGGCGTATCGCAGTCGGTCGGTCGCGAGTTCTCGGAAGGGCCTTCGATGGGAAACGCGCCGCTCGTCGGATCGACGATCCCGCGACCCGCGCCCTCGAGTGCGCCGCTCACGTTGCCGGGAGGGGCCGTGCATCGTGGCGGCTATTTCGCCAACACGAAGTTCGGCATGCCCTCCATGCCGGGCTTGAGAAAGGTTCGATGATGAGAGCCAAGCTCGGAAGTGGTGCGCGTTTCAAGGCAGTCGAAAAGAGTGCTGCCGCAAGCGGTGCGCGCGACCCCGCTGCGGTTGCCGCAGCCGTTGGTCGGAAAAAATATGGGAAGAAAAAGATGGCCGCGATGGCTTCTGCTGGAAGGAAGCGCTCATGACCGACGAGACCCTCCAAGGCCGTGACGCCGGGCATTACGATCCGGCGGTAGACCCCGTGGCAACGGTTGCCGTTGTGCTGACTGTCGAATGTCACCCGAAGCGCGCCGACATGATCTTGGATTTCCTGCGCGGGGTGAAAGACCAGCCGGGCGTCTACGCTGCCATCGTGCATGTCGTCAACGCTCCAGCGGAAGCGAAGGTCGAAACGCCTCCTGCGGTGCCCGCCGTTCCTGCGGAACTCCCGCCGGAATTGAGGCCTGGTTACATCGTGCCGATCGTCGAGGAGCCCGAAATCGCCGCGCCTCCCGCCAAGAAACGGGTGAAGAAATCGAAGGCAAGCGCGAAGAAGAAGGCGAAACCCCGTGGCAAATAAAAGATATAGCGGAGTCATCTCGAACCTGAAGCAACCGGCGACGGGGAGGGGTGTGAGCCCGAAACCTGCCGGGACGCAAGCGGCATCCATGCCGATGCGTACGGCGAACTGGGGCGGCCTGCCGGGCAAGGCGGGGCCGGATCGCTCGAACGGGGTGCCGGAAGAAAAGATTTACGCCTGCGCGCAGGGACTGCGCGGCGGCAAAGAAGCAAGCGACATCGACGACTGATTCAAGCCGATTCCGGGCCGGGGCTGCGCGGCTAACGGGGAATAGGCAATCGTGGCAAAGGAGAAATGAAATGGGCTGGCTCACGCGATTCGGGACTCAATGGGGCGATGTGCCCCAGACTTTCGGCAACGTATTCTGGGTTGCTCCATCGTCGCCCTACACGGTCGAGGGCCGCAGTTATTCGTCCTCGGATAACTATGACGGGATCTCTCCCGAGCGCGCGCTGGCGACGACCTCTCAGGCGATCTCGAACGCGAGTGCGAACGCGGGCGATGTCATCATGCTCCTGCCTGGCACGCACACCTCAGCCGCAACTGTGACCCTGAGCAAGGCGGGCCTGACGTTTGTCGGTTGCCATCCGCAGATGAGACTTGGCCCGAATATGTTCACTTATTCGCCCGCCACAAAGGTCAACTGGACTTCGACCTTCGCGGGCACCGGGATCACCAATACGGCGGCAGATACCACGTTCGTCGGCATCAACTTCATCCCGGTGACAGCGCAAACAGGCATGAGCGTCGCAGCGGCAGCGCGCAATACCTTCATCGACTGCGCCGTGACCCTATCGGCGGCTACCAGCACTTCGACTAAGGGAATCGTATTTTCTGGCGCATCACCGTATGCGAGTTTCTCCAACTGCAACTTCCTGAACACGCTCGCAACCTCGGTGCAGGGACCGGCCGTGGATTTGACTGGTGCAGCGGAGTTCCAAGTTGAGCATTGCCGCGTGCTCCAGACCGGCACCTCAAGTGCGTGGGCGGTTGCAATTCAGTTGGGCGCAGGAAGTTCGGGTGTCTTCAACAACAACTATCTGACGACGCATGGAGTCGGGACGATGACCGTCGGAATCGACGGAACTGGCGTCGCAGTTGCAAATGCGGTAACTCTGGTCAACAACTTTGCCGGCGTATCACCCGGCATCGGAATGTTCAAAAACGGGACCAACGCAAACTTCAACCTCATCAACAACTGGTTCGCAACGATCGGCGCCGGCGCCGGATTTGTCCTTCAAACGTCAGTCGCGTAAGGAGATCGCATGGAAGCACTCGCCACGAACCCGAAACAACTCGTTCCGACCGACCGGGACTTGCTTCGTCCCGACCAGATCGACGAGATGGAGCAGGAGAAGGCTTCGCTCGTCGCGAAGATGCACAACCCCGTCATCGAGAAGGGGCCGGTGCGCGAGCAGTTGCGCCGGCTCGAGCATCAACTCGAGACGCAGCGTCCGAAGCTTTTCGAGGGTCAGAATATGGACCGCGCGGTAGCGCGCGAGCGCGAACTCCGCGAGCAGATCCGCCAAGGGATGCTTTCGCAGGAAGAAATGCGCAAGTCCCCTCCGGGGGCTGTCGATCGGCACCGCGAGTGGGAAACGGCCAACGTGCGTCGTATCACCGAATGGCAGAACCTTCAGCGGTGCATGAACGCTGGCAACGACAAGCGCGAAGTCGCCTCGATCGAGACCTTCCGGCCGACGACTTCGACCATGAACATGCACAACGCGCAGATCGAAGGCAAGATGTTTTTCCTGCCGCCCTACGGCGCCGAGCAGCCCGTCACCTTCAACGATGACCAGATCGCGGTCATTCGCGCCCTGAATCCCGCGCTGGCCGAGCAACTCGGCACGATGTCCAACGAGGCGCGCAAGAAGGTGAAGGAAGCGCTGGCGGCGACGAGTCCGCAACAAACGCCGGATGCCGTCCCCGTAGCGACCGGCGCCGTCGAGACTCCCGTGCGCCGGAAGATGTCGGAAGAGCACAAGGAAAAGATGCGCCTCGGGCGTGAAGCGGCCAAGAAGGCGAAGAAGTAATGCCCGGCCCATCCTCTCAATCGCAGCAGGCCGAGGCGAGCCTGCTCAATCCGAACGCCGGGAATGTGCAGATGCGCATTCTCATCGAGCTTCAAGTGCAGTCGGAGATGATGCGTCAAGCCTGGGGCATCACGGAAGACCTCGCGGCAATGCGGCGCGACGTAGCGGACTCGATCACCTAAAGGAATCACGACCATGCTCTCCGAACTCTTTGTAAGCCCGCAGAAGAACGCCGACGGCAGCCCCAAATTCACGATGCGGGGCGGCAAGGAGGGTCACGGGCTCATCGGCCACGTCCACGGGAAGTATTACGAGACGGCCTCCCGCGGCAACGTCTTCGTCGCTTCCACTCTCGCCGCTGGCATCGTGGTCCCCTTCATCGCGGCGACGGTGGCGTCGAAGTTCACGCTGGTGAATCCGGCTGCGTCGGGAATGATCGCCGAGTTGATCGACATCAACATCTGCCAAGTTCCCGGCACGGCGCTCATCACGGGACTCGGCGTGGCCTTCCAAGGCCCTCTGGCGACGACCGGCGGCTATCCTGGCACCTTGACCGTCTCCACCGGCCAGCATCAATCCACGCTGCCTTACGGCGGCAGTACGACCCCGGTCATTCACTACTCGGCGGCGACCCACACGAACGTCGCCATCGCCAACCTGACGCCCGTCATCTGGCTTTTCAACAACGTCGCCACCACCATCATCACGCAGCAGTACGTGAACTATCAGTTCGACGGCAAGTTCCTCCTGCCGCCGGATTCGGCCATGTGTCTGGTGAACAGCATCACGGGCACGCAGAGTGCAGCGGCGATCTCGGTCACTTACGCGCTCTATCCGCAGTAAGGAGTCTCTGTGGGCACCGCAGTAAACCAGGAGGGCAAATGGGTCGTCGGCCTCACGCAGACGATTACGACGACGTTCGTGCGTCCGAACGACGCGAATGCCTACACAGCCGGGGATGTCATTTCGAGCACGACCGCGGCGAGTGTCGCCCCCATCCTGCAATTCCCGAACATCGTCCGATCGAACGGCGGCGGCGGGATCATCCAGAGCGCCGTTCTGATCGACAGCGTGGCGGCTGCGACCAAGCCCGACACCGAGCTTTACCTCTTCGACCAGATCATCACGATGCAGTCAGACAACGCGGTGTGGGCGCCGCTGGATGCGGAGATGCTCAACTGCGTGGGCGTCATCGCCTTCCCGGTTGGCGCCTTCAAGACGGCGGGCGCCAATGGAATCATCGACGTGACGGGGCTGGGCAAGGCGTTCAACTGCGCGGCGAGTTCGACCACGCTTTACGGTGTTCTGGTCGCCCGCAACGCCTACACGCCGACCGCGCTGGAGCAGTTCGAACTGCGCCTCCAAGTTTTGCAAGATTAGGGCCATGACGACGCTCGTTGGCGTGCGTCGCGCCCTCCAAGGTAGCGTCGGAAGCATCGCCCAAGGTGGGGCGCCTGGAGTCCCGAACCCGACGTTCTGGGTTCCCTTCAGCGATGCGGGCGCGGGGGCCGTGAATCTCAACGCCTATCGCGGCGCTCCCGGCACGGTTGCCACCTTCACGCGCGCGACCTCGGCGACGACGTGGAGCAGCGCGGGATTGCTGCTCACGGCAGCAACCGGGGTTGCACGTTCGGTCTATACCGAACTCACGGGCGCGACATACCTTGGCTATCTTACCGAGGAAGCGCGCACCAACGAAGTTCTGTGGTGCCGGGATTTGACCAATGCGGCGTGGGTCAAGGTCACAACGACGGCCGCGCTGGATCAGACCGGGATTGATGGAACGGCCAATGCGGCCTCAAGTCTTACCGCGACCGCTGGCAATGCGACGACCCTGCAGATCATCACGGAAGCCTCCGCCGCGCGCTCGATGTCGGTCTACATGAAACGCATCATCGGATCGGGCGAGATCGATATTACGGAAAATGGCGGCACGGCGTGGACGAACGTCGCGGGCTCAATCAACTCATCGACCTATACGAGAGTCGCGATTCTCAATTCTTCGGTTCTCAATCCCTCAGTCGGATTTCGTATCGTAACGAATGGCGACAAGATCGCAGTCGATTATGTTCAGAACGAACTCGGGGCTTTTGTCACCACGCCTATCGCGACAACGACGGTCGCGGTCACGCGAAACGTGGACGTATTGAGTTACCCCATCGCCGGGAATATCGACAATACCCTAGGTTCGGCCGCGCTCGATGTAACGACATTTGCCGCTACCAGCGTCGTCGGGGATTATCTTTCGTCCATTGCTGGGAATCGTTCGATCCTCGGAAACAATGGAACCAGCGTCACGCGATTCGATGGCACGACCTCTGGTGCTACAGGGTTGACCGTTGCGGATAATGTGTCAAATCGAATCGGAGTCTCATGGTCTGGGGTTACTGCGAATTATGCGAGAAACGGTGCGCTGTCAGCATCGAATCCGCTTACATTTGACGGCAATTGGGAATTTACGACTATCGGGATCGGCTCTCCGGGGTCCGGCGGATCTGCGAATGCCGCCATCAAGAACGTGAGAATCTGGACGCGCGCACTTACTACTACGCAAATTGTGACGGCAACGGCATGAACCCCGCGCTCTTCATCGTGATTGCCGATGCGAGTTACCCAGCGATTCTTGCTGTCGATGGCCCGGGCGGGACGAATCTGATCCAAGGCTCCGTCAGCATGGGCGGCAACACCTACTACATCACCGGCCATCTATCGCTGCCCGGCGGCGCGTTGTACGTCGCGAAAATTCTATCCGATGGCACATTCATCGTGAGTCTGGTTAAGCAAGCGGGGCTTACGCCGGTTCACACATTTTTCGGCTGGGGCGTTCCGGCATGAAAGCGATTCTGCTTTGCCTCATGCTCTCCGGCTGTGCCTGTGCAGAGGAAACAGTTGAGATGCGCATCCTCGATGCGCTCTATGATCTCGATTCTCCCGGGATGCGGCAAGCCGTAGAGGATGCAAAGCCTGGAGTGCCGCGATGAGCAATATCAGTCAGCCAACTTCGTTTTCCGATCTCTACGTTGAGTTGCAGAACAGAATTCGGTTGACGACCGGGGTGACTGCGACCGAGGTGTTAGCTCGCCGCGCAATCAATATCGCGCTGCAGGATATCCACTTCGGCACCGAGTATCGGTTGCCATGGGCCGAGCGCAGCGCCACGATCCGCACGCAGGCGACTTACTCGACCGGCACGATCAGCGTGACGCAGGGCTCGACCACGATCACGGGCACCAGCACGGCGTGGAATACGGCCAACGCCTTCAGTGTCGCGAACCTGCGCGCCAACGGCAAGATCGTGATTCAAGGCTCCCGAGCGCCGTACACCGTCGCCACGATCTCAGGCGACACAGCGGGGACGATCTCGACACCCTTCACGGAAGCCAGCGTTTCTGGCGGGAGTTACCTCTATTTCGAGGACGAGTACGCGCTCGCGACCGACTTCCTGCGCACGGTGGATCTCCAATATTTCTCCGACGAGACCAGCATCGACTTGATCTCGCGCACCGAGTTTCGCCGCCGCTATCCGAATAACGTCGTGCCGAATCATCCGCGCGTGGCGTGCATCAACGACTATGCGCCCTCCGGTAACACGACGCCGATTCGTCGGGTGCGATTCGCTCCTCCACCGAGCGACTTCCTCACGATCCCATATTCGTACATCACGAACCTGCTGGTGGTGAGTTCGGCGGGAGTGGGGCAAACGGGCTTCGTCGCCGACACCGACGAGCCGACGATGCCGTTGCGCTACCGGCACGGACTCATCTTGCACGCGCTCTATAACTGGATGCGCGATCGCAAGGATGACGCCCGCAGCCAGGAAGTGAAAGCCGAATACAACGAGTTCATGCTGCGCCTCGCTGGAGACCAGGAATCCGGTGCCAAGCGCCCGCAGTTTCGACCCCGCGTCCAAGGCTACGTGCGAAGCGCTCGCTCGCCCTACGGCGGCGGCTGGAGGCGCTGATGCCATCTATCCGGCGCGATGCGCGGCTTCCGATCCTCTTCGACACCTTTCGCGGCACGGGCGGCTACGGAAGCGGCTGGTTCACGATGGGCGCTGGCGATAGCCTGCCGCTCTCCTACATCATCACGAGCGGCACGGCGCAGGCGGGGGGCTCGCGTTCCATCACACTCGCCGCCGCGGCGAGTGCCACGAACGACGCCTACAACACCTATTCGATCCAGATCACCGGAGGCACAGGTAGCGGTCAGGATCACCAGCGCATCACGGCCTACAACGGGACGACAAAGGTTGCGACCGTTTCGGGCGACTGGACCACCACACCGGACAGCACCAGCACATATCGCGTGGTGAACCGTGGCTACTGACTTCCAGGAAGTCAAGAAGATCGCGTGGAAAGTGGTCGAGGAACTCTTCGGGATCGTGCCGATCTCCGCAGCGGCCACCGGGACTCCGAGCGCCACAACGGCACTCATGGGCAACTTTTCTTGGGCAAGCGTGCAGCCATTGGACACGCAATTGACGGACATCGCGGCTCTCACGTACTCCGGTAATGCCCTGAAGGTGATCCGCGTCAATGCAGGCGCGACGGCATTCGAGCTTGCCGCGAACGGTGTTGCGTGGACCACGATCGCGGTAAGCGGATCGTTGGCTAAGACCACGGGCTACGTGTTTACGGCAAACAATATCGCCGCCGCCCTTCCTTCCTCGCCCTCAGATGGGGACAATGTTTTCGGACGTTCAGCGACCTCCGCCTTGACAGGTTGCTCCGTTACGCGAGCCGGAAACAAGATCATGGGACTGGCCGAGGACATGACGCTGGATGACAGCCAAGATTTCTTCTGGGGCTTGGTCTACACGGCATCGACGACGGATTGGAGGCTCATTTGAGCACCCTGAGCCAATTCGTGAACGGCATTCTCGATCTTCCTCCGACCGTCACGATCGATGTCGCGCACGGTAAAACGAATCTGAGCGCCGCCGATGCGGCGACGGTCGTGGCCAATATGTATCTCGGGACATCAACGACGACGACATCCAATACGATCCAGACGGCG
>WNFL01420376.1_pt5 | contig 17527 bp, 19 predicted proteins | sample 5400361 | NCBI WGS metagenome assembly WNFL01 (sample SAMN13153351, study PRJNA577476) | soil metagenome | isolation source: 40 cm soil on Douglas fir-dominated hillslope | place: USA:California | collected 2013-09-17 | reverse complement strand
CATAGGCGATGACTTCCTGGGCTGCAAAGCGCCACGGACTGTCCGGAGCGCTCAAGGGCTGCAGCAGCATGACGACTTCCGCTTTCGGGCTGGCATCGGCCAAGAGCCAGGCGAGCCGCAACCGCGCGGCGTTGGAGAGCACGGGATTCGAGACGGTGACGAGCTCTTTTAGCAACGCGATCGCGGGATCGCGTTTTCCTTCCGCAAGGTACTGTCCCGCGAGGTGGAATTTCGCCAGCGTCGCATAACCGGAGGGCGCATCTTTGGCGAGTGCGGCGAATGCCTCCTCGGCTTTGGCGGCGTCCCCGGTCTGCGCCAATTGCTGGGCCGCTTGATAGCGATCGGAAACGGCTTGCCGCTGGCGGAGGTCATAGGCCCGCCAGCCCTGAAACGCACCCACGCCCGCGACCAGCACCACGGCCGCCGCCATGAAGTAGTTGCCGTACTTTTTCCAGATCTCTTCGTATCGCTCTCGGCGTACGTCTTCTTCGACTTCTTGGAAGATGTCGCTCAACGATCGATCTCCATTGGGCCTTGCCGCGCACTACTCTCGAACCAGAGCAGGCGCGGGATAAGGGACTGATCTAAGGCTCAAGTCCTTGAATGTTAAGCGATGATTAGCGCGGTCGGGCGCCCCTAGCAAAGCCTATTGGGCTGGATTTCGCGTCTTCATCGCATACACGTTTTCCTTGCCCGGGAAACGGCGGCTGCGGACGTCGGCCGCATAAGCGGTAACCGCAGCCTCGATATCCGGACCCAAATGGGCGTACTCGCGCACGAAACGGGGCGGCGAGGGGTTCAGCCCGAGCATGTCCTCCATCACCAGGATTTGACCGTCGCAGTCCGGCGATGCGCCGATTCCGATAGTCGGGATCGGGATGTCGCGCGTGATCTTGGCCGCCAAGGGCTCGGCCATTCCTTCGAGCACGACCGAGAAAGCCCCGGCAGCGGCCACCGCGCGCGCATCTTCCTCGAGCGCGGGCCATTCCGCGGGATCGCGGCCCTGGGTGCGGAATCCGCCCATCACCTGCACCATCTGCGGCGTGAGGCCAATGTGAGCCATCACGGGGACGCCGCGCAGCGACAGATAACGGATGGTCTCCGCCGTGCGGGAACCGCCTTCGAGCTTCACCGCCGTGCAGCCCGTTTCCTTCATGGCGCGCGCGGCATTTCGGAAGGCGGTCTCGGGACTTTCCTCATATGAGCCGAACGGCATGTCGACGACGACGAGTGCTTTTTTGGAACCACGCATCACCGCCTGCGCGTGCAGGATCATCAGCTCGAGCGTGACGCCGAGTGTCGTTTCCATGCCGTGCATCACCATGCCGAGCGAGTCTCCGACCAACATCAGATCGACGTGGTTGTCGAGCAGGCGCGCGGTATGGGCGTGATAACAGGTGAGACAAACGATCGGGTCGCGTCCCTTACGCGCGCGAATTTGCGGGACTGTCACGCGAGTGATCGGGTTCTGTGACGACATGACGGCCTCCAACGACCCATCTTAGCACAGCCCCGAACAGAAAGTGTGTATCGCAACAGAGGCCTTTTATCTGGCGAAAATCACCGGAACTTGGGCCCTGCGCTTGCGTTCCCGCGAGAGTGGAGATCCGGATGCCGTTGCGTTGTTGCACTCGGGGGCTCGCCGCGTTCCTCGCAACGGCCAACCAACTGAGAGCAAACAATCCTTAGGCGTTCAAAGGCTGCGGTCAAAGAAAAGCCCCGCTGACCGGCGGGGCTTGTTTTGTTCTTGATGTTTTCAGGAAAAATATTACTGGGCCTTGGCCTCGCCTTCCTCGGCCTTGGGAGCCGCGCCTTCCTCGAACAAGGCTTCGGCGGCCGGAGCCGGACCGGCTTCTTCCTCGAAGGTTTCCGCGAGCACATCTTCGCCGCGAGCCTGGCGCTCGGCTTCATCTTCGGAGCGCGCCACGTTGATCGTGACGTGCACGCGCACCTCGGGATGCAGAACCACGTTCACCTCGTGCAGTCCGATCATTTTGATCGGCCTGTCGATGGGAACTTGCGTCCGCGCAACCGAGAAGCCGCCGGCTGTAATCGCATCGGCGATGTCGCGCGGACTAACGGAGCCGTAAAGGCCGCCACGATCGCTCGCCTGGCGCAGCATGACGAAGACCTTGCCCTCGAGTTTTCCGGAAACCTGCTGCGCTTCCTTCTTTTGCTCGAGATTGCGCGCTTCCAATTGCACGCGTTGCGTCTGGAAATAGGCGAGATTCGCCTTTGTCGCTCGCAATGCCTTCTTCTTCGGGAGCAGGTAATTGCGGGCAAAGCCGTCCTTCACCTTCACCACGTCGCCGATCTGGCCGAGCTTTTCCACTCGCTCGAGGAGCACCACTTGCATGAGCGCCTCCTATTTCACGACGTAGGGAATGAGGGCCATGAAACGCGCGCGCTTGATGGCCGTGGAAAGCTCACGCTGTTTCTTGGAGGAAACCGCGGTGATGCGCGAAGGCACGATCTTCCCGCGCTCGGAGATGTAGCGCTGAAGAAGCTTTACGTCCTTGTAGTCGATCTTGGGCGCGTTTGCGCCGGAGAACGGACAGGTCTTGCGGCGACGGAAGAACGGACGCCGTGCGAGAGGGGGTTGCTGGCTCATGCTGCGGCTCCTTCAGTCTCGGTCGTTTCGTCCTCGCCGCGCGGTTTGCGCTCGCGGCTCTCCTCGCGACCGGCTTCACGCTCGCGCTTGCGGCTCGAGTTGGATTGTTCGAAGGCTTCGACGCGCACGGTCAAGAAGCGGAGCACGTCTTCGTTGATCTTGAGTTGCCGCTCGAGCTCGAAGATCGCCTTCGCGGGCGCATTCAGGTTGAGGAGGACGTAATGACCTTTGCGGTTCTTCTTGATCCGGAACGCAAGCGTCCTCAAGCCCCAATATTCCTGCTTCTCGACCTTTCCGCCTTCAGTCTCGACGATGGTCTTCAAATGCGTGGCGAGCGCATCAACCGCCTGCGCGCTGATGTCTTGGCGCGCAATCAACATATGCTCGTAAAGAGCCATGAAGCGTATCCTTCTTTGGATGCGGCACGGGGGCGGGCCGAAGGTTCAGCCTCACCCGGCGTCGGTTCGTGAAAGCGCCGGACCATCCGGCATACCCACCCTCGAGTGGGCCCTCAGACCGCATCCGGTCAAGGCCGCGGGGTATAGCGGAAGCTGGGCGCCGGAGCAACCATGCGAACGGCCAAGTTGCAGATGGCCCGCTTCACATTGCGCCGACTTTATCGGCTTTCCATCAAATCGAAGCGTTAGATTCCATGGAGCTCGTTTAGGAGGCAGGCGATGCCTAGATGGGGCGAGTTGAAAGCGAATTTCCGGGCCGCCCTGACGAGGGCAAAACTGCACCGTCAGCGCGAGCATGCAAATCAACCCCCGTCGAGAAGGCGAAGCTGGAGCGGCCTGATATGGGGGGCCGGGATATTTGTCGGGTTTGTTGCCGTGGTTCTCGTCGTGCTCGCCAGCATCGACTGGAATGTGATGCGCGGGCCGATGTCTCGTTACCTTTCCGCACGTTTGCACCGCGACGTCCAGATCGAGGGCGACCTCGACGTCAAGCCGTTTTCCTGGACTCCTCGCATGACCATCGATGGGCTCAAAGTATCACAGCCCTCATGGGTGACTGACGCGGCGAAGCAGGCGAAGGACGTCGCCGATATCCGGCAGCTTACGCTCGCTGTCGATCTGATGAACTTGCTGCGCTTTCGACTGATCCTGCCGGAAGTGACCCTCGATCAGCCGCAACTCTCATTGCTGCGCGATGAGATGGGCCGCGAGAACTGGCAATCCGATCCCACGGATAAAAGGCCTCTGAAGCTGCCGGTCATCCGGCATTTTGTTATCCGCGACGGCCACGTGGACTTTACCGATGTGAAGCGGCGCCTTGTTTTCGGCGGCACTATCGCATCGGAGGAGGGAAGCGAAGCGGCCGGGAAGGGCTCGTTTCGTCTGATCGGTGACGGGCAACTGAATCGGCGTCCGTTTTCGATGAGGATGAACGGTGATCCATTGTTGGATCTCGCGCCGGACACGCCTTACGGATTCAGTACCGACATTCGCGCGGGCGCGACGCGCATCGAGGCCCGTGGTTCGCTGCACCGGCCGTTCGACTTCGGCGCGTTCGACGTGGTCGCGACGTTCGCCGGCCCGGACATGGCCGACCTCTATTATCTCACTGGCCTTGCGCTTCCGAACACGCCGCCGTACCGGGTCTCGGGAGACCTTGCGCGGGACCGCGACATCTGGCGGCTTCACAATCTCGCGGGCAAGGCTGGCGATTCCGACGTCAAGGGCGAGCTCACCGTCGATGCCGCGCCCGAAAGGCCGCTGCTCACCGGCGACCTTGTTTCGCAAACGCTCAATTTCATCGATCTGGGTGCGCTGATCGGCGCAAAGCCCATGACAGGTTCCGGCACGACAGCGACGGGTGCGACGGCCAAACCGCCGACTGATGACCGCGCGCTGCCGGACGCGCGGCTTGACGCTGAACGGCTGCGTCAGATGGACGCGAATGTCCACTATCGCGCGGCGGCAGTCGTGTCGCGCGACTTCCCGCTTCGCACCGCCGACGTGAAACTGACCTTGAAAAACGGCGTGCTGAATTTGGAGCCGGTTTCGTTTTTCTTCTCGCGCGGCAAGCTTGACGGGACCGTGCGGATCGACGCGCGAAACGCGACGCCGGTGAGCGATATCGATCTGCGGTTGACCGAATTGCGTCTCGAGCAATTCGTGTCGCGTGATGGCAGCCAGCCGCCGCTGGAAGGGACCGCGGCCGCGCGCGCGCAGCTCCACGGTACAGGCGACTCGATTCGTCGCGCTGCCGCCAACGCGAACGGCAAGGTCGCCGTCGTGGTGCCGCACGGTCAGATCCGCAAAGCGCTTGCGGAGCTCCTGGGCATCAACGTGTCGAACGCGCTCGGACTACTCTTGACCAATGATCAATCACAGACGGACGTCCGCTGCGCGGTTGCCGAGTTCACCGTCAAGAATGGGGTAATGCAGCTCGATCAGTTCGTATTCGATACTGGCGTGGTCATGGCCACGGGTAGCGGAGTTGTCGATTTGAGGAATGAGCGGGTGGATATCAGCATCACCGGACATCCGAAGAAACCGCAACTCGTGCGCGTGCGCGCGCCGATTACGATCGGCGGCGCGCTCAGCCACCCCGCCGTCGGGGTGAAAGCCGGCCAGGCACTGGCTCAGGGCGGTCTCGCGGCAGGTCTTGCCTTCGTACTCTCGCCGCTCGCAGCGATTCTCCCCTTCATCGATCCGGGCTTGGCCAAGGACGCGGACTGCGGTGCACTGCTTGCACAGGCGCAGAGCAGCGGTGCACCGGCAACCGTGACGCGCTGACTCGTTCGTGCTGCGTATAAACAAAGGGCGCCGCAATTTGGCGGCGCCCTTAGTTTACGGCCAGGGGCACATGGCCTCGAAGCCGACCGGCCCGGCGGGCGGGCCCGTCCTTTTGACCACACCTCGATCCGAGGCGAGCCATATTTACTATCCGCTCGACGCGTTCTTGGGTCAACCGTTCGTCGCAAAATGTGATAACACCGCGCGTCGCGCTGTTCCAATGAGGCGCGCGCGGGGCGCACGAATGACGGATCACCCGGAGTTATTCGCGAAGGTCGCGCGCCGGCTCATTCCGCTGATGGTCGCGCTCTATACCGTCGCATTTCTAGATCGCGTCAATCTCGGCTTCGCCGCGCTGACGATGAACAAGGATCTCTCTTTCACGCCCGAGATCTACGGCTGGGGCGCGAGCATCTTCTTCTACGGTTACTTTCTGTTTGAAGTTCCCAGCAATGTGGTGCTTACGCGTGTCGGAGCGCGGCGCTGGATTTGCCGCATCATGGCGACCTGGTCGGTGATTTCGGCCGCGACCGCTTTCGTGCAAGGCCCGACGAGTTTCTATCTGCTGCGGTTTCTGCTCGGTCTTGCCGAGGCGGGCTTCGCGCCCGGCATGATTTTCTACCTTTCCCTCTGGTTCCCTGCCACATTGCGCGCTCGATACGCGGCGTCTTATTTTCTCGCCATTCCGCTCACCAGCGTCATCGGCGGCCCGCTCTCGAGCCTCATCCTCGGAATGGATGGCGGTCTTGGTTTGCACGGCTGGCAATGGCTGTTCCTGATTGAGGCATTTCCCGCGCTCGTGCTCGCAATCATCGTCTTTATCGCGCTCCCCGACGGCCCTGAGGATGCGCCTTGGCTGAACAAAGACGAACGCGGGGCGATCGCGAGCACTCTCGCGGCAGAGAAAGGGCCCGCGCGGGATCACATTCGCGACGTGTGGGTGTCACTTACCGATGCGCGCGTTCTCCTGCTCTGTGCGGTCTATTTTGCCATCGTGGTCGGCTTGTACGGGATCACATACTGGCTGCCGCAGATCGTTCAAACGATGGGATTTTCGAACAGGCAAACCGGTTTCGTCGTGGTCCTACCCTATGCCCTCGCGGCGATCGCAATGGTGCTGTGGGGCCGCCACAGCGATGTGAATGGAGAACGGATTTGGCATGTCGCGCTTGCCGCTCTCGTCAGCGCTTTGGCTTTCGCGCTCAGCGCGATCTCGCAATCGCCCCTCGTGATGCTGATCGCGCTCTCCGTCGCGGCCATAGGCATCTGCGCCACGCTGGCGCCATTTTGGGCGATGCCTCCGCTCTTTCTTACCGGCACTGGCGCGGCTGCAGGCATCGCGCTCATCAACGCGGTCGGGAATCTCGGCGGCTCGATCGGCCCCTATCTCGTCGGTTGGGCGCTGCAGGAAACCGGCAGTTATGCCGGCGGGATGGCCATGCTCTCGCTATCCCTGGTGGCCGGCTCCGCGCTCGTGCTGGCAATGGGCAGGTTCAGGCGCCTCGCACTTGCTGCTTCATGAACGGCTGACGTTGGCCGCAGTCGCAGCGCGGATTTGGCGCTTCAATCGTTCTCTTCTTCCTCGAAGAAAAAACGAATCGATTCCGCGAACTGGGCGAAGAACGCGAACAGATTCCACGAGATCGCCAGCATGACGACGCCGCCCATCGGGGGATAAGGCCAGCCGACGGCGTTGGAGAGCAACGCGATATTGATCAAAATGCCCAAACCCATATGCACCTTTACCCGCAGGTGCATCGGCCGGGTCGTCGCCTGACGCCATTGCCCGGGCACGAGAAAAATGAGCACCAGCGATTGGACGGCTACAAATACGCTCGTGAATTGCCAAGTGGTCTTCTCCTCCAGGCCCAGACCGAAGAGCAATGGAGCGAGCATGGCGTTCACCGCGGTCACCATCCCCGACTGGACGTACGAACGCGCGACCCAGAGGTGGAACGGCCCCATTCCCGCGCCGCGCATCTGCCGGACCGCCACGAGCAAGGCGGCGAAACCGGAAAAAGTGATGCCGACCTGCGCCAGCGTGAAGAAATAGCTCGCCCCCGGTAAATCCATTTTGCCCTCCCCTGACTTACGCCATCTTGCGCCAGAGGCGTTCCCAATTTAAGGGGCTGTAAAAGGTGATCCGTTGAGAGCATTCATTTTCCCCGGGCAAGGAAGCCAAGCCGTCGGAATGGGGCGGGCGATCGGCGAGGCTTTTCCTTCGGCGCGCCAGACTTTCGAAGAAGTCGACGATGTGCTCTCCCAACGGCTGTCACGCCTGATGTGGGAAGGGCCGGATTCGGAGCTTCTCCTCACCGAGAACGCGCAGCCCGCAATCATGACCGTCTCACTTGCCATCATTCGCGTCTTGCAGAAGGACGCGGGGCTCGACCTCGGTAAGCACGCGCGACTTGTGGCCGGTCATTCACTTGGCGAATATTCGGCACTATGTGCCGCGGGCGCATTGACGCTCGCCGATACGGCCCGGCTTGTCCGGATTCGCGGAAAGGCCATGCAGGCGGCCGTTCCCGTGGGCGAGGGTGCCATGAGCGCCCTCATCGGCATCGAGATCGACGGTGCCGAAGCGGCAGTGAACGAAGCCTCGGATAAAGGCGTCGTGGTGGTGGCGAACGACAATGCTCCGGGTCAGATCGTGATTTCGGGCGTCAAGGCAGCGGTGGAAAGAGCCGGTGAGATCGCCAAGGGGAAGGGCGCGAAACGCGTCATCCCGCTTGCCGTAAGCACGCCCAATCATTCGCCCTTGCTCAAATCTGCGGGCGAGCGCATGCGCGACGCATTGGCCGAGGTCACGATTCGCGCGCCCGCCGTGCCCGTCGTCGCGAACGTCACGGCATCGGAAGTCGCCGAACCGGAATTGATCCGCCGCCTGCTCGTCGAGCAGGTGACCGCGCGCGTACGCTGGCGCGAATCCGTTGCTTCCTTCCGCGCGCTTGGCGTGGCAATGACTGTCGAAACGGCTGGCAACAAAGTGCTCACAGGCATGGTCAGACGCATCGACAAGGAATTGGAACCCGTGAGCCTCGACTCGCCCGCCGAAATCGAAGCCTTCGCCAAAACTTTATAGGCCAGCCGATGTTCGATCTTGCACAGAAGACTGCGCTCGTCACCGGAGCATCCGGCGGCATCGGCGGCGCAATCGCCAAGGCATTGCACGGGCAGGGCGCACGCGTCGTCCTGTCCGGTACGCGCGCCGAGGCGCTGCAGGTCTTGCGGGCCGAGTTGGGCGAACGCGCCCATGTCGTAATCTGCAATCTGGGTGTTGCCGCCGAAGTCGACGAGTTGCTGAAGCGCGCAGAGGGCGAGGCCGGCGCCCCCATAGACATTCTCGTCAACAATGCCGGGATCACACGCGACAACATCATGATGCGCATGAGGGACGAGGAGTGGAGTCAGGTCCTCGACGTCAATCTCACGGCTGCCTTTCGGCTATCGCGCGCGGCCTTGCGGAATATGGTCAAGAAGCGTTGGGGGCGGATCATCAACATCACATCGGTTGTGGGCGTTACCGGTAATCCCGGGCAGGCCAATTATGCCGCCGCCAAGGCTGGCTTGATCGGCATGTCCAAGGCGCTGGCGGGCGAGATTGCCTCACGCAACATCACCGTCAATTGCGTGGCACCGGGCTTCATTGCGAGCGCGATGACCGACAAGCTCACGGCCGAGCAGAAGAGCGCGATCCTGACCCGTATACCGGCGGGACGGCTTGGCCAGGGCGCCGACGTTTCCGCAGCCGTCGTCTATCTTGCGAGCGAGGAAGCGGCCTACGTGACGGGGCATACGATGCACGTCAACGGCGGCATGGCGATGATCTAACTCTTTGGGGTGGCAAGAAGAATTGAAAAATTGGCGGTCCGGAGAAGTTTATGATACCAAGCGCGACTTTCCGCCACGGCAGGCGAAGCGTGGGCCGTCCCGTCCGCATTGTTTCCAGTCGTGGTAGAACGATTCGTGTCAGAACAAGAGGCTAAGAACATATGAGCGACGTCGCGGAGCGCGTGAAGAAGATCGTAGTCGAGCATCTGAACGTGGATGCCGAGAAAGTAACCGACAATGCGAGCTTCATCGAAGACCTCGGCGCCGACAGTCTGGATACAGTCGAGCTCGTCATGGCATTTGAAGAGGAATTCGGAATCGAGATTCCCGATGATGCCGCGGAATCGATCGTAACGGTCGGGGATGCCGTGAAGTTCATCGACAAGGCCCAAAGCTGAGCCCGCTGCGCCGTCTTTCATCGGTGCTGCTTCGGCGCTCGTGATCCGAATGCGTCGCGTTGTCATCACTGGAATGGGTTTGGTTACGCCGCTTGCCTGCGGCGTCGAAGAGACATGGTCGCGCCTGTTGGCCGGGAAGTCCGGAGCCGGCCCGATCACCCGGTTCAAGGTCGATGACCTGCCCTCGCGCATCGCCTGCGACGTGCCGCGAGGCGACGGATCCAACGGGTCGTTCAATCCCGATCAGTGGGTCGATTCCAGAGACCAGCGCCGCGTCGATGATTTCATCACCTATGCGATCACGGCCGCCGTTCAGGCCGTCAAGGACTCCGGTTACGAAGCCAGGACCGAGGAGGAGCATGAGCGCGCCGGCGTGCTGATCGGATCGGGAATCGGTGGATTGGAAGGAATCGAGAACGCCGCGCTCTTGTTGAACGAAAAAGGGCCGCGGAAGGTATCCCCCTTCTTCATTCCAGGCCGGCTGATCAATCTTGCCTCGGGTTACGTCTCCATCCGTTTCGGCTACAAGGGTCCCAACAGCGCCGTCGTCACCGCTTGTTCCACGGGAGCGCATGCGATCGGCGATGCGGCGCGTCTGATTGCACTCGACGACGCCGACGTGATGCTCGCAGGGGGCGCGGAGTCGGCGATCTGCCGACTCGGAATGGCTGGATTTGCAGCCTGCCGCGCGCTGTCGACGGGCTTCAACGACACGCCCGAGAAGGCGTCTCGTCCTTACGACAAGGATCGCGACGGGTTCGTCATGGGCGCGGGCGCCGGCGTGGTGGTGCTCGAGGAATACGAGCGCGCAAAGGCGCGCGGGGCGAAGCTGTATGCCGAGATCAAGGGCTATGGCTTGTCGGGAGACGGGCACCACATCACCGCGCCCGCCGACGACGGGAGTGGCGGCTACCGCTCGATGCAGATGGCTCTGAAGCGTGCGGGCCTTGCCCCCGCGGACATCGATTACATCAACGCGCACGGCACTTCGACGCCGTTGGGCGACGAGATCGAGCTCCGTTCGGTCGAACGCTTGTTCGGGAACGCGGCCGGCAAGCTCACCATGTCGTCGACCAAGTCCTCCATCGGCCATCTCTTGGGAGCGGCCGGTGCGGTGGAGGCGATTTTCTGCGCGCTCTCGATTCGCGATCAGATGGTCCCGCCGACGCTCAATCTCGACAACCCGTCGGTCCGAACGGAGATCGATCTCATCCCCCATACAGCCAGGAAAAAAAGCGTCGCCGCCGCGCTGTCGAACTCGTTCGGCTTCGGCGGCACCAATGCGACGCTGGTGTTGACTGCGGTAAACTAGCGAACATTCGAGACCCGGATGCGGAAGCTTCTCCTCCTCGCGGTCATCATCGTTGCAGCGGCGGGCGCAGCCGCCGGCGCGCTCGTATGGGAGCAGCGCAATTTTACCGCGCCAGGTCTCGCGACTTCTGAAACGGTCATCATCATAAAGCCCGGGAGCAGTGTCAGGGCGGTGGCCAACGATCTCGCCCACGCGGGGGTCGTGTCGAGCGCGATCCTGTTCCGTGCGGGCGTTCTGCGCCGCGGTAAAACTGCCGCGCTCAAAGCTGGCGAGTACGCTTTTCCTGCCGGCGTGAGCATGGCCGAAGCCATGGCGATGCTCGCCGAACGCAAAGTCGTGCAGCACCGCATCACGATCGCGGAAGGGCTCACGAGTGACGCGGCGGTAGCCCTCGTCGATGCCGACCCGGTGCTCACCGGTGCTTCGACCGTTGTTCCGGAGGGGAGTCTCCTGCCGGAGACTTACCGATTCGAGCGAGGCACGACGCGTGCCGAGATCCTTGCCCGCATGCACAAAGCGCAGCAAGACGTGGTCTCGGACTTATGGATGAAGCACAAGCAAGGGCTTCCGCTCGGCACGCCGGAAGATGCGCTCAAGCTTGCCTCGATCGTGGAGAGAGAAACGGGCGTCCAGTCGGAGCGTCCACGCGTCGCGGCCGTGTTCGTCAATCGCTTACGCAACCATATGCGGCTCGAATCGGATCCGACGATCATCTATGGCTTGAGCAAGGGTGTTCCGCTCGGCCACCCGCTGCGCCAAAGCGAGCTCGAAACGCCCAATCCCTATAGCACGTACCAGATCGACGGGCTGCCTCCGACGGCCATCTGCAATCCCGGGCGGGATGCGATCGCCGCAGTCTTGAGCCCGCCGGATTCGGACGAATTGTTTTTCGTCGCCGATGGAACCGGCGGTCACGTTTTCGCCAAATCGGCCACCGAGCACCAGCGGAACGTCGTCCAGTTGCGTCGACGCGAACGCGAGCAGAACGCCGCTACCGGGACGCCCCCTAAAGGACCCGACTTGCACTAGGATTGGGTTCGTGCCGAGATCGGTTTGCCCGATTCCGCGGGGTGTTGTCCGTGCCTCTCAACAGCATGACGGGATTCGCCGACTCTCGCGGCAGCCATGGCCGGCTGCGCTGGCGTTGGGAAGCCAAGAGCGTGAATGGGCGCGGTTTCGACTTACGTTTGCGCACGCCGCTCGGTTATGAGGGTTTGGAATCGGGTGCCCGCACGCTGGCGGCTGAGCGATTCAAGCGCGGCTCCCTTCAAGCCGCATTGAGCGTCGCGGCCGATGACGCTTCCGGCGGCTTTCGCGTTGATCCTGCCGCGCTCGCAGACGCGGTGCGGATCGCGCGGCGCGTCGCCCAGGAGACAGGATTGCCGCCGGCGCGTGTCGACGGTCTGCTCGCGCTCAAGGGTGTCGTCGTTCAGGAAGAAACCGCTGTGCTCGATGACGAAGCCCGCATGCAGCGCGACGCCGCGATGCTGGAGAGCTTGGCGGATGCGCTCGACTTGCTTGCCCGAGCGCGGGCAAGCGAAGGCGCGAAGCTCGAATCCGTTGTCCAGAAGCAAATCGCCGAAATCGAAGCTTTCACCGGACAAGCAAGAACGCTCGCGCTTCAGCAGCCCACCCTCTTGCGCGAGCGAATGATGCAGCAGCTGAAGGAGCTTCTGGCGCCGGGGATGAATCTTCCCGAGGAGCGCATCGCTCAAGAGGTTGCAATGCTAGCCGCGCGAGCGGATCTGCGCGAAGAACTTGATCGACTCTCGGCCCACTGCCAGGAGGCGCGCGCGCTCTTGGCCGCCCGCGAACCCGCCGGACGGAAGCTCGATTTCCTGGCCCAGGAATTCAATCGCGAGGCCAACACGCTCTGTTCCAAATCCTCCGATATTCAGCTCACCCATGTCGGACTGGCACTGAAAGCCGTGATCGATCAGTTTCGCGAGCAGGTGCAGAACGTCGAATGAAACTGGACATCGCACGCCGCGGTCTGATGCTGGTGCTCTCTTCGCCCTCGGGCGCCGGCAAGTCGACTCTCTCGCGGCGTCTGCTGCAAAGCGACCCTAAGATCTCCCTTTCCGTCTCCGTCACGACACGCCCGAAGCGGCCGAATGAAGTTGACGGGAAGGATTATTTTTTCGTTGCGCCGGAACGTTTCGACCAGATGGTGCGGGGCGGCGAATTCCTCGAGCATGCGACCGTCTTCGGCAATCGATATGGGACGCCGAAAGCGGCGGTCGAAAAATTGCTCGCGGCTGGCCGGGACGTGCTGTTCGACATCGACTGGCAAGGGGCCCAGCAATTGTCGCAGAAAGCCAGGGACGATCTGGTGCGGGTCTTTGTTCTTCCGCCGTCGCGCGCGGAGCTCGAGCGGCGCCTCAAGGAACGGGCGCAGGACAGTGCCGAGGTGGTCGCCCGGCGCATGGCTGAGGCCAATAATGAAATTAGCCGCTGGTCCGAGTATGATTATGTGATTATCAATGACGACGTCGAAAAGGCGCTGGCGCAACTTCAAGCCGTCGTCGCTGCTGAACGCGTAAACCGGCAAAGGCAGACAGGACTGGTGGAATTCGTGCGCCGGCTGGTCGAGGGGGAGCGAGGGGGCAAACCATGATGAAAGTTTCGCTCGCGCCGCTTGTCATCTTCATGACTCTTGCGCTCGAGCTGCGCGCGCCCGCCCTCGCGCTCGACAACGATTGCGAAGGGACGCCGCCTAACGCCGTCATGACGCTGCCCGCCCCGTTGAGCAAATGGGGCCGCGTGTCCTGCACGCCTTTCGGACACATCTTGACCAGCCATGAAGGTTGGGTCTGGGTGCTTCCGGACGGCGCGAGCAGCGTGCTCATTCCCTCTCAGCTCGGGGTGCAGAGTCCGCGGCCGCTGGGCAACAGGTCCTATTTCACCAAGATCGATATGACGAGAGTCAGCGGCGAAGAATTCGAGGAAGCGTACAATACGTTTCACAAAGGGCTCGACGACAAGGAGCCAAGACCGGAGGGTTATCGGGTCAATCTCGAAACGGCTTCGGGAAAGTCGCTTCGCATGTATTTCTTCGATTACGATACCTATGCTTGGGGGATCGAGTGCGGCGAGAGTGATTGCGATCGGGATTCGCGCTTTGCGATTCTCGATAAGGAGCACAAACCTCAGCTCCGGCAGCCGTCGATTTGAGGGAACCAAATCGCGTACAACTTACGTGATTTCAATGAATTAACGGCTCCCGGAAGGCGCAGTCCCCGCTTGCCACCATTGCGGCGCTGACACGTTTAGTCATTGAGGCTTCGCCAAAATCGCTTGGTGAAGCTCGGATTAGACGGAGGCTCCCATGGCCGTCAAAAGGTTTGCCGCCGGATTGTGCGGACTGCTGCTTGCGCTTGGCGTTGCAGGCGCACGCGCCGATCAGGACATCGAATTCAAGGCGGCGGACTGCACGGGATCACCCGACGCGGCGGTGATGAAGCTTCCGTTTCCTTTAAGCAAATGGGGTCAAGTGCTTTGCACCAAATATGGGCATGTGCTCGCCAGCCATGATGGCTGGGTCTGGCTTCTGCCGGCCGCAGGCCCGGTGCTCGTTCCTTCGCAGGTCTCGATGAACGATCCAAAAGAGGTCGGCAACACGTCGTATTTTACGAAGGTCGAGGTCACGCAGGTTAAGGGCGACGAGTTCAAGGAAGCCTACAGCACGCTGATGACCAATCTGGATAAGGACGAAGTAAAACCCGACGGCTACCGCGTCGATATCACCACGAGTGCGGGAGACACGTTGAAGATCTACTTCTTCGACTACGACAGCTATGCTTGGGGAATCGATTGCAGCAGCAACTGCGACGTTGAGGCCCGGTTCATCGTGCTCGACAAGAATCACAAGCCCGAGCCGCGGCAGGCGTCGATCTGACCGCAGCGCGCAATCTTTCGGCCGGAACGGCAAGGAAAGTAACGAGCCCCGCAATCGCAGGGCTCGAGTGCGCGTCGCCGTAGGGGAAAACACCTAGCCCCAAATAAAGCCCGTATTAACTGCGGCGTGCGGAAATCCGCGGATGGTGCTTCAGGCAATGGCCGGAAGACCCAGGGCGAGAGGGGAGGGTGGTCATGTTTACAGCGAGATTTGCACTTTTCTTTTGTGCTTTGACGATCGCCGCGAGTTTCGGCGCCGCGTCACCGAAAGCTGCTTCGGAGAATGATTGCAGCGGGACGCCGGTAGAGGCGGTGATGACGCTGCCTGCCCCCTTGAACAAGTGGGGAAAGATCATTTGCACGCCCTACGGCCATGTGCTGTCGAGTCATACGGGTTGGGCCTGGATTCATCCAAACGCGCAGCAGCCTGTGTTCATACCGGCGCAAATGGTCGATCGCGACCCGCTGCCGGTCGGCAATGCAATCTTTTTCACCAAGATCGAAGTTTCGAGGATAAACGGCAACGAGTACGCGCATGCCTACGAAGTGTTTCATCAAGGCTTCGACGAAATGGATTTGACGCCGGAGATCTATCGGGCCGAATTCACCTCGGTGTCGGGCGACATGACCCAACTCTACTTTCTCGACTATGGAACCTACGCCTGGGGCATTTGGTGCTCCGAGGAGGCGTGCGATCGGGACACGCGATTCGTTATCGTGAACAAGAAGCAAGACCCGCGCGAAGGATCGGTCTGAGGATCGTTTCAGGATCGAGCGCTCAAGCTCGCATGAAGATCTATTTCTTCGAAGGCGACACGTAGGCTTGGCGAATGGATTGCAGCGGCAGGGACGTTCAAGCGCGATTCATCGTGCTCGACAAGAACCACAAGCCCGAGCGGCGGCAAGGGTCCATTTGAGGGTGCTAGCCCGAAACGACAAGGCGATATCCAAGATCCAGTTCACTCAGCCTGCGTAAGTAGCCGTTGCGCGCCTGCCAAGTCCCGTCCTCGAGATCGCGCGCCAACAAAGCAAGGCCGCTCTCAAGGTCAGTGAGGCCGGAGAACGCAGAAATCCCGCTCCGAACGCCGGCATCCAGGTACGCATGCGGCCTTTGCCAGTAGGCATGCAGGAACCCATCGCTGCAGTCACACGGAATCGGGACGGAGATGATCTTCACGTTTTGGAAAATCTCGCTGTACGTCTCGATCGGCCTGCAAATCATCGTGCTGTTCTCAGCAATCGAGGAGAAGTAATCCCGTGTCAGCCACATGCCCGAATGGGCGGGATCCCAAGTAAGAACAATCCGGCGTCTTGCTACGCGGACCATTTCGCGCAATCCGCGCGCCTGATCCGGCCAATGGTGAATGGTAAGAATGGCGAGCGCCGCATCGAATTCGCCATCTCGGAAGGGGAGATTGAGCGCCGAAGCTCGAACCACGGGCGCGGCTTGGGACGTCCGCTGCCGGATCATGGTTTCCGAAGGCTCGACGGCAATCAGCTCGCGATCGAAAGGCTCATAAGAACCGGTGCCTGCGCCGATATTGATGACGGCTCGCGCATCCCCGAGCGCCCTGACGATCGCGGACGCAATCCGCGGGTCGGGCTTGCGGTACTTCGCGTAAGATTTTCCAATTCTGTCGTACAGCTCGCGCGCCATTATAAGCGCATGCTCGCATACGCACGCGCGAGCGCGCAAAATTCAAAAACATCGAGCTCCTCGGCGCGGGCTGTGCCAGCGATGCCCGCGCTCTCGAGAAGCTCTTCTGAGTTCGGCGTCAATCGTTTCAGGCTGCCGCGCAGCATCTTGCGCCGCTGTCCGAAAGCTGCCGCGGTGACCGCCTCGAGAGCGATAAGCTCGGCCTCGCAGCGCGAGCTCGCAAGCGGCTCGACGCGGAGCACGGCCGCGGTGACGTTGGGCGGCGGCACGAAAGCACGAGGGGAAATATCGAAGAGAATTCGCGCGTTTGCTCGCCATTGGGTCAGCACGGAGAGCCGGCCATAGGCCTCGTCGCCGACTTTCGCGCAAACGCGTTCGGCGACCTCGCGCTGGAACATGAGAGTCATATCCGCCCACCAGGGCGGCCAAGCTGCGGTCAACCATTTGACGAGCAAGTTGGTGCCGACATTGAAGGGAAGGTTTGCCACCACCGAAACGGGCAGGTGCATTCCGTGAGCCGCAAAGGTGGCAGCCTCGTCGATTTTGGAGGCAGCCGCCGAGACGACCTCGAGCCGACCTGAAGCCGCTGCGATCTCGGCAAGCGCAGGAAGGCAGCGCGCGTCGCGTTCGACCGCGAGAACGCGCTTTGCTCCTTCCGCCATGAGCGCGCGCGTGAGGCCGCCTGGTCCCGGACCGACCTCGTACACGTCCTTGCCTGCGATTCCAGCTTCGCGCGCGATGCGCCTCGTGAGGTTGAGATCGAGAATAAAGTTCTGGCCGAGGCTCTTTCGTGCGCTCAAGCCATAGGCGGCGATGACTTCGCGGAGCGGCGGCAGGCCATCAACGCCGCTCACAAACCACGCCTATCGGCAATCTCCGCGGCCATCGCAATCGCCGCAAGCATGCTCGTCTCGTTCGCAAGCCCCCGGCCAGCGAGATCGAGGGCCGTGCCGTGGTCGGGCGAGGTGCGCACGATGGGGAGACCCAAGGTGACATTGACACCGGTCCAAAAGGCGAGCGTCTTGATCGGGATCAGGGCTTGATCATGATACATGCAGAGCGCCGCGTCATAAC
>WNFL01016168.1_pt1 | contig 17527 bp, 13 predicted proteins | sample 5400361 | NCBI WGS metagenome assembly WNFL01 (sample SAMN13153351, study PRJNA577476) | soil metagenome | isolation source: 40 cm soil on Douglas fir-dominated hillslope | place: USA:California | collected 2013-09-17 | reverse complement strand
GCCTCGGTGGTGCAACTCCCCGCGACGCAGCCGAACGCAAAGGCAAACAGTGTGCGCAGCTTCATGGGACCTCCTGTGCAAGCGAGTCTGCCAGACGCTTCGCGCCGCGTCCTGCCGCGTAACCTTTTGCAACCTGCCTTTGGGGGCAGGTGCTCAATCAGCCGAACGACTGCCCGCCGCCGTAGCTTGCCAGCGGCACGAGCTTGCCGCCCTTCTTCACCTTCACCGCGCAGTACTTGACCTCGGCGATCTTGCCGAACGGATCGAGCGCCGCGTTGGTGAGGACGTTCGCCGCGGCCTCGTAGAAGGTGAACGGGATGAAGACCGAGCCGCGCGGGATGCCGTCGTCGGCGCGCGCGGCGAGCGCGATCTCGCCGCGGCGCGAGGCGACCGTGATCACGTCGCCGCCCCCGGCGCCGAGGGCATCGAGGTCGAGCGGATGCAGCGACACCACTGCCTGCGGCTCGATCGCGTCGAGCACGGAGGCGCGGCGCGTCATCGAGCCCGTGTGCCAATGCTCGAGCTGGCGCCCGGTAATGAGGATGAAGGGATATTCGGCGTCGGGGCGCTCGTTCGCGGGGATGATGTCGGCGGGCACGAACTTGCCGCGGCCGTCCTTCGTCGGGAAATTCTCGGTGAACACCACCGGCTGCCCGGGATCGTCCTCGGTGCGGCAGGGATAGGTGACCGACGACTGCGCCTCGAGACGCTCCCACGAGATGCCGCCGATGGAGTTCATCGCCTGGCGCATCTCCTCGTACACCATCGCGACACCACTCTCGGCGCCGCTGTACTTCCAGCCGCAGCCGAGGCGGTTGGCGAGGTCCTGGATGACGCCCAAGTCCTGGCGCGCCTCCCCCGGCATGTCGAGCGCGCGCCGGCCCATCTGCACCATGCGATCGGTGTTGGTCACGGTGCCGGTCTTCTCCGGCCACGCCGACGCGGGCAGGACCACGTCGGCGAGGTAGGCGGTCTCGGTAAGGAAGATGTCCTGCACCACCAGCATGTCGAGCCTGGCGAGGCCCTCGCGCGCGTGATGCGCGTTGGGGTCCGACATCGCCGGGTTCTCACCCATGATGTACATGCCCTTGATCTTGTCCTCGCACGCGGCGTCCATGATCTCGACCACGGTGAGGCCGGCCTTGTGGTCGAGCGTGCGGCCCCAGAACTTCTCGAAGCGCGCGATCGCTTCCGGGTTGTCGACGCGCTGGTAGTCGGGATACATCATCGGGATGAGTCCCGCGTCGGAGGCGCCCTGCACGTTGTTCTGCCCGCGCAGCGGATGCAGCCCCGTGCCAGGTCGGCCGATCTGGCCCGTCATCAGCGTGAGCGCGATCAGGCACCTCGCGTTGTCGGTGCCGTGCACGTGCTGCGAGATACCCATCCCCCAGAGGATGATCGAGGCCTTCGACGTGGCGTAGGCGCGCGCGACCTCGCGGATGGTCTGCGCGGGAATGCCGCAGAGCGGCGCCATCTTCTCGGGGCTAAAGTCCTTCGCGTTCTCCTTCAGCGCCTCGAAGCCGCTGGTGCGCTGGCGCACGAACTCCTGGTCGACCAGGCCTTCGTCGAGGATGGTGTGGATCATGGCGTTCAGCAACGCCACGTCCATGTCGGCAGTGAATTGAAGGAACTTCCAGGCGTGGCGCGCGAGATCGTTGCGGCGCGGGTCGGCGAGCACGAGCTTGGCGCCGCGTTGCACCGCGTTCTTGATCCACGTCGCCGCCACCGGATGGTTCGAGGTCGGGTTGGCGCCGATGAGGAAAATCAATTCGGATTCGGCGACGTCGGAGACCTGGTTCGACACCGCGCCGGAGCCGATCCCCTCCAGCAGCGCCGCCACCGACGAGGCGTGGCAGAGGCGCGTGCAGTGATCGACGTTGTTGGTGCCGAAGCCGGTGCGCACCAGCTTCTGGAATAGGTACGCTTCCTCGTTCGATCCCTTGGCGCTGCCGAACCCCGCGAGCGCGGACGGGCCCTTGCCGTCGCGGATCTTCTTCAGCCCATTCGCGGCGAGATCGAGCGCCTCCTCCCAGGTCGCCTCGCGGAAGACCTCGCTCCAGCGCGTCGGATCGATGGTGAATTCCGCCGTCTTCGCCACACCGGGCTTGCGGATGAGCGGCTTGGTGAGGCGCTGCGGGTGCGCCACGTAATCGAAGCCGAAGCGTCCTTTCACGCACAGCCGCCCGTGGTTCGACGGCCCGTCGCGTCCCTCGACGCGGACGATGGCGTTGTCCTTGATGTGATAGGTGAGCTGGCAGCCGACACCGCAGTACGGACAGACCGATTCGACCTTCTTGTCGGCGACGACCTGGTAGGCCTGCTTGGCCGGTGCGAGAGCGCCCGTGGGACAAGCCTGCACGCACTCGCCGCACGCGACACATGTCGATTCCCCCATGGGATCGTCGAAATCGAAGACGATCTTCGAGGCGGGGCCGCGGAAGGCGTAACCGATGACGTCGTTCACCTGCTCCTCGCGGCAGGCGCGCACGCATCGCGTGCACTGGATGCACGCGTCCAGGTTCACTGCCATCGCCGGATGCGACGGGTCGGCGAGGGGTTGCGCACGGGGGGCGAAGCGCGAGCGGGTGACGCCCAGCTCGCCGGCCCATTGGAAGAGCTCGTTCGCGCCCGGTTTCAAGTCGTCCTTCGGCACGTCGGACATCAGCAGCTCGAGCACCAACTTCTGCGAGTGCAGCGCGCGCTCGGAATTCGACGCGACCTCCATCCCCTTGGCGGGCTGGCGGCAGCACGACGGCGCCAGCACGCGCTCGCCCTTGATTTCCACCATGCACGCGCGGCAGTTGCCGTCGGGGCGCAGGTCTTCCTTGTAGCAAAGGTGCGGGATCTCCACCCCGTGGCGCTTCGCCGCCTGGATGATGGTCTCGCCGCCCCACGCCGAGATCGTCTCGCCGTTCAGCTTGAACTCGATCACCTCGGTTTTCCCGACCGGATCGTTCATCTTCATGCGCTAGACCTCATCGGGAAAATGTTTGACGACGCAGCGGATCGGGTTGGGAGCAGCCTGCCCGAGGCCGCAGATGGATGCATCGGCCATCGCCACCGAGAGATCCTCGAGGAGCGCCTGGTCCCACTTCGATGCTTCCATCAGCTGCGCGGCCTTGGCCGTGCCCACGCGGCAGGGCGTGCACTGGCCGCACGACTCGTGCTCGAAGAAGCGCATCAGGTTCAGCGCCGCGTCGCGCGCCTTGTCGTGCTTCGAAAGAACGATCACCGCCGCCGAGCCGATGAAGCATCCGTGCGGCTGCAGCGTATCGAAGTCGAGCGGGATGTCGGCCATCGACGCGGGGAGGATCCCGCCCGAAGCGCCGCCCGGCAGATAGGCATAGAGCTCATGGCCTTTCTGCATCCCGCCGCAGTATTCGTCGATGAGCTCCTTCACCGTGATGCCTGCCGGCGCGAGATGCACGCCCGGCTTCTTCACCCGTCCCGACACCGAGAACGAGCGCAGCCCGCTGCGGCCGTGGCGGCCGTGCTTCGAGAACCATTGCGGCCCCTGCTCGATCAGGTCGCGGACCCAGAGGAGCACCTGCGCGACGTACGGGGGGCGAAGCCGCGGCATGCCGCGCTTGCCCTCGATCGATTCGATCATCGCCGACTCTTCGCCGCAGATGTAGGCGCCCGCGCCGCGGCGCAGGTGGATGCGCGGGAGCGTCTTTTGATTGCCGGCTCGTTCCTCGGCCACGCCGGGCGGATCGGCGACGAGCGCCGCGAGCTCGCGCTCGAGCATCTCGCGGCAGGCGTGGTATTCGTCGCGCAAGTAGACGTAGACGTCCTCGATGCCGACGGCCCAGGCGGCGATGAGCATCCCCTCGATGAATCGATGCGGATCGCGCTCGAGGTAGTGCCGGTCCTTGAAGGTGCCCGGCTCGCCCTCGTCGATGTTCACCGCCATGAGGCGCGGGCCCGGCTCGGCGCGCACGATCTTCCATTTGCGTCCCGCCGGGAAACCGGCGCCGCCGAGGCCGCGCAGCCCCGCGTCTTCCATGATCTTGATGACGGAATCGACATCGCGCTCGCCGTTCACGCATTGCAGCCACGTCTTGTAGCCGCCCTGCATGCGGTAGTTCTTGTAATCGTGCGGCGTCGGACGGACAGGGTCCACGCGCATCTTCTTCACGCAGCGCTCGACTTCTTCGACGCTCGCGTGGCCGAAGGCGTTCTTGCCCACGCAAACCGCCGGCGCTTCCGCGCAGCGTCCGATGCACGGGGCTGGAATCACGCGAACGTTCGGTCCGAGGACGTTCGGCAGGCGCTCGAGAAGGTCCTGCGCGCCTGCCATGCGGCACGAGAGCGTTTCGCAGACCCGCACGGTGAGGGCCGCGGGCTCCGTGTCGCCTTCCTTCACCACGTCGAAGTGGTGATAGAACGTCGCGACTTCGTACACCTCCGCCATCGAAAGCTTCATCGCTTCGGCGAGCGCGGCGAGCCGCGCGGCGGAGAGACTTCCGAACCGGTCCTGGACGCGGTGGAGGTTCTCGATCAGGTCCTCGCGGGCGCGGGGCGCGCCTTCGAGCACGCGCGCGATTTCCTCGCGCGCCACCGGATCGACCTGGCGGCCTTTCGGCGTCTTGCGCCCACGGCGGATCTTCGAGACGGGTATGGCGATTTCGTTCATGCGAAATGCTCGGAATCCAGGCTCTTAGGTTACCCGCCCGGAGGCGATCGAGGGGTTGACTCCCGTCAAGTAGAATCAGCCGAGGCGCGGGGAGCGTCCGACAAGGGGGAGACATGAAGATTCTAACCGCCGCAGCGGCCGCCGCGCTCACGCTTTCGGCAATGGACGCCCAGGCCCAAGGCGCCCTGAACGTCATCTGCAGCGCCCAGATCGAGTGGTGCCAGGCAATGGCGACCGAGTACCAGAAGGCCACCGGCGTGAAGATGGCGATGGTGCAAAAGGGCTCGGGCGAGGCGCTCGCCCAGATCACCGCCGAGGCGGCGAATCCGCGCACCGACGTCTGGTTCGGCGGCACCGGCGACCCGCACCTGCAGGCCGCCGAGCGGGGGCTCACGACGGATTACACGTCGCCCAATCTCGGGCAGCTCCACGAATGGGCGCGCGCGCAGCACAAGCAGTCGGGCGGCAAGACCGTCGGCGTTTACATGGGCGCGCTCGGGTTCGGCTACAACACGGAGTCGCTGGCGAAGAAGAAAGCCAAGCCGCCGGCGTGCTGGAGCGATTTGCTTCGTCCCGAGTTCAAGGGCGAGGTGCAGATGGCCAATCCGGCATCGTCGGGCACCGCGTACACCGCGATCGCCACGCTCGTGCAGGTGATGGGCGAGGAGAAAGCATTCGAATACCTGAAGGCGCTCAATCGCAACGTTTCCCAATACACGAAGTCCGGCACGGCCCCGGTCAAGAACGTCGCGCGCGGGGAGGCCACAGTGAGCGTGAGCTTCATACACGACGCGGTGACGGAGGCGGTCGGCGGCTTTCCGGTGAAGTCGTCGACGCCTTGCGAGGGCACGGGTTACGAGATCGGCTCGATGTCGGTCATCAAGGGATCACGCAACCTCGAGGCGGCGAAGAAGTTCTACGACTGGGCGCTCACCGCGCCCGCGCAGGAGATCGGCGCGGCGACCAAGCAGTTCCAGGTACCGTCCAACCGTTCGGCGAAGGTGAATCCCCTCGCGCCGGATTTCTCGAAGATCAAGCTCATCGATTACGACTCGGCGAAGTACGGCGCGAGCGCGGAGAGAAAGCGGCTCATCGATCGCTGGGAGCGAGACGTCGGCGGCGCGAAGTAGAGCTTCGCAATGACGGGCGCGCGGCTCGTCGCTGGCTGGTCCGCCGCGGGGCTGGTCGCGGCATCCGTGCTCCCGTGGCACGCCGTGGCGCTGGGGGGGACGGATTCCGCATTCGTTCTCGCCGTGGCGGGCCGATGGAATCTCATCCCGGCGCTGGGCGCCCTCGGCGTCATCCTCGCTTCGTCGCTACGGGGTCAAAACGCGCGAAGCGACCGGGCGACGGCGATCGTCGCCGCGCTGGGTCTCGCCTGTGTCTTCGCGCAAGCGTTCCTGCCCGGTTCGCGGGCGCAGCCCGGCATCGGCGCCGGTGCCGTCGTGGTGGCGCTCTCATTGCTCTTCTGCCTGACGACCGCGCTCGCCGCCCTTGGCGCGTGCCGCGGCGACGCGTTCGTGGCCGGCGCCATCGGGCTCTCGATCGGCGCGATCGCGCTCTTCACGTTGTGGCCGCTGGGCGCCATGTTGGGGGGCGCTTTCCGCGAGGGAGCGTCCGGCTTCGTCGCCCGCCTCGCCACCGAGCGCCTGTGGGGACTCGGTTGCATCGGCGGCGACAACCGTTGTGGCGCCGCATTGAATACGCTCGTGCTGGCATTGCTCGCGGCAACCGGGTGCACGCTCCTTGGACTGGCCTTCGCGCTCGTCGTCACGCGCACCTCTCTTCCCGCGCGGCGCGCGATCCGCGCGCTCACGGTGTTGCCGATCGCCACGCCGCCCTTCGTGATCGGCCTGGGGCTGATCCTCATCTTCGGCCGCTCGGGGATCGTGAACCAACTCCTGGAATGGGCGTTCGACTTCACGCCCGGGCGTTGGGTGTACGGCCTGCCTGGCGTCCTCCTCGCGCAGCTCTTCGCGTTCACGCCGGTGGCGTTCCTCGTCTTGGTCGGCGTGGCCGAAGGCGTGAGCCCATCGGTCGAGGAGGCCGCGCAAACGCTGCGGGCCGATCCCGCGCGCACGTTCTCCACGATCTCGCTGCCGCTCATGGGGCCGGGGCTCGCGAATGCGTTCCTGATCTCCTTCATCGAGTCGATCGCGGACTTCGGCAATCCCGTGATCCTCGGCGGCAACTTCTCGGTGCTCTCGACCGAGATCTACTTCGCGATCGTCGGGGCGCAGCTCGACGAGGCGCGCGGCGCGACCTTCGCCTTCGTGCTGCTCGCGTTCGCGCTGGGGGCTTTCGTCGCGCAACGCCTGATGCTTGGCCGGAAATCCTTCGTGGCAGTGGGCGGCAAGGGCGATGGCGGCCTGCATCCGCCGCTGCCCGCCGGCGTGAGGCGCGCGGCGCTCGCGGTGGCGCTACCGTGGGCCGCATTGACGCTCGCGATCTACGCGCTCGCCCTGGTCGGCGGATTCGCCGAGACCTGGGGCCGCAACTACACGCCGACCCTCCGCCACTTCGTGAAGGCTTTCGAGGTGTCGAGCGGGCCGCACGGCCTCATCTGGTCCGGCGCCGCCTGGCACTCGCTCGGAACGACGCTCCTTCTCGCCGGCATCGCGGCGCCGGTCACCGCGGCGCTCGGGCTCCTCACGGCATGGCTCATCGCCCGCCAGCCGTTTCGCGGACGCGGCGTTTTCGAGTTCGCGACGATGCTGTCCTTCGCCGTGCCGGGAACCGTGATCGGCGTGGCCTACGTGCTCGCCTTCAACGTGCCGCCCATCGAGATCACCGGGACCGCGCTCATCATCGTGTTGTGCTTCGTGTTCCGGAACCTGCCGGTGGGCGTGCGCGCGGGTGTCGCCGCAATGAGTCAGATCGATCCGAGCCTCGACGAGGCATCGCGCCTGCTGCGCGCGCGCAGCCCGCGCACGCTCGCTCGCGTGGTTCTGCCGCTCGTGAAGCCCGCGATCGTCGCCGCGCTCACCTACGGGTTCGTGCGCGCGATGACGACGGTGAGCGCGGTGGTGTTCCTGGTGAGCGCCGAATACGACCTCGCGACGACGTACATCATCGGCCGCGTCGTGAATGGCGACTACGGCGTGGCGATCGCGTACTGCGCGGTGCTGATCGTGCTCATGGTGGCGATCGTCGGCGTGATCGAGACGCTGGTGGGGACGCGGCGGCTCGCTCGCCGCGTGCCGCTGCTCGCGCGGGGAGCGGCGGCTTGAGCGCGCGCAACGCGGCGACGATCGAGCTTCGCGACGTGACCAAGGCGTGGGGATCGTCGCTCGCCGTGGATCGGGTGAGCTTTACGGTCGCCGCCGGTACCTTCACGACGCTCCTCGGCCCGTCGGGCTGCGGCAAGACGACGACGCTGCGAATGATCGCGGGACTGGAGGCGCCCACATCGGGCCAGGTCTTCATCGGCGGCATCGACGTCACCCGACGCCCGACGTGGGAGCGCGACGTGAGCATGGTGTTCCAGAGCTATGCGCTCTTCCCGCACATGAGCGTCCTGGACAATGTCGCCTACGGCTTGCGCTCGGAGCGTAAGCCCGTCGCCGAAGCGCACGAGCGCTCGCGCGGCGCGCTCGCGACGGTGGGCCTCGCGAGCCTCGAAGCGCGCTTCCCCGCGGAGCTCTCCGGCGGACAGCAGCAGCGCGTGGCGCTCGCGCGCGCGATCGTGCTCGAGCCCGCGGTGCTCCTTTTCGACGAGCCGCTTTCCAACCTCGATGCGCGGCTGCGCCGCGAAATGCGCGAGGAGATCCGCGCGCTGCAGCAACGGCTCGGCGTCACCGTCGTCTACGTGACCCACGACCAGGCCGAAGCGCTCGCCGTTTCCGACCGCGTCATCATCATGGACGCTGCGCGCATTGCCGGCGAAGGCGCCCCGCGCGACCTCTATGAAAGGCCGGCGACGGAATTTGTCGCGCGCTTCATCGGGGAAGCTAATATCGTCCCGGCGTCGCTCGAGAGGGATGCCGACGGCGCTGCGTGGGTGGAGATCGACTCGTTGCGCTGGGCCGCGGAAGCGCGCGCCGCCAATCCGGGGCGCGTGCGGTGCGCGCTGCGCCCCGAGTCTCTGGCGATTTCGCGGGAAGGCGAAGGCATTGCCGGCACGGTCGCGACCGCTGCGTACGTGGGCGCCTCGATGGAATACCGGGTCGATACGGCGCTCGGGCGGCTCTTCGTCGTATCGCCGGGTGTCGCGAACGCGTTCAGCCCCGGTACCGCGGTTCGCTTACGCCTCAGCGGGCCAGTGATCGTCCTCGCCGACTGACCTTCTATCGCCCTATAAGACGCTCTTCAGGAGTTTTCCCATCTCCGCGGGATTGCGCGTCACCCTGATGCCGCACTCCTCCATCACGGCGAGCTTCTCCTGCGCGGTGCCCTTGCCGCCGGAAATGATCGCGCCCGCGTGGCCCATGCGCTTGCCGGGTGGCGCGGTGACGCCGGCGATGAATCCCACGACGGGCTTTTTCATGTTGGCCTTCACCCAGCGGGCTGCTGTCTCCTCGTCGCTGCCGCCGATCTCGCCGATCATGATCACGGCGTCGGTCCCGGGATCGTCGTTGAACATCTTCAGCACGTCGATGTGCTTCAGCCCGTTGACCGGATCGCCGCCCGTGCCCACGGCGGAAGATTGGCCGAGACCAAGCGCGGTGAGCTGGCCGACCGCCTCGTAGGTGAGCGTGCCGGAGCGCGAGACCACGCCGATCCGCCCTTTCCGCGTGATGTGGCCCGGCATGATGCCGATCTTGATCTCTTCGGGCGTGATGGCGCCCGGGCAGTTGGGCCCGAGGAGGATGGTCTTGCGCCCACGCATCTTGTAGCGCGTGCGAATCATGTCGCGCACCGGGATCCCCTCGGTGATGCAGATCACGAGGTCCAGGTCCGCTTCGACCGCCTCGTCGATCGCGGCGGCGGCGAACGGCGGCGGCACGTAGATCACCGAGACCGTCGCGCCGGTCTTCGCTTTCGCGTCGGCGACCGTATTGAAGATGGGAATGCCTTCGAAATCCTGGCCGCCCTTGCCCGGCGTCACGCCCGCGACGAAGCAATTCTTGCCGTTGGCGTAGTCGCGGCACATGCGCGTGTGGAACTGGCCGGTCTTGCCGGTAATGCCTTGCGTGAGGACTCTGGTGTTCTTGTCGATGAGTATGGACATTTTTATTTGCTCTTGGCCGCGGCGACAACCTTTTCCGCGGCGTCTCCCATGTTCGAGGCGGAGATGATCGGCAGGCCCGAGTCGGCGAGGATCTTCTTGCCGAGGTCGACGTTGGTGCCCTCGAGGCGCACGACGAGCGGCACCTTGAGGCTCACCTGCTTCGCGGCGGCGACGACGCCGCTCGCGATGACGTCGCACTTCATGATGCCGCCGAAGATGTTCACGAGGATCGCCTTCAGGTTCGGGTTCTTCAGCATGATCTTGAAGGCTTCGGTCACCTTCTCGGCGGTCGCCCCGCCGCCCACGTCGAGGAAGTTCGCCGGATTGCCGCCGTAGAGCTTGATCGTGTCCATCGTCGCCATCGCGAGCCCGGCGCCGTTCACCAGGCAACCGATGTCGCCGTCGAGCGAGATGTACGAAAGGTCGAACTTCGACGCCTCGACTTCCGCCGGATCCTCCTCGTCCAGGTCGCGCATGGCGACAACGTCGGGGTGGCGAAAGAGAGCGTTCGAATCGAAGTTGAGCTTGGCATCGAGCGCCACCACGCGGGCGTCGCCGGTGACGATCATCGGATTCACCTCGACCAGCGAGCAATCGCATTCGTCGAAGACCCGGTAGAGCGACTTGAAGAGCTCGCGCGCCGGCGCGACGAGCTCCGCCGGAATGCCGATCTTCTGCGCGACGTCGTCGGCCTGTGCATCGGCGAGCCCGCCCACGGGATCGATGGGAACGCGATGGATCTTCTCGGGCGTCTTCGCCGCGACTTCCTCGATGTCCATGCCGCCCTCGCTCGAGGCCATGAGCACCACGCGCTGCAGGACGCGATCGACGACGAGCGCCACGTAGAGCTCCTTCTTGATGTCCGCGCCTTCCTCGACAAGGAGGCGGCGCACGACGCGCCCCGCGGGGCCCGTCTGGTGGGTGACGAGCGTCATGCCGAGCATCTTCGTGGCTTCCACGCGGACGTCATCGATCGATTTCGCGACCTTCACGCCGCCGCCCTTGCCGCGCCCACCCGCGTGGATCTGCGCCTTCACGACCCAGACGGAGCCCCCCAGCGTTCTGGCGGCCTCTACCGCCTCGTCGACGGAGAACGCCGGAATGCCGCGCGGCGTGCTCACGCCGTACTTGCGGAAGATTTCCTTGCCCTGGTATTCGTGGATGTTCATCGCTAGGTGAACTCTCTCCGGGGACGGGTCACAGCTCGATGCCGGATGTGACCTGTCCCCCGTCAGTGGTGGTCGCCTTCAGGCGCCGGCTCGATGCGTTCGTTGCCGCGATACCACCGCGGGTAGTACCTGGCCACGGCCGGCTGCGTCGAGTCGAGCGCGTGGCATTTGTCGAGCTGGAACGGCTTTCTCTCCGGATCCTGCAGGCGCTGCCCGGCAAGCGTCTGGAATGCGGCGGTCGCCAGCGACCCGGCGAGCTCGGTGATGTGCGTGCAGCCGCGAACGCCGGCGAAGAGCTCCTTCACCTTCTGGTGGTAGCCCGGCGCGATGGCAAGGCCGACCAGCTTACGGTACGCGGGGACGATCCGGTCGCAGTCCCCGACGTAGGGCATCGCGTCGGTCGACGCCTCGGCATCGACGATCGCCAGGTGGCGATCCACGGTGATGCGCAACCACATCTCGTGGATCGGCTCGCCCGCCGCGCGCACGCCCGCGGCGAGCTTGAAGTCGAACGTCTTGGTGTCGCGCAAGCGCCCTTCGACCTCGTACAGCCCGTCCTCGCGCTTGTACCCCGTGATCTCGATCGAGCGGCGATGCAGCAGCTCGCGCGCGCGCTTCGGCTCAGGCAGGGGCATTGGCCGATGCCGCCGCGGTCGCCGCCTTGCGCGCCTGGCGGATGGCCTCCGCCAGCTCCGCGCCGGTCTGGAAGCGCTGCTCGAAGTCCTTGGCGAGCGCTTTCGCGATGAGCGCGTCGATCCATTCGGGCAATGCCGGGTTGTACTCGCGGATCGGCGGGTGCTCGGTGTTGGCGATGGCGAACATGAGCTGAGTCATCGACTCACCCTCGAAAGGCAGCCGTCCCGCGAGCATCTGGTAGAGCGTCACGCCCAGGGAGAAAAGATCGGAGCGCCCGTCGATCCTCCTGCCCGCGAGCTGCTCGGGCGACATGTACGACGGCGTGCCGAGCACCATTCCGGTCTTGGTCTTCGACGAGTCGGTGATGCGCGCGATGCCGAAGTCGGTGACCTTCACCGTGTCGCTCTCCGGCTCGTACATGATGTTGGCGGGCTTGATGTCGCGGTGCACCACGCCCATCGTATGCGCGTAGCTCAGCGCGTCGGACACGCGCTCGACGATCGAGAGCACCTTGTCCGGCGGGAAGAGGTTCGGCTGCTTGGTGTAGGGGACGAGATCCTTGCCCTTGAGGAATTCCATCGCGATGAAGCACAGGTCGTGCTCCTCGCCCGCGTCGAAGATCGTGACGATGTTCGGGTGGTTCAGGCGCCCCGCGGTCTCAGCCTCGCGGAAGAACCGCTCCTTCGCCTCGACGAGCTCGTCGGCCTCGAACTCGGCCGAAAGCGCCATCGTCTTGATCGCCACGACGCGCCCGATCTTGGGATCCTTGCCGCCATAGACCACGCCCATCGCGCCCTTGCCGAGCTCTTTTTCGACCTGGTAGCGGCCGAGCATCGGCTTCTCCGCGCCCGCCCCGCCCTGCATGATCACCGTGCCGGCGTTGGTGCGCGCCGCCGCCGATCCGCCGAGGATGATCGTTTCGGACAGATTCTTCGCGCGGTTCATGCGCTCTTCGATGTCGCGGAATTTCGGGTCGTACGTGGCCATGTAGCGGAAGCAGCTTTCCGCCTTGTTGAACTGGCGGCGCCGCTCGAAGTCGAGCGCGAGGCTGTAGATATTCTCCATCACCTCGTCGGAGAGCGGCGCCTTGCGGAACTTGTCGAACGCCATGTCGAGCTGGCCCTGCTGCTGGAAGGCGAGCCCGAGCATGCGGTTGGATTCGGCGCTCTCGGTATCGGCCTTTTCCTTGCCGGCTTCGGTGACGAGGTAGCGCTTGGTGGTGAGGAGCGCATGACCGACGATGAGGAGCGTCGCCGGCAACATGAGCTGGAGCCATAGGCCCGCGCTCGTCATGAGGCCGAGGTGCGTGGCGAAAAGCGCCACGAAGAGGGCGAGCGTCACGATCGCGCCCATGCCGGCGCCCAGGCGCGGCAAGAGCAGGATGAGATAGAGCGCGACCACGAGATAGACGCCGAACGCGGCGAGGCCGCCCCAGGTCGGCGCGACGAAGAAATGCTCCTGCAGGATCGACGAGACCGAGTGCGCGAGCGTCGTGACCGGATTCATCTGCGCGGAGATCGGAGTCACCTGGCTCGCCCCGACGCCCGCGGCGGTGGCGCCGATCAGCACGATCTTGTCCGCGTACTTCGCCGCGGGAATCTTGCCGGTATACACGTCGAAGAAGGAATCGATCGGGAAGGCCGCGCGCCCGTCGCGATCCTTGTAGAAGTACGTGAACATCTGCGCGTTGTCGTCGGTGCGGATGGTCTTGCCGCCGACCGAGACGCTCTCGCCGATCTTCGCCTTGATGTCCTTGGAGCCGAGGTTTAGGCTCTTCGCCGCGATCACCAGCGGCAGCGAAGGGTACTGCTGGCCGTAATAGTCCATCACCAGCGGCTCGAAGCGCACCGCGCCATCCTCGTCGAGAACCGAGTTGAGGAAGCCGACGCCCGCCACGGTCCCGCCGATCTGCTCGATCGGGATGAGCGGCGCGTTGCCGTAGAGGAATGTGCCGCCGGCGCTGGTGAAGCTGCCGATGGAATTGCTTGAAATGTATTCGGGCAGGAGCTTGTCGGGCTTGCCCGGCGGGGGCGTGAACAGCACCTCGCCGAAGATGAAGGGGACGAGGACGTTGCCGGCTTTCTTCACGCTCGCGGCGAGACGCACGTCGCTATTGAGCGCAGTGGAGGCATCGCCGAGGATCTTGCCGATTTCCGCGATCTCGGCGGGGGGCTGCGCCGCTTGCGCCGCGGGCGTGGCGCCGCCAATCGGCGAGACGCCAGGAACCTCGGCGGCCGCGGCGGGCGGATAGGCCTTGTTGTAGACCTCGAGCATCTTCTCGACGTAGGCGAGGCCCGGATCCTTCTGCGGCTCGAAGAAGAATACGGTGTTGCCGATGACCTTCGCTTTCGCCGCGGCGAGCTGGTCGATCAGCTTCGCATGGACCTCGCGCGACCACGGCCAGCGGCCGATATTGGCGATCGATTGCTCGTCGATCGCGATGACCGCGATCTTGTCGCTGGGAGTCTTCGAGGTCATCTTCACGCCCAGGTCGTAGGCCCAGCGCTCGAGCCCGGGAATGAAACCGGAGAAGCGCGCGAAACCGAAAAGGACGATGGCGATGACGAGGCCGGAGAACCAATCGGCCTTCCAGAATGCGGTCTTCATGGACTACCCCCCTGACTGATACCCCATCTTACCAAGGGTTAGTGGGGCGTATCACGCTCCGATATCGACCTCCTGGCCCACTCCCTGCGCACGGGCGAGCCGGGCGAGCTCGGAAGCAATGATCAGGTCCTGCATCGCCATCCCCTGGGACTCGAAAAGGGTCACCTGGTCGGGCGACGTGCGGCCCGGGCGCGTTCCCGCGATCACCTCACCCAGCTCGGTGAGCGCCCCGAGATGAAGCCGTCCCTTTTCGAGCGCGGGCAGCAGGTCGCCCGCCTCCTTCTGGGCCGAGGGGCGGGAGTCCACCACGACCACGTGGGCTTTCGCCACCGTCGCCTCGTCGATCTCGCGGCGCAGCAGCGAATTCGAGCCCGCCGCGTTGATGTGCGTGCCCGGCGCGACCCACTCGCCGGAGAAGACGGGCGTTGCCGAGGTGGTGATGGTCACCACGATGTCGCTGCCCCTCACCGCGTCTTCAGCCGAGCTCGCGGGAACGACGTCGAGCGACAGGCGCTGGCGCATCCGCTCGCAGAACTTCGCGACCTTCTCGGCGTTGCGCGAATACACTTTCACGCGTTCGAGCTTGCGCACGTTGGCGAGCGCCTCGATCTGTCCCTGCGCCTGCCAGCCGGACCCGAAGATGCCGACGACCTTGGCATCCGCGCGCGCGAGCCACTTCGCCGCGACACCGCCCGCGGCGCCGGTGCGCGTCATGCCGAGATAGTTCGCCTCGACGATCGCATCGAGGTTACCGCGCTCGGCATTGAACGCATACACGAGAAAGCGCACGCCCTCGCGGCTCGAGGTGTACGCCTTGTAGCCGAGGACGTTCGCCGAGGGCACCGCGCCCTGGAGGATCTGCAGCGCCGCTTTCGGAACCCGTGTGCGCTCGCGCGGGACATCGATCGCATGGCCGGTGGAGTATTCGCGATGGACGCGCTCGACGAGCTCGATCGTCTTGAGCTCGATCGTCTTCGACATCGTGAGGAGCTTCTCGACGTCGGATTCCTTGAGGAGTAGGGCCATGGGTGAGCCGGTGACAAAAGGGACGATTCTATAGAATCACGGCATGCGAATCGCCCTCCTCCTCGCGTTGGGGCTTTGCCTGTGCGCTCCACCGGCGAGCGCGCAGGACGCCGCGCCCGCAAAAGCGAAGCGCCTCGCGCTCGTCATCGGCAATGGGGCCTACCGCGACGTGCCGCTTCCGAATCCGGTCAACGATGCCGAGGACATGGAGAAGGCGCTCAAGGAGAGCGGCTTCACGGTGATCAAGAAGCAGAACGCGACGCTGCGCGACATGCACCTGGCGCTGCGTGAATTCGGCGATCGCCTCGACCGGCAGGGCACGGGCGTCTTCTACTTCGCCGGCCACGGCCTGCAGGTTCGGGGACGCAATTACCTCATGCCCGTCGATGCGGACATCCAGCGCGAGGACGAGGTCGCGTTCGCCGCGCTCGACCTGGGCGCGGTCATGGAGAAGCTCGACTCGGCGAAGAATCCGGTGAACATCGTGATCCTCGACGCCTGCCGCAACAATCCCTTCGGCTCGCGCATCCAGACGAGCGCCAAGGGCCTCGCGCAAGTGGACGCGCCCCCGGGCACGCTCATCGCATTCGCGACGGCGCCGGGGTCGACGGCGGCCGACGGCGGCGGGCGCAATGGCTTGTATACGCAGCACCTGGTGAAGCAGATCGGGCGTCCCGGCCTCGCGGTGGAGGAAGTCTTCAAGACGGTGCGCGCGGGGGTGCGCGCCGATTCGAAGAACCAGCAGATTCCCTGGGAAAGCACATCGCTCGAGAGCGCGTTCGCATTCCGCGCGCCGCCGCCCAAGCCGCCGGCTGCAAAAATCGCCGCAGCTGCGCCTTCCGCGCCGCGTGCCGTCACCGTCGCGGTGAGCGCGCCGCCGCACTTTGCCGCCGGCGACCAGTGGGTCTATCGCACCATCAACCAGGTCGACGGAGGCGAGCGGCGGTGGGACGTGCAAGTGAAGGAGGTGCGCGGCGACGAAGTCCACTACGCCAACGGCAACATGTCCGACTTGTTCGGCAACAGCACGCTCATCAAGCGCTCCAATCGCACCGAAGTCCACACGCCTTCGACGAACTATTACCTCTTCCCGATGAAGGCCGGCAACACGTGGGATCTGAAGAGCGTTCAGGTAAACACGGGGGCCGACGGCCGCGCCCACACGGTCGACGTGCAGGTGCGCTTGACCGTGATCGGCGAGGAGGAAGTGGAAGTGCCGGCGGGAAAGATGCGCGCGATGAAGGTCGAGCGCGTGGCGCAATGGAAGCAGCGCGACTCGGAGAACTCCGGCGTCCGTACGTCCGTGTTCTGGTACAACGGCGCGGCCAAGCGCTGGGTGAGGATGGACGATCGGAACGTCACCGCGAAGGGCAAGATCACCCTGCACGAGCGCAACGAGCTCGCGTCGTACAAAGTCAAGTAGCTCTGTCCCTTATGGGAAAGCGGGGACGGTGGGCTCGTTGCCGCGATCGGCCGCTTCCGGGTGAGTGCGCGCGATGACCGCGCGAATCTCCTCGTAGCGTCCCGCGGGGATATCGAGCATCAGCAGGATCTTGCCGTCCTGGATGTCTTTCTCGAAATCCTTGAGGCTCGAGTTGGCCACCTGCAGCCCGATCATGCTCGACACCCAGGCGCCCAGGCCCGCGCCGACGAGCGCGCCGATCAGCACCGCGCCGAGCTGCGCGTTCATCGTATAGACCAGGAGAAGCCCGACCATGACGCCCATCACCGCCCCGATCAGTCCGCCCTTGAAGAACGCGTTCACGGTGTCCGTCTTCTGCAGGTAGGACGCCTGGTGGAGCTCACCCAGGTCGGTGCCGCGGCGCGCGAGGAAATGCATGCGCTTGTCCTCGATGCGCGCGAGCAGGAGATCGTCGGCCAGTTTCCGGGCGCTCGCGATATCCGGGAGCGTCACGTACATTCTGAGTCTCATGCCGCCTCCCTTCTTTGCAGGGCTCGATTAGGACACCCGGGCGAGGGACGTGGTTCCTCCGGCCGGCCCCTGGCTCAGGGAACTAAAACGGTCGAGCCCGTGGTCTTGCGGCCTTCGAGGTCGCGGTGCGCCTGCGCAGCCTCCTTGAGGGGGTATTTCTGGCGGGCGCCGACCTTGATGCGCCCGGCGAGCACGTGGTCGAGGAGCTCCTTCGCCGCGGCGACCAGCTCCTCGCGCTTGCCGACATAGCTCATGAGTGTCGGCCGTGTCACATAAAGCGGCCCCTTGGCCGCGAGGAGCCCCGTATTGGGGGAGTCCACCGGCCCCGACGAGTTGCCGAAGAGCGCGAG
>WNFL01003246.1_pt2 | contig 17527 bp, 17 predicted proteins | sample 5400361 | NCBI WGS metagenome assembly WNFL01 (sample SAMN13153351, study PRJNA577476) | soil metagenome | isolation source: 40 cm soil on Douglas fir-dominated hillslope | place: USA:California | collected 2013-09-17 | reverse complement strand
TACCTTCGACGCGATCACCACCAATCGTCCGTACCAGCAGGCCCACGAGCCTGCGGACGCATTGCAAATCCTGCACAAGCTTGCTGGCCAGCGCCTGGACGAAAAGGCTGTGACTGCGTTCACCGCCGTGTTCCACCGCGGTGAAATTCGTGTACCGCGCAAGGTCGCCTCGCTTGCACCGCCTATGGTTCCCGACCCCAAGGAGCACGACATTGCGTCGGCGCTCGAAACCACCCGCATTTAGCGCCTCCTGCCTTCGCCTCTCGTGCCTCCCCTTATAATCGACTTGGGACTCCTATTTCATGTTTCGAAGCCTTTTTGGCAGCAGCGACAAGCCCGACGAGCAGGAACAAAAACCGGGTTTCTTCGACCGGATGAAGCAAGCCGTAACCCGCACGCGAGAAAACCTCTCCGAACACATTGAGGCTGCCGTCGGGTTCACCAAGGAAATCGACCGCGATACTCTGGATAGTTTAGAAGCCTCGCTTCTCGCAGCCGATCTGGGCTCGACCACCACACAGGAAGTGCTGAAAACTCTGCGTGAGAAAGCCGACCGTAAACAGATCGGGGATGCCAAAGAGCTGAAGCGGCTGCTGCAAGACGAGATGTACGCGATCCTAACCCGCAACGGAAACCCTCCGGCCGCGCGCGTCGAAGACGTGCCAGAAGTGATTCTGATTGTGGGCGTTAACGGCACCGGAAAAACCACCACCATCGGCAAGCTCGCGCATCTACTCCGCGGGGAGGGAAAAACCGTTCTGCTGTGCGCTGCGGATACGTTTCGCGCCGCCGCCATTGAGCAACTCGAAGTCTGGGGCACTCGCAGCGGCACCGAAGTGATCAAGACGAAGCAGGGCGGCGATCCCTCGGCTGTCTTGTTCGATGCGCTCCAAACCGCGCAAGCCCGCAAGATCGACTATGTCATCGTCGATACGGCGGGCCGCCTGCACACGAAGACCCACCTGATGGCTGAGCTCGATAAAATGCGCCGTACCGCCCAGCGCATCATCTCCAGCGCGCCGCACGAGGTGCTGCTAGTCATGGATGCGACGACCGGCCAGAATGGCTTGCAGCAGGCACGGCAATTCACGGAGTCCTCCGGGGTTACGGGGATCGTGCTTACCAAACTGGATGGAACCGCGAAGGGCGGCGTAGTCGTGGCCATTGCCCGAGAAATGGGTCTGCCGGTGCGGTATGTCGGCGTGGGCGAGAAAGCGGGAGATTTATTGCCCTTTGATGCACGGGCATTTGTGGATTCGCTGTTTGAGTGATCCTTGCTCATTGGACCAAGGAGCCACAAAAAGACACGGAGCAAAAAACGATTGTCATCCCGACCAACGGGAGGGATCTGCAGTACGTTTGAAAAACGATCTGAATGCAAACCTCCAACCCTCACGATCACGATGAGCAATTCGCGCGCCGCGCCCTCGAACTGGCACGCCAGGGCATCGCCTTGACTTCACCCAATCCGTGCGTCGGTGCGGTCATCGCTACTCCGGATGGGACGATTGTCGGCGAGGGCTTTCACACCTATGAAGGCAAGAAGCACGCCGAGATTCTCGCTCTAGAACAGGCCGGAACGCGGGCTCGTGGCGCTACCATCTACGTCACCCTGGAGCCTTGCTCTCATCAGGGTCGCACCGGCCCCTGCGCCGACGCCGTGATCGCAACGGGCATCGCCCGTGTCGTCTGCAGCATGGAAGATCCGAATCCACAAGTTGCTGGCCGAGGTTTTGCCAAGCTGCGGGCCGCTGGAATCCAGGTCGACATGAACCTATTCGAGGCGGACGCTCGCAAGCTCAACGAGGCCTTTGCCAAGTACATTCGGCACAAAGCCCCACTCGTGACATTGAAATCTGCCATGACTCTCGATGGAAAGATCGCTCGGGGCACTGACCTGGATGCTTCTGTCAGAGGCACCGCGCGGACGGACTGGATCACCGGCGAAGTCGCCCGCGCCCATGTGCAACAGCTTCGGCATCAATCTGACGCCATTCTTACCGGCATTGGGACGGTCTTAGCCGATGATCCTCTGCTGACGGATCGTACCGGCCTTCCCCGCCGCCGGTCTTTGCTTCGAGTTGTGCTGGATTCACATTTGCGTTTGCCCCTGGCTTCACGCATTTCGCAAAGCGCCCGCGAAGACGTTCTCGTGTTCACAGAAGACACGGACCTATCACGAAAAAACGAGCTGGAGAAACTCGGCATACGCGTCGAGCTCGTTCCGCGCTCCGGCGATAATGCCCTTGATCTTTCCGCCATTCTGAACCGCCTGGGAGAGCTGGAAATCACGAGCCTGCTGATTGAAGGCGGGTCTCATCTGAATGCATCGGTTCTTGACAGCAGACTCGTGGACAAAGTCTTTCTTTTCTTGGCGCCCAAGATTTTCGGAGACGCCGGTGTTCCATTCGCCGCCGGCTTGCATCAGTCCATCGAGTTTACGAATCCCCAGTTTCACCAGTTCGCCGATGACTGCGCGATTGAAGGATACTTAAGCGACCCGTACTCTGGCTGAAGTGCTCTGGCTGAAACACACTGGAGAAGCACGGACACATGGGAAGACTTCTAGTGACTTATCATGGAAGCGAGAGTCATGGAAGCAAGAGGCCGCATGTTCACAGGCATTGTCCAGGAAATTGGACGAATATCGAGGATTGATGTGCGAGGCGAAAACCGCCGAATTCAAATCTCCGCGCCACACGTTCCCGCGGAACTGAAAACCGGAGACAGCGTCTCCGTCAGCGGTGTATGCCTGACCGCGCTCGACATCCAACCGGCTTCATTTCACGCCGATCTCGCGCCGGAAACCTGGCGGCGCACGTCCTTCGCTCGCTTGAAATCCGGCGCAGTCGTCAATCTCGAGCTGCCCATGAGAGCCAGCGGACGCTTCGACGGACACATCGTTCAGGGCCATGTCGACGGCGTTGGCCAGCTTCAGCGATTCGAGCAAATTCCCAACACCGAAAACTGGTGGCTTACCATCCAGCTCCCGGCGGAGTTGGAAAAGTATGTCGTACACAAAGGATCCATCGCCATCGAAGGCATCAGCCTCACCGTCGCCAGCTTGGAAGACCGCGATTGCACGGTCGCCATCATTCCACATACTGTCGAGAGTACCAACCTGAAGTCCCTGCAACCTGGTGATCCAGTCAACTTGGAAGTCGATGTCGTCGCAAAGTATGTAGAAAAAATGATGCGTAGCACTGCCCCGAGCAGCGCCCTAACGGTAGAGCAACTGGTTCGAGAAGGGTTTTGATCGTGCTGTCCCAGGCGCCCTCGCCTGGGCGGCAAGGGTTCGACGCGCCCAGCCATCAATCCGCCACAATCTTTAACTCATCCAACTCCAGGAATTCCCTGATGATCGGTTCCCGCGATTGTTCCATTTCCGCCACGCTCCCAAAAAAGACCGCTCTGCCCTCATGCAGGAAGAGCACGCGGTTGGCCAGCTTCTTCGCCAGCCGCATATCGTGGGTCACCACCACGCTCGTGAGCTTGAGTTGAATGTTCAAGCGCTTGATCAAATCCCCAAGCAGTTGCGCCATCAGCGGATCAACCATGGTCGTGGGCTCGTCGTAGAGCACGCAATCGGGCTCGGCCGCTAACGCGCGCGCAATCGCCACGGAACGCTTCATGCCAGTAGAAAGGTCCGACGGCAACAACTCCCGCATCGGCTGCACGCCAACCATGTCGAGCAGTCCGTCCACGATCTGATATATCTGATCCTCCGTCATGGTGCGGCGCTCACGCAGGGGAAACGCCACGTTTTCGCCCACGGTCATGGAGTCGAACAGCGCTCCGTTTTGGAAGACCATCGTAAGCTTCTTGCGCACCAGTTCAAGCTGCTCTTCAGTGAAGTCGGTGATGTCTTGGCCAGCAACGATGACGCGGCCCGAATCCGGCTTCATGAAACCCATAATGTGGTGGAGCGAAACGCTCTTGCCCACTCCGCTGCGACCGAGAACGCAGACCGTCTCGCCAGCTTTTACGTCAAAGCTGACGCGATCCAACACCTGATTAGTGCCAAAGGACTTCGAAACCTCGCGGAATTCGATATACGAGTTTGAAAGGGTATCGGACATGGAAAATCTACTTCGAGTTTAACCCTCCAAACCTGTCACGGCTGAAACTGCTGCGTCCCGGCTTCCTCGCTGTAAGACTCTAAATCCATGACGGTATTGATGTTGCGAAACATCTGAGCTGAAAAGCCGACTCCGGCCAGTTCTTTTTCGTCGATTGCGCGAACGCCCGTCTGAGCTTCGCGGCCATCGAACAGAGGGTGGATAGCATTCTGCCCTCCCGTCAACGCGTTTTCGGCGACCTTCGTAAACTCCCTGCGGTAGACCGCACAGAGCGGCTCCCATCCCGCGTTTAGCCGGGGTACGGTGGCCATGCAGTGCGTATCTTCCGCACGCTGGATGAGATACGCAAGCAGCGCTGGGGTGATGAAGGGCAAATCCACAGCTAGGACAAGATTGAGTTCTCGGTCTGTCGTGCTGAGAGCGGCGTGAATCCCGCCTAGCGGACCTCGCTCCGGAAAAATGTCCTCCACGACGCTCCCATATGGTTCAAGTTTTGCTTTCGCGCCCACAATACTCGTGACGGACGCAACAGCCTGCGTCGCCACCAGAGCCCGTTCCAGCAGCGTCTGGCCCTGCCAGGGCAGCAAGGCCTTGTCCCGCCCCATCCTGGCGCTCTTACCGCCCGCTAAAATGAAAGCCGCGACACCCTGGTTTATCTGCCCCGGCATCGTCCGTTTCGCCCCTTTTCGCCCTGTTTTCGCCGGAGCTGCCAGCCCGCTGGCATAGTCTCGTAAGGCCTTCCCGGCAATGAGACGATAGTAACCTACCCAGTTCGGCTCCGAGGGTTCAACATAGTTCCTGTAGGCGCAATCCCAGGAATCGAAATATGCCGCAAAAGTTGATGGAAGTTTTGTCATTGGGTCGCTGCTCGCACGAATTTTCGTGGCCTCGCCGGGCGCAGGATGGTCACTATTACCAGGTGTGCCTCGTCTGCGCCGCGCAGTACAGCTACGACTGGAAGACTATGCGCCGCACCGAGCGCGTGGAGGTCGTGGCGGAACCGGGGTCGGCGCGGCGGAGCCACACCCACTCGGAGAAGCGTCCCACTTGGACGCCCCGCGCACGCCGCCTGAAGGTCGACTCGCCTGTGCGCTATCGCGCCAAGAGCACCCATACCTGGTTTACTGGAACGATCGAAAACATCAGCCAGTCCGGCGTGCTGTTTAACGGAGAGCATGTCTTTCCGGCCAATGCCTTGTTGGAGATGATCTTCGAGATGCCGGAAGAGATTTCAGGACAGAAGGATGCCTGTGTGCTGTGTCAGGGCCGGGTGATCCGGGGCAAGGACGTGCGCACCAAAACGGACGCTCCCGCTCAAGCCGCCTCCATCATCGACTATAAGTTCCTTCATAACAGCTAGTTAGCTTTTCAACCTCATACATTGCTTTACAACTACCGGCGAGGCCGAGCGCCTTAATGGCTTGGCCGCTCGGTGCGTCAAGAGCGTGCATATTTTCTCCTATTGCGCCAAGCCCTTCCTGCATCTAAAACTGAGAAGAAACATTCGACAGGAGCACTCACATGAAATACCAACTTCCGCGTAGCATTTCGGCAGTGCTGATTAGCTCAGTATTGGGCCTGACGCTGGGCTGTTCGAAGGTGCAGTCGACGAGCGCAGCCAACGGCGACGCCTCGAGCGGCGACCCTCAGATAGCAAGCGCCATCCAAGGTAAGCTCTACGCTGATCCAGCGATCCAAAGCAAGCAGATCTCGGTCGAAGCCGAGAACGGTGTAGTCACCCTGTCTGGAACGGTGACGACTGAAGCCGAGCGTACACAGGCCTCCGCCGCGGCTGCCTCCGTCCCAGGCGTTAAGACCGTGGTAAATAACATTTCCGTAAAGCCGGTTCAAGCCGAAACAGCGCCAGAACCGGTTCGAGAATCCGCCCCAGCCGTGAAGGCCCACGCCAGCCGGCCCGCGATTCGACACAGCGCTTCGCGCTCCGACGACAGCTATGATCCGCCGGCCACGACCACGGTGGCCCAGGCAGCCCCAGCGGCTCCCACCGCTCCCGCCGCGCCTCTAGTTCCAACGCCTCCTCCCGCCCCTGCGAAGGTTACGGTGGAGTCGGGAACGTCGCTGGCGGTCCGCCTGGTGGATAGCATTGACAGCGAGACGGCCCAGCAGGGGCAGACATTCCGGGCAACACTGGACTCCCCGCTCGCCGTGGACGGCGAAGTGGTCATCCCCGAGGGCTATGACGTCCAAGGGCACGTGGTTGAAGTGCAGAGCGCCGGCAAGTTCCAAGGGCGCTCGGTGCTCGCTTTGCAACTGGACAGCATTCAAGTGGGTAACAAGCACTACACGATTTCCTCATCCCAATATCGGCGTGAGGGATCCTCGCGCACCAAGAACACTGTGGCCAAGGTCGGAGCCGGCTCGGTGATCGGCGCCATCATTGGTGGAATCGCAGGCGGAGGCAAAGGTGCTGGAATTGGCGCAGCCGCCGGCGGAGGCATTGGTGGGGGCGTACAGGCGGCAACCAAAGGTCAGCAGATCAAACTGCCTTCGGAGACCGTACTCACGTTTTCCTTGCAGGCGCCTTTGACAGTAACTCCGACAACGCAAAGCCGCAATCCGTCGCGCCCGAAGCTCGATCCGACGCCGCAGAATCCGCAATAATAGCGGGTTCTTCCTATGACACAAGGGGCGCGGCTTTCGCCGCGCCCCTTTCTTTCTCGTTCCAGATCCGTTTCATCACAGAGAATTCAAGAACTCGAGCAGGCTTCTCACCTCGCCGCGTTCCAGGCGGCGGAACCGTTCTTGTGCCAGCCCGGCTTCTCCCTCGTGGCGCCGAATTGCGGTCGTCACATTCGCGGCGCTGCCATCATGTAACAAGCGGCCACGAGTCCTCAATCCCCATAACGGAGTTGTGCGCAGCTTATTTCTGGTCTCTGGTCCCCCGTTCTGCACGATGCCGTCGCCGGTACCGACGTCGTGCAATAGGAAGTCGCTGAAGGGATGGATCGTCTTGCCGCCTAGCGCGGCCGGCACGACAAACATGCCACCGTTGAAGCTTGTACCCGCCGGGGCCGTTTGCAGAGTGCTGGTATGACACACATCGCATCCGATCCTGTGGAATAACACTGCCCCAGCCTGAACTTGGGGCGTTAAAGGACCGCGGGCGGGCGCTTTGGTAGCCCGCATAAAGCGGGTGTAGAAATTGATATCGCCTTCCGTATCATTGGGCTCGGTCGTGTCCTGGTTGAAGGCATCCACCGACCGGCCAAAGTACTGGTCCTCGTCGGGCAAAAGCGTGTTAGTTACGCCCTTCTCATTGAGATCCGCGTCGGCGGAAAAACTCAAGAGACTGCCGTGTTGATCTTTCCACCCGAAACGGCCAACCCGCGAAACACCAGTTGCTTCCAAAACGGGCACCATAATCGCCTGCCCGTGAACTCTGCCATTCGTTAACTTCGCTTCCTGCTTGGCAAGATCCAGCAAGGTCTGGTCGTCGACAGCCTCGACGTAACCCAAGCCCAAGAGACTTGTCGACATGCGGAAAGCGTGGATATCCTCCGACGCCGGAATGCGCTGCTGGATCTGGCGATCCGTAGCCCGGTCGTGGATGAGCGAGCTGCCACCCTCTGGGTTAACAAAGACGCCACGTTCCAGATGTCCGGCCCGCATTTCGCTGATCTGGCTGCTGCCGCCGGTCACCGGGTTCTGGTGACAGTCGACGCAAGCGGTTGCGTTGTAAAGTGGACCTAAACCGTTCTCGGCAGATACGGGCTCTTCAAATTGGCCGCGGTCGGTATCGTGGGTCGCCTGATCGACCGCATCATTGGTGAGCGTGTCGAATCCTGTAACGGCATCGGAACCAACGTCGGAAGACGCGGTCAGGACTGCCAGCAACACGAACAGACCCAGTAATCTCCACTTGAACCATGCGCTCGTCTTGGCGAAATCGCGGACATTCGGCGTGAACCACGCGGGATCGCGCCGTTGTTCATCTCAAGAACTCATCTCAAGAACAACGATGAAACTGTCTGTGGGACCCGATGGAAGCGGCGAGGCTCTGATAGCGGAATGGGTGTTCCATCCCAAAAACGAAAGACTGGAAGGGAGTGTAGGACGGACCGCCCCCACCCGCAAGGTGCCTGAAGTGCATGGGACGCCGGGTAAAGGGACATGACGGTGTCATGTACACATCGCGTTCGGGGTTTTTCCTTTAGGATAGGAATTCAAAATCTCATGCCCGGCATTACCGCCATTCTCCACACGCACAACGACGCATTGCGAATTGCGCGAGCGGTCGAATCGCTAAGGCCTTGTGATCAGGTCCTGGTGATCGATCATGGATCGTCGGACGAAACGTGCTCGACGGCGCGCCGATTCGGAGCGCACGTGATTGAGACTCAAAACAAGGTCTTCGATACTCGGGCATATCTTTCGGAAGCACTGAGTGATTGGATCTTTTGCATGCACCCGACTGAATCCCTATCCGAGGGGTTAGAGGCAGCGCTTTTGGAATGGAAGCTAGCCGCCCACCGTGCCCAATCCACTTTCGAAGTCTCAATCCTAGAAGAAACACCACTGGGGCCGGAGACTCGGTTGGTTAACCACACGAACATGGCTTGGGACGGATGGAAGCCACTGTCGGAATCGAGATCTACCCTCCTGGATGGGTACCTACTGCGAATGAGACTACCGTAGAATTCTCTTTCCGCTCCAGGAAGGTAACAACTTGATAGAAGATGCGGTAAACGGCGTAGAAAACACGATCCGAGTTGCTCCTGACACACCGCTCCGGGCACGAATGCCAGAATTGGACACTCTCCGCGGTGTCGCCGTGCTCCTCGTTGTTTTCTTTCACGGTTTTGGCTTCGAGTTCACGACCCGAGGACTCTCCGGAGTAGTGAAGCTTTTGGTTGCAGCGACTCTACCGGGGATTTGGTGGATCATTTTGTGAGTGTTGTACGTCCGAGTCTGGCAGCGGCAAGCGGGCACTTCGGCCTCATCGTGTTCCGTTTTTGTCTGGGGGCAGGTGCCACTGTAGTCATAGCCTATTTATCGCGCTGGCACTTTGAAGAGTTTTTTCTGCGACTCAAAAATCCTCAGGAATCGAAGCCCTTAGGACCCCTCCAACCGTAGAATCCCGTTCATCACAGTGAGTGCACAGTGGTTGACTGCGAACCAATACGCAACTTCACGATAGTCGCCAACTTGAAAAGCTGCCAAGTCTGCGTCCTTCCCGGGCTCGATGCTTCCCTTACTATCCGCTAACCGCAGTGCCCAGGCACCGTTGATGGTGGCAGCGGAAATCGCCTCCGCCGCCGACAGCTTCATCTGCGTGCAGGCCAGCGAAAGAATGAACGGCATGCTCGGCGTCGGGGAACTCCCGGGGTTGTAGTCCGTGGCGAGAGCTATCGGGACGCCAGCGGAGATGAGCTTGCGGGCGTCGGGATAGGGGTGGCTGAGAAAGTAGTTGGCGCCGGGAACCAGGCAGGCAATGGTACCGCTCCGGGCCAGGGGAGCGAGATCTGCGGCATGCAGGTGGTCCACGTGATCGAAAGATGCAGGGTGAAATTTCAGAAACGGTCCTAGCTCGGTTGGGCTGAGCTGGCACATGTGAGCGCGGAGCGGAAGCCCGTGTTGTTTCGCGGCCGCAAACACCTGGGCAGATTGTTGCGGCGTGAAGGCGCCCTGGTCGCAAAAGACATCGACGAACTGTGCAAGTTTTCTTCGCGCAGCAGCTGGAATCATCTTTTCGCAGACTTCGCGGACATAAGCGTCGGAGTTGGTCTTGAATTCTTCGGGCACCACGTGTGCGCCCAGCAGCGTGGGCACAATAGTTCCGGGCCATTGTTCAGCGGCGGCGCGGATTGCCTCCAGCGATTTGATCTCGGAGTCCGTGCTCAGCCCGTAGCCGGACTTGGCTTCGATGGTCGTGGTGCCATGGTCCGCCATTTCCTTGCAGGCGGACAAGACTTTGTCGGCGAGGGCGCGCTTGCTGGATTTGCGGACGGCTGCAACGCTGGAGCGAATGCCTCCTCCGGCTTGGGCGATTTCCTGGTAGGTGGCTCCGGCGGCGCGTTTTTCGAAGTCGACTAGCCTGGGAGCGACAAACACAGGATGGGTATGGGAGTCGACGAATCCGGGAAGGACAACCATACCGCGACAGTCGATTTCGTGGATCGTCTCTCGATTCTTTCGATACCAGCTATCGCGCAAAGCCTCGCGCGTCTTGCCGACTGCGACAATCTTGCCGGCCTGACAGAGGACGGCGGCATCTTCGATAACGCCGAGGTCCTCGAGATCGGCTCCGCGGCGGGGACCCTGTTTGGCCGAGCGCAGAGTCGCAAGCTGCGCGATGTTGACCAGGAGGAGCGATGGCCGTTTCCGATTCGGCAAGCGGTGAGTTCTCACGCCGGCCTAGTCTCGTTCCTGCATCGGAATCTTGACTCCGGCTTTGGCGGCAAACTCCTTCGCTTCCTGGTAGCCCGAGTCAACGTGCCGGATGACGCCCATCCCTGGATCCGCAGTCAGAACGCGCTCGATACGTTTTGCCATCATGTCGGTGCCATCGGCAACCGTGACCTGGCCGGAGTGCAGCGAGTAGCCAATGCCGACGCCACCGCCGTTGTGGATCGACACCCAGGAAGCGCCCGAGGCTGTGTTCACCAAGGCATTGAGAAGCGGCCAGTCGGCGACTGCATCGGAACCATCTTTCATGGATTCGGTTTCGCGGAAAGGCGAGGCTACGGAGCCGCAGTCGAGGTGATCACGGCCAATTACGATTGGGCCCTTGAGTGTGCCCTTCTTGACCAGATCGTTCATCGCCAGACCGAATTGGGCACGCTCGCCGTAGCCGAGCCAGCAGATTCGAGCTGGCAAACCCTGGAACTTGATGCGTTTGCGGGCTAGGTCAATCCATCGGCGGAGGATGCGATTGTCGGGAAACATTTCCAGAATGAGATCGTCGGTAACAGCGATATCCGACGGTTCGCCGGAGAGAGCAACCCAACGGAACGGGCCGCGGCCTTCACAGAATAACGGACGAATGTAGGCAGGCACGAAGCCGGGGAAATCGTAGGCATTCTTGACGCCGCGCTGGAAGGCGAAGGTGCGAATGTTGTTGCCGTAGTCGAAGGTGACGGAGCCCATTTTCTGAAGCTGCAACATGCCTTCGACATGGCGGGCTATGGCATTGAGCGAACGCTCCTGGTAGGTCTTGGGGTCGCGGGCGCGGAGTTCAAGCGCATCCGCCAGGCTCATGCCGTTGGGAATGTAGCCGTTGAGCGGATCGTGGGCGGAAGTCTGGTCCGTGAGAATATCGGGGACGACGCCGCGTTCCGCAAGCTCGGGGATTACGTCAGCGCAATTGCCGACGAGTCCAACGGAAATGTTTTCTTTCTTGCGAACGGCATTCTTGAGAATGCGCAGGGCTTCGTCGAGAGTGTTGACCATAAAGTCGCAGTAGCCGCTCTTGATGCGCTTCTTGATGCGCTCGGGATCGACGTCGATACCGAGGAAAGCCGCACCGGTCATGGTTCCGGCAAGAGGCTGGGCGCCACCCATGCCGCCCATGCCGCCGCTGACGATTAACTTGCCGGAAAGGTCGCCGCCGAAATGCTTTTCGCCTGCGGCGGAAAAAGTCTCGAAAGTTCCTTGCACGATTCCCTGTGAGCCAATGTAGATCCAAGAGCCTGCCGTCATTTGGCCGTACATCATCAGACCGGCACGCTCGAGTTCGTTGAACTTCTCCCAATTCGACCAATGACCAACCAGATTTGAGTTGGCGATGAGGACTCGAGGCGCATACTCGTGCGTTTTAAACATGCCGACAGGTTTGCCGGATTGGACGAGAAGCGTCTCGTCGTTCTCAAGGGCTTGCAGCGAGCGAACCAGCGCGTGATAGCAGTCCCAGTTGCGTGCGGCGCGTCCGGTGCCGCCGTAGACAACCAGATCTTGCGGGCGCTCGGCGACTTCTTCGTCGAGATTGTTCATCAGCATACGCAGGGCAGCTTCCTGCTGCCAGCCTTTGCAGGAAAGGCTTGAGCCGCGCGGGGCGCGCAGGGGAGAGTAGGCGCGTTGGACGTCGGTTAAGACGGGCATGGAGCTATGGTAGTGCTTGGGAAACGTTGGGTGCAATGTCAGGCGGAAGCGGGGTTTCGCTGAGGGCGCCTGCCGTTACACGGGCTTAGCCATTTCGATAGATGGAGTATTGGTGCGTGCTGCTGGTTTTCTTGAGGGCGACGCTTGCATCCAGAACTTTTGAGAACAATGGGTTGTGATAGAGGACGATTACCGGACGGGGATGTACTTGCAACGACTGTTCCAGGTTGCTCACAACCTGGGCGAGACCGGATTCGAGAAAAGGATTGAAGAGATAAATGAGTAAGGGCGCGTTCGGAAACTCGAAAGTTCGGGCATCCTGGCAAATTGACTCCACTGTATCGCACTTCCGCGTACTGTTCTTGAACTCGCGGATATTTTGTTGCGCGAGCCGATCGAGTTCCGGCAGCAGCTCAACTCCTAAAATTCTACGGAAGGGATACTCAGAGGCCATGAGCAGCGTTCTGCCTTTGCCGGAACCGAGGTCCAGGAACGTGTACTGCGAATAGTCGATTTTGAGCGACGCGACCATCTCGTGAAACAGCGCTGGCTCCGTCGGCTGGTACGGAGAATGCAATACGCCTAGCAGCCGATTGCGCCAACCGACTGAGGCGCTGGTCGTGTTGACGTGATGGTCCCAGTCGTAGCCCATATCACCGTAACGCTGGCGCTCGCGCTGGGGGGTGGAATCGCGCAAGAAACCCCAAAGTTCGGCCGCGAGTTTGCGAAAGACAGGAAAGAAGCCTTCGCGGCCACGGCGATCCCGCCACCACTCCCGCAAGGCTGCGGAAAGAGTCGGAGAACTATTTGGCATTTGCAGCCGGGTCTGGCGGCCACTCCTGCGAGGCTCCGTCAAACAGATTCACCGTCTTCTCGTTGCGCTTGGTCATGCCGTCGTGAACCGCGATTCGGTGGGGCTTTCCCGGTTCGTATCCCGTCCACAAGGAAACGCCCGCGTAGGCACCGTCCTTGCGCAAGACGTAGTAGGTCATATCCATAAAGCGCAGGCGGTCCATGTCGTGATTGTAGTTGCGCACAATGCGCTGAAGCGCGTCCATGCCCGCTTCCAGGGGCGTCATGCCGTGGCGCATGTTCTCGACAATGGTGTGCGCGCCCGCGACCTTGATGTTTTCCTCTCCGCTTCCGGTGGCTCCAGCGGAGCCTACGTCTTGATCGGCGTAGCATCCCGCGCCGATCACGGGCGAGTCGCCGCAGCGGCCGGGCAGCTTCCATGCCAGGCCGCTGGTCGTGGTGCAACCGGAAATTTCGCCCTTCTCGTTCAGGGCGGAGCAATGGATCGTACCTGTCGGCGGGAACAGAACTTTGTGGACGGCAGCGCGCCGCAACTCTGGCTCAATCCCCAAGCCTTCCGCAACTTCGTACAGCCGTTGGACGCGTTCGTCAAAATTGCCGGAGCGCTGGGGCGGAAGAGCCCGCTTCTTCCACTCCGGGCTGGCCAGACCCGGACCCCACCAGTCGGAGTGTGTTTCTTTCCATAGCAGCCAGACCTTTCGCGAATGCTCGGTGAGGAGGTTCTCGCGGGGATATCCCTGCGCCACCGCGAACCGCTCCGCGCCCTCGCCCACGAGCATGATATGGCCCGTGCGCTCCATAACGGCCTTGGCCACCAGCGAAACATTCTTGATATTGCGCACGCCGCCGACGGAACCGGCGCGGCGCGTGGGCCCGTGCATGCAACAGGCATCCAATTCGACGACGCCTTCTTCGTTGGGCAGGCCGCCGAGACCGACGCTGTCGTCGTTGGGATCGTCTTCTGGCCCGCGGACTACGCGCATGGCAGCGTCGAGAGTGTCGCCCCCTTGGCGGAGGATTTCGAAGCCCTCGTTGATGTAGTCGAAACCATTGCCGGAGGAGATGATGATTGGGCGAGAAACACGCTGCGTTGCGCCCGCGGTCGATGTATCCTTTTGCTTCTCTTGCGCCTCCAGACTCAAACCGATCGTGCCCAGAGCGGCTGTGCCGAGAAAATCACGACGCGAAAATCGCATTGCTCCTCCAAAAAATGTTTGCAGAAAAGCAGCACGAAGAATAGCAGAATTGCGCATGCTCCAGTCCTATGGCACAGCCGGTGCACTCCAGCTATACTCGTCGTCGCTCACGAAAAGAGATCGTCATGCATTCAACCGAACGCGGATGGATCGCTGCCATCGCACACAACACTAGAGTTGCCCTTGTTGTTCTCTCCCTGACTTTCGCGTCTTTCGCTCTCGCACAGGAAGGCAAGATCGCACCGGAGAAGAAAGCCGCGCTGGAGGCCGCGATCGCCAGGTTCATGGCGGCACACAGCATTCCGGGGGTCTCCGTGGCTGTGGTCGAAAACGGGGAGTATCAGTGGTCAGCCGGATTTGGAATGTCCGATCTGGAGAATTTTGTGCCTGCTACTTCGCAAACGCTCTACCGGCTGGCATCCATCTCCAAGCCGATCACGGCGACGGCGGCGATGCTGCTCTGGCAGCGTGGCAAACTCGATCTGGACGCTCCGGTGCAAAAATACTGTCCCGCATTTCCCACAAAGGATTCGCCGATCACGACCCGGCAGGCTCTAGGGCACCTGGCGGGAATCCGCCACTACAAGAACGATTCGCAGGATGATCCCGAGGTTGGCAACACCAAGCACTTCGCGAATCCGATTGCGGGCGGTCTGCAGTTCTTCAAGGATGACCCGCTTGTTTCCACGCCTGGGGCCACTTTTCACTACTTCACACAGGGGTTCACCGTCGCGGGATGCGTGATCGAAGGCGCTTCGGGGGAAGAGTACGTGGACTATGTTCGCAAGAACGTGCTTCTACCCGCCGGCATGCCCCACACGCAGCAAGATGATCGATTCGCGGTGATCCCCTATCGCACGCGGTTCTACCGGAAAGACAAATCGGGTGGAATCCTGAACTCGGACTTTTTGGATTCGAGCTACAAAATACCTGGTGGCGGCTGGCTCTCGTCCGCCGACGACATGGCGAGATTTGAGGTTGCCATGCTCAAGAATCAAGTGGTGGAGCGGAAGACGCGAGACCTGATGTGGACCCCGCTCAAGACGGGAGATGGGAAAGACAACGGCTATGCGTTGGGCTGGGGCACTGGTAAAGACCTGGGAGTGATGGATGTAGGACACGCCGGAGGACAGCAAGGAACCAGCACTCACATTATGTTGGTCCCAGAGCGCCAGGCCGGAGTGGTAGTCCTGATGAATTTGGAAGGCGGGGACGCTCCAAGTCTGGCAAGCGACCTAATGAAAATTGTTCTCGGAATTACGCCCGCGCCTGGCAAGTAAGGTTTTGGCGAACCTGCTCATCAAGAGGCATGCTTTGCGGGAGACACCCTATGGCCGTCATGCAGTATGGTGTTCGGAACAAGCTTTCGGAGTCGGCTTCGCGCGGAGGCGGCGGAATTTCGAATGTCCTCGCGGTCGCGACCGGTGATCGACGCAGCCTCGTCCGCAGAGAAGCCTTCGATGGCGAGCAACAAGAAGGCCTCGCGCTGGGCTCGCGGTAAATCCCGCATGGCGGATTCGGTAAGAGCGAGCCACTCGCGTGACGAGCAAGATTCTTCCGGCGTGGCGACACGCCGGTCCGCCACCACATCCTCTTCCTGCAGCAATTCGTCCGGCTGGTGAAACTGCAATTGCGACTCGTTGGTTTGCACATTCGGTGTACGGGCGGATTTTTCCAGGTGTACAAGGTTTTCTTCGGATCCATCCGTCACCGCCAACGTATCGATGGCGCGCAAAGCCAATCCGTAAAGCCACGGTTCGATGGCCAATTTCTCGGGACGGCCCTGGCCGTCACCCAGCGCGGCAACCACGGTCTCATCCATAACTTCTTCCGCTGCAATCCAGTTTCCTGGGAGCCTGCCCTCGCTCTCGCGAAACGCCAGTTCCCTTTCCACAAACTGACGCAATCGCGGCAAGCTGGTGTTGACATAAAGAGAAATATCCTCCGCCGATACTTCCGGCAGATGTCGCGCCGCGAGCGTGTGCTCGAAAGGAATCTGCCGGCCATTGCTTCCCTTCTCGCGCCGATTGCGGCGAAAATCCCGCAGAATTTCCTTGTGGCGGTTGAACTGATGGCAGAGTTCGTCAAACGCGGCCTTCACCGCCAGAGTCGCTTTCGCGTTGGTTCCGCGCGCCGCCATCTGGCCAGTGGGAAGGCGCAGATTGAGCGCGACGGTAATCCCCTCCAGCCCGGCGCCATGGTCGACAACACACTTAAGATGAATAAGATCCGGCCGAAACACCTGAACGCGGCGTTGCAGCTTTTCTAGTTGGGAATCGATTTCGTGCTCAACGGTGGGATATTTCGCTGCCTTGATGCTGATGTGAACATTCATGGGGTCGCCTCGACGAAGGACGTGGAACCCGAGAATTAGTCAACTATCTCGCAGTTTACACCTGCTGTAAAGGCGGTTGGGGGAACAAGTCACACGCCAAAGTAGGAACGACGACTAAGATGCTGAAAATCAATCTGTTAAGGCCAAGACTTAAACTGCGACCGTGACCGTGGTCTCGGTGCGAACGACGGACCGGTAAAGCGTGTCGCGCTCAATCGCCTCGCGGCCCGCTTCTTGGATCAGGCGCACCAAGTCCTGGCGGCGCATGCCTTGCGGGGTGGTCGCCCCAGCATCGTGGTAGATCTTCTCTTCGATGACTGTGCCATCCAGATCGTCCGCGCCGAAGCGCAGTGCGATTTGCGCAATCTTCGGGCTCAGCATCTGCCAATACGCTTTGATGTGCGGAAAGTTGTCGAGTAGAAGACGGCTTACCGCGATCTGGCGGATGTCCAGCATACCCGTCGTTTTCGGGAGATGCGCCAGCGGTGTGTTCTCGGGATGGAAGGCCAGCGGGATGAACGTCTGGAACCCGCCGGTTTCGTCCTGCACAGCACGCAGCCGAAGCAGGTGGTCGATGCGGTCTTCGTAAGCCAATCTGGTGGGCCGTGCGGGCGGTGTCTAGCCATTCCTGGCCGTCGATTTTGTTGTCGCAGATGATGTGGCGGATGCGGTCGCTGAAGATCTCCGCACCCCCGCCGGGTAGCGAGTCGACGCCAGCTTCCTTGAGTTTTTCGAGAGTCTCACGAATCGAGAGCTTGGCGCGTTTAGCGAGGTACGAAACTTCCACCATCGTGAACGCCTTGAGGTGAACCTGCGGAAAGCGTTCCTTCAAGCCAGAAACGAGATCGAGAAAATATTGAAACGGAAGATCGGGATGAAGGCCGCCGACGATGTGAAACTCCGTTACAGCTTCGCTGTATCCCGAAGCGGCCGTTTCGTAGGCTTCTTCCAGCGCCATCGTGTAGGCACCAGGAGAGTCCTTCTTACGTCCGAAAGCGCACAGACGGCAGGCGGCCACGCAAACATTCGTTGGGTTGATGTGGCGG
>WNFL01297568.1_pt2 | contig 17528 bp, 13 predicted proteins | sample 5400361 | NCBI WGS metagenome assembly WNFL01 (sample SAMN13153351, study PRJNA577476) | soil metagenome | isolation source: 40 cm soil on Douglas fir-dominated hillslope | place: USA:California | collected 2013-09-17 | reverse complement strand
GAATTGTCGGGCGGGTTTGCCAGGATCTGCGGCGAGCTTGCGCTGCCCTATTTCGATTCGTTCATGGCGCTGTCGGCGTCGCCGACGTTCGTGCCCAACGCACGCTCGGTCGACGGCACGCATCCGTCGGCGGTCGGCTATGCCGAATGGGCGCAGCTGATCGATCGCTGGCCGGCATGGCGGGATTGGCTGCCGTGATTTTATCGGAAAATCTACTCTGACCCCAATTATGGGCTTGTCGGCGCGGAACGCCGGCAACAATGTCAATCGCGACGGCGTTCGGATTTGTAATCGAACGATGTGTCCCACTCGAGCTTGCCGATGAGATCGAGCAAGCGCTTCCGACGTCGCCGGGCGAGGAATTCCTGGAGGGCTTTAATCACGATCAAATCAAATGGCTCCAATGCGATTTCAAATCTAGATTTCGTTGCGCCGCAGAACTCTTCATCGCCTAGGTGGCCGCGTGCGCGGGCCATGACAACCTTTAATGCGTCAGCGGCCGGAGTAGATACGCAGCGCGTTTTCGGTGGCGATCTTCTTGCGCAGATCGGGCGGGAGCTGGCTTAAGAGCAGCGCGTTCTGCTGCGCGCGGGCGAGCGGCACGGTCGCGGGCGGATCGAAATGCTGGTCGCTGCCGATGATGAAGCGGTCGGGAAAATCGGCATAGAGCTTGAGCCATTCGGGCTTCAGCTTGCCGTCGACGATGGGCGGATCCATGCCGGGGAAGCCGGGATCGTATTTGATCTCCATGTAGAGATTGGGATGGGCTGCAAGCAGGCGGCGGTTCAGCGCGGGCGTGCGGAAGCCGATATTGTCCGAACCGGCATGCGCCCAGATGATCTTGGCGCGCGGGTTGTGCGCGAGCAGCCTCTCCAGCGGCGCGATGTTCGCGTGCAGCTGCGGCGGATTGGGCGCTTTGTATTCCGCGGGCATCGGCATGTCCTGCGGCACCGCTTCCATGTGCAGATCGATGGGAACGTTGTGCTCGGCGGCGATGTCGGCGAGCAGCAGCATCAGCGGCGAATCCGCCGGGGCGTATTCGTAATCCTTCACCGGCGATTGCGGCAGCGAGAGATGCTCGATCGAGAGCTCGCCGAAACCGACGGCGCCGAGGCGGAGCAGCTCTTCGGCGCGCGCGCGGAATTTCTTCTGCACGTCGGGTCCGGCATTGCCGGTGCGATAGGCGTCGAGGATCATCGGATTGAGCGTTCCGCCGCCGCCCAGAACGGCGAGCTTGTCGGGATGCTTCTTCACGGCCGACACGATCAGTTCGATATCCCAGGCGCCCGGGTTGTCGGGTCCGTAGGGTTCGGTCTGGATGAAATATTTCGTCCCGTTGAGTTTCGCCTGCGCGGCAAGAATGAGCGCAACGGCGCCTTCGGGATCGAGCTGATAGATATGAGTGTGCGCGTCGATATAGGGGGCGGGAGCGGGCGTCAGGCTGGCGGTACGCGGCGAACCCTCGGGGCCGGGCTGGCCGGCAGCGAGATGGGTGAACAGCAAAAAGGCGCCGCCCGCGAGCAACGTCGTCAGCGCAAGCGACTTCGTTTGAAACCGTAGCATCAGATCCTCCCGGTTCGTCCCAACTCGTCACAGTAACACAGCACTATGCCCGCCTGGGCGGCCCGCGCGCTCGGGCCGTGACAATTTTTTTAATTCAAACCAGCGTTGAACGACATCAGCCCGGTTCCATGCCGGTCTTCCGGAGATATTTCACCAGATCGGCGGCCGCGTCGGGTGTTTTCGCCATGGCGTGCAACGCGGCCGCGAACGCGGTGATCTCCTGCACGTCGGCGGGCAGCGGGCCGAGATAGTCGATGCCATTGGCGTGCAGCAATTCGCTGACCTGCTGGAAGCCGATGTCGGCGCCGCCGCGCGCCAGCACTACGCCGACCGGCGTGTCGGCAGGTGCGATCACGATCTTCGACTTGACCTGATCCTCGATGCCCCATTGGCGAATGAGAGCGGCCATGTGCACGCCGCTCGGCCCCGTCGAATAGGATAGGGACTTCGCCGCGAGCAACGCATTCTTGATCGCATCGCCCGAGCGAATGTCGATCTTTTGAGCACCGCTGCGGACCGCAACGCCGACGCCCGACTTCGCAACCACGACGCGGCTACCAGCGAGAAGCTTGCCCTTGCCGATGAGGTCGTCGATTTGCGCGACCGGCAGGATGACGATGTCGGCCGTTTCGCCTGCGGCGACGCGGTTGGCGACTTCGTTGACGCCGCCCCAGATCGTCGTCACGCGATGCCTCGTCGACTTCTCGAAGGCGGGCACGAGCTCGGTGTAGGCCTCGCGAAAGCCGGGCGAGCCGATCACCTTGATTTCGGCGGCGCTCGCGTGAGCGGTCAGCATGACGCAGGCGGCGAGCAGTGTTCTTAGCGCGAAACGCATCTCAAGCTCCTTGCAGCTTCATCTTCGCCACCTGGGCGCATTCGTCGGTCACTTTGAAGTAACGCGCCACCGCTTCCTTGCCGAGCTCGAAGGGATGCGGTTCGCCCGGTTTACGCGCGGCGAGCATCTTGATCTTGGTCACGGCATTGTCGAACTCGGAATGGTTCGACATCAGGATCGTGGCGTTGGCGCGCGCGGCTGCAGCGGCCATGTTGCGCTGCGAGGCGATATAGGTATCGAAATGCGGCGCGTCATTGGCGAAGTTGAATGCCGTGCCGCCGGAATAAGCCACCGTCAGCTGCCGGCCATTGTCTTTGACCTGGAAAATCATCGACAGCGTTCCCGGCGTGTGTCCGGGCGTGAAGACGAGGCTCACGCTGGTGTCGCCGAGGGTGATGATCTGGCCGTCGGCGCCGACGATATCGCGCTTGGGCTTTCCGTTCGGGTACTGATTGGCGGATTTCTCGACGGCTTCCCAGTCAGGCGCGCCCATCACGATGCGCGAATGGAAGCGGTCCTGCATCAGCTTTGCACCGCCGATGTGATCGCCATGCGCGTGGCTGATGATGACATATTTGACGTTGGCGGGATCAAGGCCGAGCTTTTTCAAGCCGCCGGCGATGGCCTCCTCGGATGCGTACTCGTAGAGCGTGTCGATCAAGATGATGCCGTCGCTGGTGGTCAGCGCCCATGACGAATGAAACTTAGTGCCGACGAAATAGAGATTGTCGAATACCTTCGCCGGCTCGGTGATCCAGGTGGAGCGGTCGGGCGCGGGACCGGGTGCTACGTCCCTGCCCGGCCCGGTCTGCGGCGCGATGCAGACGCGGGCGAGCGTGCCGGTGAAATCGAACCCGGCCGCCGCTTTCGCCGCGGCGAGATGAGACTCGATGTTGTTTCCGGCAGGCGCGGCAAATGCGCCCGCGAGGCCCAATCCGGCCGTTAAGGCAATAGCAGCGCCGATATGCATTCTCATCATGATCTCCCCATCACTTGCTTGACGATGTTTCTCTCTTGTCGACGACGACAGCGCCGGCCTTCATCACCCAGCGCACATTGCTCAGGACCACTTGGATGTCGGCGAGCGGATCGCCTTCGACGGCAACAATATCGGCAGTAAAGCCCGGCGCAACCGAGCCGAGGCTCTTCTCCTGACCCAGCATCTCCGCCGGCAGGATGGTGGCGGATTGCAGCGCCTGCTCGTTGGACATGCCGAGCTTCACGAACCAGCCGAGCTCGTGCATGTTCAGGCCGAAGGCGGTGTAGACGGCATCGGAGCCGACCAGCATGCGCGCTCCGGCTTTGTAAGCCTTCTGCGCGGTGACGAAATTGCGCTGAATATAATTGCGCAAATTCTGCTTCGCTTCGGGGGTGAATTTGTAAACGTCATCCGCGCGGTCGACGTAATGCTGATTGTGATTGATGGTCGGCACGTACCAAATCCTCTTCCGCACCAGCTCGGCGATGGTCGCGTCGTCCATGTCGGTCGCATGTTCCAGCGTGTCGGTGCCAGCGCGGATGGCGTCGCGCGCGCCGACCGGACCGTAGGAATGGATCGCGACTTTGCGACCCGCCGCATGCGCCGTGTCGACGATGGCCTTCATCTCTTCGTAGGTCACCGTCTCATTGCCGGTGACATCGTCGGCGCCGCCGGTCGAGCCGTAGACCTTCACCCAGTCCGCGCCGGAATCGATGATCGCCTTGGTCAGCTTGACGGCTTCCGCGACCGGGTCGGTCACGCCGGGACGGCGATAGGCCATCTCGCGAATGCCCGAGCCCGACACGAACATGCGAGGACCCGCCATGGCGCCCATGGCAATGAGATCGCGCATGGCGATGTCGGCACTGTCGAAGCCGGTCAAATCGCGCACCGTCGTGACGCCGGCTTCGAGCGTCTTCTTCGCATTGGCTTGCGCCAGGAAGACGCGCACCGCGACATGGCGCGGCGGCTGGCGCAGCGGATTGGTGCCCGATGCCGGGTCCCAATAGAACGTTATATGGGTGTGCGAATCGATCAGCCCGGGAATGCCTGTATAGCGGCCGAGATCGATGGTTTCGGTTCCGGGAGGAATCCGGCCGTTGGCGGCAACGCTTTGGACCTTGTCGTTATCGACGATGACGACCGCGTTTGCGATGACGCGGTGGCCGTCCCAGAGCTTGCCGAATTTGAGCGCCTTGGTTGCGGCTTCCGCATCCGCCGAAACGGCGAGCGCGAACGCGAGAACCGCGGTTCCGACGGCAAACGCTTTCATCGAAGACGTCACGGCAGCGCGAAGGCGTTAAGGCCCGAGCTAACGATAACGACATATTGCTTGCCGTTGCGTCCCATGTAGGTCATCGGATTGGTGTGGCCTTCGGTGTCGAGCATCGTTTCCCACAGCACCTTGCCGGTGCGCGAATCGAAGGCGCGGAATCGGTTGTCGATAGTGCCGGCGATGAAGACGAGGCCGCCGGCCGTCGTCATCGGCCCGCCCTGACCGAACGCGCCGGTGTTGTGAATGCCCTTGGCCTCCATTTCATCGCTGGTGCCGAGCGCAACGCGCCAGGCGACATCGCCGGTGTTGGCGTTGACCGCCATCAGCTCGGCCCAGGGCGGCTGCTGGCACGGCAATTGGTTCTTCGGATCCCAGAAGCGCGCGTTGAACGAGCCAAGTCCGAGCGGGCTGAAACGGCGATAGGCCACCTGATCGCCGTCAGGGGATTTATCGAGGCGCCCCATGCCCGCGACGTTACGCGAATTGACGAAGACATAGGATAGCGCGGGATCGACCGAGACGCCGCCGTAATTGGGCCCGCCCTGCTGGCCCGGGAAGATCACCCGGAATTCCTTGCTGCTGTAGGGTGTGTAGGAACCGAGACTGTGGATGCCGCCGATCTTGGCGGCGAGGTCGCGGCAGAAGGCTTCGTGCTCCGGCTCGCCGGTGAAAATTTCGGCGGCCGTCATGCCCTGGCGCGCGAGCGGCAACGGTTTGACCGGGAAGGGCTGCGTCGGCGAGCTTTGCTCGCCCGGCGTGTCGCTTTGCGGCACGGGCCGTTCTTCGACCGGATAGACGGACTTGCCGGTTTCGCGGTCGAGGAAAAACATCAGGCCCGGTTTTGAGATCGCGACGACGACGGGGATTCTTCGGCCATCCCGCGTGACGTCCATCAGCGAGGGCGCGGCTTCGGCGTCGTAGTCCCACATGTCGTGATGGGTGAGCTGAAAATACCAGCGCATCTTTCCGGTATTGGCGTCGAGCGCCACGATCGAGGAGGAGAACAAATTGTTCCCATGCCGCGCGCCGCCATAATATTGAGCGGCGGGCTGGCCGATGGGGAGAAACACCGTGCCGCGTTCGTCGTCGACAGTGGCGGCGCCCCAGGCGGCAGGCGATCCGGCCTTGATCCAATTGTCCTTCGGCCAGGTTTCGTAAGCGGCTTCGCCGGGATGCGGGATGGTGTGGAACGTCCAAGTAAGCTTGCCGGTGCGGAGATCGAAGGCGCGGACGTCCATCGCCGGACCGTCGGGGTCGTCTTCTTTGCCCTGCGCGCCGGCGATGTAGAGATTGCGATAGATCACGCCCGGCGTGCTGATGTGATAGGGCGCGTTGGGAAAATTCTGGGTGACGCTGGGGCGGAGATCGACCTTGCCGTTGTTGCCGAATCCCGGGACGAGCTTTCCGGTTTTTGAATCAAGCGCGATCAGCGCGCCTTCGCTGGTGCCGACAAGCACCCGCGGCCGGTGCGTGGCGTCGCCCCGCCAATAGGTCACGCCGCGAAGCGTGCCGCTGGCTTGGCCGAGATCGTATTTCCAGAGCTCCTCGCCAGTCTCGGCTTCGAGCGCGACGATCGAATGCTGGATGGTCGGGCTGTAGAGCACGCCATCGACCATGATCGGCACGGCTTCCGTCGTCGATTCGAGCCGGTTGGCGGGATTGGGGTCTCGGTTTCCGGACGCGATGCCGTACTGCCACGCGGGCCTCAGCTTGGAGACGTTGGTGACGTCGATCTGGGTCAGCGGTGAATGGCGGCGGCCGTTCTGATCGTAGCCGTAGCCCGGCCACTCGCCTTGAAGTCTCGCGGCAGCGGTCGGGTTCTCTCGCGCGATCACGGGCCAAAGCGCCGCGCCGGCGGCGAGCAGGCCAGCCAAGGCGGCGCCAACCGCGATGTGCTTGGGTGCGAGCTTGATCGACGCAAATCTGCGCATGGCCGTTCCCTCCCATTCGGCATTCTCAACCTGCCGATGTCAGTTTTATCACTATTTTCAGGCGCCAAGATATCGTTGGCGCGGATTTCTCGAGGACGTGAAAAGAGAAGGACCATACGGGTTCGCCATGGTCCTTCCCGATCACATGAATGACGCGCGCATCTAGATTACCGCACGTCCTGTATCTCCCGGATGTCCGGCTGGCCCGGTTTGCGGGTCATCGCCAGAATGTCCCCGCGGGAAAGCGTCGGCGCCGAAACGTGGTCGCCAGCATCGACCAGTATCTCGGTCGTAAGCTCAAGCGTCGTCCCGTTCGGGACTTTCAATCCCGCCGTCTTTCTACTTTCATCGACGGAAACGATAGTGCCGAGAAACTCCTGATATCTGCCCAGCACTCTCTTGCCGATCATGACGCTCGGGATATCCGCGGCGATATGCGAACCCGGCTCCACGATCGACGAAGCCAAGACGGAGTTCAAATTGGGCTCGGTGGCGAACACCAATCCCGCCCCTGCCACCGACGCCAACACCACCGACGTCAGCATTGTTCTCGTTTTCATGGCACATCTCCTTTTTTTAGGAGTTGCCCCTGCGAAGCCCGACCTTGCGGGCCCTACCAATTAGAAAACGGCCGAGGGGGGCCGAGGCTGCAAGATTGTGAAGTCATTATCGGCTAAGTTATTGGCATGAGGGACATATTGCCGCTAGCGATGGGCCGTCCGGGTTTGAATATGTCAGCTTTAGAGATGCCCAGACCGGGCGTGAGCTCGGCGGTGATTAGCGCGTTCTAGGCCGCCACGATCTTGCGGGGATTGTAATTCAGCACTGGCCCGAGCCAGCGTTCGGCTTCGGTGAGCGTCCAGCCCTTGCGCAGCGCGTAGTCTTCGACCTGATCACGCTCGATCTTCCCGACGCCGAAATAGCGCGAGTCCGGGTGGCTGAGATAAAGTCCGGATACGGACGATCCGGGCCACATGGCGTAGCTTTCGGTAAGTTTCACGCCCGCTTCCGCTTCCGCGTTCAAGACCTCAAACAGCGTCCCCTTCTCCGTATGGTCGGGTTGGGCGGGATAACCGGGCGCGGGGCGGATGCCGCGATAGGTCTCGGCAATCAGCTCGTCGTTGGAGAGATTTTCCTCCGGCGCATAGGCCCAGAATTCCGTGCGCACGCGCTGATGCAGGCGTTCGGCAAAGGCCTCCGCCAGGCGATCGGCAAGCGCGCTCAACAGAATCGCGTTGTAATCGTCCTTGTCGGCTTTGAAGCGCTCGGCGATTTCCTGCTCGCCGTGACCGGTGGTGACCACGAAGCCGCCGACATAATCGGGCTTGGCGTTTTCCTTGGGCGCGACGAAATCGGCCAGCGCCAGGTTCGGCTGCTCGCGCTCGCGCGAGACCTGCTGGCGCAGCGTATGGAAGACGGCGATCTCCTGCACACCGGTTTCATCCTTGTACAGAACGATATCGTCGCCTTCGGCGGCGGCAGGCCAGAAACCGATGACGGCGTTGGCGGTCAGCCATCTCTCCTTGGCGATGCGCTTCAGCATGATTTGGGCGTCGGCAAACAGCGCGCGCGCCGCTTCGCCGGCTTTCGGATCGTCGAGAATGCCTGGGTAGCGCCCCTTCATCTCCCAAGCCTGGAAGAAGGGCGTCCAATCGATCAGCGGCACCAATTCGGCGAGATCGTAAGCGTTGAAGCTGCGCGTGCCGAGAAAGCGGGGGCGCGGCGGTTCATAGACACTCCAATCGGGGTTGAAGCGCTTGGAACGGGCCTGTCCCAACGTCAAGCGCCGCTGCGGCCCGCGTTCGCCTTCATGGGCCGCGGCGATCTTTGCGTATTCCTTCTGAACATCGCCGATGAACGCCGCGCGGGCATCCTTCGAGATCAAATTCGAAACGACGCCCACGGCGCGCGAGGCATCGGTGACATAGACAGTCTGGCCGCGCCTGTAATTGGGATGAATCTTGACCGCAGTGTGCACGCGGCTGGTCGTGGCCCCGCCTATCAAGAGCGGGATATCGAAGCCCTCGCGCTCCATCTCGGCCGCGACATGGCACATTTCATCGAGCGACGGCGTAATCAAGCCCGAGAGTCCGATCAGGTCGGCCTTCTTCTCGCGCGCGGTTTCAAGAATGCGCGCGGCCGGCACCATCACGCCGAGGTCCTCGACCTCGTAGCCGTTGCATTGGAGAACCACGCCGACGATGTTCTTGCCGATATCGTGCACGTCGCCCTTGACCGTCGCCATGACGATGCGGCCGGCTGATTCGCGCCTGGTCCCGGCTTCCTTCTGCGCTTCCATGAAGGGAATGAGATGGGCGACCGCCTTTTTCATCACGCGCGCGGATTTCACCACTTGGGGCAAGAACATTTTCCCGCTGCCGAAGAGGTCGCCGACGATGTTCATGCCCGCCATCAGGGGACCCTCGATCACGTCGAGCGGGCGCTTGGCGCGCAGCCGCGCTTCCTCGACGTCCTCCAGGACGAAATCGGCGATACCGTGGACCAGCGCGTGACTCAGCCGCTCCTCGACGGGAAGCGAACGCCAGGCAATCGCGGTTTCCTCTTCGACCCGCGCGCCATCCTTGCGGTATTTTTGCGCGAGCTCGAGCAGGCGCTCGGTCGCCTCGGCGCGGCGGTTGAACAGCACATCCTCGATCGCGTCGCGCAATTCGAGCGGAATGTCCTCGTACGAGCCGAGCTGGCCCGCATTGACGATGCCCATATCCATGCCGGCCTTGATCGCGTGATAGAGAAAGACCGAGTGCATGGCCTCGCGCACGCGGTCATTGCCGCGGAACGAGAACGAAAAGTTCGAGAGGCCGCCCGAGACATGGACATAGGGCAGCGCCTGACGGATGCGTGTCGTGGCATCGAGATAGGCGCGGCCATAATCATTGTGCTCCTCGATCCCGGTCGCGACGGCGAAAATATTGGGATCGAAGATGATGTCCTCGGGCGGAAAGCCGACTTTGTTCACGAGGATGTCGTAAGCACGGCGGCAGATCGCGAGCTTGCGCTCCGCCGTCTCGGCCTGGCCCTGCTCGTCGAAGGCCATCACCACGACGGCGGCGCCGTAGCGGCGCACCTTCTCGGCATGCGCGACGAAGGCGCCCTCGCCTTCCTTCAAGCTGATCGAGTTGACGATGGGCTTGCCTTGCACGCATTTGAGCCCGGCCTCGATGACGCTCCATTTGGAGGAATCGATCATCACGGGAATGCGCGCGATGTCGGGCTCGGCCGCGATCAGATTGAGGAAACGCGCCATCGCTTTTTCCGAATCGATCAGCCCCTCGTCCATATTGACGTCGATAAGCTGCGCGCCGCTATCCACCTGGCCTCGCGCGATGTCGAGGGCCGCTTCATATTCGCCCGCTGCAATCAATTTGCGGAACTTGGCCGAACCGGTGATGTTGGTGCGTTCGCCGATATTCACGAAATTGGTTTCCGGCGTCAGCGTGAAGGCTTCGAGACCGGAAAGCCTTAAAAGGCGGGGCTTCTCGGGAATCTTGCGCGGGGGCATGCCGGCAACGATTTCGGCGAAGGCGCGGATGTGCTCCGGCGTCGTGCCGCAACAGCCGCCGACGATGTTGACCAGACCCTCGCGCGCGAATTCGCCGATGTGGGCCGCCATGGTTTCCGGCGTCTCGTCATAGCCGCCGAACGCGTTGGGCAGACCCGCATTGGGATGAGCCGAAACCAGCGTGTCGGCGGTTTGGGCCAGATCGGCGACGTAGGGGCGGAGCTCCTTCGGTCCCAAGGCGCAATTCAATCCGATAGCGAAGGGCGAGGCATGGCGCATGGAATGCCAGAACGCATCGACCGTCTGGCCGGTCAGGGTCCGCCCCGACAAATCGGTGATGGTGCCGGAGATCCACACCGGCAGCCGCTCGCCGATTTCCGCGAACACGTCCTCCATCGCATAAATCGCCGCCTTGGCGTTCAAGGTGTCGAAGACGGTTTCGATCATCAGGAGATCGGATCCGCCTTTGATCAGCGCCCGCGCAGCGTCCGCGTAAGCTGCGCGCAACTCGTCGTAGTGGACGTTGCGGTAGCCGGGATCGTTGACGTCGGGCGAGATCGACGCGGTACGGTTGGTCGGGCCGAGTACGCCGGCGACAAAGCGCGGACGGTTCTCGGTCGACAGTTTATCGCAGACTTCGCGGGCAAGCCGCGCCGCCGTCTCGTTCAATTCCGACACCACGGATTCGAGGCCGTAATCGGCCTGCGCAATCGCGGTCGAATTGAAAGTGTTGGTCTCGATGATGTCGGCGCCGGCCTCGAGATAGGCGCGGCCGATTTCGCGCACGATCTGGGGCTGCGTCAGCACCAGAAGATCATTGTTGCCCTTGAGATCGCGGCGATGCTCCTTGAAGCGGGGCCCGCGAAAATCTGCTTCCTTGAGCCCATAGTTCTGGATCATCACGCCCCAGGCGCCGTCGAGAATGAGAATGCGCTCGCGCGCCGCGCGCTTCAGCCAATCGAGACGCTTAATCCGCGCGTTGGTCATGAAGCGGCGGCTTTTGCGGCATGGGGCTTGATGCCGCGAATGTTGCAGACCGCAAAGGTGAGCTCGGCCTGGTTCAAAGTGTAGAAATGAAATTGATCGAAGCCTTCGGCGCGAAGCTGGCGCACCTGCTCAACCAATACGGCGGAGGCGACGAGCTTGCGGCTTTCCAGATCTTCTTCCAGTCCGTCGCGCCGCAACGACCTGCCATGCGGGCAACGCCCTTGAAATTCGTCGTCGGCATCAGGCCCGGCACGATCGGTACCTTTATGCCGGCTTTCTGCGCGCGCTCGCGAAAGCGCGCGAAGACGTCGTAATCGAAGGCGAATTGCGTGATCGCGCGCGTCGCGCCGGCGTCGATTTTCTGTTTCAGAATGGCAATGTCCCATTCTTCGGACGGCGAATCCGGGTGTTTCTCGGGATAGGCGGAGACGCTGACTTCGAAAGGCGCAATCGCACGGATAGCGGATACGAGCTCGGCGGTGGACTGGTAACCATCGCCATGGGCTTTGTAGGACTCGCATGAGGCCGCCATGTCGCCTCGAAGCGCAACGATGTGACGCACGCCGGCGTTCCAGTATTCCCTGATGACGGTATCGATCTCGGCGCGCGGCGCACCGACGCAAGTGAGATGCGCCGCCGGTTTCAAGGCGGTTTCATCGACGATGCGTTTGACAGTCGAGTGGGTGCGATCGCGGGTCGAGCCGCCGGCGCCATAGGTCACCGAGACGAAGTGCGGCCGCAACGGCGCCAGGCGTCGAATCGCGTTCCAGAGCTGGGCTTCCATCTCCGCGGTCTTGGGCGGAAAGAATTCGAACGAGACCGCGTTGGTCTCGCCGGGCCCCGCGAGGCGCTGCACTTTCATGCCGCGGCCTCCACTTTGTGCCGCCGGGCGGCCGCGACGGGCGATTCAGCGAGCCAGAGCTGCACGGTCAAGGCCTCGGCGCCGGACGAAGGCGCCAGCGACTCCGTGGCGAGCGACTTCAGGCCGGCCGTCTTGAACCAGGATTGCACTTCGCGGTCGGAAAAACCGAGACGCCTGTGGGCGTGCTCTTCTCTCAGGAATTCGAGGTTATGTGGCGCGAAATCGGCAATCAGAATCCGTCCACCGGGCTTCGCTACCCGGATGGCCTCCCGCAGCGCTCCTTGCGGATCGTCGAGATAGTGCAGCACTTGATGAAAGATCACAGCATCGAAGCCCGATTTCGCGTCGCCCTCGGCAAAAGGCAACCGGTAGACATCGCCGCGCCGTACCTGGCACTGCGAAGCACCGGCTTTCGCCAGCCGTTCGCGCGCGATCGCCAGCATCTCGAGACTTACGTCGACGCCAAGTCCACGTCCGATATGCGGCGCCAGCAGCTCCAGCATGCGGCCGGTTCCGGTTCCGGCATCGAGCACATGGTCCAGCTTCTCGGGTCCCAGCAACCGAACGATGGCGGTCTCTACGTCCTGCTCGGGGACATGCAGCGAGCGGATGCGCTCCCATTGCGGCGCGTTGGCTTTGAAATAAGCGGCGGCTTCCTGGGCCCGCGAGGCGCGGACTTCGGCGAGGCGGCGGCGATCATCCGCGAGCTGAGCGGCCTCCGATTCGCTCGTCAGCGAAGCGAGCGTGCGTGCCAGCACTCCTGCGTCGCCGCGATCCGCGGCGCGATAGAACACCCAGGCACCCTCTTTGAAGCGCTCGAGCAAGCCCGCATCGCAGAGAAGCTTCAGATGCCGGCTGACGCGGGGTTGGCTTTGGCCAAGGATTTGGGTCAGCTCGCTGACGGTCAGTTCCGCCAAAATCAGCAGCAAAAGCAGCCTCAAGCGGGTGCCGTCTCCCGCCGCGCGCAACATGCCGATCAGTCGTTGCATGGAAGCAAAACTCCCGCCAAGCGGAAGTATATAAACATATCTTTATATGGTTATGCAATGGCAGGTTTTACAAAGGGGTCATCATGCCGCGGTGCACAATCAATCTGCATGCAACATTGCAGCAAGGTCTCTGTGCTAAATATGGTTAGCAAAAAAGAGATTCGTGCTGTTCAGTTTGTGCTGCGCGACAAAGAGCCCCATCAGAGCAAGATGAACCTCCTCAAAGCGATAGTCCCGGCCCTCCTGGTGGGCTTCCTCCTGGCGGGCTGCGCCACCCAGCGCGCCAACGGCCCTCAGGACACGAACGATCCGTTCGAGCCGTTCAACAGGGCGATGTTCAACGCCACCCTAGCCGTCGACAAGGCCGTCTTTCGTCCGACCGCCATCGTTTATCGCAGGGTGCTGCCGCAACCGATTCGGGACTCATTCCGCAGCTTCCTCAACAATCTCGATTCCCCCGTCATCTTCACCAACGACATCCTCCAGGGCGAACTGAAGCGGGCAAAGGTCACCTTTTTCAGGGCGGCCGTGAACACCACAATTGGAATGGGCGGTCTCTTCGACATCGCCGAAAAATGGGGGCTCCCGCGCCATCGCGAGGATTTCGGCCAGACATTGGCGGTTTACGGCATCGGCGAAGGCCCTTATCTCTTCATTCCCCTGATCGGGCCCGCAAATCCGCGCGACCTAATCGGTTATGGTACCGATTTCTTTTTCGACCCGCTCACCTTCGTGCAGTGGGGCAATGAATCCTACCTGCCGCCCACGCGCCTCGGCATCGACTATGTCGATTTACGGGAGCGCAACATCGAAACGCTCGATGAAATCGAAAAGAGTTCCTTGGATTTTTACGCCTCGGTGCGCAGCCTTTACCGGCAGAGCCGCAACAACGAGATCAAGAATGGCGCAACCGCAGTGGAAGATTTACCAGATTTCTAACACTTGATTTCAAATGCTTGCGAACACGTCCAATGTGGGCAAAATTGTGTCGCAGGAACGAAGGCCGTATGTAGACGTTAGTCATGATATTGCCATCCAAGCCGCGCATTAAGCGTTCGCCAAAGCAAGGAAGTTCAAGATGAGTATACCCCGCCATCGTACGGCCAGGACAATGGTTAAGCCCCTAATCGGTGTGCAGCCTTGGCTCGCTTTGCTGCTGGCCGCTCTGATGATTGCGCTGACGATGCTGTCGGCGAATCCGGCGCGGGCCGCCGCCGCCAATCCGGCCGAAAGCTTCGTCCAGCAGAACGTCGACAAAGGCTACGCCATTCTCAACAACACCTCTTTGAGCGACGAACAGCGCCGCGCCCAGTTTCACGATTTCATGCTGTCGCTGACGGACACGCGGCGCATCGGCATGTTCACCCTGGGGCCCTATGCCAACAGCGCGAAGAAAGAGGACGTCGAGGTGTTCATTGAAGCGTTCAGCGAATATGCCGTCGCAGTCTATGAATCGCGCTTGAGCGCGTACAAGGGCCAGACCCTGAAAGTGACCGGCTCGACGCAGCGCGCAGCTGACGACGTCGTGGTGACTACCGATGTCGTCGACCCAAACGCGCCGAATTCCCAGCCCTACAAAGCCGCGTTTCGGGTGCGCAAAGCCACCGACGGTCATCCTATCGTGACGGATATCCAGATCGAGGGCATTTGGCTTTCCCTTTCCGAGCGCTCCGATTTCACCGGTTTCCTGCAGCAGCACAACGGGCGCATCGGCGATCTGATCACCGATCTCAAGCGCCAAACGCAGCTTTTGCGCAACGGGAGCCGACCCACGCAAAGCAGCAGCTCGGCGCGCGGCAAATCGTAAGAGCAATTTTTTGTTGAACAAAAGGCCGGCTGTCACGCCGGCCATTTTGTTGAGGTGCTACGCGCGAGCAAACCGCTTGTATTTGATGCGGTGCGGCGTTTCGGCGTCGATGCCGAAGCGGCGCTTTCGGTCGGCTTCGTAGTCGTGGTAATTGCCCTCGAACCATTCGGCGCTGGAGTTGCCCTCGAAAGCGAGGATGTGCGTGGCGATGCGATCGAGGAACCAGCGATCATGGCTGATGATCATGGCGCAGCCGGCGAAGTCCTCGAGCGCATTTTCCAGAGCCCGCAGAGTCTCGACGTCGAGATCGTTGGTCGGCTCGTCCAGAAGCAGCAAATTGGCGCCCGATTTCAGCATCTTCGCCAGATGGACGCGATTGCGCTCGCCGCCGGAGAGCTGCCCGACCTTTTTCTGCTGATCGCCGCCCTTGAAATTGAAAGCGCTGACATAGGCGCGCGAGGGAAGGGTCCGTTTGCCGAGCTCCAGAATATCGAGGCCGCCGGAAATTTCCTCCCATACGGTGGCGCCCGATTTGAGCGAATCGCGCGATTGATCGACGTAGCCCATCACCACGGTATCCCCGACGCGGAGCGCGCCCGAATCGGGCTTCTCCTGCCCCGTCAGGATGCGGAACAACGTGGTTTTGCCTGCTCCGTTCGGACCGATGACGCCGACGATGCCGCCGGGCGGAAGCCTGAAATTCAGTTTCTCGAACAAGAGCTGATCGCCATAGGCTTTGACGAGATCGTCCGCCTCGACCACGACCGATCCCAGCCGCGGGCCGGCGGGAATGACGATCTGCGCCGTCCCCTGGCGATTGTCCTGCGACTTCGCCAGCAATTCCTCATAGGCCTGAATGCGCGCCTTCGATTTGGCTTGGCGCGCGCGCGGGCTTGATTTGACCCAGGCGCTTTCGCGTGCCAGCGCGCGGGCGCGCGCCTCTTCCTGCTCGGTCTCGCCTTGAAGGCGCTTCTCCTGTTTGTCGAGCCAGCTCGAATAATTTCCCTCGTGAGGAATCCCATGGCCGCGATCGAGCTCGAGGATCCAGCCCGTGACATTGTCGAGAAAATAGCGGTCGTGGGTGACCAGCACGACGGTGCCGGTGTATTCGCGCAAGTGACGCTCGAGCCACGCCACCGATTCGGCATCCAAATGGTTCGTCGGCTCGTCCAGCAGCAGCATGTCGGGCGCTTCGAGCAAAAGCTTGCACAGCGCGACGCGGCGTTTTTCGCCGCCGGAGAGGTTGTTCACGTCGGCCAGCGGATCGGGGCAGCGCAACGCGTCCATTGCCATTTCGATCTGAGACTCCAAATCCCAAAGGTTTTGGGCGTCGATCTTGTCCTGCAGCGCCGACATTTCTTCGGCGGTGTCATCCGAATAATTGGCGGCGATCTCGTTGTAGCGATCGAGCAGCGCTTTTTTCTCGGCCACGCCTTCCATCACATTGCCGATCACGTTGAGCTGCGGATCGAGTTCGGGTTCCTGCGGCAGAAAACCCACGCGCACGCCTTCGGCGGCCCAGGCTTCGCCGACATAGTCCCTCTCCTGCGCCGCCATGATGCGCAGCAGCGTCGACTTTCCGGAGCCGTTCAAACCGATGACGCCGATCTTCGCGCCCGGAAGGAAAGAGAGCCAAATGTCGCGCAGCACTTGACGACCGCCGGTATAGGTCTTGGACAGACCCTTCATCACGAAAACATATTGATAGGCGGCCATCTCTCGACTCTCGCGGTTGGAAAAAGGGGACCTGGGCGCGGGCGTCTGCCCTGGCCGCGCAGCTGTTGATTTAGGGATTGCAACCGAGCGCGACAAGCAAATTGAATCGCGAGAAGCGCGCGAGCGGCTGTAAAAATCGCGTGGTCAGAATTTCAGCTTGGCGCGAGCGACGCCGGCGACCGCGTTCTGGCCCTGGGCGCCGGCGGCATTCACCTGATACGCGGCATTGGCCTGCAGAGCGAGCGAGCCGCCCAAAAAGCTCGTGACATAGCCGAGCTCGACGTCGGATTCGCGCGCTTGCGAGTTGGCGAGCGCGGCGCCGAGACCGCCGCCATAAATCTGCGACGGGCGCGAAACAGCGATCCCCAAAGCGTCGGCGCCGAACAATCCTTGCTTGGCCAGCGCCACGCCGAAGGCTTGCAAGCTGACGGACTCCGGGGGATTGCCGATGAGATGGTTGCGGCTGAGATCGAGCTGGCTGACGCCGCCGCTATAAGCGACGGTGGTGACCCAACCTTCGCCGAAGCCGACGCGCGCGGAAATTCCCAATGCCGTCGTATCGGCAGCGCCGACGCCGCCGAGCGAGCCCGGCACGATACCCAGGAGCGAGGCATTGCCGCTGGAACGCGACGCGGTGATGGCGAACCCGCCCCAATCGGCGAAATTCCAGTTCAGATTTGCCGACATCGTTCCGACGTCGCGGACGTTTGCGCCCAAGCGCTCGGCAAGATCACGCGAGAATTGGCTCGGCTGATCTTCGCCAAGTGCGCCAAAACTCCAGTTGGACTGGCCGATACTGAAGCTCAGATCGTCGCTGAGCGCGAAGCTGGCTCCCACCGAAGAGCTTGTGCCCGAGAGGTAGGTCGAGCCCAACGTCGAAGGAGAAGAGAACAGATCGCCAAAGGCGTCGAAATTCCGCCCGTGGGAGAGCTCGAACCTGATGCCCGGAGCAAGATCGGCGGCGACCGTATTGGGATGAGCCGAGGAAACGTCCTGTCCCGCGGCGGGAAGAGACACGCCGCCGATATTGAGATTGAGAAAATGGCCGCTGCGGTCGAGAACG
>WNFL01088049.1_pt2 | contig 17529 bp, 18 predicted proteins | sample 5400361 | NCBI WGS metagenome assembly WNFL01 (sample SAMN13153351, study PRJNA577476) | soil metagenome | isolation source: 40 cm soil on Douglas fir-dominated hillslope | place: USA:California | collected 2013-09-17 | reverse complement strand
CAACGGCGGCGCCGCCCAGACGCTCACGAACGGCAACGTCACGGCTTTTCAACTGCTTTATTACCCGCGCCAGACGGGCGCCAGCGCTCCCGATCCCTACTGTTATTCGGCTACGCCCGGCACCCCGGCCGGCTGCAGCGGGACGCTCAGCCTGGCCGGCGTCCAGCGGGTGTCCGTCTCGCTCACGGTCAAGTTATTAAAGACCGATCCCAAATTCGGCGCGCAGCAGGATATCACGATGTATTCGAACGCGAACCTGCGCAACCGTTGATGAAAGGCTAAGGAAAAGGACCGATGAAGACCAAGCGTTCATTCAAAATAACCGCCGCCCGCCGGACCCTGCGCTCGCAGAGCGGCGTGTCGCTCGTCGTGGTGATCATGCTCATGGTGATCATTCTCACCATGACCGGCGCGGGCATGTTTTTCAGCAGCATCGAGCTCAGAGCCTCCGGCAATCACCGGGCCGGAACCCAGGCTTTCTACGCCGCCGATACCGGCGTCAATGCCGCATACGCCCAGATCACCCTGGACCCGTCCGCCTCGACCGCCGCCATTCCGGTCACCCAGCTCGGCGGCGGATTGGCCTACCGGAGCGGGCATGTGACCGACGCCACGGCCCAGCCCTTGCAGATCCGCAGCTTCCAGACCGCGGCGAACTACAACCTCGTCGCCGGGACCAGCTATAACCCGGGCGGCTACGGCTTTTATCAATATCAAATCAACGTGACCGGCACCGGACCGCTCTCCTCGGCGCGCGAAGTCGAGGCGCAGGTGGAATACGGCCCCGTGCCGAGATGAGGTGAATGTATGAAAAAAGTCTACGCCTGGTTCCTGATCGTTTCTCTTGTCCTCGGCGGCTACCTGCCGGGGGCGCTGGTGGCGACGGCGCGCGCCGACGACAGCGACATTTTCGGGGCGAACGTGAAGCCCAACGTGATGTTCGCGCTCACCAGCTCGACCAAGATAAACCCGCCGCCCGACGGCACGCTCATCAAGTCCGAGCCTTATGCGTCGAGCACCACCTACAGCACCCCGCTGACCTACGAAACGCTCAAGGTTTATAAATATGTGAACTCCACGCCGGGCTGTAAGCCCGCCCCCAAGCCCTGTTATCTCGTCTACGCCAACACCGTCAGCGCGGTCTCGGACACCGGCGCGCAGACGGCTCTTGCCGGCACCGGGTATTGGAACGGCACGATCAGCGGCACCGCCCTCAACCTCTATTACGGCAACTATCTGAATTACACCCTATGCACGACCTGCGGAACGGACCAATCGAAGATCAGCATCATGAAGACGGTCTTGACCAATCTCGTCAGCAACACCACCGGAATCCGTTTCGGCGCGATGAAGTACGCGGCCGGCGGCGGCAAGATCATGGACGAGATCAAGGATATGACGTCGACGAACCAGGCCACGCTGATCGCCGACATCAACGCCATGGACGCCCAATCGTCGGGTAATCCGATCGGCGACCAGATGAAGAGCGCGGGCGACTATTTCGAAGGCCACCTGACCGGCCTGACCAGCCCGGTCCAATATTCCTGCCAGCCGAATTTCCTGATCGTGCTTACCGACGATGGCGCCAGCGGCAGCACCGACACCCGCCTGGAGGCGACGGCGCTTTACACGCAGGATCACAATTCCACCTTCGCCGGCATGCAAAACGTGATCGTGCATGTCATCGCGTTTGCGATGCCGGACGACGCGGACAAGCCTGCGAAGGTCCAGATATTGAAAGACACCGCGAAAAACGGCGGCGGCAATTATTACGAGGCCTACAATGCCGCCAGCCTGGAAAATGCGCTGAACGCCACCATCAGCGCGGTCCTGAACGCGACCTATTCCTTCGCCACGCCGGTCGTGCCCAGCACGGGCACGAGCGGCAACGCGCGCGCCTATCTCGCGTCGTTTCAGTCCAATCCTTCGCATCCCTTCTGGAAAGGCTTCTTAAAGGCCTACAACCGCGATTCCAACGGTTTGATCCCGATCGACGCCAACGGGATTCCGCTCGCCACCGCCCAGGCATGGGAGGCCGGCTCAGTGGTGAGCGCGACGGCCGCCAGCAGCCGGACGGTCTATACCGCCGTCAGCGGCGCGCGCGCCAGTTTCACCACCGGCAACGCGAGCATCACGAGCGCCCTGTTGAACGCCTCGTCGAGCACCGAAAGGGACAAGATCATCAACTTCATCCGCGGCTACGACGCCTACGATGAAGACGACGACGGCATTACCAGCGAGGAGCGGAATTGGAAATTCGGAGATATCTTCCATTCCACGCCCGCTCTGGTTCCGCCGCCGTTCCAGTTCTCCACGGACGCGACGTACAGCGCGTTCAAGGCGAACAGCAGCGTGGCGAGCCGGCCGACCGTGCTGCTCGCGGGGGCCAACGACGGCATGCTGCACGCCACGCGCGAGAGCGACGGCGCGGAGCTGTGGTCTTACATTCCGCCGGACCTGCTCGACAACGTGAAGGATCTGACGGCGGCGATCGCGCAGCATGAATTCTACGTCGACTCGAGTCCCATCGTCGCCGACGTGAAAATCGGCGCGACGCCGGCCTGGAAGACCGCCGCGGTCTTCGGCCTGAGGCGCGGCGGACGGCAATACAACGCGCTGGACATCACCGACACGGCCGACCCGAGCGTGCTCTGGAGCACTCCGTTCACCGATTCCAAGATCGGCGAAACCTGGTCCGAGCCGGCCATCGGCAAAGTCAGGATATCCGGCGGCGGGGAGAAATGGGTGGCGTTCGTCGGCGGAGGCTACGACACGGGCACGAACAACAGCACCGGCAAGGTCTTCTTCGCCATCGACATGCAGACCGGCGCCAAGCTGTGGGAATATTACCATACGGCAAGTGCCACCGACGACAAGCAGTATATGAATTTCAGCCTCGCCGCGAACCCGGCCGCCGTGGACCTCGACAACGACGGCTTTATCGATCACGTCTACATCGGCGACGTCGGCGGGCAGCTCTGGAAGTTCGACGTCTCGGCCGCGGCCACGCTGTCGAGCGGCCTCGTGACGAACTGGACGGGCAAGCGCGTCTTTGCCGCGTCCCCGTTGCAGACCAACCCGCCGGCCGCCGGCGAGTACTATCCGGCGCAGGGCATCTACGGGCAGCCGGCTCTGGCCTACGATACGGCGGGCAGCCTGTGGATCTACTTCGGCACCGGCGACCGCAACCAACGAACCGCCTGTACGGCTTCAAGGACGATCCGAGCAATATGACCAACGCCAGCGCGCTCACGGAATCGTCGCTGGTGAATCGCACCAACAATACCGGCACGGTCACGCAGGGATGGTATGTCGTGCTGGCGAGCACGGAAAAGGTTTTGGCCGCCGCCGATGTTTTCAATAAGAACGTTCTCTTTACCACCTTCACGCCGACCACGAGCGTCACCTGCGGCGCCGGCGGCGGGACCGCCAAGCTCTATGCGATCAATATGCTCAACGGCGACGCCGCCGTGAATCTGGCCAACGGGGCGGTATTGGACCCGGGGCAAAGCGCTTCGGCCTACGCCAAGTCCATCGGCACGGGCATACCGTCGAAGCCGGTCGTGGTCATGAAAGTCACCGGCGGCTCGGCGACCTCCTGGGCGGTGACGGGCACGACCGATCAGCAGATCACCAACACGCAGATACCGACCGGCGCGCCCAAGCAGCTCGTCGGCTGGCGCGAGGTATTTTAACGTGCAGCGGAGTTTCCTGCCCGCCGCCCTCGTCGTCTGCGCGCTCGGCGCCGTCCCGGCGTGGGCGGCGCCGGGCGATGCGGACGCGGAAGACCGCGGCGTGGAGTACCTGAAGCAGGGAAAGATCGCCCAGGCGATCGAGGAGCTCCAGAAAACGGTCGAGCAGAATCCCAAAGACGCCGCCGGCCGGATGAACCTCGCCTATGCCTACGAGCGGGCGGGCCGGCTCGACGAGGCGATTTATCATTACGAGAAGGTCCTCGCTCTCAAGCCCGAAGACGCGGTCGCGCGCAACAACCTGGGCGTGCTCTACAGCCGCACCGGGCGCTACGATCAGGCGACCCGCGAATTGGAGGCCGCGATCGCGACCGACCCGGCAAGCCCGACCGCGCCGAAGAACCTGGAGACGGCGAAGAAAAACCAGGCCGCGCTCCAGGAGCGCGAGCGCCAGCTCGCGAACGCCAAAAAGAGCGTCGAAGCCCAGCCGCAAAGCCCGGGCGCGTCGTACAACCTGGCGCGGACCTACGCGTTCTACGGCGAGAAGGAGCAGGCGATCCAGTGGCTCGGCAAGGCGCTCCAGCTGGGATTCAACGATTTCGGCTACCTGAAAATCGACGCGGCGCTGGAAAACCTGCGCGACGATCCCGGCTACCAGCGGCTGCTCGCGGGGCGATGAGCCCATTCCTCCATCCGGCCGAACCCGAAGCTCCGGCGGCCGCCGTCCGCCGGAACGACCTTCCATCCTTTCCGATAAGCGTCGGTTCCCCGCGCCGCCGATCGTATTTTACATGGCTCCGGGGAGGTGGTATAGTCGATTCCACGCTGAAAAGACCCGTCGCGTCTCTTTATTCGTCGGTATCGACTGCGCCCGTTGTCTGAAGGAGATGAATGGACACAAAAAAAACCATCATGGTGGTCGATGACAATCCCGACATCATCACCATCGTGAGGACCATTCTGGAAGGCAAGGGTTACAACGTCCATTCCGCCTACAGCGGCGCGGAGCTGCTCACCAGCCTCGAAAAGGAGAAGCCCGATCTCGTCGTGCTCGACATCATGATGCCCCAGATGGACGGCCTCGAGGTCCTGACCCGCATGAAGGGCGCCCCCGAGACTTCCTCCATTCCCGTGATTCTCCTGACCGCCAAGGTCCAGTACGAGGACGTCCTCGGCGGCTACAAGCTCGGCGCCGACTACTACATCACCAAGCCCTTTACCAGCACGCAGCTGATCAACGGCATCAATCTGCTCCTGGGCGAAAGCAAGCCCTAGCAGGCTGCTGAAAAAGCCCCGTATGCCGTGGCCTCCCGTTGGGAGGCGCAAAAAGTCGCGCTTGAGCCGCCTCGCTCGACGTACTGAAAAGAGTGCGCCTCGCCTCTGAGATCTTTTTGAGCCGCCTGCCAATAACCTAAAATTGGCGGCCCTGTTATGGCCCGCTCCTGGATTCTCGATTCCGACTTCTATATCCTTATCCCGTGACTCGCTTCATCTCCTTCGAAGGCGGCGACGGCACGGGCAAAAGCACGCAGCTGAAGCTGCTGGCGGATTATCTGTCGCGCCGCGGCCGCGCCCCGGTGTGCACCCGCGAGCCGGGCGGGACCAACCTCGGCAAAATGATCCGCAAGGTGCTGCTCGAAGTCGGCGACGAGCGGATTTTTCCCCAGACCGAGCTTTTTCTTTACCTCGCGGACCGGGCGCAGCACGTCCAGGAGGTGATCCAGCCGGCGCTCGCCGCCGGCCGGATCGTCCTGTGCGACCGGTTCACCGACTCGACCCTGGCCTACCAGGGCTACGGCCGGGGCGTCGACCTCGACAGGCTGAGAGAGATGAATACCATCGCCAGCCGCGGCCTCGTTCCGGATTTGACCTTTCTCCTCGACTGCCCCGTGGACGTGGGCCTGGCGCGCACGGCCCGGAGGAGCGCGGGCCGGGCCGGGAGCCGCGAAGACCGCTTCGAGCGCGAGCAGGCGGAGTTTCACGACCGGGTGCGGCGCGGCTTTCGCGAGCTGGCGGCGGCCGAGCCCGCGCGCATCCGCGTCCTCGACGCCGCGCGCGCGGTCGGGGACGTGCACGAACAGATCCGCGCCGTCGTGGAAGCCGAATTGGAATCCCGATTGGAAGCCGAATCGAAACCCGCGCCCCAAGGCGGGCTCAAGGGCCGCTAAGCCATGCCTTTTTCTCCCGACATCGCCGGCCACGAAGGCCAGATAGCGACGCTCCGGCAGGCCCTGGCGCAGGACCGCCTGCACCACGCCTACGTCTTCGTCGGCCCGGCCGGCGTCGGGAAAAGAACGGTGGCGCTTGCGCTGGCCAAAGCGGTCCACTGCGGCGCGGCGACGCATGATTTCTGCGGCCGCTGCGAGAACTGCGTCAAGATCGACAATCGGAATCACCCCGACGTCCGCCTGCTCCAGCCTCTCCCCGGCAAGCGGGACATCTCGATCGAGCAGGTGCGGACGCTGGAACGGCAGCTCGCCTACCGGTCTTTTTCGGGGGGCAAAAAAATCGTCGTGATCGATCCGGCCTCGCTGATGAACCTCGCCGCGCAGAACGCGCTCCTGAAGACCCTCGAAGAGCCTCCCGCCGGCTCGGTCCTGATTCTCGTCTCGGAGAGCGCCGGCGGCCTGCTGCCGACGCTGTTGTCGCGCTGTCTCCGCCTTTCGTTCGCCCCTCTGCCGGCGGCGGTGATCGCCGCTCACCTCGCCGCCGAGCGCCGGCTTTCCCGCGAGCAGGCGGCGCTCCTGGCCGCGGTGTCGTTCGGCAGCCTGGGCCGGGCGCTCGACCCGGACATGGAAGAAGTCGCGCGCAAAAGAGAAGCGTGGGTGGACGGCATCGCCGCGGTGGCGCGGAGCGGCGGCGGGGCGTGGACGGCGCTGGCCGAGGGGCTGTCGAAGGACCGGGAGGAAACGCTCGAATTCCTCGACTGGCTGGCGGCGTGGTATCGCGATATCCTGATCTTTCTCGCCGCCGAAAATGTCGGCGAGGTCTCGAATCTCGACCTGATCGACAAACTCAAGGCCCAGGCGGCGCGCCTGAGCCTCGAAGGGGCGCTGGCGCTCCGCTCCCGGGCGCTCGACGCCGCCGCGCGCGTGCGGCGAAACATCAACCGCCGCATGGTGCTGGAAAACCTCTTCGTCGATATCGCCGCCAGGTAAGATCAAATATGGACCCGGTCTACCTCACCACCCCGCTTTACTACGTCAACGCCGAGCCGCACCTCGGGCACACGTACACGACCATCGTCGCCGACGCGCTCAAGCGCTACTACCGGCAGCAGGGCGCCCAGGTCTTCCTGCTCACGGGCACCGACGAGCACGGCGACAAGATCGCCCAGGCGGCCAAGGCGGGCGGCATGGAGCCCAAAGCCTACGCCGACAAGATCAGCGCCGTCTTCCGCTCGACCTGGGACGCATGCGGCATCGAGTACGACCACTTCATCCGCACCACGGACGACTATCACAAGGAGTTCGTGCGGGAGATTTTGCAGAAGATCTACGACAGCGGCGACATCTACTTCGGCGAGTACGGCGGCTATTACTGCTACGGCTGCGAGCGCTTTTACACCGAGAAGGAGCTCGTCGGGGGCAAATGCCCCGACCACCAGAAAGAGCCGTCTTTCATCAGCGAAAAAAATTATTTCTTCCGCATGAGCAAGTACCAGCAGCGGCTCATCGACGCGATCCAGGCGCGGCCGGACCTGATCCGCCCCGAGCGCTACCGGAGCGAAGTGCTCGCCTTTCTCCGCGAGCCGCTCGAAGACCTGTCCATCTCGCGGCCGAAGAGCCGGCTCGCATGGGGCATCCCGCTGCCGTTCGATCCCGAGCACGTCACCTATGTCTGGTTCGACGCGCTGATCAACTACGTGAGCGCGCTCAAGCTCAAGGGCGAAGACCACTTCCAAAAATTCTGGCCCAGGGCCAACCATCTCATCGCCAAGGACATCTTGAAGCCGCACGCGATCTACTGGCCCACCATGCTGATGGCCGCGGGCCTGCCGCTCTACGAGCATCTGAACGTCCACGGCTATTGGGTCATGGACTCGGGCAAGATGTCCAAGAGCCTCGGCAACGTCGTGCGCCCGCTGGAGATGAAGCAGCGCTACGGCATGGACGCCTTTCGCTATTTCCTCCTGCGCGAGATGGCGTTCGGGCAGGACGCGAATTTTTCCCTCGACGCCCTGGTCAACCGCGTGAACGCCGACCTGGCGAACAACTTCGGCAACCTCGTGAGCCGCGTCCTCGCCATGCAGGAGAGGTATTTCGCCGGCGCGGTCCAGCCGCTCGGCGGCGAGTGGGCGAAAGAAGATATTGAGCTCCGGGACAAGTTCCTCGGCGCGGAAGCCGAGATGAACCATCAGATGGAAAGTCTTCAGTTCCACCGCGCGCTGGAGGCGGTCTGGTCGGCGCTCGACCACGCCAACCGTTACATCGTCCAGACTCACCCTGTTCAAGGATCCGGAAAAACGCGGCCGGGTGGGCGAGATCCTGCACCATCTATTAGAAGCGGTCAGGACGAGCGCGCGGCTGACCGCGCCTTTCCTGCCGGACACGGCGCGGGCGCTCGAAACGCTGCTGGCGCTGCCGGAAAGCGGGCCCGGCGCCCCGAAGCCCTGGGGGAGCTTTTTCGCCCCCGGCCACCAGGTGCTGCCGCCGAAGGTTTTGTTTCCCCGCATCGAGCCCGATAAAGAGTAAAAATGGCGGCGGAAGGCTCACCGGGGCTGATCGACAGCCACGCCCACATCCAGGGAGCGGAGTTCGCCGGCGATCTGGCGGGCGTGGTCGAGCGCGCCCGCGGCGCCGGCGTGGAGCAGATCGTCGTCGTCGGCGGCGCGGGCGAGCTTTCCAGCAACGAGGCGGCGCTCGCCGCCGCCAATGCCTATCCGGGGCTTTTCGCCACCGTCGGGATGCACCCGCACGACGCCAAGGACGTGAGCGAGGAGGTCCTGGGGAAACTCGAAGCCCTCGCCGCCGATCCCAAAGTCGTCGCGGTGGGGGAGACCGGGCTCGATTTTTATTACGACCACTCGCCGCGCGACCTGCAGATGAGGATCTTCGCGCGCTTCATCCAGATGGCGCGCGCGGTCCGCCTGCCGCTCATCGTCCACGACCGGGACGCCGACCGCGAGATCGCCGGGCTGCTCCAATCCGAGGGCGGCGGCGCGCTCCGCGGCGTCATCCACTGCTTCACCGGCGATTACGCCGCGGCCAAGACGTTCCTCGATCTCGGTTTTTACATCTCCTTCAGCGGCATCCTGACCTTTAAAAACGCCGCGCCGCTGCGCGAAGTGGCGAAGAAGCTGCCGCTCGACCGGCTGCTCGTCGAGACCGATTCGCCTTATCTCGCGCCGGTGCCCCATCGCGGCAAGCGCAACGAGCCCGCCTTCGTCCGCCAGGTCGCCGAGACTCTCGCCGCGATTCGCGGCTTGGCCTGGGAGGATCTGGCCGAGGCCACGAGCCGGAACACGCGCGAGCTGTTCGGCATCTAAAAGAGCCCGCCGGACGAAGGGCCGAACAGCGCGCCGATATATTTTTCCAGGCCGATGTTGAACTTGGCGATCACCCGGTCCGAGCCGTGGGTGAGGCCGAAGCCCGGCCCGAAGCTGTACTCGATGCCGCGCCACTCGCCCTTGGCGACCGCGAAGATATAGTGCTGCTGCTCCCGGACCGGATCGGGATGTTTCATCATGCCGATGGCGCCGTAAAACTCGAGGCCCGGCATGAAGGCGCGCATCCAGCGGTAATAGACGCCCGAGACGTAGCCGAACTCCCAGCCCTCCTTGGCTTCGGAGCCGACCAGGATCTTTTCGAATTTCGGGCTCGCTATCAGGGAAAAATCGCCGATGTCCCGCTGGAAGATCGGCCGGAGCTCCAATTCCAATTTCTGATCGTCGAACTTCGGCGTGCGCGCGTAGGCGAGCTCGGCATACCAGCCGAGATCGACCGGCAGCTCCCCCGGGTCGAAGAGGCTGCCGCGGAGCCGGAACTTGGAGCCGGCGTACTGGAGGTCGCCGCCCCGGGGCTTGGCTAGGTTCAAGTAAGCCGCCGCCTCGATGTGGTCCGTGAGCCCGTAGGTCACCTCGACGGCGGTGCGCCACATCGACTGGCTCGGCAGCGTGCCCTTGGCGGTCCCTTTCTCACCGTGCCGGCTGCCGTTGGTGACGACGCTGTTGAGCGACTCGACCTCCAGCATCCCGCGCGGCACGGTTTTGGCGGGATAGACTTCGAACTCGAACGGGTCGAGTTGCGCGACGGCCGGGCGCGCGTAGAAAAGCGCGGCGAGCAGCCCTAACAACGCCAGGCGCGAATACGTTTTCATCTTCGTCTCCTTCTCGTCTTTATGCCATGGTTACTTGGCGACGATCGTCCCCTCGGGGACGTCGCGGTGGAAATCGTCGTAGAAGTCGTAGCTCCCCGCCTTGAGCGCGGGCACGCTGATCGTGGCGGTCTCGCCGGGGCCGACGACTTTTTCCCGGTTGATCTTGAAGCTCTCGAACTCGATCGCCTCCTTGCCGGCGTTGACGATCTTGATCTTGAACGGCCGGTTGGCCGGCACGTTGAGCGTCTGCGGAACGAATTTACGGTTCTCGTAGCGCAGCTCCACGACCGTCTCGTCGGCCGGCGCCGCCCAAGCGGGCCCGCCCGCCGCGAGCAGCGCGAGGTTCAAAGCGATCATCAGATATTTCATCTTTCTTTTCTCCTTTTGGTTTTTATTTGGGGTCTCTTTATCTGTTTTCGTCGGTGGTGGAGCTCAATGCCGTCGTCCATGCATGGACCGTTTCCTTTCCGCGCCGCGACCCTCGCGGGATTTCAGCGCCTCCTCCATCCGCTGGAGCGCCGCGCCCAGGTTCCCGATAGCTTCGATCAAGACCTGGAGCGTGGCGTTTCCATAGGTGGCCGCCGCAGGGCGAGATCGACCATCCGCCGTCGCGGGAATCCCTGCATTCCATTTTGAAACCTCCCTCAAAAAAAAGAGCCCGGGCCGCTTTTCGCGGCTCCCGGGCTCTGGGCACAAGACCTCCGGCCTCTTATCAAACTGGCGTTCTCAGATTTTTACAGCGCGTCGATCTTGGTCCAGCTTTTCTCCTCCGTCAGCGGAACGATGATATGCCGCTTGCACTTCCGGCACTTGAGCTCGACGCCGTTTTTCACCAGCCGGGCCAGCAGGCTGCCGCAGAGGCAGCGCAAGGGCTCGGGCGCGCCGGCGGCGGGCCGCCCGGCTTCGTCAGACGGCTTCGCCATGACTCCCTTTCGGCGCGCTCCAGCGCGGCCGGCCGGGCCACAGGGTCGTGGCCGCCAGCGCGAAGAGCACCAGGCCTTGAGCCAGGAGCGTCTCGACCGTCGGATAGATCCCGAGCGCGCTCACCTGCGGCGGGAACCTGAGCGGGGTGACGCTGAACCAGCCGGTCGCCTGCAGCGTCCTGACGCCCTGGCCGGCGAAGACGAGCGCCAGCAGATAGAGCAGCAGGCCGGCCCCGCCGAAGAAATATTTTATCGGGACTTTGAGGCCGAGCTTGAAAAGGACGAACACGAGCACGCTCAGGGCGGCGACGCCCGCCAGGAATCCGGTGAGGACCGGCCTGGGGTTGGCGGCGCTTTGCAGCCAGAGGGCCTGATAAAACAGCACGACTTCGAAAGCCTCCCGGTAGGCGGCGAAAAACGAGACCCCCGCCAGCGCCAGGAGGCGCTTCTTGGACAGCGCGCCTTCTATTTTACCGCGGATGAACTGGTGCCATTTTTGCGCCTCGGATTTTGTGTGCAGCCAGTAGCCGACGTAGAAAAGGACCGCCGCCGCGGTGAGCGTCGTGAAGCCCTCGAAGCTCTCCCGGTTGGCGCCCGACATGGTGAGGAACGTCTGCGCCGCGACCCAGGTCGCGAGGCCGGCGAGCACGGCGAGGATCCAGCCCAGATGGACGTAGCGCATCGCCGCGCTCTGGCCCATCACTTTGAGCAGCGCCAGCATCGCGGCGAGGATCAGCGCGACCTCCAGCCCTTCTCTCAGGATGATGAGCATCGCGTTGAAAAAGAGATAATTTTCGTTGAGCGATTCCCTGCCGGCCAGGAGCTGCCCGGCGCGCTCCAGCCCCGCCGAGAGCTGATCGTACTGGCGGCGGATCTCCTTGACGTCGTCGCCGCGCCGGATCGAGTTGCGAAATTTAGTGAACTCGTCTTCCAGGGCGCGCCCGAAAGAGAGGTCCTTGGCGAAGAGATCGACCTCGACCTGGTCGAAGGCGTCGAGGTAGGCGTCGGCCGCCTTTTGATAGGCCTTTTCCTTGTCGCCGTTCTCGTAGAGCGCGAGCGATTCCTTTAACATCGACTGCGCGGCGGCCAGGTGCACCTGGCTCTGGTCTTTTTCCAACAGCCCGCGCCGGAGGTAGGCGAGCGCCTGGCGCGACGCGGCCGCCTCGGGAAACAGCGGCTTCAGCCTGCCGGCAAGCTCGGCGTCGGTCGCCGTCGCGAGCGTCGGGAGGTGTTCGAGCTCGCGGGGAAATTCCGCGGCGCGGGCGCGCGCGGCCCCTTCCGCCGCCTCCTGATCCGTGAAGCGGAGCGACAAAACGTAAAACGCCGCCTGCCACCGCTCTTCTTCCGAGAGCGCGGCGAAGCTCGGCATCGCGGTGCCTTCCACGCCGAAAGAAACGACGTTGAACGCCTTGAAGGGCGAGAGGCCCTCCATGAGATTGGCGTCGGTAAAATCGGCCGGCGGCGGCTCTTTCGGGTTCATCGACGCCCGGCCCGGCCCGTCGCCTCTGCCGGTTGCGCCGTGGCACTGGGCGCAGTTATCGGCGAAGACTTTTTTCCCCGCCTGGAGCGCCGGCATGCGCCGCGGATGGGTGGCGATGCCGTATTTGGCGATGAGCTTTTCCTTGGCGCCCTGCGCCGATTGGGCGACTTCCCCGGCGTCCGCCTTCCGCTCGATCGCCGCCGCGACCTGCTTCAGCGCGGGCTCGATCTCCTCTTTCTCTCCGGGCTTCAGCCGGCCGCCGAGCTCGCCGATGCGGAGCGCGAACTCCTTCATCTCGCGGTATTCCGGCTCGCTCACGACTTTGCCGCCCTGCACGGCGTTCTTGTAGTCGCCGCCGACGTAGTCGAGCAGGGCCACCAGCCGGTTGGCCGCGTCGTCCGCCGCCGCCGGCCGCGCCCACGCCAGAGCGAGCAGCACCAGCGCCGCGACGCCCAGGACCATCGCCCGCCGGGCCGCGCGGGCTCTTGATAAGGTCGTTGGCGCCACTCTTGATCTTCCCATACGGGTCAATTAGTATAGCCGCTGGTCACGCAATTTAATTCGTCAAGGGCCATTCGCTAAGTTCGCCCTTACGAACATTTAACGTTCGGATACACTAATAATAAATCATTGTCAAGCCGATGACCAGCCATGCTATCACTCCAACGGCCGAGGACTACTTAAGGACGATCTTCGTCCTGGGCGAGGACATGCAGCCCGTGATCGCCGCGCGGGTGGCCGAAGAGGTCGGAGTTTCTCCGTCCACGATCGTGACGACGCTGCGCCGCTTGCAAAGCCAGGGCTATTTAAAGGTCGAGCGGCGGAAGGAGATTCATTTAACCGCGAAGGGGAGGCGGGTCGCCGAGGGGATTCTCCGGCGCCACTTCCTTACCGAGAGGCTATTGACCGATGTGCTGGGCATGGACTGGGTCAAGGCCCATCAGGAAGCCCACCGCCTGGAGCACGCCATCTCGGCCGAAGTGGAGGAGCGGCTGGCGAAGCTGCTGAATAATCCCGTCACCTGCCCGCACGGCAACACCATTCCCGGCCAGGAAGGGCGCTCCACCAGGAAAAGCTCCTCGCTCCATCTGATGGCCGAAGGGCGCGAGGTCGTGTTGCAGCGCATCACGGAAGGCGGCGAGCGGGATTCCCGCCTGCTCGGCTTCATGCAGGACCATCAGCTCGTGCCGGGCGCGAAGGTGACGATCCTGGAAGTGGCTCCTTCCTTGGGGGTGATGAACCTGAGGGTCGGGAGGGACGAGTTTGCGCTGGGAATAGAAGCCGCCAAAAAACTCCGGGTGTTCGACTCTTAGACTTGCCGCCGCTGCTTGCGCCGCCAGCTCTTCGGTCAAAAACTCGATCTGGTCTCTCAGCGGCGCGTCGCGGTCCATGATGATAATCCGCTGCCCCTTCAGGCTGCAGCCGCCGCTGCGGGCGTGGTAGCCCACCTCGCGGAGCAGCTTTTCCGTCCGGACCTCGATATTCATCCGCCCCGCCGCCGCGATCAGCTCCTGAAGCACGAAATCGGGTTTGTTTTTCTTCGGCGCTGCCATGGGGCGTATTATCGCCGATCGCCTCTCGGCTGTAAAGCGTAAAGCCCGCCCGTGATACTCCCGCTTGCAAAAAACCGGGGCCGTCGGTAAAGAGGAGTCAGGCAGGCGGCACCGGCAGCATCGGAGGGAGATATGATCAAAAATATCCTGGTTCCTCTCGATGGCTCGGACCATTCCAGCGCCGCCGTGGAATACGCCCTGTGGATGGCGGAGAAGTTCGGCGCGACGCTCTTCGGCCAGCACGTCATCGACACCATCTCCATCGAAGGGACCTTCTTTCACGATATCTCCGGCTCCCTCGGCTTCGAGCCCTATCTCGACTTTTCCACCAAGATGCGCGAGGTGCTGGAAGAGAGAGGCAAGGCGATTCTCGAAGAGTTCAGCCGGCAGTGCGTCCAGAAGGGCGTCCGGCACGAGACCTTTCTCGACCTCGGCATCATCCCCAACGAGATCTGCGAGCGGGCGAAAGTGGCCGACCTCGTCGTGCTCGGCCATCGGGGCGTCAACGAGGGTTTTTCCACCGGCCTTTTGGGCGGCACCGCCGAGAGCGTCACCCGGAAATCGCCACGGCCGGTCTTCGTCTCGACCAAATTGTTTAAAGAAATAGCCCGGCCGCTGCTGGCCTACGACGGCAGCCACCGCGCCACCGCGGCGATGGAGTCCGCCGCCGGTTTTTGCGCCGAGCTCAAGCTGCCGCTCACCGTGCTCTACGTCCCCAAGGACGAAAAGACGGGCGACAAGGTCCTCCAGGGGGCGCGCTCGTATCTCCAATCTTATGGAATCGAGGCGCGCTACGAGCTGGCGCAGGGCTACCCGGAGCAGAAGATCGTGGACTACCTCGTCAATTTCCACTACGATCTGCTCTTCATCGGCGCCTACGGCCACCGCCGGATCATCGAGATGGTTCTCGGCGGCACGACCGAGTATGTGCTCAGAAAAAGCCCCTGTCCGGTCTTTTTGAACCGGTAAAGGCGAGGATAAAAATGAAGTTCACGGCGGCGGCGATCCAGATGGTCGGCACGGAAGACAAGGAGGCCAATCTCCGCGAGGCCGAGGGTAAAGTCCGCGCCGCCGCCGCCCGGGGCGCACGGGTCGTCGCCTTGCCCGAAGTCTTCAACTGGCGCGGCGACAAGGCGGAAGAGAAAAAAAACGCCGAGCCGCTCGCCGGGCCGACCGCGGGACTGATGGCGCGCCTCGCGCGCGAGCTCGGCGTCTATCTGCTCGCCGGGTCGATTCTCGAAGATATCCCGGAAGCCCAAAAATCCTACAACACCAGCCTCTTCTTCGCCCCCGACGGCAAGCTGCTGGCGCGCTACAGGAAGATCCACCTCTTCGACGTGGCGATTCCGCGCGGCGTCACGGCGCTGGAGTCGGAGACCCGGCGGCACGGCGACGAGGTGGTGACGGCGGACACCGAATTCGGCCGGATGGGCATGAGCGTCTGCTACGATCTCCGCTTTCCCGAGCTTTACCGCGCGCTCACGGGCGAGGGCGCCCGGGTGATCTTCGTCCCGGCGGCGTTCACCGCCTTTACCGGCGAAGCCCACTGGGAGCCGCTGCTCCGCGCCCGCGCGATCGAAAACCAGGTCTATATCATCGCCCCGGACCAGATCGGCAGCAATCCCAAGAGCTTCAACACCTACGGCAACTCGATGATCATCGACCCCTGGGGGCGCGTGCTCGCGCGCGCGCCCGACATGCCCGCCGTCATCAGCGCGGAGATCGATCTCGATTATCTCGCCAAGGTCCGCGCCGAGCTGCCCGCTTTGACCCATCGCAGGCTGTCCTAAGGCTCGTTTCGGCTCTCCGCCCGCGTTCATGGCGCAAACTTTGCACGCAAGGGCCACACCATGCTGACGCTATCGTTGTCGCTGATTTTTTTGGTCGTCCTCCTCGGCCCGTTTCTCAACCGGAAGATAGAAGGCAATCTCGAGGCGTTTCTTTTCGTCATGGGGCTCGCGAGCGCCACGGTGTCGGGCGCGTGGGACCTCCATTTGATAAAAGAAGGCTTCGTCGCGCCGGTGGAGATCACGCTCGCGGTGCTCGCCGCGGGCCTGCTGTTCCACTATCTCCGAAGCTATCTCGATCACGTCATGAGTCGCGTCCTGGTGACCGTGCCGCTAAAGGCGGTCGTCTTCGCCGGGATCGTCGTCCTCGGCCTGGTCTCCAGTGTCATCTCGGCCATTATCGCCGCGCTGCTGCTGGTCGAGCTTATCAATCTGCTGCCGCTCCACCGCCGCGCCGAGGTCCATCTCACCGTCGTCGCCTGCTTCGCCATCGGCCTCGGCGCGGCGCTGACGCCGCTCGGCGAGCCGCTCTCCACGATCGCGGTCTCCAAGCTCGCCGGGCCGCCGCACCACGCGACCTTTTTTTACCTGCTGAAGCTGCTCGGCGGTTATACCGTCGCCGCGGTCGTGCTGCTCGGCGTCGCCGGGATTTTTCTGGTCCATCCCGCCCCCGACGACGTCGAAGCAACGCTCTCGGGCGAAGCCGACGAGGGCGGCCTCGGCGGCGTGTTCATGCGCGCCTTCAAGGTCTACATTTTCGTCATGGCGCTGATATTCCTCGGCGCCGGCTTCAAGCCGCTGATCGACATGTATCTCGCCAACGTATCGTCGCTGGTGCTTTTCTGGGTCAACATCGTCTCGGCGATCCTCGACAACGCGACGCTCACCGCGGCGGAGATCGGCCCGGCGCTGAGCGAAGAGCAGATCAAAAGCGCGCTGCTCGGCCTCCTCATCGCGGGCGGCATGCTGATTCCGGGCAACATCCCCAACATCATCGCGGCGCACGCGCTCCGGATCAAAAGCCGGGAGTGGGCCGCGCTCGGCGTGCCGCTCGGCCTCGTCATGATGGTCGCCACGATGTTTCTCCTGATCCTCGGCCTGATCTGATCCCTGCCTGCCTGCTCAGGTTTTAGGCAAGCTGCTTAAACCCTGGGCATTTCGTTCGCCGTTTTCCCGCCCTCGCAAAGCTCCAAATCGGGCGGCGAGAAAATTAAAAATTCATAAAATCTAATCGTTAAGGCGTTATAAATAAAGTAAAGAACCGCTCCCAAGACCCACATCGGCACAGCCATTGCTTAGGCGGTATCGGCTTTTTTTCGCCGCCCATAGTCGCACGATCAACGCAAAGGAAGGTGATCTTATGAAGCAGATCGAAGCCATCATCAAACCCTTCAAGCTCGATGAAGTGAAAGAGGCGCTCACCAAGATCGGCATCCAGGGCATGACCATCACCGAGGTGAAAGGCTTTGGCAGGCAGAAGGGGCACACCGAGCTCTACCGCGGCGCCGAGTACTCGGTCGATTTTCTGCCCAAGGTGAAGATCCAGGTGCTGGTGCCGGACGAAAAGGCCTCCGAGGTCGTCGATACGATCCTGGCGACCGCGCGCACGGGCAAGATCGGCGACGGCAAGATTTTTATCACTCCGGTGGAAGAGGTGATCCGCATCCGGACCGGAGAAAAGGGCGCGGACGCAATCTAACGACAATCAAAAGAGGAGACGAGACATGGTTAAAATGAAATCTGCGGGGATGTTGTTGGGCTTGACGATGATGCTTG
>WNFL01425870.1_pt2 | contig 17534 bp, 19 predicted proteins | sample 5400361 | NCBI WGS metagenome assembly WNFL01 (sample SAMN13153351, study PRJNA577476) | soil metagenome | isolation source: 40 cm soil on Douglas fir-dominated hillslope | place: USA:California | collected 2013-09-17 | reverse complement strand
TCGGCGCTCCGGCACCCGTGGCGTGAGGTTCAGAGTTCCGCCAGCGCGCGGATATGCTCGACCGCGCTGCGCCCGAGCGCGGACAGCTCGTAACCGCCCTCGAGGGTGGACACGATCCGCCCGCCGGCATGCCGGCCGGCGATACCGACGAGCTGCCGCGTCACCCACGCGTAGTCCGCTTCGGTCAGTTGCAGATTGGCCAGCGGATCGTCGCGATGCGCATCGAAGCCCGCAGAGACGAAAATGATTTCGGGCCGATGAGCCTCCAGCGCCGGCAGGCAGATCTCGCTCATCGCCGTGCGGAACGCCTCGCCGCCGCTACCGGCACGAAGCGGGACGTTGTGCATGTTCGGGCCCGCCGGATCGACGCCCGAATACGGATAGAGCGGGTACTCGAAAGTGCCGACCATCACCACGCGCGGATCCGACGCGAAGATCTGCTCGGTGCCGTTGCCGTGATGCACGTCGAAGTCGAGAACCGCGGCGCGCTCGAGTCCATGTGCCAATGCGTGCGCCACGCCGACGGCGACGTTGTTGAACAGGCAGAAGCCCATCGCCCGCCGGCGCTCCGCGTGATGACCGGGCGGCCGGACGGCGCAGAACGCGGCGCGGCACTCGCCATTGAGCACGAGCTCGGTGCCGAGGACGACCGCGCCCGCGGCACGGCGCGCCGCGTCGAGCGAGTGCGGACTCATCGCGGTGTCGGGATCGAGGTAGCAGATCCCCGACTCGGGGCTCGCCGCCTCGATCATCGCGATGTAGTCTTCATCGTGCACGCGCGCGAGCTGCTCGCGCGTCACCGCGGGCGCGTCGTAGTGCGCGACATGCGCTTCGAGCCCGCTGGCAACGAGGCGATCGGAAACCGCGTCGAGCCGCTCGGGGCACTCGGGATGATAGGGCCCCATGTTGTGCAGGCGGCACGACGAATGGGCGATGAAGGCGGTGGTCAAGGCGTCGTGTCCCGGTGGATCGAAGGCGGTGCGGACGCGGATTTCCGCAGCCGGCAGGCGGTCGAACGGAGTGTAGCGCGCCGCCGGCGGTCGTGACTAGACGCTTCCGCCACTCTATAGTGGCGCTCGAAGGATACGTTTTGAACGGAGTCGCCTGTCCATGACCATCCGTCCCGCCGCCCCGGGCTACACGATCCCGGTGCCTGCCCGCCTCGCGGCGGTGCTGGAGCAGCTTGGTCGTATTGTCGTGGGCAAGGACACGCCGCTCAAGCTCGCGCTCGCCTGCATGCTCGCGCGCGGCCACCTCCTGATCGAGGATATTCCCGGCGTGGGAAAGTCCACTCTCGCGCATGCGCTCGCCGGCACACTCGGCCTGCATTACGCACGCATCCAGTTCACCAGCGACCTGCTGCCCGCCGACGTGCTCGGCGTGTCGATCTTCGATCCCTCGGCGCACAACTTCCGCTTTCATTCGGGACCGATCTTCCATTCGGTCGTGCTCGCCGACGAGATCAACCGCGCGCCGCCAAAGACGCAGAGCGCGCTGCTGGAAGCAATGGAAGAGCGGCAGGTCTCCGTCGACGGCGAGACGCGCCCGTTGCCCGAGCCGTTCTTCGTCATTGCGACCCAGAATCCGTCCGAGCAGATCGGCGCCTATCCTCTGCCAGAATCGCAGCTCGACCGCTTTCTGATGGCGATCGAACTCGGCTATCCCGATCCCGCTGCCGAACGCGAACTCTTGATTTCCGGCGACCGTCGCGCCCGCATCCCCACGCTCACCCCCTGTGCCGATCCGGCCACGCTCATCGGCTGGCAGCGCGAGGCGGCGGCCGTGCACGTGGCGCCGGCGCTGCTCGATTACGTGCAGGCGTTGCTGGCCGCATCACGCGGCGCAGGCGAGCCACGCGGCCACGGCGCAGGGGCCTACGGACGTGGTCTGTCGCCGCGTGCCGGCTTGCTGCTCGTCGCCGCTGCGCGCGCCTGGGCGCTTCTCGCCGGGCGGCCGATGGTCCTGCCCGAAGACGTACAGGCCGTGTTCCCTTCCGTCGCAGGCCATCGTCTCGCCGGGAGCACCCGCGCGGGCGGCCCCCATGCGGACGCACTGCTGCGCGCCATACCGCTGCCGTAGCTCGGGATGAGAGGGCCGAATCCCGGGACCTGATGTTGCGCCGGGCATCCCGAGTCGCGCTCAACCCGGGCTAAACGTCGTACCCAGCATGATGTCCACCCTCGCAACCAACGCGCATTGGGTCGCTCGCTGGCGCCAGCGCCTGTGGCGGATCGACGCCGCCGATCGCGGTCCGATCGTCCTGCGCCATCGCCGCATCTACATCCTGCCGACGCGCCGCGGGCTGGCGCTGATCGCCACCTTGGCGATCATGCTGCTCACCTCGATGAATTACGCGCTGTCGCTCGGCCACGCACTGACGTTTCTCGTCGCCGGACTTGTCGCCGCTGCATTGCTGCGAACCTACCGCAACCTCGCCGGCATCGCCGCGTCGCCGCTCGCTGCGGGAGAAGCGTTCGTCGGAGGTGGGGTCGCTTTCACGCTCTCGCTCGCCAATGCCGGAGCCGAGCGCCGCGGGATCGTGGTTGCGGCGCCCTCCGGACCTTCGCTCCGCGTCGATCTCCCCGCGGGAGCCACGCGGCCCGTGCAGCTCTCCGTACCCGCGACCCGACGCGGTCGCGTCGCGCTCGGTCGGGTGACCGTGTCGACCGATTTTCCGCTCGGCCTCTGGCATGGCTGGGCGTATGTCCATTTTCCCTTGGCAGGCATCGCCTATCCCGCGCCCGAGGCGCCGCCGCCGCCCTTGCCGCAAGGCCTGGAGGGATTCGACCTGCGCCGCAGCGCGCGTGCCGCCGACACCGAGCTCGCCGGCTTGCGCGACTATCATTCGGGCGACGCGTTGAACCGCATCGCCTGGAAAGCGGTCGCGCGGGGTGCGGGCTGGTACACCAAGCAGTTCGAGGGCAGCGGAGGGGGCGGAGCCCTCGAGTTGCGCTGGGCCGAGCTTCCGCCCCACCTGGACGTCGAGGCCAGACTCTCGCGCCTATGCGCATGGATTCTGGCTGCGGAACGCGAAACGCGTCCTTTCAGCCTGACGTTACCCGGCACGGAACTCGTGTCCGGCTCCGGCGCGGGTCAGCGCCGCGCTGCACTTACCGCGCTGGCGCTCTTTCCGCGCGAGAGCGCGCCATGATCTTCGCGCCCGCCCCCGCCGCGCCGCTCGCGCGCTCGCAACTTCTCTGGCTCGCCGCACTTGTCCTTCTCGCGCAACTGCCGTTGTGGCCGCATCTGCCGATCTGGATCGCTGTGCTCGGGCCGGGCCTGGTCGTCGCGCGGCTGTTGCTGCCTGCCGATCGCCCGCTGTCAACGCGGCTGCGACGCTGGCTCCTGCCGTTACTCGCGCTGGCGGTCGGCATCGGCATCCGGATAAGCTTCGGCTACTTTCTCTCCCGCGATCCCTGCGTCGCGTTCCTGTACGCTTTGGTCGGCATCAAGTTCGTCGAAACGCGAAGCCCCCGCGACGGCGGCCTGCTCGCCTGCCTCGCGCTGTTCGTCGCACTCACGCAGTTCTTCTATGGTCAGTCGATCGGCGCGGCAGTGATCGCGTTGCCGATGGTCCTGGTCCTTGGCGGCGCGCTCGCGGCGCTGCGCGAAGCGCCCGCGCTGCCGTCGGCATGGACGGCGCCGCTCTTAGGGCGTTCCGTTGGCCGCGCTCCTGTTCATCCTGTTTCCGCGCCTCGCGGGCCCGCTGTGGGGCGCCCCCGCCGATACGGGCGCCCGCAGCGGCCTCTCCGATCGCATGGCGCCGGGGTCCGTCAGCGAACTGTCTCTGTCCGATGCCGTGGCTTTCCGCGTCGATTTCATCGGCCGGCCACCGCCACCGGTCCAGCGCTACTGGCGCGGGCCGGTGCTGACACGCTTCGACGGATTCGAATGGAGCGCGCTGACCCGGATCCGCGGGGGCCGCCTCGCCGCCGACAGGAGCCGTGCGATCGAGTACACCGTCACTATGGAACCGAACAACCGCCAGTGGTTGTTCGCGCTCGAGCACCCCGCGGGTCTGCCGCGGGCGCCGATCGACGACCCCACCGCGGCCGTCGCGCCGGTGAGAAACGTCGCCATCCTGACCGACGATCAGCAATTGCTAGCCAATGCGCCGATCATGCAGGCGATCCGATACACGCAGCGCTCCGCGATCTCCGACAGCTTCGCGGCGGCCGGCGAGGCCGACGCCCGCGACAATGTACAGCTCCCGCGCGGCAACCCGCGAACGCGTGCGTTCGCGGCCGAGCTGCGCGAACGATCGGGATCGGACCGCGCCTTCATCGCCGCCGTGCTCGATTATTTCCGCAGAGAGCCCTTCGTCTATACGCTGGCCCCGCCGCTGCTGCAGGGCGACCGGGTCGATGCCTTCCTGTTCGACACCCGGCGCGGATTTTGCGAGCACTATGCGAGTGCGTTCGTCGTGCTTCTGCGAGCGGCTGGGATTCCTGCGCGGGTGGTCACAGGCTATCAAGGCGGCGAGATCAACCCTGACGGCGGCTACATGATCGTGCGCGACTCCGACGCGCATGCCTGGGCCGAAGCGCTGCTCGACGGCGCGTGGCGGCGCTTCGATCCAACCGCCGCCGTCGCACCGTCACGCATCGAGCGCGGCCTGGGTGGAGCGCTGGCGCAAGGCGAGCCGGTCCCCTATCTGGCGCGGCTCGAGGAGACCTGGCTCAAGACTCTGCGCCTGCGCTGGGACGCGGTGAATTACCAGTGGCAGCGCGGCGTCGTCGGCTTCAACCTCCAGCGCCAGCGCGATGTGCTGCGCGATCTCGGGCTCGAGGCGGCACGTCCGTGGCATGTGGTGGCGCTGGCGGGCGCATTGGCCTTCCTCTGGGGACTGGCGATCCTCGGCTTCGCGCGGGCCCGGCACGCTCGCACCGATGCCGCGGTCGCGTTGTGGTCGCGGCTCTGCCGCCCCCTTGCACACGCGGGATTGCCGCGAGCGCCAAGCGAAGGTCCGCTGGCCTACGTGCATCGTGCCGCGGCGCGCTGGCCGCAGTCGAGCGCGCTATTGCAGAGGATCGGCGAGACCTACGCAGCGCTGCGTTACGGACCGAGCGATGCGACGCGCGCCGAGCTGATTGCAAAGCTCCGCGCAAACATTGCCGCGTTGCCGAGCGCGATGCGACGCTAGCAGGCTAAAGGAGAGCGTCGCGCGACAAGCCGCGCACACGCAATCGTGCCCGCAGCTTTTCGAGCGCCTCGGACTGGATCTGCCGCACGCGCTCGCGCGTGACGCCAAGCTCGCCGGCGAGCTGCTCGAGCGTCGCGACATCGGTGCCGTTGAGCCCGTAACGCCGTTCGATCACCCGACGCTGCCGATCCGACAGCTCTTCCAGCCACTGCCGGATCCAGCTCTCGATCTCGCTGTTGTGGAGCACCAGCTCCGGGCTCGGCGAGTCATCGTCGGCGAGCTGGTCGCCGAACGAGACTCCCTGATCGATGTCGAGCGGAGCGTCGAGCGAGGTGATGTGCTCCCTGTATCCCAGGAGCTTGCGTACCTGCTCGACCGGCTTGCCGAGCAGATGGGCGACGTCGTCGAGCGTCGGGTCGCGGCCTTGCCCGAGCATGCCCTGCGTCTCGAGGTGGCGCAGCGCCCGCAGCACGACGTTGAGCTCTTTCACGACGTGCGCGGGCAGACGGATGGTGCGCGACTGGCTCATGATCGCGCGCTCGATCGACTGGCGGATCCACCACGTGGCATACGTCGTGAAGCGAAAACCGCGTTCGGGATCGAACTTCTCGAGCGCGTGGATGAGCCCCAGGTTGCCTTCCTCGATCAGATCCGCAAGCGTCAGGCCGCGATTGAGGTAATGCTTGGCGATGCTGACGACCAGGCGCAGGTTGTGCTCGATCATCTTCTGCCGCGCGTCGAAATCCCCGGCGCGCGTCGCCCGCGCGCATTCGAGCTCCTCGCTGGCCGTGAGCAGCGCGTTCTGTCCGATCTCGTTCAGATAGATCTGAGTGATGTCGTTCAGGAAATCGGCGCCGACACCTTCAGCCGGGACGTCGAGCGCGAGCTCGCCTGTCCGCGTATCGGGCTCACGCGCGACCGGCGGTTCGCCGTTGTCGTCCGCGGGCGCGCGGTCCCGGATCATGCGGGGGGAAGGAATTTCACCGGGTCGACCGGTTTGCCGAGACGACGGATCTCGAAATGCAACTTGACCTGATCGGCGTCGCTATCTCCCATCTCGGCAATCTTCTGACCCTTTGTCACCTGCTGACCTTCCTTGACGACGATCTCACGGTTGTGGGCGTACGCCGAGAGGAAGGTCTTGCTGTGCTTGACGATGACGAGCTTGCCGTAGCCGCGCAGGCCCGAACCCGCGTAGACGACCTTGCCCGCGGCGCTGGCAACGACCGGCTGACCGGCTTTGCCCGCGATGTCGATACCCTTGAGGTTACTCGACTCGGAGAAACCGGCAATTATTTTTCCGGTTGCCGGCCACATCCATCCGAGAAGGTCGTCGTCGATTTCCGGCACATGCGCCGCGTCTGGACGCGCCGGGAGCGCGTTCGCCGGGGCGGGCGGCGCGATCGCAGGCGAGGCGCGCGGTTCGGGCGTGACCGCGGCGACCGCTGGCGGGAGAGGCGCACCCTGCTGCAACTGCGCGAGTGCCTGATCGGAATACGGGACCTTGACCGCCCTGGGCTCAGTCTTGAACGTCGCCGTGCTGGGGCGTCCACTGGAAGGCGGCAGCAACGGCGGCGGACGCGCTTCCACGCTCGATGTGACCGGCGCGGTGGTGGCCAGCGGGGAGGTCACCGCGCCACCTTCGGCCCCGCCCGGAGGACCGAGCGCGAGCAGTTGTCCAACCCGGATCACGTTCACGTTTTCGATGTTGTTCCACGCGGCGAGCTCGCGGTAGTCGAGTCCGTGATCGAGCGCGATCTGATAGAGCGTGTCGCCGCGCTTCACGGTGTAGGTCGGCGGCGCTTCGGGGACGTGCGCCGCCGGCGCGCCCTCGGAAGGCGGCGCCGGGGTCGGGCGCGTTGACGGAAACGGGGCGCGCTCGATCACCGGCGCCGGGGCGCGCGTCATGCACCCGGCAACCAACGTGGCGAGGCCGAGGACGACGAGGAATGCTGGAGAATGCGAGCGAGCGCGATCGGTCATGCGAGTCCGGGCAAGAGCGGCACGAATCTTACCGCATCGTACGTCTGCTCACGGATGCCGCCGGGCGCTTTCTCGATCACGGTAAGAAGCTGCACGCCCTTGAGTTCTTCATCGTGGCGCGCGAGCGGCAGGACCATGCGTCCGCCGACCTTGAGATAGCGCAGCAGCGCGGTCGGCACCTGCCTGGCGGCCGCCGTGACGAGAATGCCATCGACCTCGAGATCCTCGCCGAGGTCAGCGGAGCCATCACCGTGCTTGATGCGCACGTTGCCGACCTTGAGCGCACGCAGGTTCCTGCGAGCCTTGGCGACCAGCGAGGCAATGCGCTCGACCGTGTAGACCTCGTCCGCGAGCTGCGCCAGGATCGCCGTCTGGTAGCCACAACCGGTACCGATTTCCAGCACCTTCGACAGTGTCCCGCCGACGCGCAGGAGCTCGGTCATGCGCGCCACGACGTATGGCTGCGAGATCGTCTGCCCCGCGCCGATCGGCAGCGGATTGTCCTCATAGGCGCGGATCGCCAGCGCCTCCTCGACGAAGATGTGGCGCGGCACCGCGGCCATCGCCGAGAGCACCCCTTCGTCCCGGATGCCCTGCTCGCGCAAGCGTTCGACCATCCGTGCGCGGGTGCGCGTCGAGGTCATGCCTATGCCGTTGAAATTCTCGCCGACGGAGGTCATTGATGCACCCCCACGCTTGCTGACTCATTGGCCAACTCAGCCGCTGCGCTGCCGCCAGAGGGGGCGCCCGCGCCGTGAAACGGCTCGGCGGCGCTCATGTCGTAACGCGCTGCTCTAGCCAAGCGGCGACCCCCGCCATCTCGGCGCGATGGGTGAGATCGATCTGCAACGGGGTGATCGAGACGTACCTTGCCTCGATCGCGTGAAAGTCGGTGCCATCACCAGCGTCGGCGGCGGCGCCTGCACCGCCGACCCAGTAGCAGGTCTCGCCACGCGGGGACTTGGTTTTGATCACCGGCTCGGCCTTGTGCCTCCGGCCGAGGCGTGTGATGCGATAACCCTTCAGCTCGTACTGCGCAATATCGGGCACGTTGACGTTGAGCAGCCACTTGCCGAGCGGTCGCTCGCGGTGGCGCTGCACCATCTCGACCACGACCGAAGCCGCAGTCTCGAAATGTCGGCCGATCTTGCTCGTCAACGAGACAGCGAGCGACGGGATACCGAGCAGATATCCCTCCATTGCCGCGGCGACGGTGCCCGAGTAGATCGTATCGTCTCCCATGTTTTCGCCGAGATTGATGCCCGAGATCACCATGTCGGGCAACTGGTCGAGCAACCCCGTGACGGCGATGTGCACGCAATCGGTGGGTGTGCCATTGACGAACAGGAATCCGTTCGGCGCCCGCCGCACGGTCAGCGGGCGGTCGAGCGTCAGGGAGTTCGACGAACCTGAACGATCACGCTCGGGCGCGACGACAGTTATGTCGGCGTGCGGAGCAATCTCAGCGGCGAGGCGTTCCAGACCGGGCGCGAAGTAGCCGTCGTCGTTGCTGAGAAGGATGCGCATCGCCGGGCGTTGAATGGGCCGCGCGGCAGCCGAGCCGCCCGCAGTGGCCCATTATAAACGCCCTCACTTGCTTAGCTACGTTTTCGGCCAGTGCTGCGCGAACACCGCGGCGACCTTCGGGTGCGCTTCGATGCGCATGAGCGCGGCGTGGAAGTCGGGGCGATGTTCCTCGATGTGCTTGCGCGTGCCCGACCACTTCGAGACGACCGCGGCGTGGATGTCGAGCGCGCCCAGCTCTTCGCCCGAAAGGTACGGACGTGCAGGGAAGAGATCGGCGAACATTTCCCAATGCTTGTGCAGCCGCGCGCGGGTGCCGGCGCGGATGCGATCCTTGATTACGTCATCGTTGTCCGCATCGGCGCACCAGCGCTCGGGGAAGTCGATGACGCTGATCGCCGAGTAACAGTTGGCCGCGATGAAGACCATGCCGCGAACGACCTGCGCGCGCGCCGAAGGATCGTGCGGCAGCAGACCGCTGTCCGGATGGACGAGGCCGAGGTGAATGAGAATCGCCGCGCTTTCGGACAGCACCCCGCCGTCGGGGAGCACCAGCGTCGGAATCTGACCGAGCGGGTTGACCTTCAACAGCTCGGAAAACGCGTCGTTGGGCTCCCACGACGCGGTTTCGATTACGCGGTAGGGCGCGCCGATCAACTCCAGCGCCACCTGCGTCGTCACCGAGCCCGATCCCTTCTTGCCGTACAGCGTGAACATCGTTCCTCCCGATCAGTAGCGTTTTCCGTCCTTATGCGCGGCGTGGCTTCCGCTCTCGGTCTCGACCCACATCAAATCGTCGTCCGGATAGAAGCAGCCGTCGCCGGGCACGCGGGTGCCGATCACCATGAGCCGCGCCGGCTTGTCCGAGCGGTTGACGAGCTGATGGGCGTTGCGCGCGCCGGCCTTGAACCGGCGCACATGCCGGGGCACATGAGCGTCTCGCCGACGTCGGTGCGCAGGACGAGTTCGCCCTCGAGCACATACACGAACTCGTCGGTGAGCGTGTGCCAATGCCGCAGCGCCGACTGCGCACCCGGTTGGTAGGTCTCCAGATTGATGCCGAACTGCGTGAGCCCGAAGACGTTGCCGAGCCGCCGCCAGTTGGCATCGCCCATGCGCGATTTGAACGGCTCGGGGTAACCAACCTCCGATTCGGCCTTGACTTCTCCTCTCCTCCATCACCATCGATCCAAGGGCGGAGCGCCTAAGCTGCCTGCCCGCTCGGCGTCAACGCGGCGATGCGCCTCTGCATCTCCTCGGCCGACACGTCCTCGACGTGGGTCGCGATCGTCCAGATATGGCCGAACGGATCGGTGATCGTGCCGCTCCGATCGCCGTAGAACTGGTCCTTCAGCGGCTGCTTCACCACGCCGCCGGCAGCCAGGGCTTTGGCGAACTGCGCGTCGACGTCGGCAACATAGAACATCAGCGTGATCGGCGTGCCCCCGAGCGCCTGCGGGCTGTTGTGGCCCATTTCGGGCGACTCGTCCGCCAGCATGACCACCCCGTCGCCGATCTTCATCTCGGCGTGACCGATCTTGCCGCCCGGTGCGGGAAAACGCATCAGCTCCGTGGCGCCGAAGGCCTTCTTGTAGAAATCCAGCGCCCGCGCTGCACCGCGAATGATGAGATAAGGGGTAACACCGGTATATCCGGTGGGAACAGCTTGCACCATGATGACACTCCTTCGCACAATGAATTGGAACAAGAGGGCCCTGCAACACCGGAACAGGCCCTTCGACCGTCGCGCCGAGAGGCGCGAAGCTACGAGGATCTTCGTCCGGCGGCCTTCGTGGACCGCCGCGCCCGCGGCGACGTCGTGGGTCGAGCGCGGCCGCGACTCGCAGCCTCTTTGGACGAGGACCATGGTGTCACGTCACGTGTCGGCTGCTGCGTTGCCTCGCGCGACGGTACCGGAGGCGCCTCGCTGCGTGCTCGCGCCGCTACGACTCGCCTGCGCTCCGTGGTGTACGCCCACCACGGCTTCGCCGGACCGCCGTCGACGAAGCGCACCGCGGCGATGATTGTGTCGAGCACGCTCGGATCGTGGCGCGCGCCGGTGACACGATTGAGGCGCTCGTAAAGCGCGTAGGGATTCCTGCCCTTCAACTGCGATGGTCGGCGGATGCCGAGCGTGCGCAAATCCGCGGCGATCGCCGGGCCGACGTTGGGCAGGTCTTCCAGCGCGGGGCTCTCCCTTGCGCTTCGAGTTGCCATCGACTTGGTAACCCCGGCGGACACGTTCACCATACCTTGCCTCCACGAATCAAGCCGACGCCGATCCCCTCGATTGCGAACGCGATCTGTTTCGGATCGACGACGATCGGCTCGAAGTCCGGGTTCTCCGGCCAGAGGACGATCTCGCGGCCGCGCCGTCTGAACCGCTTGACCGTCACCTCGTCCTCGATGCGCGCCACCACGATCTGCCCGGATCGCGCCTCCGCAGTCCTGTGCACGGCGAGCAGATCGCCATCCAAGATGCCCGCTTCCTTCATGCTCGTGCCGCGCACGCGTAACAGGTAGTCAGCACGAGGCGAAAACAGTTCCGCGTCGACGCGATAGTGGGCCTCGATGTGCTCGGCGGCAAGGATCGGGCTACCAGCCGCGACGCGACCCACCAGAGGCAGCGCGCCCTGGACCGGAACGCCGGGAATCTGCTTGAGCCTCAGGCCGCGCGACGCCCCCGGCACGATCTCCAGCGCGCCCTTCCGGGCCAGCGCTTGCAGGTGGTCCTCCGCCGAGCTCGGCGTCGAAAAGCCGAGGCCCTCGGCGATTTCGGCGCGCGTCGGCGGCATCCCCCTTGCCTCGATGAACGCCCGAATCCAGTCGAGGATCTGGCCCTGGCGTGGGGTGAGTCTCGGCAAGACGACGGTCCCCTCGGACGGGCGACGAAGATGCGCAAACGGACGACGCGAGCGGGGCGGCATCAAATACCCATCGGATATACGGTACCCGGATTATAGACGGCATGCGGCCGGCGTCAAGTTGTCCGCCCAGCGAGGACGCGCATGATCCGGCGCGCCATGCAGCATGCCTCGTTGGATCGGACGAATTCCTACAACATTCTCGGAGAATCGCGCCGGAATCTTTGCAGACGCGTACGGTCGTAACCGTGACGTTGCTTAAGACCAAACCGTGCCGCGCGGATCGCGGCTGATGCGCGTTTCCGCTGAGTCTCCGTCTGCCGAAACCTGAACTCGCCTCGCGGCGGCGCACCCGTGCCAACGCTGGCTTTTGAAAGACACCCATTAACCATTGCATTGAGCACCGCCATTGGAGCTTCGCAAATGAGCCTTGCCCGCAATCACGATCGTCGAGCAACCCGATCGGCACCACCCCCGCCTGCCGCAAAACGTCTGTCTCAGCGCGAACTGCACTCCCTGCATCAGCGCCTGGATCAGCGCGAGAAGGTCCTGATCCGCACGATCGCCGAAGAGCGGAGTCGGATCGACGACGAGGGCTTGTCGCAGCTTGAAGACGACGTCGGCGACCAGGTCGATCAGGCATTCGTCAAGACCAGTGTGGAAATGGAGCGCGGGCTGATCGACCGCTATGCGGCCGAGCTCGCCGAGATCGCGGCGGCCCGCGAGCGCCTCGCCGGCGACATGCTGGGCCTGTGCACCGATTGCGGTGAGCCCATCGGCGCCGCGCGGTTGCAGGCGCAACCGACGGCCGGCCGCTGCTCCGACTGCCAGTGGCGGCATGAGAGGGTCGCCAGCATGGCGGGTCAGCCGCAGTTCTAGCAGACCACCTTCGTTCACTCGACTGCCACCGAGGCTGAAAACGACAGCCGCCAGGTGACTATGCCTTGTCATATGCCTATGTCATTATTCATTTTTTAGTCCAACGGCTGGCGTAAATGACTCGGTCCGGTCAACTCGCAGTCCGGGCCGGGCGTTAGCTGCGAATGACGCGAGGGTTCTTCAGCACGTTGCTCGTTATCGCGGCCGTCCCCTCCGCACTGGCTGCCGGCGCCCCGCCGACGGGAGTCAACCCTGCCATCGATATGCAGCGCTATCTCCTCGTCGCGAGCGAAGCCGCCGCGTCTCGGGAGACGCATCGGCTCTCGGAGCAGCAATTCATCGAGATGAGCCGCATGCCCGGAGTCATCATTCTCGACGCTCGCAGCCGGCAGAAATACGACGAGCTGCATATCAAGGGAGCAATCAATCTGAGCTTCCCGGATATCGCGATCGACAGCCTCGATCGGATTCTCCCGGACAAGGGCGTACCGATCCTCATCTATTGCAACAACAACTTCCTCAACGCCCCGAGCGCGTTTCCGACCAAGCTGCCAAGCGCTTCGCTCAACATCTCCACCTACATCGCGCTCTACGACTACGGCTACAGGAACGTCTACGAACTCGGACCGCTGATCGACATCAATTCATCGCAGCTCGAATTCGAGCCTTCGATCCGGCCGCCCCCGAGCGACGGATCGCAATCGGCCAGCATGCGGACGCCCTGAGAACGCGGGGGCAGCGCATGACTAAACCCGGCCCGTCCCTTAAACTCGCCCCGTGTACGTTGCCAATACCAAGCGCTTGACACTCGCCGGGGCCAGAAAGATCGCGGCGACGGCAATCGGCATGGCCGACGAGGCCGGCGTTGCGATCAGTGTCGCCATCGCCGATGCCGGCGGGAATCTTCTCCTGTTCGAGCGGATGGACGGCGGGCGATTCCATACGGTGCACTCCGCGACGACGAAGGCGACGTGCGCCGCGTCCAGCATGCGGCCCACGGCAGCGCGCGGCGCCCAGGGACAGCCGCTGGACGTGACGCACGCCATCGGGCTGGCGTTGGCGGCCGGCCCGGAGCGCTGGACCGCGATGGAAGGCGGTTGTCCCGTCATCGTCGACGGCGAATGCCTCGGCGGCGTGGGCGTGAGCGGCGGCAGCTTCGAGTTCGACGAGCACGTGGCCAAAGCGGCAGCCGCCTCGATCGGCGGAACCTAGGGCGGCACCATGGCGCTCGAGCCGGTGACCGTCGCCTGTATCGGCATGGGGTGGTGGTCCGATGTGCTGGCGGACGCAATCGTCCGGTCGGGAAAGCTGCGCATCGCGGCGTGCTACACCCGTTCCGAGCCGAAGCGACAGGCGTTCGCGGCCAAGTACGGCTGCACCGCGGCGCCGAGCTACGAAGCGGTCCTCGAAGATCGCGGAATCGACGCGATCATCAACACCACGCCGAACAACGTTCACCTCGAAACGACGCGCCTGGCGGCGGCCGCGGGCAAGCATGTCTTCCTCGACAAGCCGATCGCCAACTCGGTGGCCGAGGGGCTGGCGATCACCGAAGCCTGCCGAAGCGCCGGCGTCGTGCTCGCCATCGGCTACCAGAGACGGCGCGAGAGCCAGTTCCGCTGGATCCGGCGCAAGATCGACGAAGGGGGATTCGGCCGGCTGGTCAACGCCGAGGCGAATATCAGCCGCGACCGTCTCGGCAAGATCGATCTCGGCTCGTGGCGATACAGCGCCGAAGGGATGCCCGGCGGCGTGATGCTGCAGATCGGGATCCACTATGTGGACGTCCTTGCCTATCTGATCGGGCCGGTGCGCGCGGTCAGCGCGCAGCTCGCGCAGCTCGTGCTTCCGGGGGATAACCCCGATGTCGCCAGCATGATCCTAGAGCACGACGGCGGAGCGTTGTCGACGGTCAATGCCAGCTATGCCTCCGCGTCCGAACACTACGTTATGAACGTTTACGGCAAGGAGGCCAGCGCCTACTACGATCTGCAGCAGGGCCTGCGCTTTCTGAAACGGGGAAGCAACCACGCCGACGCCGTGGTGGTGACGAGCAATGACACCTACGTTGAAGAGCTGGAGGAGTTCGTCGCGGCAGTCCGCGGCGACGCGTCGCCGGAGATGGGTGGAGTCGGCGCAACCGAATCGCTCGCGGTCATCCGTGCCGGCATCCGATCCGCGCGCGAAGGGCGGCGCGTGGCAGTTGCCGAGATGCTCGCCGAAGGAGCACGAGAGACCTAATGCCGAGAGATCAAGGGCTGAGGGCTTTGGCGAAGCTGCGGTGGTCCATCTGCAGCGGCGCGCTCCTCGTGTTCGCTTCGTCGGGGATCGCGCAGGAGGCGCCGTATCCGCGCAAGGGCAGCATTGAAATTACGGTGCTCTTCCCGGCGGGCTCGTCAGCGGATGTCACCGCACGGCTGCTCGCCGAGGGCATGGCCAAACGGCTCACGGCGGACGTGGTCGTCGTCAACCGCCCCGGCGCCGGTGGAGCGATTGGCTACAAGTACGTCGCGAATCAGAAACCGGATGGATATTCGCTCGTCTGGAACTCGAACTCGATCTCGACCACGTACCACTCCGGGCAGCTGCCGTTCGACTATCACGCCTTCGAACCGGTTGCGCGGGTGTTGGTCGAATCGCCGCTGCTCGCGGTACGCAGCGATGCGAAATGGAAAACGCTCGCCGAGTTCGTGGCTGATGCAAAATCACGGCCAGGCGTGATCACGGTGGCCAACTCCGGAGTTGGCAGCCACACGCACATAGCGTCGGCAGCGCTTTTCAATGCCGCCGGCGCCCAGGTGGTCGACGTGCCGTACGGTGCAGCACAGGTCGTGCCCAGTCTGCTCGGCGGTCATGTCGATGCGATGGTGCAACTTCCCGCCGCGCTTTCCGCTCACATGAAGTCGGGGAGCATCCGCGTGCTGGCAGCGCTGATCCCCGCCCGCGACCCGGCACTGCCCGGGGTGCCGACCGCGCGCGAACAAGGCGTTGATGTCGCGCTCGAGGCATGGCGCGGGATCGCTGCGCCCAAGGGAACGCCGAAGCCGGTGATCTCGATGCTCGAAGGCGCGATCCGCCAGACCGTGGCGACGCCCGAGTACGCGAAGGCGAGTGCCGATCTCGGCGTGCGCCCCGCGTACCTGCCGGCTGCCGAATTCGGGGAATTGATCGCCAAGGAGGACGACGAGCTTGCGCGCCTGATGCGTACGATCGGGATCGAGACGGCGCCAAAATGAGCGGCGCGGGGAAAGCGTCGGCGCCGCCAGTGCCGCTCGCCAAGCGATAGAACCGGCTCCGTTGATCGTGTAGGATTCGATCGTGAAGCTCCCGATGGCCGAATCGCCCGGGATCGCGCGCGTTCGCGGCGTCCTCTCTCCCGTCGTCACGCCGTTCGACGCGGAGTTGCGCCCCGACGTACGGCGCTTTATCCGCCACTGCCGCTGGCTCCTCGATCAGGGCGTGGGGCTCGCGGTGTTCGGCACCAACTCCGAGGCAAACTCGCTCTGCGTTGCGGAGAAGATCGCTCTGCTCGAGGGTCTCGTCGACGCCGGCCTGCCACCCGAACGCATGATGCCGGGAACGGGTTGCTGCGCGTTCCCCGACTCGGTCGAGCTTACGCGCGCAGCCGTGCGCCTGGGTTGCGCGGGCGTGCTCATGCTGCCGCCGTTCTATTACAAGAGCGTGCCGGACGAAGGCCTGTTCCGCAGCTACGCCAAGATCATCGAGGGCGTGGGCGATTCCCGGTTACGCATCTATCTCTATCACATTCCGCCGGTTTCGCAGGTGCCCATCACCCTTGCGCTGATCGAGCGGCTGCTCAGGGTCTATCCGGGGACGATCGCCGGCATCAAGGACAGCTCCGGAGACTGGAACAATACCGGCTCGATGCTCGAGCGTTTCCAGCCACAGGGCTTCGATGTCTTCGCAGGCAGCGAGACGTTCCTGCTAGCGACGCTGCGCGCCGGCGGCGCGGGTTGCATCACCGCCACCGGCAACGTCAATCCGGCGCCGATTGCGCGCCTCGCGCGCGAGTGGAGCGAGTTGGAAACCTCAGAAGCGGATCGCCAGCAGGCAGCGCTCGACGCCGTCCGCGCCGCATTCCAGCAGTTCCCGATGATTCCGGCGCTCAAGGCCGCGATCGCACACTACGCCGCCGATCCCGGATGGGTCATCGTGCGACCGCCACTGGTCGAGCTCAATGACACGCAGCAGCGCACGCTCACTCGGGTACTCGATAGTGTGGGCTTCTCCATGCCGGGGCCGTGAAAAAGCGACACTGTTCGCGCTTCTCTTCAACTTCGCCGCGCAGATTGGACTAGACTAAGCGAGTAGCTCGCGAGAAGAATCCGATTGCCGGAAGTTTCCGGGGCAGGCGAGGACGGAATGACGGTAGGTACAGCAGCATTGCCTGCGGATAGCGCGGGGACGGGTCGGGTCCAGTCGCAGGAAGCTCCCCCGGGGTTCACGCCCACGCTCGATTCGATCGTATTCCCGGCATTCGTCCGCGAGCATCAGGACGAGCGGCGCGTCCGCCCGGCGCTGGCGGTGCTGTTCCGCATCGCCGTGGGAGCTCATGCGGATTACTACGCGCGCCGGTTCGTCAAATACGAGCGCACCGGGCGCAGCGTGCCCAGCTGGCACTGGCCGGCATTCGCGCTGCCGACGATATGGGCCTTCTACCGCAAGCTTTGGGCCTACGGCGTAGCCTGTGCGCTGCTGCCGCTGGTGGGAGCCTTCGCCTTCACTCGTTTCGATTTCGAGTTCGGCGATTCGAGCTTGGCGTGGTGGGCCGGCGCGGTGCTGTGTGTGTGGCTGGTACCCGCGCTCGTCTCTGCGACCTTCGCCAACACGTTCTACCATCGCAGCATACGCGAGCTGATTCGTCAGGCGGAAAGGAACACGCGCTCGGCCGAGACGGCGGCAAGCCGTTTGGTCAAGCGCGGAGCAACCGATGCGCTGCTCGCCGCGCTGTTCGGTGTCGGGACGCTGCTGTTCGTAGGAAGCGTCGCGGGGCCGCGGCTGCAGACTGCGTATCACGAGCACAGCGTCCGCGCGAAGCTCACACAGGCAATCAGCGCAATGAAACCGCTGCAGCGGCAGGTCGAGGACGATTGGACCCGCAGGCATTCGATCCCGGAGCA
>WNFL01419800.1_pt1 | contig 17541 bp, 17 predicted proteins | sample 5400361 | NCBI WGS metagenome assembly WNFL01 (sample SAMN13153351, study PRJNA577476) | soil metagenome | isolation source: 40 cm soil on Douglas fir-dominated hillslope | place: USA:California | collected 2013-09-17 | reverse complement strand
AGAGAAAATTCATGTCGCTCTGACTCTCTCCGCTTATTATCAAAGCCATTCCGACTCTGGGCTTTTGGGAAAGGGCGGCTGCCGTACCGACTCGCCAGCTCGCAAAGGTGTTGGGGTGACGCTCACATCACTCGAGTAGGTCTATAGCACGATGCTGACGAAGATACTGACGTGATCCAAGTGCTATCCTAATCGAGCTCGGATCCCAACCAGCTAAGCCTCGAAAACGCCTGGGTGTTCCTCTCGAAAAATTCTCCGGTCCAACTCTCCAAGAATCCCTCCAATCTGTACAACTTTGCGCATTCGAAGAGATCAAGCGGTGTCTATGAGCAGCGTGCGCTGAGCTCCGTCCCTCTCATTCAGCTGGCATAGATTAGGGGCAAGCAGAAAATGAAGTCCGTTTGCCCTTTCCATGAACCTTCCCCCTTCTAATTTCCCTTTAGTATCACCGGTTATTGCTCCTAACCTCGAAATCCTTACGCGCCATACTTCAATACTCCCGGGTAGCTGCTTAGCCGCGCTTCGGTCACACATAGCCGATGGGTTGGTGTATTGTGGTCCAACTTAAACTGCTGTTGGCACAACTGATGAACCCGCTACGGTCGTCTCTCGCCTTCCCGACGACTCCATCCTTACCCATCGAGACCCCTTCCTCCGTTCAATTACGGGTCTTCGGGTTTTGTTACTGCCACTCCTTGACGAGCGCCATTTGCTCAACTGGGGGCGAACGCCCTGGTGACGGAAGGCGCATCTGATCTTCGCCGCTGTGGCCCGAGGGTTTGTCGATAAGTCATCGATGCTTCGTCTCCTCCGGCCTCAAAATTACTATTCAATATCTCTGGCTGAGCTCCATGGATGAGGTGATTGTTCCTTGGGTTGAGGAGATAGCCTGTTCTGTGAGGGAAGAGCCAGATGCCCGTCGCATGGCTACGATATCAGCTTAGAATGTGGACACGGAGACCCACCGAGGACAGGTTGAACGCTTGCTTGCACTCCGTTCTAATGCCTCGGCTGTGTCGACAACTTTGGTTGATCTGCTGGTTTTTCGGTAGGTTCAGGTGGTTCACTGTAGTATATTCACTCATTCTGCTCCTCTCAGTTCCTGGACCTTCCCGTACGTAGCGTTCAAATTCAGAAGCAATTCGAAGCTCATGCCCCACTAAGGGATACGACGATAAGGGCTCGAAGGATACCGCAGGCCGTAAGTGATGGTTAGTATGAGCGACTACGCTGCTGAAGTATGCCTTTCAGGAGCACTTTGCTGGTCTGATGACCCGAGCCGCTCGATAAGCGGATGTTATCGTCCCAGTCATAGCTGGCCCCACCATATACGAGGCAAACCCTGGCAAAAACATATAATACGACCGGAATGGAGGAACAAAATCGCGTCGGTTACCATCACGCAGTGAGGCTTGGTCGATGAACTCGACTGTCTCGAACCCCCCTGTAGTAGTCAAGGCGTGCGATATCCAAGGACGTCACGACTTCATCTTGCTTTGCGATAGTCCACAACGAATGGCAGCAATGTAACTTCAACTTTGCCTTGATGAGATCAACAGCAAATACGCGGGGGGGCCAATCCCCCTCGATGCTACCGCCACAACGACCCCCGCTCGAGAAAGAAATTACGGACGTCATGGCAGAACTCACGAATGTAAGTGGTTCTTTGCATCGTGTAGATCCTCTGAAACGTCAGTAACGCTGGACTACCTAACCTAGGGTTTCGCTATCCATGCATAGACCTAATACAAGCCCAGCAAGAGAGCAAACTGGATGAAATCCCCACCCACTTCGAGCAAGCTGCTCGAAAGAATGCTGAAGAGGCTATCTTGCTTCAACCTCAGTTGCTCACAATGGTGGGTGCCATTCAGTCCCTCTACATTTCGTGCTTTTGAGCGATTTCTTATTGGGAGAAAAAATAAATTGCAGAAGCACTTGTGGGATGGTGACGTAGAGCGGTACTAGATGGCGTTAAGCAGAGAGTAGAAGGCACAATGCGCGATTTGTCGCGACCCTGGGACGAAAACCAAGAAGCCGTGCTCTGCTTGTTGCAAGACGCGATGGCAAGGGTTGCCGAGCACCCCCATCTAGAGGCAGTCGTCGCCAGTACAGTCAAGGAGTTGGACAAAGTGCGACGCCTGGACCCAGAGAAAATCCGGATCGCGGTTTCCAGGACATCAGGAGAAGAGGCTGTAGAGGCCGCCAACAAAGGGATATGGGCTCGACTCAGACCCCGTAGTAGGTCCACTGGCCCAGTATCAGACTTGATGGCGAGTGAGGTCGCCAAGCAGCCCGGAATGCTGGCTCGATTGAAACAAAAGTATACACGATCCAGAGCACCCCAACCGACGCACTCGACGCACTTGGTGAATGTTTCTGCCACCGAAATACCACTTCTCCCGTCTGGAACGAGTGGGGAGCGCCTCGCCCGATCTGTCGCATCCTCGTCGCTTGAACCAGGAATCTGCGGTAGTGGACCTACCAGCCTCAGCCTTCGCTCGTTAGTCGACCATCAATAACAATAACAATATATATCGCCTACCTTTCATTATATTGTCATTCCTTGGACCACCACTCCTTGGACATTCCGCTCTGGCTCTGTTACCAGATAAGCCATAAATATAGTAAACTCATATAGTATGTAGATCAGTGTTATCCTTTAGGAGCAGAAGAGTGGTCCCATCGACCCGTTGACGGCAGAGAAATCTTTATAACATTTGACTCTGCGGCTGGGTTCACTCTCAAAAGTGCTAGAAGTACAGTAGAAAACGATCGTCGTCATAAATCCATACCAGAATGCTAATGCATCCATACAGTTGTGCTTTTTCTGCCCTGCATTTAGGCAGGGGCGGAGCACGCGGGCATCTCTTCGGTGATCCACGCCCAACCTGCGGCGCTTTCATTCAAAGAGGTTGAAATTGTCATAGTAACGTGACAAAGAACCTAACTGCGATTCTGCTGCATATGCGTAAGGTCTACAGGGAATGCTCGTGCTCCTTCGTAAGATTACTTCCCCACTTGAGCCCCTTATACTCCCAGCAGGGCTTGACAATGACACATAATTTGGATACTCTATACGTGTTGTAACGAGAATCGAATGACCATTTTTGGCGAAATTTCTGGCTTGTCCTACGCCGCTGCAAGGAGTGGGGAACACCAAATTTGGCCTTCGCCAAACTTGTCTCACTGTGAAATGGCCAGCAACTCAATCGACTTCAAAACATTGTACGTTGTATATTAGACTATAACCTACGTATTACGACAATTCCAGGGGTTTAGATGGGTATTTCCAGGCTCAGGCGGGTCACAAACGTTGGCGTGCAAGGAGTGGTATATAAATATGTGGTGGAGCTGCTCGATATATTTCTCGATTTACGCATTTTGCGTTGGTCGTTGACCGGCACGTGTAAAGATCTTGGGTATGTTCTTCCGTGTGTTCCGTGTGTTCCGTGTGTTCCGTGTGTTCCGTGTGTTCCGTGTGTCCCGTGTCGGCCTTTTTGTGGCATCGTGTCGTGTTTCCCATGGGGTCGAACGATGACGCCCGATACTCGTGATCGTGATGGCGACCTCTCATTCGTGCAGATATCAAAAGCTTGTCAATCATCAAACAACCATACCTCTGGATCGACAAAGCAAGCAAACCGTATCAATATCCATGGCGGCCACGCACCACGCCATCGCATTCGATATTCTCGAGCCGGGCTTTCATCGGGCTTTCAACCGTCCCCCCATCCTCGTTGTTGAGCTTTACTCCGCAGATGGATTTGCAAGTATTGGTATTGTTTTGCTTTATCCATTTTGCAGGCAACGCACCGGCCAGGTGAGCTGAGGCGCCCTCGAACTCAAACAATTAATCATCGTCGCGATACCTTGGAAATGGGCCGCCCCTTTTGATTTCTGCACTAGTCATACTCGTTAGGTCGGTCATTGGCTTCCCATCTGGCTTCATTGACTGAAGACGGCTTGTCGTCTTCGTCTCAGTCCCATTCCCATCGTCTCTCTTTCGGCGCCTCGTTGTCTAATCCTTTTTGTTTTGCAGGCACTTCCGAATATCACAAAGCGAGTGGATGCAACCCCTGACCCATCCTTTCCCCTCTTTCTTCATCCTTGGTCCCTTCAGATACCAATTGCAGGCCTTTTCTTGCACCCTCGAACATGCCTATTCTTTTCTGCGTTTCTGAAGAACTCATGTCCACTGTTCAGGGGGATCAGTCAGTGGTTGTTCCCACTCGGGGCTAAATTGAGCGAGAGACTTACCAGTACTGACAGGCAACTGCCATCCCAAAATGATCTCTTTTTAGGTGTCGAAGTACATCCACGGCGTTTTTATATTCCGGGCGTCGTTCTTGCGGACAAAGGCGACAACAATAATTCTTCGCGCCTGGGGCTATATCCGTCACTTTGAGTAGCAGCTGCCACATTTTCTTCACTCCGCCGTACTTGAACGATAATTCGCGTGAATTGATAGGAGCTGTAAGCGCTCCCTCCGTCACTGTGCCCACAAAAATCACGTCGCGTATGAGATCCACCGCATCAGTATCTGCTCCTTCGTCGGCTAGGCGTGTAGCGAGTATGTCTGGACAACCTTCGAATGTTTGCGGAGGTCCGCAGACGGGTGCGCGTCGTCCAGTTTTCGTTCGTCGGACGAATGGAACACTGAACCCTACCCCATCATTTGCAGGGATAGGCGTATCTCCTTGACAGTATGTACTGATGGCTCTGTTGGGATTAACAAGGGCCGGGGTCTCTTGCAGAGGTGGGGGCGGTACTGCAAGGAGCAGCTCGGTACGGGAGATGGCTGCGTGCGACCAGTCATTCTCTTCTGGACCTATCTCCCAGGCGTTGTAGCTGCCTGGAACTGACAACGAGTTAGCAGGCTCGAGTATCAAGGATGGCTCAACCCCAGACCTTCGTCATTCAGCTGAGCGGGCATTTGCGACCAGCCATTTTCTTCTGGATTTATCTCCCAGGCGTTATGACTGCCTAGAACTGACAACGAGTTAGCAGGCTCGAGTATCAAGGATGGCTCAACCCCAGACCTTCGTCAGTCAGCTGAGCCGGCATCTGCGACCAGGCATTTCCATTTTCTCCTGGATTTATTCCCAAGGCGTAGTAACTGCCTGGGATTGACAGAGACGTCATCCCTATGGAAGTATCGTTAGCAGGCCCGAGTACCAAGGATGGCTCAACCCCAGACCTTCGTCATTCAGCTGAATGGGCATCGCGTGGTGCTCTACCTCATGCCTCTCGATCGGGACACCGTCAATTATAGGTGAGTAGGCCAGCGTCGCGTCGCAAGAGCCGTTCACCGTCGCGTTCCAATCCACCAGATTGTCGTAATCCTCTGCGCTTTGGTCTTGGCCTGAGAAATTCATTTGGGTGGCTTCCGACTACTCGCTAGACAGTTCTGAGGAGGCAATCACGCTCGCAGATAGTGAAGTGAGCGTAGAAACGAGAGTTTGCTTTATTTACTTTTAGGGTCAGAGCGGTATTTACTCAGGATTATAGAGGCCCTATAGGAAACGCATCGCATGGACCGTCCAGGTCGATTGTGACCTTTCAGCAGTTTTGATGGATTATTGGACGTGACTCTACACTCAACCAACTCGGGCAAACGAGGCTCCTTCAGTCACTTGAGGTTGAGGGACGCTCGATGACTTGAATGAAAACGATCCCCTGGTACTCTTATTCGAAACAACGAAAGTTACAACCTCGCCCAGCTTTCTCACCAAAGGTTCAAGTTAGCGAGTAGAACACACCGCATCGAGCAATCTACCCATCGACGCATTGGTCTATTTACTTTTTAACCTCTGGTGGATATTACACTTTTGACACCCCAGTTTGTGAGAACAAAACCACGATTCAAGAGATCTGAGCACTACTCCGACCCTCCTCCGAGTCACTATCAGCAACTTTAGGAATTGGTTCCAAATATAGCCATTAACCGCGGCTTGTACATACATTGTTCCGTTCTTTTAATATCCCCTCTTTGCAGGTCCAGCTAGTTTTCTTCTCTCCTCAGTGATCGACTGTATACTGGTCTCACTACAGTTTATGGACTTACAACGTGACCTGTATACACAAGGCCATATCCACGGCGCCCGTTGGGGGGGCGAAGTTGGCCGATGCATCAGGGTGTGGCTGGGGTGGGTGTTGGCCGGTGGCTAGGGTCAAGATGGGTGAAGTGTCATTCGATTTTTACCATCCCAATTCCGCCATTCAAACGTCTAGCATGTCGGCAAGGAGGCGGTGTCTCGTGATCTGGAGCCAGTCTCAGCACAGCACACGAGGCGTGCATGTTGGCTCGCAAGAGGGTTAATACAAGTGGCAGGTGAATAGACAAAAATCTTCATCATTATTTGGAACCGAAGATGGGCCAATTACTCCCTCAATTTACCACCAGTAGTACTACTGTATGGCCGTCCCTACGGTGTGATCAACAACGGAAAATTTATTCCATTCTCAGACTTGGAAAAATCCATACACTCGAGTGCCGGTTGCCTCCTCCGACTTCTGGGACAGTCAAGGTTACACACTCTCCATGCCAGGAGCCCGGAAATCCACCATTCGGCAACGGCCACTGCTGGCTTAATTATCATTCGGAACATGACCACTTGTCGGTAGCCCCTTGTATCTCAGAGAGTAATGTCCAACAACCGGAATCCCGCAGTTATGAAATCCTCCGCGTCATTGAAGGCCTAGGACACGATGTGACGAGACCTGGGATCGCTCGTCTCCCGGCTGGTCGGGAATTCCTTCACCGCGCGACTCATCCAACCCACCCAACGGTGACTTTTCGAGGGTGGATCCTACAATTCCTCGCTTCACTTGCCGAAACACCAAGCTGGGAAAACACCGTATCGCTCGTGAATGAGCACCACCAAACCTTAGCGCATCCTAGCCGTACTGTTTCGATACACTACCCTGCTCAAAAAAGTTGCTCAGTGGGGTATCAATGTCGATGTGCCAGACGTGAGCGGATTGACTGCACTTCATTGCGCTTATTTGTGTGGAGACTTGGATTCCGTTGGGGTCTGAGAGCGGACGAGGACATCCAGGATGATCTCGGGCGGCGCCTGGGACAGTCCTGGTGAGTACGAGAGGTGCAAAACCGACCCAATAGATTCCATCTATAGCATCAAGTCGGTTTCACTCAGTGTTTCCGTCTCCACCCAATCCTTTGCTTCCTTCCACTCCCTCTCGTTTTCTGCCTGACACCGTATTTCGGTACTGTCGTCTTGAAAGCTTCCGTAGTGGGGCGAGTCTGCGCAATTCGACCCAGAATGGAGATCTCTCGCATACCCCAAAATCTAGCTTCCGTGCGAGGATGTTTTACTGTTTTGGGTTAGGATTCTGAGTACGAGAAGGGAACACTCGGTTTCAACCTACCGCTGCTATTGATAGTCCGAACCCGCACCAATCACGGACGGATGCACATGTAGTGCCAAACCTAGTTATTATCCCCGTCGGTGTATAATCGGTATATAAGTGTATCAGAATGTGACCAATTCTGCTCCTATCATAACGGCACGTTATACGCATGGCCATTGATCCCATGCAACATGCTACTGGTGAACTAGAACTAGAGGCGCGATTCAAGGCGGGTCAGTCGGCCGATATTCCAGGTAAATCTAAGGTATAGCTCATCTGCTCATCTGGCAGTGGTTGCACCGAGTCATCGAAAGACCTTGGAAAAATGCTCGCGGCACGGATAATTAGTATGACAAGAACGTCAGGAGCTTGGATGAACGATCCGGAGGGGATAGTCTTACCCAATCCCGCCAGTGAGGAGTTTACCACGGCTTCTACGGCTTCTAATACTGCCCAACTAGATTTAGGTAGGTGCTAGCTTCAAGCCCACGCCTTTGTTTGTCAGTCGTCTATCAATAACAATAACAATAACGCCTATGTTTCATCATTGTCATTCCTTGGAGGTTCCAATATATATTCCAAGCTGCTCGATATTTTTCTCGATTTACGCATTGGTAGGTGTGTTCCGTGTGCCCATATAAAGCCTTGTTGTGTGGCATCGTGTCGTATTTCCCAGCCGGATTCGGTTAAATTTTGACACTTCCGTTATTTTTGCCGGAGATATGCGGGCATGTGATGGCGACACCTCATATAGGAAAATGCCAGGAACAACAATAGAGTTGCCCATCATTTTTTCGTTCCAAACTTACCATATCCCTGGGTCGATAAAGCAAAACCAAATCTCCGGGTCGACAAAGCAAGCAAACCAACCGCCTTCAGCCGTCTTCACCAACCATAAGAGAGAGCCTTAGCCCTCGCAGCCTCTCAGCATGTCTATCACATCCCCTCATCCCCCCATCCCCCTTTGCTGAGCTTTACTCCGCAAAAGCATATGTATTGCCGGTACCGCAATGGCAATAAACAGTCGGCACATTCGCTCGCTTCAAACGATCAATAATCACCGCGATACCTCGGAAATTGAACACCCCTTTTGCTTTCTGCACTAGCCATATTCGTTAGGTCGGTCGGTAGCTTCCCATCTGGCTCCATTTCCTGGATGGCTTGTCGTCTTCGTCTTCGTCCCATCCTCTCTTTTTCGCGTCTCGTTGTCTATTCTCTTTGTTGTATAGACATTTCCGAATATTTTAAAGTGAGTGGACGCAACCCCTGAAACCATACTTTCTCCTCAGAAACCCATTGCAGGCCTCTTCTTGCACCCTCGAACATGCCTATTCTTTTCCGCGTTTCTGAAGAACTCATGTCCACTGTTCAGGAGGTCAGTCAATGGTTCCGACTCGGGGCTAAATTGTGACCGAGAGACATACCAGTACTGACATGCGACTGCCATTCCAAAATGGTCCCTCTTTAGGTGTCGAAGACCGTCCGCAGCGTACTTATGCTCTGGACGCCGCTCCTGCGGACAAAGACGGCAACAATAACTCTTCCCGTCTGGCGCAATAACCGTCACCTGGAGTAGCAGCTGCCACTTTCTCCTCACTCCGCCGTACTTCAACGATAATTCGCGCGATTTGATAGGAGCTTTAAGCGCTTCCTCCGTCACTTCGCCCTCAAAAATATCACGACGTATGAGATCCACTGCATCAGGGTCTGCTCCTTCGTCGGCTAAACGTGTCGCGAGTATGTCTGGACAACCTTCGAATGGTTGCGGAGGCCCGCAGACGGGTGCGCGTCGTCCAGTCTTGGTTCGTCGGATATATGGAAAACTGAACCCTATCCCATAGTTTGCAGAGATGGGCATGTCTCCCTCCTCCATCAATCCCAAATATGGTGCCATGTCACACCCTGAACACGGATTAATGGCCCGGCCGGCTCGTCCAACATCCTCTGCCTGGTTTCCCGTGTCCATGAACCCATCGACTGTTCTGGGTACACTCCCAATATTACTCTCGAAGGTTGGCATGCGTGCGTGCCACTGTAGATCTGTTGCTGTCAGGGGAAGGTGATATCCAGCGTCACTCGCGGGGGCGAGGCAGAGGGAGTATGGCATTTGTGCGTGTTGACTTTGCATATCTCCCTGACGCTGTACATTGGTGGTTCTGTAGGGATCAAAAAGGACCGGGGTCTCTTGCAGATGAGGGAGCGGTACTTCAGGAGGAGGCTGAGCAGGAGAGAGGGATGCTCGCGACCAGCCACATGCCTCTGGAACTATACCCCAGGCGTAGCTACTACCTGGGCTAGACAGGTACCTCGTCCCTATGGTGTATCGTTAGCACGCGGCACGCATCAAGGATACCCAAACTCCAGACCTTCATTATTCGGCTGTGCGATCATCGTGTGATGATGTAGGTCATACACCTCCGTCTGGACACCCTCATTTCTGTGTGGATAGGCCAGGTACGCCTCGTAAGAGCCGCTAATGGTCGCACCCCAATCCATCGACCCTCTGACGTCTTCCGCGCTTTGATATTGACCTGAATTATTCATCTAGGTTGCGTTGCAATCACGTGCTAACTTGTTTTGAGGAGACCCTCGCGCTCGCGGACAGTGAAGTGAGCGCAGAACGGAAAGTTGCGTTGTTGTGTTTGAGGACGGAGTGCTATTTACTTAGGATTATAGGGAACCTATAGGAAACACAGAACATGGCTGCCTAAATCGATTGTGGCCTTTCTTCAGTCATTATGGATGATTGGACACGCCAAATGCCTCAACCAACTCTGGCGAACGAGGCTCCTTCGGTGACTTGAGGGACGCTCAATGACTTGAATGAAAACGATCCCCTGGTACTTTCATTCGTACCAGCGAAAGTTACATTTTCCACCCAGCTTTCTCACCAAGGGTCAAGTTAGCAAGTAGAACGTGCAGCATTGAGCAATCGATACACCGGCGCGTTGGGCTGTTTACTTTTTACTTCTGGTGGATATTGCACTTTTCACACCCCCAGGTTGTGAGAACGGAACCACGATTCAAGAGATTGAGCCCTACTCCAACCTCCTCTGAGTCACTATCAGCAACTTCAGGAATTAGTTCTGAAATGTAGCCATTAACAACGGCTTGTACATAGTTCCGTTCTTTTAATTTCCCCCCTTTGCAAGTCCGGCTCGTTTTTCGTCTCTCCTCAGTTCATACTAGCCTCACTACGGTTTATGGACTTACAGCATGATCTGTATACACAAGGCTATACCTGTCCACGGCGCTCGTTGGGGAGTTAATTGGGGGGTGGCGAAGTATGCCGATGCATCAGGGTGTGGCGAGGGTGAGTGTAGGTCGAGGATGGGTGAAGTGACATTCGATTTTAACATCCTACATTCCGCCGTTCAAACGTCTAGCATGTCAGCAAAGGAGGAAGTGTCTCGTGATCTGGAGTCAGTCTCAGTACACGAGGCGTGCACGTTGGCTCACAAGAGGGTAAATACAAGACGCAGGTGAATAAGGCAAAATTCTTCTTCACTGTTTGGGAACAGAAGATGGGCCATTAGTACTCCCTATTTTCTCGGAATCGACTCTAGAATTTACGCCCCTTCTCGATCTCGCTCTCAAAACCAACCTCCGCGTAGTTATAAGTTGATATGTCCGTTTTTTACGGTTGGTTGACTGGTTTGCGTTTCATAGAGGTATTAATATTGACCAGGAATATAATGATGGTGATACCCTGCTCGCATATATTCCGACGTTCTGATGCTGCAGTGAGGACCTCTTGATTAATTGTTGCAATGCACAATAATTTGAACAAATTCCGCCGTTGACTTTGCCTTTGTCTAGCTGTCGAAAAGTTCCATTAATTCGCTCATCTGTATGGTGGATATAAAAGGCCGCCAAGATCAAGGCAGGCTCGATCAATGATATAAGGCCAAAGTCATTCTCAGTAAACTGCGGTTTGCCACGTTGGTGCCTGATTTGATAATTTATGTTTTGTCCTTTATTCATCCACGCGTCACCCAAGGAAGAATAAAACAATAGTACCAGGGGGTTGATGTCTGAGATTGCACTAACCCAACAGATCTCAGCTTCGGTAGCTCTGGTCATAACAATAATCGACTGGTGTATCGGGCTTTTGGAAATCGCATTCCTGGTGCAACAAATAAGCAGTACATGTTATGCAAGGTTCAAAATAATCACTGAATAGGTAATCATCAGGCCCGTTAGAGAGAGGGATCGACTATCTTCAATGTTTAATTCAAAGGTACTGTGCATTTTTGTCGCAGTGATGGAGATTCGTGGTATCCAAAGTAACGTTAAATACATCGGGCCTATTTCATTCAGCGTGCACACCACCCCTGGAGGCCGAACTTGGCGTTCAGGGGTTAAAAGAGAGGAGATTTGGCGCAAGCCAACCAGGACGGGCTTCGGCATTCAATCTGTGCAAGGAAGAAACTCTGTATATTCAAATTCCCTTGGAATGACACTTGAATCATTTATCAATAACCAGTCGGCCGACATTCATAGGTACTCTGAAAATGTTGTTCGTGTTATATTGTGGCAATGATCAAACGGGTTTAAAGTTAAGCCCAAAGACCTCTTCTGCTACTTGCGTAAAGAGGTCCGATACGAGTCTGAGAATCCCAAGACTCATGGTGAATCGATGGAAAGCCTTATGGAAGTGTAGCAATAAAGCGAGATTGACAGCTGCCAATCACGATCAGGATGGTACCAAATTCCTGGGTCAATGAAGCCATACTGGGAAGCCGCTTCTGTCAGCTGTCATTTACCAAGCTTCGGTGTCACCCGGAGACGAATTGAATGTGCACTTTGGAGGGTACTCTCCTCTCGTTGACGCGTTGACGAAGCACCTTTGCACCTTTTACCACTCCAGAACTTTCGCGACCCCAGTTTGGCCTCTCGGCCTCCCACTCGTAAACCACAACCTCGCCAGTTGCAGCGGCAATATGAGCGCGATCGGTAGTGCCTCTGGGCCCATTCCCGTACGATGCCATCATCTGGAATGGGTCAGTCATTCGAATCTCCTGAACCAACGTTGATCTTATTGACGTTTGCCTCCGCTCAGGCTTGCACATATTTACATCCTCATATTCGCGCGAGTTTTTCTCTCCGTCGTCCCCGCGCTTCCACTCTCTTTGCCTTTCCGACGTCCAAAGATAAGTCATGGCGGTGAGTACATGGATGAATTCCCTTCTTTCCACCCACCCACAAGTCAGAGCCCCCTTGCGGGCCGCCTCTTGCACCCTCGTGTATGTCTATTCTTCTCCGTTGTTCTAAAGAACTTGTTCCCACTGTTCAGAAAAATTAGCGACTCATACTTCGATCGTGGCCGCCCCTCAAAGTGGTGGACTTTGGCGAAAGGACTCACCAGTACTGGCATGCAACCGAGAGTCCAAAATGGTCCCTCTTGAGGTGTCGAAGAGCATCGGGTGCATTCTTGTATTCCGGACGACGCTCTGGTGGACACAGACGACAACAGTAACTCTGGTCGCCTGGGATCACCTCTGTCACCTGGAGTAACAACTGCCACTTCATCTTGACTCCTCCATGTCTCAAGGATAACTCGCGTGACTCGATGGGCGCCCTCAGTGCTTGCTCTGTCACTTGAGGCACAAATATCCAGCGCCGTAGAATTTCAACCACATCAGGATCTGCCCCTTCACTGATCAACCGAAATGCGAGCACGTCCGCATCACCTTCAAAAGCCTGCGGAGGTGCGCTAACTGGTGCTCTTCGTCCAGTCTTCGTTCGTCGAATATACGGTAAAGTAAACCTCATCCCATAGTTTCCAGAAATATTCACCATTTTTGTCACTCCCAGATGCGGCCCCACGTTACTCTCGAAATGTGGGTCAATGGTCCAAGCGCCGATGCGATCAGCTGCTGGCGCCGAATTTGCGAAATTTAGAAATCTGTCGGCTACTTCAGGTACGTTCCCGAGATTACCCACAGCGGTTGGGGGATATTCAGGATACGTTGCCACGGTAGGACCTTGGTTTTCTACGTTACTTGCGAAAGCAAGGCCGCGGGGGTACGACGTGTGTGCGTGCGGACTTTCATTGCCTTGATGTGGTTCGCTTGTACTCCTGTAGGGGCTAACAAGGAGCGGTCCGTCTTGCAGATGAGGAGATCGCATTTCGAACAGCGGTTGCACCGGAACCGGAGGCGCTTTCGACAAACTAAACACCTCCGAACTTCTACTCCAGGTGCAGCTATCGCCTAACATGAACGCGTTTATCATTGCTATGTGATAGCGTCAGCATGAGGCTTTTTTCAAGAGTAGCACCATCCAAACCTTCGCCATTCGGCTCTACGACCGGTGCTAACATTGTGTGGTGTTGTGTGTCATACCACTCCGGCTGTACAGCATAGTTCCTGTATGGATAGGCCAGGAACGCCGTGCACGGGCGATGAATGGTCGGACCTCCAGCCATGAAGCCATTGGCATAAGCCGGTGCGTGACCTTGTCGCGAAGGATGCATTACGGTGATGGTAAAACTGCTTGCTTGATTTGTCTGTGGAATTTGTTTCTGCTGAGGGCAAAGCGCAAGTAGAACGGACAAGTTGCTTTATTGTTTCTCGGGATGAAGCGCTATTTACTTATATATCTACAGGGACACCATGGGAGGCACGAAGTACGAAGCTTCCGAGACGATTATGACCTTTGAGCAATTTCAATGGATTCTTGGGGGTGGATCACTTCCAAAATGCGTTCATCAACATTGGTGAACGAGACTCCCCTAACCTCTGTGGGAAACTCCTCAACTGGACGAGGACGATGTTCTTGTACTCTCGCTCATCCCAGCAAAAGTTCCAGCATTCGCTGGGCATCCTCCACCAACGGTACAATTGGGCTAGTAAACCGTACGGTGGTGAGCAGTATGCACACCAAGGCATTGCAATATTCATCTTGTGCTCCTCAATGGAGAATGGACCTTGACGCCTTCGGTTGCGCCAACGGAGGTACGATACGAGATTACCCAGCACTCAGAACCTACTATGATTTATGATCAGAAGCTCCACAATTGCTCCACAAAATAGCCATTAATCACGGCTTTTGTATGTACGTCATTGCTTTGAATATATTCCTTTCACCTCTCCGGAGAATTCCCTCTACCCTCAACGATCGACTTCATACCAGCCCCACTTGACTCCCGACCCTGTACTCAGATAATGCGCTCCGCCGTGTGAAGGCAGAGTCGGACCGAAGCATCGATAGGCGCCGGTCGAGCAAAGGTGAACTGTCATAGATTTGACAGTCCACCCCCTCATTCAAGTGTCATTACGCCATTATTTGAACAACACGAAACCGCAGCACGATCTGACGTCCACGAGGCTTGTGAGTTTGGCTCGTAAGGTCTCAATGCTATTGCCATCTGGATATGCAATTCCCTCTTCACCGTTTAAGGCCGAGGGCGGTTGCATCACTTAATTCCCTTTCTCAGAACGGTCGACCTACATCTCCATAATTACGCTCCGCTCGTTCAAAGCCACTCCACTGCAGCCCAGTCACAGGTAATATATGATTTTCGTCACTGGGTTGAATGATTACGTTTAATAGAGTGTTTGACCCAAGATACGGTGGCAGAGGAATATTGATCTGAGGGCTTTCATCCATTATATCTTTGATAATTATCCACACAGGTGTGCATGTAATGACCATCTCCTCACGAAAGGCAGTATACGATATTGAGAAACCTGAGCGGATCGCTCTTCATCCTGTAGAGGGAAAAGGCGGCCATACCGGTGATCGAACCCTGTTAAAGTTATCGTTTGTTTTGTATGTCGCGTCACCCTTCCTCAGCGTTGTTTGGTCTTCCCCATTCCCCACACATTCATCTGGCGATCCCCACCCCGATTTCCGTACACAACCCCAACTTTATTGTGGCATGTGATATTATGTATCAGTAGTATATATATCGCGCGCGATTAGAGGTAGGAAGAACCTTGTTGTTTCTCCCCCGCTTATCGCGCACTAGCCTATTCATCAGGTTATGAGCCAGCGCTCTACACCGACCCCGACCCTCCTCCCTGCCGCTCCCGCCGCTCCTGTTGCGCCCGTCATCTGCATTACTATGTCCGATTCCGACTCGGTCGCGTCTGGTATCTATCGTGGCCTGTCTGTCCTCCCGCGTGACAATTTTAATGAATGAAAAATTCAGGTGATTGCACACCTCACCGGCGTCGCTGATCACGTCCGTGTGATCGCCCGCCGTCCCAATACAGCTGGTGTTATCTGTGACCCGAGGAGCCCTACCGACGCTGCTGAAGTAGCGAAGTTGGGCGCGTCCGAACGCATGGCCCTGGGCGAAAATCGATCAGCTGACCCCTAGCGACCAAACGAAGGCAGAATGGGGGGCGGGGCTCACTTTACTCGGCATTCTATTCGCCGTACCTTTCGGTGATCATGTTCGCCAATCGCTTACTACTCAACCTACTCTCACGCTCGAGCAAGCCCAGGAGGCGTTCGTCCGCGCCGACACATGCTCGCTGGCGCCGATTCGGCCAATGCGGCGCGTAGCGCGAACTGCTAGACTTGCAACTTCCCTGGGCGCCTCTCGCACGAGTGCCCTCACGCTGGGGCCATCAAGGACCTCCTCACCAAGCGTTGTGCTGCCGCTCGTTCTAGCGACCGTGCTCGACGCAATAAACCGCAATCCTCAACCACCCAAGCTGCTCAGTCCCCTTCTGCCACGAGCGCTGCGCCCGCCCCTACGAACGCTATTGCCGATACTATACAGAAAACAGTCACCCGGACGTTGCTGACAGGCTTCCATTTTCGTCATCTAGCATAGGATGAGCGGAAGGAAAAACCGTGAGGTTCCCCCGACTTAGTCGTGTGCCCTACATCTAGCTGACGAATGCATGTACGTCACTGAGCAACCACACCAATGACACATAATCCTCTCCAGTGTTGTAGATGTACTACGCGACTCCACAGGTCTTCCGGTTGCTCGTTTTTTTCGAAGTCGTTCCGCGTATCGCCCTCCATGCGAGGCCTCGACGTACAAGTACAGGTGGGACTGCCCCAGAGCGGTTGATACATGAAGGTGAGAGTATTAAGATAGAGGTACGACTAGCTCACTTATGCTTCCACAAGGAACATTGCTCAATCAACCGCTGCGATCACCAAGTCGCTCGATAGGTGGGGAATATGAAATACCTTAACTCTCGTATGTCCGATCCATGTAGTCCACTGTACCTCGAAGAACGGGAAGCCCACAGACGATATTCATTCGGTTCGCCGTCCATAGGGTGGTTGGGAAGCGTCTCAAAGCTTCGTATTGGCGCGAATGATCTGCTGAAAACCATCATATTAGGTATAGAATGATCCATTGTACCAGGAACGTTTACTCAAACCGTCGGATGTGGGCAATTCTTTAGGAGTGATCACATGGGCTGCGCAGGGACAATATCAGCAGCTCGTGACGTGTCGATTGTACGTCTCGTTCTCTGTGAGACGTTCTACTACTGTGTTCTATGCAAAAGTATCGAATGACGCGTGACAAATAATGAGCCAAATACCAATTAGCCGATCCGATCTTCTGAGGTTGCTCTATCAGGGCATTTTTTAGGCTCGTAAACCCATAAAATGGTATTGAGAGACTTAGAGGGTGTTAAGTGTGAACTATTACATACAGAACTGGCTTAGGGTGGGGGAAATATATATCAATGCTTGACTGAGTCTAGGCCAAACTACGTTATTATTAAGAAAATTCCAATTTATATCGTTCAACCATACGAGGAGGTGTATTTGCACATTGGATATATATGCAATCGACACGCAGCAGTATCAGTATTACTACGTGGGAGTACTTGCTCTTAATATGATCGAGACGTCACCAACTGCGTACAGGCGTCATAGTGTGTTGACGTCTACGGGTCCCTGAGAAATATTTGGGCAACTGTTACTCCTCTGGCATGCATAGCGCCAGTGAACACCTGATCGCACAGCTAAATTCCGCGGTATTTCACCCCTTAGATTTGAGACCCTGTTATATAAATCCTCCGGTTCCCATCATCTAAGCAAGCGTCGTGTTTGTTGGACTCGCCACGACCCATCCATCACGGAACAAGTCCTGGTTGCGCTTTAAACAGGCTTCGGGTTATGCTCCAGGTGGGGCAGGTGCCGAGGGGTCAATGGCACAGTACAGAGGGGAATGATACACTACGC